>Ga0247611_10000275_pt1 | contig 106598 bp, 64 predicted proteins | sample 177DNAGHGhighgp2_FD_192422 | JGI IMG/M metagenome (GOLD analysis project Ga0247611, IMG submission 192422) | Sheep rumen microbial communities from Palmerston North, Manawatu-Wanganui, New Zealand - 1770 DNA GHGhigh gp2 | ecosystem: Host-associated > Mammals > Digestive system > Stomach >... | reverse complement strand
CGGCGTATTTACCGTAGAGTTCGGTATTGACGTTATCCTTTACCCATGCTTCATCAAGATCCTCTATCTTCCAATATTTTCCGGTAAAATCGACCATCGGACGCGGTCCGAAGTCTTTGGTCTGCATGTAGAGACCGGGAACACCGGCGGCGTCACCGACTTTCTTATCATCCGCACCAAAGGTAGGCGCGATATGCACAATACCCGTACCGTCTTCGGTGGTGACATAGTCACCAGGGATGACACGGAAAGCACCCGGACCAGGGTTAACCCACGGGAAAAGCGGATCGTACTCAAGGCCGACGAGGTCTGCTCCTTTATAACGGGCTACAATCTCAGCATTTTCAAAATAGGCGGACAAACGTGCCTCGGCAAGAATGATGTGTTCGCCGCTCTCTAGTTTGATTTCGACATAGTCGATTTTCGGTCCTACACAGAGGGCGGTGTTGGAAGGCAAGGTCCACGGGGTGGTCGTCCAAGCTATGATGTAACGGCCGTCCTTGAGATGGAACTTTGCCGTACAGGTGAGATCTTTGACGTCGCGATAGCAACCGGGCTGGTTGAGCTCGTGGGACGAAAGACCCGTTCCGGCAGCCGGTGAATAAGGCTGAATGGTATAGCCTTTATAGAGGTAACCCTTCTTGTAGAGCTCTTTGAGCAAGTACCACAGGGTCTCGATGTATTTGTTGTCGTAGGTGATATAGGGATCGTCAAGGTCAACCCAGTAGCCCATCTGCTTGGTGAGGTTGGTCCACTCCTTGGTGTACTTCATTACCTCGCGGCGGCAGGCTGCGTTGTATTCATCAACGGAAATCTTTTTGCCGATATCTTCTTTGGTAATACCGAGCATTTTCTCCACACCCAACTCTACCGGCAGACCGTGAGTATCCCAGCCAGCTTTACGACGCACTTGATAACCCTGCATCGTTTTAAAACGGCAGAACGTATCCTTGATGGTACGTGCCATAACGTGGTGAATACCCGGCATTCCGTTCGCCGAAGGAGGTCCCTCAAAGAACAAAAATTGAGGATGTCCCTCACGCGTAGATACACTCTTTTCAAATAGATTCTCCTGTTCCCACTGCGCCAGAACCTCGCGGCTGAGCGCAGCCAAATCCAATCGTTTGTACTCGTTAAATTTCTTCATTATGTTGTATTAAATAGTTTGCTAGCCGTAAAAACGGCTGCAAAGGTACGATTTTTTTTGCATATATCAAAATTTTTTCGTAATTTTGCACGTTTTTTGAAAAATTTGCTATGTATCCACAACAAATAATTGATGCTCTAAGGCATGTGCGCTACCCGGGAACGGGAAAGGATTTGGTAGAAAGCGGGATGTTGGAAGACGACATCCGCATCTCAGGTTTTGAGGTTTCTTTCTCGTTGATTTTTCCGAAGGATAACGATCCGTTCATGAAATCTGTGGTTAAAGCTACGGAAGTCGCGCTGCAAACCTATGTAGATCCGAATATAGCGGCAAATATACACACCAGGTTTAAAGTCGAAAATCAAAAGCCGACAGTTGAAAGCCCGAAGATTAACGCTAAACACATCATTGCCATTCATAGCGGCAAGGGCGGTGTGGGTAAATCAACCGTGACAGCGAATCTTGCAGTTGCATTGGCACAAAGAGGGTATAAGGTTGGTTTGTTGGATGCAGATATACATGGCCCATCGATGCCCAAGATGTTCGCTACTGAAGAATGCCGACCTTATTCCGTTGAAATCGAAGGAAGGACCCTCATCGAGCCCATTGAACAATACGGGGTCAAGATGCTGTCAATCGGATTCTTCGTAAATCCGGAGCAAGCGGTTATTTGGCGAGGCGGCATGGCGAGCAATGCAATCAAGCAGTTAATCGAAGATGCGCATTGGGGCGAGTTGGATTATTTCTTGATTGATTTACCGCCAGGCACCAGCGATATTCATTTGACTTTGATCAACGAATTGCACCTCACCGGCGTCATCGTGGTTACTACTCCGCAGCCTGTAGCGTTGGTGGATGCACGCAAGGGCGTGGAGATGTTCCGTAATGAAAAAGTGGATGTAAAAATCCTCGGTCTCATCGAGAATATGGCATGGTTTACTCCGGCAGAATTGCCGAACAACAAATACTATATTTTCGGCAAAGACGGCGGCAAACAATTAGCCGAAGAATTGCTTATTCCCTTACTCGGTCAGATTCCGCTCGTGCAGTCTATTCGCGAGGGCGGAGACGAGGGCACTCCAATTGTTTTACAAGCAGGTCATCCAGCCGCTATTTTCTTCGATGAAATCGCACAAAAACTATGAGTCGAACTACAGAATTAGGCATAGCGCCCGTTCATAAACTGCTTTTCAAATATGCGATGCCGGCGATCATAGCGATGACGGCCACTTCGCTCTATAACATCGTCGATAGTATCTATATCGGTCATGGTTGCGGCGCATTGGCTTTTGGTGCGTTAACCGTTGCCAAGCCGTTTATGGATATTTGCGCGGCTTTCGGTAGCCTAGTGGGTGTAGGTGCTTCTTCTTTGTTAGCTATTTATCTGGGAGAAAAAGATTATGACCGCGCGAATCGCGTTCTTGGGAACGTGATCGTGATGAATGTCATCCTTTCGGCGGTTGTGATGGCGGCGGGTTTGATTTGGTTAGACCCGATCCTGATGGCCTTTGGCGCCAGCGAAGCGACCCTCGGTTATGCGCATGATTACATGGAGATCATTCTGTATGGTAACATTCTGACGCATATCTATTTTGGTTTGAATGCGATGCTCCGTTCGGCGGGTCACCCGCGTTTCTCGATGGCGGCAACCATCGTGGCAGTGGTGGTCAATATTATCCTGGATCCGCTGTTTATCTTCGGCATGGAGATGGGCGTTCGAGGCGCCGCGTTGGCAACAGTCATCAGCCAGGCGGTAGCGGTTGTATGGCAGCTAACCAAATTCACCAATAAGAATGAATTAGTTCGATTTCATCGGGGAATTTGGCGTCTCAACCGGCATATTACTTCCCGCGCATTAGCCATCGGTATGTCGCCATTCTTGTATAATATTGCCCACTGTTTCGTGGTAATCATCATCAATAATCAGCTGAAGACTTTCGGCGGCGATATGGCAATTGCATCGTATGGGGTAATCAACCGCCTGACGTTTGTATTCGCAATGATGGTGATGGGTCTGAACCAAGGTATGCAACCGATTGCAGGGTACAATTACGGAGCCAAACAATACGACCGTGTGCTCAAATCTTTCTATTTGACTTGCGCGTACGCTACCGGAGTAATGGGTATTGTGTTCTTCCTTGGCGAGTGCTGTCCGATGGTAGTAACGAAGATGTTCACCCACGATCCGGAACTGATTGCACAGACGATCAAACCGATGCGTATCATCTGTTCCAGCATGCTGATTATCGGTTTCCAGATGGTAACCGGTAACCTCTTTACCTCTATCGGTAAAGCCGGCAAGGCTATTTTCTTGAGCCTGACCCGCCAAGTGATTTATCTTATTCCACTGACTCTTCTTCTCCCCTTGGCCTTCACGAAGCCGTTAGACGGTGTCTGGTGGTCTATCCCTATTAGTGATACCTTATCTGCTATCACCGCTGTCATTGTACTGCTTTCTTCTTACAAAAAGTTTGTAAAAGCATAAAGAATTGCACTTTTTTCTTAAAAAAATTTGCATATATCAGAAAAAAGCAGTACTTTTGCGAGGATTTTTACAAATTATCAATTTAACAGATAATCAAATTACCAACACTCATGAAACAATCTCATTTCTTACCACTGTTGCTGCTGGGTGTATTGTTCTCCAGTTGCACGAGTTATCAGTACACGTCGCGCCACACGGACATTCACCGTCGCTCGATTGAGCCGAAAGAGCAACGTGCTTCCATTCAGGTCAATTATGACAAGAAAGTGACCGCCGTTTCCGGTTTCCAACCCACTCTCAAAGGGGCTCTTGCGGAAGCCGAGTTTATGTGCATTGAGCAAGAGAAGATCGACGTAGTAGTAGATCCCGTTTATCGCATTGAGTTCCATCCGTGCCGCCTGAAAAAGAAATACCGCGCAACCGTTATCGGTTTTGCCGGTAAGTACAAAGACGAGCCTTCGCTGCTCGACGAGTCGAAGCAGTACACCTTGGAGGAAATCGAGAAATTCAAGTTGCTGTACGATCCGAGCTTCATGCCGTTCTACTATCAGAAGACTCCTCCCGCAGGTGGTGATGTACACAATTATTACTTCAAATCGGGTGCTATGCCTGCTCCTGCTATGCAACCGGCACTTCAGCCCAAACACGGCACATCGATGATGCTTAAGAACGAGCCGATACGTCCGATGGATCCGATCGACTTTGACAAAATGTACAAGGCTAAGAGACTGCGTAATGGTGGTTGTATCACCCTCGCAGCCGGTGCAGTAGTATGTCTGGGCGTTGGTCTGCCGGTATTGTTCTGCGTAGATGACGAAGTTGCATCCATCGTAGGTGGATTTACCTTGATTTCTGCCGGTGCAGCCGCAGGTTTTTCGGGTATCATTATGGCTTCGGTCGGTGGCGCACGCTACAACAAGTGCAAGAAAGCCCAGAAAATGGATCTTACGCTCAATAGCGGCAAGAACGGAATTGGTTTAGGTCTTACTTTCTAATGGATGGCAGCTATGAAAAAGTTATTCTTTGTAGCGCTTTGCGCGATAGCACTTTCGAGTTGTACTATTTATCAGTACACAGGTCGTGACACAACGATCCATCGAACGGACATGCAAGCCACGGCTACCATCGTGGATGTACGTGCCGATTTTACCAAGCGCGTGAATGCTACTTCCAATTGGCACCGCACCCGTCAGGAGGCGATGGAAGAGTGCAAGTTCATGGCAATTACAACGGGGAACATTGACATCGTAGTGGATCCGATTTATCAGATTCAGTACCGTCCGCATAAAATGCGCAAGAAATACCGCGCAACCCTGACCGGTTTCGGTGGCTATTACATGAACCCGCGTACACCGCTTGAGGATATGAATCAAGTGAAAGATTTCACGCGCGAGCAGATCGAGAACTACCTCCTGATGCACGGCACAGAGATCCTTCCGTACCTCTATCAGCCGCAGGTTGGCGAGGGAGATGTTATCAATATCAATCAAAAATAAGGTATTTTTGCCTTAAATTGCTTAAAAAAAGTGGCATACGCTTGCGTATGTCATTTTTTTGTTGTACCTTTGCGGCGTATTTTGCGCGAGTATGCGCGTATTTTTATGGAAAGAAATGGCAAAATCGGAGTTTATTATTGAGGTCAACCATGTTTCGAAGCAGTTCGAGGATGGTAAGTTTGCATTGAATGACGTCAGTCTGAAAGTCAAAAAAGGCGAGTTCGTCACAATCTTAGGCCCTTCGGGCTGCGGCAAAACAACCCTGTTGCGTTGTATCGCCGGTTTTCAAGTTGCTTCATCGGGAGATATCCTGCTAAAGGGCGAAGATGTCACCAAGACACCGCCTTACCAGCGTCCCGTGAACACCGTATTTCAGAAATACGCTTTATTCCCGCACCTTAACGTATTCAACAACGTTGCTTTTGGCCTGAAGCTCAAGAAAGAAGATCCGGAGGCTATCAAGAAGAAAGTGCGTCAGGCACTTAAGATGGCCAACCTCACCGGATACGAGGAGCGTAAAGTGGACACTCTCTCCGGTGGTCAGCAGCAGCGCGTGGCTATCGCGCGCGCTATCGTCAACAAGCCGGAAGTTCTGCTGTTGGATGAGCCACTCAGTGCATTGGACCTGAAGATGCGACACGACATGCAGATCGAGTTGAAAGAGTTGCATGAGAAGTTGGGTATCACTTTTATCTACGTCACCCATGACCAAGAGGAAGCGCTTACGCTCTCCGACCGCGTGGTGGTAATGAGTGAGGGAAAGATTCAGCAGATTGGTACCCCGACCGATATCTACAACGAGCCTCAGAATTGCTTTGTGGCCGATTTCATCGGAGAAAGTAACATCCTTTCCGGTACGATGATTCGCGACAAACGCGTCGAGTTCTGCGGACAGGAATTTGATTGTATCGATACCGGTTTCGGAGAAAACAACCCCGTGGATGTTGTCATCCGCCCCGAAGATATCTATATCTGGCGTAAGGAAGATGAGAAACGCGGTAAGGTAGTGGCCAACGAAGATGACGATGCCGAAGACCGCGTGCCGAAGGGTAAGTTTACTAAGTGGTACGGCGAGGTTCAGAGCTGTATCTTCAAAGGCGTGCACTACGAAATGCGCGTACTGACTCCGGATAACTACGAGTTCCTCATTCAGGATTACCACGAGTACTTGCCGGGCACGGAGATCGGCATGCTGGTGAAACCGGAAGATATCCAGATCATGAAGAAAGAGCACTATATCTGGAACTATTTCGAAGGAGAAGTGCTGAAGAACGGTAAAGTTTGGTTCCTGGATGCGGAATGGGAAGTAGAAGAGAAACAACTCGAGGGCTTCGAGCCGGGCGAGAAGGTGCAGGTACGTGTTAAGTTCCGCGACATCGATTTGCAGGACTATGAGGAAGAAGGAACGCTGTCCGGAGAAGTGCATTTCATTCTCTTTAAGGGCAATCATTTCCACCTCACCATTCGTACGGACGAGGGCAACGATTTGTATGTCAACACCAACGATGTGTGGGACGACGGCGACCGCGTAGGTATCATCATTCCGAAGAACAAGATCAAGATAGACAAGTGGGAAAATGACTAAACTCGTTCAGATATTTTCTTCGCGTCGTACCTGGGCATGGCCGTATATCCTGTTCATGGCTATGTTCGTTGTGCTGCCGCTCATTCTGGTGGGTGTGTATGCTTTTACGGACATTGACGGCAACTTCACCCTGCGTAATTTCGCGAAGTTTTTCACACATAGCGAAGCCATTCAGACTTTCCTCTACTCGCTCATGATTGCGGTTTTCAACACCGTCATCTGTCTGCTGATCGGCTATCCGGCGGCATATATCATGGCGCAGGAGGACTTCAAAACGCCCAAAGTGATGGCGATGCTTTTCATCTTGCCGATGTGGATCAATTTCCTGCTGCGTACCGTCGCTACCGTTGAGTTGTTCAATATGTGCGGTCTGCCTTTGGGCGAAGGCGCATTGCTCTTCGGCTTGTGCTACGACTACCTGCCTTTCATGATCTACCCGATCTATAACACGCTGCAGAAGATGGATAACTCGCTGGTGGAAGCAGCGCAAGATTTGGGTGCTAACCGATGGCAGAGTTTTTGGAAAGTGATTATTCCGCTCTCCATGCCCGGCGTGTATAGCGGCATCGTGATGGTCTTTATGCCGACCGTCTCCACGTTCGCTATCGCCGAGTTGCTGACACATAATAACATCAAACTGTTCGGTAGCCTTATTCAGGATTATATCACCACGACCGATCTGCTCAACTACGGAGCGGTGCTCAGCCTCGTGCTGCTGATCATCATTGGTCTGACATCGTTCTTCGGTGACCACGACGATAAAGAGGAAGGAGGTTTGGTATGAGAAGAGCATTTGTGATTTGTCATTTGTTATTGGTCATTTGTCTCGCTACTTTTGCGCAATCCAACCTCACTTACGAGTTGCGCGTCGGTACAACAGGCGAGAATACGGTATTAGCAGACTTCCCGGAGTCCTATAGCGGAGAGAAGATCAATATCACAATACATGTGGAGCCTTTAGCAAATAGCAAAACGGAAGGCCTCGATTTTATCTTCGCGAGTGAGGCGATGGCTCTTGCGGATAAGTTCGATTCGATCTATAGTTATACCGATGAAATCGGGACTTTTTGGACTATTTGGCAGAATAACAAAGAGATCAAGAACCGCGGTCAACGTGTCTTGGTAGCCAATGCCTATAAGACGTTTGAGAACTACCTGCACGAAACGATAGACGTGCGTAAGAGTCACGGATGGATCTGGTTTGTCTTCGCAGGCATCCTTTTAGCGGCCGGTATCGTCTCTGCTATCGGATATATCGCACAGCGCCGCAAAGAGAAGAGCCTCACCCCTGTAGAGCAGGAGATGTTGCGCCGCAAACGTCTGGGTCTGCGCCGGCATTACGGTTCACAACTCTACCTATGGCTCTTGCTGCTCGTGCTCTATGCGCCGATCGCCCTTATCGCCGTCTTCTCTTTCACCAAGAGCAAGATCCTCGGTAACTGGACCGGTTTCTCCTTCGATCTGTACGTCAACCTGTTTACCGGCAAAGCCGATGCGGGTTTGAACAGTGCTATCTGGTACACGGTGGTGATTGCCTTGGTGGCCGCTATTTGTTCGACCATCCTGGGTACACTTGCGGCAATCGGTATCTACAACATGCGGGCACGCAGCCGCAAAGCGGTCAGCCTGCTGAACTCCGTGCCGATGATCAACCCGGATATCATCACCGGTATATCCCTTTTCCTGCTTTTCGTAGCCCTCGGTTTCAGTCAGGGTCTGGCAACAGTATGCATCGCCCATGTGGTGTTCTGTACGCCGTACGTGGTACTCAGTGTGCTGCCTCGACTCAGCCGAATGAACCCCAACACCTACGAAGCGGCGCTGGATCTGGGTGCTACGCCGGCACAAGCTCTCCGCATGGTGATGCTACCGGAATTATGGCCCGGCATGTTATCCGGTTTCATCCTCGCACTCACCCTCTCCGTCGATGATTTCGGCGTGACATTCTTCACCAAAGGTTCCGGTGGACTCGAGACCCTCAGTACCTTTATCTATTCGGATGCACGCAAAGGTGGTCTGACCCCCGAGTTGCGTCCGCTCTTCACGATCATTTTGCTCGTGATGCTGGCTGTATTAATTTATATCAACATACGCAAATCTAAACAAGAAGAGAAATGAAAAAAGTTTTAGTTTCTATCCTGGCTCTTGTAGCCATCGTGTTCTGTTCGTGTAACCGCGCAGACCGCGCTCATCAACTCAAAGTGCTCAACTGGGCCGACTACATTGACGAGGACGTCAAAGCCGACTTCGAGCAGTGGTATTTCGACCAGACAGGCGAGAAAGTGCAACTCGTCTATGAGACCTTCGACATCAACGAGACCGCACTCACCAAGATCGAGGTGGGTCATGAGGACTACGATGTATTCTGTCCGTCGGAGTATATCATTGAGCGTATGCTCAAGAAAAACCTGCTTATCCCCATCCAGAAGGAGCTTATCCCGGATAGCATTTACTATTTCGACAATATCTCGCCGTTCGTGCTCAATAAGTTCCAGCAGATGGCTCCTAACGCCGATGTGCAAGTGAGCGATTACACGGTTGGTTACATGTGGGGCACCACCGGTTTCATCTACAACCCGCAGTTTGTCAACCGCGAGGACCTAACCTCTTGGGCTGCCATTCTCGATCCTAAGTTCGAGAACCGCATTCTGATGAAAGATGCCGTACGCGATGTCTATTCGGTACTCGTACTCTACGCTTATCGCGACCAACTGGAGGCCGGAACCGTCAACCGCGACGAGTTGGTTCGTAACATCACCCCGGAGCGCGTAGCTGCTGTGAAAGAGATTTTGCTCGAAGCGAAGAAGCAGATCTGTGGCTGGGAGGTGGACTTCGGTAAGGAAGAGATGACCAAAGGCAAAGCATGGCTCAACCTCAGCTGGTCCGGCGACGCACAGTTCGCTATCGAAGAGGCAGCCGAGATGGGCGTGATGCTCGATTATATCGTTCCGCAAGAGGGTTCGAACGTATGGTTTGACGGTTGGGTAATCCCCAAATACGCCAAGAACGTCAAGGCTGCCACCTATTTCATCGATTATATGTGCAAGGCTGAGAACGCATTGGCTAACATGGACGAGATCGGTTATGTTTCCTGCGCCGGCGGACCGAAAGCCGCAGCCGAGATACTCGACGAAGAGAACGATGACGAAGAGTGGCCGGAGACCGTGGATGCTTCGTATTTCTTCGGAGACGATCCTATCCTGGTGGATGACGAGCTGCTCGACCCGCATGCCCTCCACCTCAACCCCGTTTACTATGCTGACAAATCGACCATCGACCGCTGCGCACTGATGCATGACGCCGGTGACAGCCAAGAGATGTTGCTCGAGATGTGGAACGAAATCAAATTAGCTCGATGAGAATAAAAACTTTATTTTTCGTCCTTCTCCTGCCTTTGTGCCTATGCGCCCAAACGACGGAGATGGAGCAGCGCTATAACGCACTCGCCAATCGTTTTGATGGGCGAGACAAGCTCTTACAGCGCGATCTGAAGGCCTACTTGCAAGCCTTCCCTTACACCACCTTCCAGGATGAAGTCAAGTTCATGCAAGGTGTGCTGCAGGTGGAGAAAGGCCATTACAAGCAGGCCCTTAAGGTGCTCGAACCGGTGGACATCCACGCCCTCACGCGTCCGCACCAGCAAGATTATGCGTTCTACCGCGGCTACGCCTACCTGATGCAGCAGGAGTACCAACGCGCGTCCATCTATTTCAGCATCCTCGCCAAGGGCGAGAGCCGCTACACCACACGCGGCAACTATTACTACGCTTACTGCATGTACAAGTTGCAGAAATACGACAAGGCGTTGCCGGCGCTCAAGCAGTTGGAGTCCAACTCTGCATACGCTAAGACCGTGCCTTTCTACATCGTGCAGATCGAGTATGCGAATGGTAATATTGAAGAAGTGGAAGAACGCGCCAACAAGATTCTGGCCGAGCAGCCGGAGAGCCTCAACAACGGGGAACTCCACCGCATACTCGGTGAGATCGCGTACAACAAGCAGGATTATGCTACAGCGGTGGATCACTTGAGTCAGTATGCCAAGATGGCCAAAGAGCAACAGGAGGAGTTGCTGCGCAACGACATGTATATGCTCGGTGCCTCCAACTACCGGCTGGGTCGCCATGAGGAGTCTGTGAAGTACCTCAAGCAGGTCAAGCAGGAACGCGACACCATCTCTGAAGCCACCTGCCTCACGATGGGTAATGCCTATGTCCAACTCGACCAGCCTGAGCAGGCAAAGCTCTCCTTCCAAGCCGCAGCCAACTACGGTCTCACGCCGGCTATCACGGAGGAAGCGGCATATAACTACACGCTCTGTACCTACCAATCGTCCAGCGCCCTCGGCGAATCCGTGCGCGCCTTCAACGATTTCTTGACGCAGTACCCTGACTCCAAGTACGAGGGCCGTATCTATCAGTTGCTCTCCGACGCCCTGATGCAGAGTAAGAACTACGCCGCAGCGATTGCTACCTTGGATTCGATTCCGAATCCCTCGCCGAAAATGCGGGAGACCAAGCAATACCTGCGTTACCAACTCGGTGCGGATCATTTCCTGCAAGGCAAGATGCAGCAATCCATCGATTGGATGAGCGAGGTCATTGCCCACAAAGCGGAGTCGGACAAGTACACCACCGAGGCATTCTACATCCGTGCGGAAGCCAACTACCGTTTGCGTAACTACGCATCCTGCGAGCAGGATCTCAATAATTTCTTTGCGCGTCCGGATGCCCGCCAATCGGCTAACTACACGATCGCGCGCTACCTGCAGGGCTATACCGCTTTCTCGCAAGCCAAGTACGACAAAGCCCGCGAAGTGTTCTCGATCTATATTGATGCCTCTCTGGCAACCGATCCGACGTACGCCGACGCACTCAACCGTATCGGTGACTGCTATTTCAATGCCCGTCAGTTCCAGCAAGCAATCACTTACTATGCGCAGGTATCCAAACTCCAGGCTTCCGGTGCAGACTATGCACTCTTCCAGCGCGGCTATGCACTCGGTCTGCAGCATAAGTACAGCGACAAGATAACCGTGCTCCGCGAACTCGTGAGCCGTTATCCCAAGTCCGATTATGCTGACGACGGTATCTATGAGATTGCCCGTGCGCAGCTCCAGATGGACGATGAGCGCAATGCCATCGCCACCTATGAGCAGTTACTCGCAACCTATCCGCACTCGACCTTGGCACGCAAAGCCTCCCTTGAGCGCGCGATGCTCTATCGCAATCTGCATCAGAACGAGCAAGCGATTGCCGCTTACCGGCAGACGATCGAGAAATACCCGGCTACTGAGGAGGCCTACACCGCATTGGATGCGCTCCAGGCACTCTATGTGGAGACAGGCAATGTAAATGAGTATCTGGCCTACACGAAGAACTTGGCGAAGATGAACATGAACGTCACCACCGCTGAGGACTCGCTCCTTTATGCATCTGCGGAGATGCAGTACATGCAGGCTTCTTACCAAAAAGCAACCATCTCGCTCGCTAACTATATCACCAAGTTCTGCGCCGGCGGTCGCTATTGTACGACGGCGCGTTATTACCTCGCAGACTCCTACTATCGTTTGGGTCAGAACACCGAGGCACTTGAGCAATACAAAGTGCTCGCGGAGATGAGCGCCAACCCGTATCAGGAAGAAGCAGCTACCCGTGTAGCCGAGATCTGTTACGACAAAGCGGATTATGCGTGTGCCCTCGAGGCGTTCTACCGCATGCACGCCCTTGCCTCCAACCGCGAGAACACGACTATCGCCCGTCTGGGTATCCTGCGTTGTTCGCAAGCTTTGGGTCGTCATCAAGCGGCTATTGACATCGCCGAGCAGATTCTTAGCGACCAACCGTTGAGCGAGGAGACGAAAGCGGAAGCACTCTACGGTCGCGCAAAAGCCTATGTAGCTCTCAAGCAGTGGGCGAAGGCGCAAGAGGACCTGACCACTCTCTCTGGCGAGGTACGTACCGCCCAAGGCGCCGAAGCGAAATACCTGCTCGCGCAGTCGTACTACGAGCTCAAAGACTACGATACTGCAGAGACGCAGATCATGGAGTTCACCCAGAGTAACACCCAGCAGCAGTACTGGTTGGCACGCGCGCTGATCTTGCTCAGCGATATCAACCGCGAACGCGGCGAACTCTTCCAAGCGCGGCAGTATCTACTCGTGCTGCAGCAGAACTACAGGGCGACCAACGACGATATACCTGCGCTGATTGCCCAACGTATCAGCACACTCGACCAACTCGAACAACCCGTAAGAAAGGAGGAGAACGATGAGGATAACGATTAACGATTTTCGATTAGTGATTAGCGGGATAGCACTTATTCTGCCTTTTTGCGCTCTCGCGCAGAGCGATGAATTGAATCGTTCGGTTACTGTGGAGCGTGATTTCCAGCCGATCATCCAGGCGGCAGGCAAGGTATCGACCAAACCGGCGGTTGTGGAGACCACTATCGAACCCGCACCCATCGAGTACTCCGAGTACACGGCGGAGATTCAACCCGCTTCGACCTTCCATCCGCTCCTCTCGCAGCCTACGCGCTTCGAGCCGGGAAGACTCTATAACGGTTATATCCGCGGCGGAATCGGTCACCCCAACACGCTCTTTGATTTTGGCTACCACCTTGATGACGGCAAACGTTCCATCCTCGATGTCTATGCCCATCATAAAGCTGAATGGGGACTCGCAACGCTGAGTAAGACCAAGGTGGGACTCGATTTCACCCACCCCTTCTCTACCTGCGATCTCTATTTCGGCGTCAACGGCGGAAACCTGTACTACCATAAGTACGGCCATTTCTACAATTATAACCATTATGCGCAGACCAATCGTGATTTCGGCGGGTGGGAGAAAAACAAAGTTGCCTACCCTGAGCCGCACAAGTTCAATGACTACGACCTCACCTCTCTTTGGTCTGTAGAGGCGTTTATCGGTGTCAAGTCTAATCCGAAGAACGATATCCAGTGGCAAGTGCAGACGGGTTACGTGCTCTTCTCCAAACCCGGCACGGTATCGGAGCATCAGTTGCGCACGAAGGGTGGTTTCGATTGGCATTCCGAGACACACCATGTAGGAACCAACATCAGTATTCAGAATAACTTCCTCCAACAGGGCGATAACTTCAGCTTCCCGGCGTATGCGAGCAACCGCCATAACTTCCGCATTGAGCCTTATTATGCTTATGAAGGAACGCGCGTACGCGTGCATGCGGGTGTCAACCTCGACCTCAATATCGGCCATGGTCAGATGCTCTCCGGCTCGGAAAAGATCTCCTTTGCTCCCTCGCCGCATATCAATTTTGAGGCGCAGGTGGCCAAACAATGGCTCACTATCTATGCGGATGTGATGGGTCACCACGGTCTGGGTAGTTTGCAGGAGTTCATGGAAACCAACCGTTACCGCCGCGTACCGGCAGGTATCGCCGATAACCATGCTACGGAATATACGCCTGTGGATGCCGAACTCGGTTTCCACATCCGTCCTGTGCGCGACCTGCTCATCGAGCTGCACGGAGGTTATGCCTATATGATGAACCAGACGTATCTCATCGCCGATCTCAAAGGCGATCTCGACTATGCGTATGCCGATTATCAGCGAGGCAAAGTGGGTGGTCAGATCAATTACCACCTGCAGGATAAGGTGCGCATCAACGTCCATGGAGACTACTATTTCTGGAAAGGCAACATCCCGGCATACGATCGCCCCGTATGGGAGTTAGGTGTCCGCGTGGACGGCCGCATTGACCGCCACTGGTCGCTCTATTCGGCTAACCGCTTTGTCGGCAACCGTCTCGCCCTTGATATAAACGGTATCGAGCATACGCTCCGTCCGATCATGGAGTGCAATGCCGGCGTTCAGTACAATATGTGGGTAGGAAAAGCAAAGAAAACCGCGAGCCCGGACTCCGGTGTTCTCAAGCCCGAGCCCAAGCCGAACCTCACGCTCTTCTTTGAGTTGGAGAACTGGCTGCATCACAAGAACGAGTACTATTACGGCTATCGTTCGCAAGGTATCTCCTTCTTGCTCGGAGCCACCTACCGCTTCTAAGAAAAGAAAGACTCGCCATCACGCGAGTCTTCTTTTTTTATCCCTTAGCCTATAAGCGGCATATCCGATTGCCATCAAGGCGAGAATCCAGGGTGCGCCAATAGGCAATTGGTGACTCGGATCGAGAGGATCATCTCCCGTGTTCGGTGGTCCGGGTGCCTTGCGCGCCAGCACATGCGCCACTTCAGGAGCTTCCTGAGCCCCCGGTTGAGCCATCTGGCGACTCGACGCGACAGACACAAACGTCGTCACCGGCATCGATACACTTCCGCCGCTGGTCGTGATGCCGCGCGAAGAAGAACCATGCGAGGTCATCGCTATTCCGTATCCGCCGCCACCGCCACCGATGGACTTCATCGTTGCACCGCTCGTCTCATACAAGCGATACGATGCACCGGACCAAGAATGCTGATGCGCCATAGGCGAAACCGGATGAGTGGCATAACCAGAATGCCCGCTATACGGTTTTATAAAAGGAGGACGGACATACAGAACGGGACTTGCCGCCGGAGAGGGAGCCGTTACAATACCCGGACTCACATACACCGCCGGCTTATTGCCGATGATATAGATCATTCCGCATAGCGACACGCCGCACACGAATACGACAGCCGCTATCACCAGTTGTATTCGGAATTTTTTCATCGCGCCGCCTCCTTTCTTTTGCTTACACTCCTTCCGACGGCATCGTATACGCGATCACCTCGGAGAATATACAACTGACCGTCCATAATGACTTTACGAACGCCACGGAATACGGATTCCTCACTACTAATCGTCTCCATCTCAGTAACCACCTGATGTGGAGGATTAGCCGTAATCAGGAACCGTTGCGATGCTGTTTCTCTATTGCGAGCCTCAAACACATAGGTGTTACCCGTTTGGATGCGAGTCGCCCGTTGTGCCAGCAAATCGTACAGATACAACGGCTCGCCTTCGTAAACAAAGGAGAACGTATAAATACTATCCATACCGGCACGGAAGGAAAGCAAACGTTCCTCGGCGGTAGGAATAGCGGCTACTGCCATTTCGCCGCCTTCTTTAACAACGGCTAATTTCGGAGCATCCGAGTCTCCGTCTATCTTGCGGCCATCCCATCCGTCTTCGTACGCTTCGGAGAAATCCGTACGGGCGAGGAGGTACACGCGGTCTCCATAGGAGTTTCCGGAGACGAACACTTGCATCACGTCCGGAGCATCCGAATCAGCGGCTGTATGTTTCGGAGCACGCATTGGTTGCGTGGATGTACGGAAAGTCTTGCTGTCATAGACCACCCTGCTGTAATCCAGAACCAACTTCGCACCCGGAGCAGTTGTCTTGATGACAAAGCCCTGCATAGCCGGAATAACAGAATCAGCCCCGGACAGATAGGGAGATGAGTGGATAGGTATAACCGAATACTGTCCAGGAGAAGCTAATGCTGTCTTTGAGCTCACGGCATCTGTTCCGGCATCGGAATATCCTTTCCAATCGTTATATGAACCGGAGTGATAGATATAGATGGATCTTTCCGCATTGATAAAGTCATCATCCAGCATTTCCTGAATCTTAATCGGAGCTGTCCAACTATTAGCCGCAAAGGCATAGCCTTCTTCATCACGCTCAGTTAAAAGGATCGTTTTATCCAAAGGCTCATTCAGTTTGCCGACAAACGTATAGGTTTTCTTGACATCCTGCGTGATACAATAACTCTCAAACGGCAACAATATATCATACTTATTTACCCACTGCCATTGTCCGCCGAGGGATCCGTCCGACTCGGTTGACCAGCGGCACATCCACGCTTCGGGATACAAGTCGATAGCCGGTTTGCCGGCCTGAAGCGGAATACCGATATATTGCCATACCGGATTACCAACCTTCGCTCCATAGGCGCGACTATAATATTGTACCGTTGCGTACACGTCGGACTCCTTGTTTCCGAATACCAATGCGCCGTTGTTGTTCTCGTCTGCCTTGATGAGCACATCTTCCGCCTTGGTAACTAACGGGGATGCATAGCGGGTATCATTGACCTTCTTCACCATACCGGCAACAAGCAGTCCTCCGCTGGGTTCGATAATTAACTTACCATGTACAGGATTCTCAAATTCATCTTTACCCATATTCAGTTTTACGTTACCGGCATGCGCATTCGGAATATCGACATGGCACTCTGCGGTAATACGTGCTCCATCATAGGGGGATGGTAAAATATTATATCCCGGACCCCAGTTAGCTGCAGTACTCCATTTGCCGTCACCTTTGGTTCCCGTTCCGGTATAAGTACTCGGGTTGAAAGTGGTATTTCCGGCACCGTTATCAAAGACAAGCGAACAATCCGCGGCTTTCGTCTCATCGGTGGACAGCAGATACTCTATCATTTGGTGCATGACGATTTTTCCTGCCGTAGTTAACCGGTTCATGTCGTTGTAATTGATACAATACATCATCAAACGAGCTTGGAACACTACTTGTCGCTCGCAGCACACGATGAGGTCACGATTATTATTTGCATCGCGTACCGTACCCAGGAATACAAAGTCGGGAGCCTCGTTGATTACAAATCCCTGTAACCCTTTACCTCCTATAGATTCGAGAACCGTAATCGTGGTATCGCTTTCGCCTCCCGGGCGATTAAATATCGGACCTTCATCTTCGCTGAATATCTTATGCCCGGCGCAGGTCACTTTCATCGTTCCGGTCTTCGGACTCGGGTCTGCCGGTTCTGAATGGATATGCCAATTCTTTCCGTGTTCACCTGCCACATAGGCCTCGAAGCACAAGATGGGTTTCTTGTCAATGAGCGTACCGAGCGCGTTTGTATATCCTTCCGGCGTTTCCAGATAATCCGTTACCACCATCACGTCGTAGTCATTATAGAAAGTCGCGATTGACGCCTCGTCCTTGGTTGCATATCCATTGACAAAATCAACGTCATAGAAACTCTCCAGATAAGTCACCAGCGTATTACAAGCCGTCGCATGGCTTGAGTTGTATTCGTTGAAATTTCCTTCTTTCGTGCCGTCTATAATAAATGCCACCTTGGGTCTTGCCGCTGCCGGCGTGATTCGTACATCCTGCGTGATAGTATAGGTTGTCGCAGGTGAACAGTCGTTAGATAAGGTGATCGTCACCGTGCGGTTCTCCACCGTGGAGTTTCCTATGGTAGGCGTACCGACAATATGGACTTGGGACTCATAGAACGAGAAGGTACATCCCGGTATAGCCGGCAAAGCCGAAACAAACGAATAATGTACATCCGTTGTGTCGTAATTGCAAACCATGTTAATTACCGGCATATCCACTTTCTTATTATCTTTGAGATTCAGCACAGCGGATATCTTATTCAGCGTAGGAGTAGCTGCACAAGCGTCCAGCCATACGGCATAGAGCGTGATCTCATCCGGACTCTCTGCTACCGTCAGTGTACCGCCATTCGGAATAAGGGTACCGGATCCATCGGCGTTACGGCTCCAACCGCCCAATACATATCCCGGACGGAGATACGTACACTCATCCAACGTCACCTCTCCCGGCGATACGATTTGAGATTTCATGGTTCCCAAGCCTCCGTTTGCATTAAAACGAATGGTAACGGCAGTAGCTAACTCTAACGAAGTAACATATACATTGCTTCCATTGGGCACGATATAGTGCGTACCGGCTTTTACAAGCGCATTGTATATCTTGTTTGCCCCGCCGGCTTTGGGGAATTCAATAGGATTGACAAGGCCGTCTTTATCATCCGATACGAAGAATCCGTTACCGATGTTGGACCCTATACCGATTTTTACGGTCGCTTGTCGATCTGTACGGAATCGGATATAGTTGGTTCCTTTTGTTTGTATTGAAATATAGGTTGCACTTCCCGCGGTAACGTTAGAATTGGGAAGGAACTTAAAGTCTTCATCGTCCAACCATTCCTCATCGCCTTGACGTGCTACCAAACGAGTCTTGTTGAAATTCAACTTGTATCCAATGCTTCCCGGAACGGGGAGAAGGGTTCCTTGTTCCTCGGCTATTATCTGCACTAAATAAACGTCAGTGCTACTAACGCCCACATAGAATGAGGCCGGTGTCGCGTTCGGATTGTTTACCGTGTAGTTAAAGACGGTCTTCACTTTTGATGCCGCACTCTGAGCACTAAACGAGGACACGGTATTGACTGATCCGATTGCGTTCTCAAGGATATGCCCCATCTTGACATCTTTGGCCGAGGAATTATTATTATAAACGATGATAGTAAACTCCGTCTTGGTGGACTTGCAGTCATATCGCACTATCCTATCGGGATAACTACCCATACCTGAAGCATTGCCGCCAAACTTTATGCCCTTCGTATAACTTACGCCGTCATAACTAACGTCTACAGTTTGCCCAAGGCTCGCCCCCGTATAGAAATCACCGGTCAGTGTACCCGTGCCTTCTGTACCGGCAGCGTTGATACCTTGCAGCAGATAAGCATTTATCGGCACGCTCTCTGTCCACTTGGCATACAGCGTAGTATTCGCCGTCACTTTATCATTCGCAAAATCCCATGCGTTCGTGCAGCTCGGCTCTTTATACCAACCGCCAAAACTCCATCCGCTTGCTGACGGATTGGCCGGTGCACTGATTGTCGTGTTATAAGCAACCGGCGAATAAGGTGCAATCGCATCCCCATGACCTTGTAAGTCAAAAGTCACCGTATAATAATTGACCCACTGTGCATACAAGGTCAAATCACTCGTTACCGCATCGCCCGGGTCATAACTGATGCCACTGTTATCCGGCGCAGTATTCCAATGATCAAACATCGTACCGTCAGGAGCAGTAAAGGTACTTGGCAATTCACCTACTACACGCGTATCATCCACTACATCTGCGCCCGTGCCACCGTTCACCTTATAGGTTACCATATATGTAACCACCGGACATGCCTCAATGCAATAGATACGTGTCGTCTTTCCATCACCTCCACCGGCATAACCTCCGATAGCATCTACCTTACGATATATCCGGAAATACTTAGCGCCTATAGGAGCGGTAAAAGAGTGAACTAACTTGGCATTATCTTGTGCATCAGTATACGATGGCGCAGCCCATGTTTCTCCCGTCACACCGGAACTGAAGGAACTATTCACGCAGAAAATGATGACATAATTATAATCTCCGGTTGATTGGTTATTCGCAGCACTGATAGTAATAGTACCCAATTCTGCCCCATCCGTCAAATGACCCTGCACATAAACATTACTACCGCTAATAGCAGTCACCGTTTCATTGTGTCCACTCCACACGGCACTAGAACTAATTGCGGTTTTGGACGCATCACTTGTTTCCAACTCCAATAAACCGACCGTTATCTTACTACCCGTCCAACTATCGGGCGCTCCTACCCATTTAGGACAGCTGGCCACATATGTCGCAGCAAAACTCGTCACAGTCGATTCACAGCCGTCTTTAACGGCATAGGCCTTCACGGTACAGCTTTCCGAAATCGTCACGCTCGTTCCCGAGGCACTCGATGTCGTCGGGTCGGATCCGTTAGTTGTGTAATAGATGGTTGCACCGGCAGTCGCGGTAGCAATATTCACCGTGTTATCCGTCTGACTCATCATCGGAGCTGCAATCGTGCCGTTGATAGTCACTACTGCCTCATCCGAGTTCAACGAGTTCGGTGCTTTTCCTTCTTCGGTGTTCGTCACCACGCACAAATAGGTACCCGATTCCGTCGGCTCATACGTATTAGCCTCCGCACTCGGTATAGCCACGCCGTCTTTCTTCCATTGGTAGGTCACCGTTCCGCTTCCCGTCGCTGTCACGCTCAGCGCACTCACTACATCGCCCGCGCAATAAGTCGCACCATCCGGTTGATCACTGATCGTCGGCGCAGCCGAAGGCGGCAGCGCGGTGATGAGTTTGACGATCACAACGCTCAAACGTACATTGCTGGTTCCGTCGCGCTCTATCGAGTACGTACCTGCCGGCAACTCTTCGCTCTCAAGACGTTTGTATGAATCGCTTCCGCCCGGCACATCCAGCTCGTAGGTCTGAGTTGCACCCACCAAGTTAATCTGTCTATCTCCACCGCCGGAGGAAACAGCCAAAGCATAGAAAATACCCGTATAACCGCTCGGGATCGTGAAACTACCGAATGTTGCATGGTCACCTGTTCTGCGGGTTACGCTGTACGATGTACCATCAATTGTGATACTACCGGCCATATTGCTCGCATCGCTTACCATGCCTGCAAACATCGTTGCATCATTCGTCTTGCCGTTCGCGGTCGCATCCGCAGTATTAAAGAACCAGAAATGCAGATCACTGGATACAGGCGTAATCGATCCCGCTTCCCAATATGCGTACAGCGTCGTTGCAGTTGGTTTATTCCATGCATTTGTGCTACTTCCGTTCTCGTCGTAGTACTGCGTGCCACCGCCATCTTCCTCGGAATAATAGCCCTTGAAGATATAGCCGGCTCTACTCGGAATCGTGATATCGGGCATGGACTCGTCAAACGTAGCCGTCACACTCGCCGATCCACCATCACCGCTTTGCTTGTCAAAGGTAACGGTGTAACTTTGTGCCTGCCAGATCGCGTACAGGGTTACGTCTTCCGTCAGCGTGATGGGATCGCCGGCCGCATAATCCACACCACCACCGTTTCTGGATGTACTCCATTTCTGGAACGCATATCCGGTGAGGGTATAGGTATTGGTAGCAACGGTTAAGCTCGTTCCGACTTGATCTTCCATCGGCTCTCCCTTTCCGCCATTCTCGTCATACGACAGCGTATAACTTGCCGGCGGAGGTGTCGAACCGCTGCAAGTGTATGTAATGGTTATGTCGTCAATATCGAATTTCTGGTTTGAGCTGGAAGATCCCTTATTGATGATTTTTACTGCTCCATTTTTAGATGCTATACTAGAAATAGTTGCTGTTGCATAATCATCATTCTTGTTTCCTGTCAAAGTTTTAGTAGCTACTTTAACACCGCCCACCAAAACATCTAAATCCGTAGTATAATTAGATGTAGAACCGGCATATTTCCATTTGAATGAAATCTGAGTTACTTCAGTAAATAAAGAGTCTTCGATATCTGTTGTTGCACCGGGTCCTAACACTTTTAAGAACTTATTGGAATAAGGAAGCCTTATAGCGGATGAATCGTTATCAATATTTTTTACATCACTGCTGTTAGACTCAATGATATACTTTGTCCCGGAAGTACTTCCCACATACGCAAAACCGCGACGTGGAGCACTTGTTCTAACTTGCTTTCCGAAATGAGTTAACGTAATGGAACAGTCTCCTCCGCCACCACCGCCGGTAGCCGTATAGTGCGCATAGTACGTCACATTGCTCGACACCGTCGTGGTCGTCAATATCTTCGTTCCGCCGTTGATCGCTGTGTACCAGCCGTCGAACGTATAGTCGCCCGCTTTCGTTGCATCAGGCAACGTACCAATCGCTTGTCCGCTCTCGATGGTCGATGAAGCTGTAGCACATGTACCGCCGTTGGCGTCCCAGATAACCGTATAATAAACCGTCACCGGCGCACTGGTGAACTGTGCATAATACGTCACATTGCTTGTCACCGTTGTCGTCGAATTGATCTTCGTGCCGCCGCTCGGCAAGGTGTACCAGCCGTCAAAATTATAACCCTCCTTGGTCGCATCCGGCAAGGTACCAATCGCCGCACCGTCCGTCACCTGTGTGCTGGCTGTTCCGCATGAACCGCTGTTTGTCGCTGCATCCCACGTCACCGTATAAACGGTTGGTAGCGGCGCACCACCGTCACAACTGCTCGATACCGCACCGGCGGTCGTCACCGTCAGTGTGGCACCCGCACCGCAGGTGGCGTTCGTTACTGCTGTCTTGGCCTCAGCAAAACCGGAAGCCGTGTAAGTATAGCTTGGTGTAGAAACAGTTCCCGAATTGCCCGGCAGGTTACCCGAGCAGTCCACAAACTTACAAGCGTTCGTACCGCCGTAACTCTTGAAAATCTTATCTTTCGTATTGGCCTTCCCCTCAAACGTACAGCCTTCGAAATAAGCTTTTGCGTTCTCCGGACCGACATAATAGCTAGCCACCGACGAGTTCCAGTAGCAGTTCAGGAAATGCAACTCCGCATTACGGCAGCGTATCATTCGTTCCTTACAGCCGTTGTCCCACCAGCAGTATGCCCAGGTGAAGTTATAGGTGCCGTCAGACGGTGCGTCGGAAGAAGAGGAGCCCAAGAGGTTCGTGAATCGGTGATCCGCAGTACCACCGGAGCCTCCGGATTTAGGCGCTTTGAGGTAGCGGAAACGACACCAACTAACCGTCACATTATCCGTGCCCGCTTTATTATCGAAGTTACCGTCGCAGCCGTCCTGGAAATCACAGTGATCGACCCAAGCGTTCGTGACGTTCTCGAAACACAACAAGTCCCATCCGTCGCAGTCATATGCACCGGGGCCGACAAAGGTGAGGTTACGGATAATCAGGTTATTGAATCGCTTTACGTACAATATGCCCGAGTTCGTTTTATCTTGTTGCAGACTAGTCAACGTCACGCCCGGCAGACCCATCAGCGTTACGTTCGAGCCATCCTGTACCTTCATACAAGTGGTAAACGTCAAGTCCTGGGTAATAATGATTACCTTGTTCTTACCCTTATTCAGGGCGTTCTGCAGTTGACTCACGCTGGACACCAATACCGGCGTAGCCGATCCACCACCCGTAGCGGTACTATAACCGAACGCACTCGGCGCACAATAGGTCACAGCCGCACTAACGGACGCACTAAATCCCCAGAGAACCAGAAACAGAATAGCGGTATAGCGATTTAAGAATCCTGTCTTTCTCATTGTATTTCGATTTTTAAGTTGTTTTTTATGTTTTTGCCGTGCAAAATTACATAATTTTTCCGAAATATGCAAATCTTTTCCTTATATATTACGCGCACGCGCACATTTTACACACTTTTCAACAATTTTTGCACGCTCCCCCTCTCAAGACACAAAAAAATAAGCAGCATTCCATTCGGAACACTGCTTATAGTTCTAAACTCTGTTTGAGGTGTGATTATAATTTAGAGAGTCTATCCGTTAAACGTTTAGGGCTTTGTCTCGTATCCCAAATTACATCAACCACAACATTCTCACCATCCACATGATAAATCATCTTACTCAATTTCCCTATAAAGACAAATTTAAGATCTAAATCATGATGCTTACGAGTCTTGAAAGGCGTACCACTACCTGAGAACTCGCAAATTTGCTTCTCCGCTTCATCGGTTGCCAATTCATATTCATCAAAGGCTTTCTTACCAAAGTTCACGGCAATATATCGGGCAATACCCTCCCAGTCAGAAAGGGCACCTTCAGTCCAAATGGGTTTCATACGGCAGTTGCGTAAAATAAACTGTCAGCTAACTGAGCACGCCTCTCTTTCGCCTGCTCTTGCGTATAAACTCGACCGGCAGTTATGTCCTCAAGCGACATATCAACAGCCGAATCAATGGCATCTGTTTCGTCTTGTTCTATACGCAGACGACGAATGTCTTGTTCCATCTGCTGGCTGAACCATACTTTGTCTTCTAACGGCAAGGTCGTTAAGACATATTGCAGCAGTCCGTTTAATGTTTCTTGTGCCATAATCTTTATCCTTTTGCGATTCGCTCGCAAAATTACAATAAAAAAATGACATACGCAAATTTGTATGCCATTTTTTTGAATTTTTACCCTTTCACGCGCGTTTTCTTTTAAGGAACACGCGCAGGCTCAGGTACGCACACGCGAGGAGTGCGAGCGGCCAGAAGACATCACCAATCGGCGTACCCGGCTCATTAGGGTTGGTCACTCCTCCGATAGTTTCACCACCAAACGGGTCTCCGTCTCGCCGAAGATGACCTCCTGGCTTGCCGGGGGCCTGTGCCGGCGTGTACGACGCGCCTTCATAGGAAGCCGTGCCATCCGAGTTCAAGCTGGGATTAGAGCTGTACGAACTACCCGAGCCGCTCAGCGTGCTCGTGGACTGAAAAACGGTTTGTTCCTGCTGGGCGAGGCCCTGGGCGCAAACGCCCAGAACACTCACCGTTGCCAATACTGTCAATAAATATCTCATCATTCTCATTTTTGGCCTCCTTTCACACATTTACCGGTTGCGTCGTACATCTTGCCGCTGCGGATGATATACATATGATCGTCGATAATCACTTTCTCAACACCATTTGCATCATTCTCACCATTCGCACCATTCTCAACGTCAGTGGTGATCGTCGGCTTCAACACCACATTGAGTGCGAAGCGGGTGTCGTTCTGCGTGCGGGCACTCTCGAAGGTGTATGAGCCGTAGAGCAGGTTCGTTACAGTGCCAGCCTCATAGTCGATCAGATCCACGCGGCTGAACGCTCCATTCTCTGCGTAACGCGGGTTGATAGAGAACGTGTACTCGCCCTCTGCCGGAGCACGATAGCCGATCGGAATAACGGCTGTCGCATCGTTCTTGCTCATCGCATTGTAAGCCAGGCGCGTGCTGCCCGAGAGACTGTAGGTCGCTAAGGTGTAGCCGTTACCGAACAACTTCTCCAGGTCGGCATTGATCTCATAATCCGCAGCGCTGTACTTATCCGATACAAGGATCGTCGTCTTGTCGCTGGTCTCGGCACCGCTGAGGACGATGCCTGTCCGCAGTACTCGATCTGCTGCCGTACGTTTCGGAGCGTAGATAGGATTACCGTCATCATTATCTTGCTGATTCGATACCGCGAATGTCAGATCACCGGATTCTGCAACTTGCACGAAGAAACTCCAACCTGGTCTCAACTCTGCATCCGTTATATCCGTCTGGATATATTCCGCGAAGTCATGGCTTGGCACGCTCACATACGGAATAGTAGTGTTGTCATAACTATAGGGATCCTCATCACCCGGCGTGACAACTATTTCACCGTTGATCAAAGTACCATCAGCATACATGTCTTCTCCTGCTCCGTAGCACGACATGAACGGCACGCCAAGCATGTTCCATCCTGCATGGCGTTGGTTGCTCGTTGCTGCAGCTCCGGTATGAGCTGTAACAGCAATCACGTTCTTCGTCACGTCGCTCACTGTTCCTTTCTCGCCGCCAGTTGTCCAATCATTCGTGAACGACATCGGGAAGCGGATAACACCACCGCCGTATTCCGGAATCGAAACTGCCGTCAGGATATAACCTACACCCGGTTGCAAGGTCTCGGTAGCAGCACCATATATCGTACCGTCCTTCATGATTACCCAGTTGTTATCCCTATCTTCGCCACTCTCTGCACGGTTAGCACCATCATATTTCTTGATGACATAGTGCTTACCATATTGAGATGCCGTAGCCAATGTGCTATTCACGTAATCCACAGCAGAAACATTTACCGGATACGGAACAGCGATCGGATAGTAGTTGCGTGAGTCAACTGAAATATCGAAGTTCACCGTGTTCACTACTTTCGTCAGCGTCGAAGCCGGATCAATATAAACACGCGGCATATCGTAGGTCGTATAGCTGTCGTTCCAACCGCCCTTGAGGTACAGGCTGTTCGTGGCTACAGTGATACCATCCTCACCATCTTTCGCTACATTGAGCGTCGAACCAGTTTCGATATTCACATCACCCACGGTAATGGATTTCTCAACGGTTACCATCGAACCATTGGTAATATTCATCTCTGCAGCCGCGGCAGTAGCCACATCTACGGTTACCGACTTGTTAATAAAGATACGATCCTCGCTTGTCGGCAGACCCGAACCGTGACCCGCTGCACCTATCCAGTTATCCTCATCGCTCCATTCGCTTGTTCCCGCTGCATCATCATAGATGAATATATCCGGACAACCGTAACGTTTTACTTTGATAGCATCTACATAGTGGTTCTGTGTCGTGCTATTTCCAGTACGGTGAATCGTAATGGTACTGGTGTTTTCCGGCACATTACTTAATACAACTTCGTTGTCATCATTCTCTTTAACATTTTCAGCAGCCAGTACTCCCAAACACGTTCCTGGTGTTGTACTTCCAGCACATACATTTAATTCTTTTGTTCCTTGGTCACTCTTAGTTGTAATTGTTACTACAACTTTATCACCATTTTGGAAATAATGTCCGCTCGTCAATTCTAGATATACATATTTACCACCACTAATCTTACCGGTATTATCAGTATTGAATACAGCTTCTTTATATAGCACACCTTCGTGACTTGCTACAGTAGTAGCACCGCTTGTACGCGTTGCTCCGGCAATTACCGTATATCCACAATCAGGCGAAGCCGCAGTAATATTGAATGCCGGGCTGGTAACCGTTGCACAAGCATCCGGGCTGGTCTGACTTACATCGCAAGTATAAACATAGGTCGTACCTGCAGTCAAACCGCTACCAACTACTGTGTATGAAGCCGAGGTAGCACCTACGATGTTTACACCATCTTTCTGCCACTGATAGGTCAGTGTTCCGGTACTATATGGGGTTGCCTCTACTGTCAGCGTCTTAGTACGATCGGTGTACAACTTAATGCTCTGCGGTGCTGTCGGACTGGTGATTGTCGCACGCTCCGGACATACGTAGTTGATATCACCCGAAATAGCAATCGGCGAACCCATACGATAGCAGTTGTTAGAAGCAACTGATGCATCTGCGTGCGCATATACATATATCTTAAGTGTCACTGTACCTTCAAAGGCTACACCGCCGTCATTACTCAGTGTAACTGTGGTTGTCTTTCCGCTAGTGGTACCATCACATTTCACAGGCGTATTGCTGATGCTGTGACCGTTTGCGTCAGACAACTCCAGTATAACGGCTTTGTGTTCGTTCTCGCCTACCGGCTGTACTTTGACGCTTGCGCTACTCGGCACAAACTCATAGTTAGCGGGCACTGTGAAGGTGACATACATGTATTTGCCTGCATCATAGGAAGCCGGAGTAGCAATCTTTGAAGTTAAACCTTCTTTTTTAGCAGAAGTAATCGTCAACGAACCATAGTTGGCCAAATTCGTCATATTCGTACTATTCGAAATGCCGGAATGTGTAGACTCTTTGCTTGCTGTTCCGATAGAACTCTCTGCAGTGTTCACATTCAAGTTCCATTTCAGCGTAGCCGCTTCTTGCCAGATAGCATACAGGGTCTTGTTGCGTGCCGGCATAGTGTACGTAGCACCTGCATCATAGGTCGTAGCGCCACTACCATCCGTCTCTTCGTTCCAACCTACGAAACGATAGTTAGCGCGAGTCGGAACACTACTGCTCAAGGTCACACTACCTGCTGCTACAGATTCTGGTGCCGGCAGGTTACTTACGGCATCCGACGTATTCTTGTTGTACGTCAGCGTATAAGCTGTTGTCCACTTAGCATACAAGTTCTGATCATCAGAAGGCATCGTATAACTACCACCTGCGGCATATACCGTACCTTCATTTTCTGGATCTTCCGTCCAACCTTGGAACACATATCCGCTACGCGTAGGCTCTTCACTTGCCAGCGTAATCGTACCCGCTGGTTTGCGCGCATTATCCGGCATGTTGCTTACCACATCCTCCGTGTTATCATTATATGTCAAATCGTACTTCGTGGGTTTCACAACCTCGAAATAGGAAATGGTCGCTGTTCCGCTTCCTCGCCAAATATATAGCGTCTTCTCTCCTACGAGGGCCGCAGGAACATCCGTCTCTTGCTTTGTTCCGACAGGTAATTCTGCTGTTGCAGCACGAGTCGTGTTCTTTGTTACATAAATAGTTTTTGATGCTACTGTTGCCACAAACTTATCCCCAGCCTCTAACTCGCAATCCAAATCCACTTTCAGATAAGCACCGTTATCTTCAAGGCTGATAGTACTATTGTCTGCTATCTTTACATAAGAAGCTTTGCTATCGCCAGTAGTCAATGTACCGCCATTTAGAGTAGTAAGATAGTTACCAATGTTAAATTCAAAATCAACATTATTAGCCGTTACACTACCATTCGTCAACCCACTACTTGCTACTTGGAACTTATATGCCGTTCCTTCTTCCGGACAATCACCATATTGCGCATAGAGCGTGGTAGTGCCCGTTGGAGTATAAGGATTAGAAACAGCTACACCCCCAGTTGAAGCCGCAAACCAACCATTGAAGTAATAGCCTGCCTTGACTGCGTGAGGAAGTACTATCTCTTCACCGGAAGCGGCATAATGTACTTCCGTATTCTCTCCATTTACTTCACCACCATTCGTATTCGCATCCAAAGTTACTACATACGGGCGAATGATTTCGAAGTAAGAGATATCGGAGGTATTCGACTTACGCTCCATATATATAGTCTTCAAGCCGCTAAATGCCGTTGCTTGTGCAGAAGTAATAACTACGGTTTGTACGGTTGTCTTACTATTTCCTGCTAAAACAATTTCATTAGTAGAAGTGCCTTGCGCGGTATGAATAGCTACCGAACCGGAATTGCTATTTACATAACGAATAACATCTCCGGACTGTATTGCGCAGTTTAACCCTAATATCAACCAACCGCTTGCTCCTCCGTTAAAGTTAATGGAACTTCCATTATATTTCAAGTTTGTTGTTCCTGCACTACTTGCACGTGCGGTTAACGTACCACCCGTCAATGTTTCGAGAGGATTGCCGGAACCTGTAGTTAACGGATAGTCTTGATCCTTATTGGTACAAATAGGATCTGTTCCCAAACCGCTACTCTTCGTTACCCACTTATAAACCACTGCTCCACTTGCACTAGCAGGGCATTCCACATTACTCGTTATCGTAATCACGATGTCGCCGGTGATATACGAACCGCCAATAGTTACCGTACCGGTTCCTTGGTTCCATGTGTACTCCGTTCCCGAAGTAGCAGTCTTGCCACCAATCGTTACCGTAATCGTGGACGGCAATACATATCCGCTGGTTGCTGCTACAATAACCGAATAATCGGTTCCGTGCGTAGCAGTACCAGTACCTGCCGTGCCTCCGCTCGAACGGCTCGCGTTCGAGAACGTGTGCGTTACATCATAACTCTTATCCGTATAACGTGCGTACAAGGTCAGGTTCGCCAAGGCGCTCTGCCATGCACCGCCCGCAGTGGTATAAGATGTCGAAGCCACCAACGTTCCGCTTGCCGTTACGATCTTTGTGCCCTCACTGGTAGCCGTGGTATAATAACCATCCAACTGATAACCGGCCGCAGGAGTCGTGTGCGTTACGGATGCCAAAGCTGTTGCATCATACGTAGCCGTTGCACCTCCGTCGCCTGCTGTACCATGATAGGTCGTGTTGGCATCAAAGATAAGGGTCGTCGTCTTGGCTTCCCATTTAGCCGTCAGCGTAGCATTAGCCGTCTTCGACCATTTGCCATCCGTGATATAACCCGTTATATCGTCACCGGCAAACGTACCATTGGCATTCAGCACTTTGGTTGAACCGTCGTAATAGCCTGTGAGCGTGTATCCGGTCGAACTTACGTGCGTAATAGTCGTCAACTCATCAGCCAGATACGCTACTGTTGCCGACTGATTAGATGCACCATGATCACCTTTATTCAACGTAATCGTATATACATGCGGCGTAAACGTGGCCGCAATCGTCGTTGCGCCGGTTACTACATAATTCGTACTGTAAGAACCACCGTTAATTGTCACCGCACTTGCGTCATATCCGTCTTCTGCCTCAGCCGATATCGAAGTCAGAATTACCGTGTGTGCCAAGTCCGCATAGCCGCTCGTTAACGTCGCTTCCTCATCATCGGTGTCCACATAATTAACCGTAATCGTACCGTTCGAATACGGACTAATCGTCACGCGGTCGGTCTTCATACCGGTAGTGATAGTATAGTTATAGAAGGTACAGTTGTCGTTGATTCCTTCATCACTACCTTTTCCTCTACTAGTAGTCGGCGTAACAGTAATCGCTGCGTCTGTTACCGCGCCACCTTCGTGCGCCGTCGCATAGGTAATCTCATATGCATCGCCATCTGTGTCTGTACGATAAATCGAGTTACTACCCGTCCAACCGGCATTATTAGCAATGTGCCAGCCGGAGAAATTATTATATGCCGCAGTAGTTACCGAATATAAGTTGTTCGTACCCGGCACCTTCGTACTCATCGCCGTAGCTTGCGTGTGATCGGATCTACCGATACGGTAATGCAACGTGCTCCATTGTACCGTCTGGTTATCGAAATAGATTACTTTGTCTGCTGCTTGGTTCGCGGAAGGATAGGAGATACTTACTACCGGCTCTTCAAGATTCGAATAATCCACCGTGAAGGTATAGGTTGCTCCGTTGGTTGTACGCATCAAACAATCCGTACCGTCCACATCCATGCTCCAATCGGTACAATCATCTTCGGTCATCTTACCTGAATTACCATAGTAGTGCCCACAACCGTCCGCAATATTAAAGCCATAATCCCAGTTAGAACCAAGAGAGATAGAAGCGGTAGCTGTCGAACCATCCACCTTTGTGAAGTCCACGTCGCCATAATCGGAACCGTTTCGTCCTGTCTTGACATACAAGTGAAGTATCTTCACGTCATAGTCCTCGGCATCATTCGTTTCCGCCCAAATAGACGTCTCATTACAGGTCACTTTACAATAGTATTTACCGGCATCAGCAAACGCGCAACTATTCTTAGTGTAGGTTGCACTCGTCGCACCGTCTATCTCATCTTCATCGTCTTGTCCGCCTTTGTACCACTGGTAGGTCGTCGGACCGTTATTGCCACTCGGAGTACACGTCAGAGAGATATTATCTCCGGGGAAGTAATGATACGTACCACTAATCACTGCACTCGACGGAGCCGCATCCGCAGAGTTCAGCGTAATAGCGATGTTTCCGTTAATTTTATTCGCCGGAATAGTGATGGTTCCTACACTTCCCACAACCGACCACGTATAATCGGTACCGGATGTAGCCGCATTGCCACCAATAGTAACCGTCGGATCTGGCATCGAATATTCATCATCCGCCTCAAACTCCGCCGTATAGTCACTACCACCTATACCGGATTCTGCACCGCTATTCTTCGTCACATTCGTCAGAGTCGGAGTCATGGTTACCGTCGAAGTAGTAAACGTACCGCCATCTCCAAGTGCCGTCCAAGCACTCTTGTTCGAACCGCATTTGGCACGAGCCCATGCGTAGAATGTTGTTCCGGCATACTTATCTGTGATAGTCACACTCTTACTGGTAGATGTGTAAGATGCAGAAGTGCCGGCAGAAGGTGCCGAACTACTTGTGTTTACATAGAACTCGTAGTCATTTGTATTGGCTGCATCAGTTACCGTCAAGGTCACACCCTTTGCGGTTGGACTTGCTGCTGCTAATGCAGTCGGAGCTGCAGGAGTCAAATCCGAAGCCGACACTGTTACTGTCTGCGCGTCACTCCAGCAACCGCTACCGGTAGAACAGAACGAACGAATGTAATACGTTCCGGTAGAAGTTACATCTTTGGTAGCGCCGCTTTCGGTCTTATCGGTCCCGTCTGCTGAAGACTGCCAATACCACGTGTTATTCGATGCCGGCGAACCTGCTGCTGTCAATCGTAAGGAACAAGCACTTAGTGTACCTTTGCCGATTGTACCCGGCTGCGTCGCCGAACATGATTCTTCTACGAATTTCAAACCGGCAAGACTTGTTCCGCTATTATTTGCATAAAGATAGTATGTCCCCGCAGTAACGTCTACGTCTCGACGGATGATGTTTCCGCTTGTATTATCCGTCAATGTACTTGCTGTTGTACCGTTTGATAATAAAATCCGATCACCTCGCGTACAATAGATGCTTAATGTTCCTGCAGTTGGTATTGTAAATTTTACAGCTCGTGACGAAGGTACGACTCCTGATTTTTCCGGTCCGCCTTTGAACCACATGTGGTCATAAAAATTATACCCATCGACTGTCTGCTTATCTTTCTTGTTAATTTCCATTGTTCCATCACTATTGCTTGTTCGTAATGGGTTTCCAAGGGAAGTAAACACACCATTCGATGAAATACCTTTTGCATATTGATTTGTCGCGGATATAGCGTTATTAAGACTAAGTGGTACAATATCTGCGGTGTAATATAACGTGCCACTAACTAAAGAAGCCGCAGCAACCCATTGAGCAGTAAAGGTAGTATTCGCAGCAGTCATGGTGTAACTATACGACTCCCAATGATACGTATTGCCCACACTACATTTCCAACTTGCAAACACATACCCTTCTTTTGTCGGTGTCAAAGACGGCAGAGTGATTTCTGTTCCGCTTGCTACAGCCGCTTGTGTCGGAGCGGTACTACTTCCATTATATTTTCCACCATTCAAACTATAGGTCACAGTATAAGTTACTTCTTCTTCCCACTGAGCCGTAAGCGTGATATTACTTGAAATGTCTTCGATTGTTACACCATCATCCAACAATGTACCCGCTGTCTTTGTAGAACCGCCTACTGTGACATCCACATCTGCATTCCAACCGGTAAAACTATAGCCGTCTCGTGTGAAGGTGTTTGCAGTTGTCGCTTTATCTGTTCCGCAAGCAATACCTGTTTGGCTACTCATCGATCCCGAACCACCACCGTTGTTATACGAAATAGTATATGTCGGATAAGCCGACCAACCTGTTGCAGCAGCACCAACTGCGTGCTTGCCTTCGTAACCTGCAACAGTTATGTTTCCAGTTTGATTTCCATCACCACCAGAACCATTATTGAAAATAATATAGGTATAACCGTTTGTATAAGCATAATATTCTGTGCCGCAATGATCCTCTGTGTTACTTGTAATCTCTATTCCAGGCCAACCGATATTCCAGTCTCCATCATTATAGCAATACGCATAAATATTAGTCCAAGAAGCTCCGCCCTTTGCAAAATATACTTTGTTAGAATTCGGATAGGTTATGCTCAAATTCTTGGTACTGGTATTAAAGGTAAAGGTATAATCACCCGCACAAGACGTCCGCAAATAGGTATTACCTTTGCTGGTTTCAAAGAGCCAATCGGTGATACCTCCTTTTATAGTACCACCATTTCCATACCAATCACCATTAGTTATATCAACGATCTTGAACTCATATTGCGTATTAGCGGAAAGAGAGATTGTTGTGGAAACAGTACCGCTTCCTGTCATCTCATTCGTTGCCGCCGTCCAACTATTCATTGTACCTGCAATTCCCCATCCTGAACCAGCAGGTGCAGCGTCAGTTGTAAATGTACTACCCGTCAATGCTTTCCACGGACTCTTTTCTGTATTACTATATTTGCTACGTACCCAACAATAATAAGTCGTTCCGTCACTTAAACTTGTCAGCGTAGGCGTTTTACTCGTGAATGTTGCCGTAGCTGTCGAACCAGAAGTCGGAGCTGTACTTGCAGTATTGTAATAAAACTCATAATTTACAGTATTACCACCGTCAGTAACCGTCATTGGGCAAGTCGTTTCTGTGGCAACGCCTTTTGTTAACGCTGTCGGAGCAGTATATACTTTGATACTATTTACCCATGTTTCCTTACCGTCTTTTTCTATTCGCACATAACGATACAGCGTGGAACTGAAAGTAACCGTTACAGTACTATATCCTCCATATCCTGAAACGTATATTTTAGCCGTATTCGTGCTAGATGTTCCCGTACCACCACTAACAGAGACTCCGGACGATAATGTTGAATATGTCGAGCCATCTGTTGATACTGATACTTTACACGATTGGGCCATTGAGGTTCCTGATGAACTATAGCATGCAGTAAAAACAAGCTTGTAAATGTTGGCCGTAGTGCTGGTAATGGATATTGGATTTGAATCGATTTTCCAGACAGCCGTACTTGCAGTGCCGTTGAATGTTTTACTCTGAATACTATTACTGCTCGATACCGTAATATTATTCGTGGTAATAGACTTGTTGTTTGGACTTGTCGTATTGAACGTCTGTCCCCACACATTTCCGCATGCCAAAGTGAGCAGCAGGGTAATCATTGCCGCATACTTCCATATACGGCATAATTTGTGTTTCTTCATGACTTCCGTCATTTGGATTAAGTTAAAATTTTTCATGATAGTATGTTTAATTATTATATTCGTTTTATCGTATAAAACTGTTATATGTTGCAAAATTAATATTTTCCTCATCGCATGCATTAGTAAAGGCTTGCTGATTTTCTGAGGCAAAATGATAATACTCATCATACACAAGTCCTTCAATAGGATTATATATATCCAAAAAGATTGGCAGACCATTCGTTATGTACTCGACCGGACACAAGGCGTCTTGTTTTGCTAAATTCTTAACTCCCATAAACAATCTTGCATATTTTTCGTAAACAGGGAATTGATCCGGATTCGCTTGTTTAGTATTATATGTGGTTTGGCTCAAAAAAGATGATGGGTAATGTTTTTGTATGCCTTCTAAAATTATCTTATTCAACGTATCATTATTGGGGTTTCCCATGCGTACATAGGAGACTAAACCATAATTGGTACCTTCTCCATCCACTAACTGTATCTCATAAACAATAAAATCGCTATCTTCCTGGCTTTTGTATCTCTCAGGTAAAGTCGGTTGTATCATAGTTGCTGGATTTTATGGTTTAACACTCTCTAATACTTCCTCAAAAGACACATATGTACCATTCATCAATTCGCATAAATGTCTATATTCAGCAACGTTATCTGAAATTAATTGTATGAATGTATTAAGAGTCTTCTTCCCATCATTATATGGATTATGCAGCACATATATTCTTTTGCGCATAACAGGGTCTAATAAAACTACCGGAGGTAGAGAAGTCGGAGCATATTCTATAACCAACTCTGTCTTTTCTAGTTTAAGGGCTTCCGATAATCTTCTTTGGTTCTCAACTTCTGCATCAAACATAATTAGACTCGTATGACACTGGGCATTAGGAAACTTCTTTTGTAACTCTCTCAATATACCTTGATCTAAAGCATCAGAAGGATATTCATCCTCATCATAGCCAAAAAACAATATATCCTGTCTATTTTTCTTGGGTACTATTGTATACTGAGGTGATATTTTACGCGCATAGCATACAATATCACTACTATACGTATTCTCCAAGTTTATTTTCTTGAGGAATACGATATTTTCCGAAGGCAATGCCTTTATTTCTCTTCCTTGTCCCATAATATCTTTGTGTTTTTATCTTATTTCGAGTTCTATTTTAGTTTTTCCAACAAAGTCTCGGCTTTTATCTCCATCTGGCTGAAAGCAAACCATTTCTTGCCCAGATCCTTCAATGATGCACCTATATGATAAACCGTCTCATCTATGCACAAGAATCGGTCATGGGACTGCGCAAACTCTTTTACCTCTATCGGGGTATATTGCGCATTGTGTTTATCTATATCTTGCTGCAAAGTCGCTGTTATCGCTTTCGTATATATAGCCGCCTCTACTCCTTTGGCCCGTTTCTCCAACAACATCAACACCGACTCATCCACATAATTATCTATCAGCACTATACGCTTTTTTGCACTCTTGATAATACGGCTTGCTATCTCATACGCATCGAAAATCTGTCCGTCATACAACACACATTCACGCGGCGGCAATGATGTACGAACAATAATATAACACGCGTCTGGTTATTTGGCGGCCTCCTTCATTTTGAACTGTCAAGTAATCCTTGACGGTTGCCTCTCTGAACAATTCCCCCTCCTTGTAGATATTGTTGATATGCAGACTGACATTTTGCTTTGTTGAATCAAAAAGCATTGCCATTTGTGCCTGCGTCAGCCATACAGTCTCATCTGCCAACTGCACGTCCAACTGCACTGCATTATCCGCGCTTCGATATATTACTACCGACTCGTCACTCGCATTATATTTCTCTATTTCCTTGGACATTTTTCTATACTTTGTCTTTTTAGTTATTTTCTTTATCTAAAAATTTGCTTTGACACTTTGACACTTTCTTTCTCCCCCCTCATTCATCCAGATCAGACTAGCGAGACACTATCGAGAGAGAATCGAGTCGGTGTAATCTCGATCCATTCCCGTTCCATTTCCGATCCATTCCCGATAGATTAGATTGTAAAAATTGTTTTGTTTTCATGATAGTATGTCTTTTTTAATTTATTATTCTAGATCTACCTAGAATTTCCTATCATTTTTGCTTCTACCAGTTAGTTATTCGTTCGATATTACTTGGTTATTCGTTCGTTATTACCCTTCCGTCTACTTATGGTCACTTCAACCTCATTCGAATTTCTCTCTGTCCTTTTTGTCCATATTGACCATTTGCTTTTTTTTCGTGTCGCTTTGTCGCTTTGTCGCTAATATTTTTTTTGTGTGAGATTTTTGAGATTTTGAGACTTTCTTGCTTAATCTGCTGATTTTCAATCTCTTACAAAGTCTCATAAAAGTATCAAAGTCTCATCGTCTCATCTCTTTAATAGCGATATAGCATCATTTTATTTTTTTACTTAGTCCTTTTCACTAGCATGGCCCTTTTTTGTCTCACTTGATCCTTTTTTCAGTTTGTATCTTTTTTGACTCTTTATCCGTGCTCATACGCGGGCGAAGGGTGAGTCGGGCGACAGAAAAAACACACTATTTGAAGTATGTATTCCTCTTTCATGGGGTTAATTGACAACTCTGTTTTACAAAACGGGTGCAAATGTATAAAATTCATTTTATATATGCAAATTTTAATAGGAAAAATACGGCATTTTGACTATTTGTCGCATATTTCCGTCAATTTATCACATACACAGAAGTACAAAGTGTGCTCGATTAACTTGTGTAAAGTTTTTCATTGTATTTAAGTGTTTTTATGTTATTATTCGTGTTTTTCTAATTTCCTAGGCTCCTTAGGTTCCTAGTTCACTTGGCCCTTTTCACTAGCATGGTCCTTTTTTCTATCTTTGCCATTTTCTCTCTTTCTCTTTGTCTTTTTACAATGCCATGCATCATAAAAAAACAAATTCTCAATCTTTGTGATCAAGAATTTGCAGAATAATCAAGGATTTTGGAAGCGCCTTATCACATCATATCCGCTAATGTTACCTCGTTTTGTACAATGCTGCTATGCGTGTTGCGTTTGATTCCATAACTGGTCACCATTGTCAGACGAATCGATTTACGCGGTTCAGCATAGCGTTGGAATTGCAGAACGCGATTTTCAATCTTCTTCCGCTCTGTATCATCTATCTCGAATTCTGCCCGGCTGAACTTCATCTCGCAAATATTCACACATCTGTCTGCTCGGTCAATAATCATATCAATTTGTGCGCCCGGAGTAACGTCCGCAGGTGTACGCCAAGAATATATGTCAGCTTGTATACCGGATATACCCAACGCCTGTTTAATTTGCTGCGCATGGTTCAGACAAAGCATCTCAAAAGCAAAGCCGGACCATGTTTTGAATAGCGGACTATTTTGTGAATGGCTCCAGAATTGCTCGTCACGGTGTTTGTTCTGCTCCACAATATTATGCCAGAAATGACACAATGGATCGACCAACTGATAGAGCGTATTGCGCTGACGATTGGAATAGTCCTCGTAATGGCGAAGGAAATTGCATTTCTCCAGTTCTTCCAATCGCTTGGTAAACAATGCGTTGTTATCCAACTTGGTTTCTTCCAATATCTCAGCACGCGTCAGACCTTTTCGCTTTTCGGAAATAGCATCTATAATGGCGACATAATCTTCTGAATGCCGGAAGAGGGAGCGGAAGAGGTTCTCTTTCTCATCGCGCAACTCTCCTTTAGCGCTGAAGATGAGCCGATCAACGTTTTGCGTTACGCTTTGCTCCTTATCCATTAGGGACAAATAATAAGGAACGCCTCCGAAAATCATGTAGAACTCTGCCAATTCTCTATCCGAGTAACCGAAATGGTAGGCATCGAAATACTGTTTGCACAGCCCTAACGTAAAAGGCTCCAGAAACATCTCGTGCGTTATACGATTATGCAAGCCGCCATGATTATTGATGATATTATCCAACATCCACGATGTCGCACTTCCGCAGACAAACAGTTTGATATCCGAACGTCCGGAAGCCCATCCATTCCAGAAATGCTCAAAAGCCGGCATGAAATTCGATTTCGGAGTATCCAACCAAGGTAACTCGTCTATGAAAATTACCTTTTGTTCTTGCTTACAGTTTTCCACATAGTCCTGAAGTTGGTCAAAAGCCTCTAACCAATTGGTACATGCTTTCGCCTTCGGATAATACCGACGCAAAGTAACGAAAAAGTTCAGTAACTGTTCCGAATTCTTTGAATTCGCCATTCCGGTAAAACTGAAACATAACGAATCATCCAGCGTCTGTCTCAAAAGGAATGTCTTTCCGACACGCCTACGGCCATACACAGCCACAAACTCTGAACGATTACTGCTCAAGTACTTTTTGATCAATCGGCACTCCTCGTCGCGCCCAAACATTGGTTCAGTCATAGCATCTGCTTTTAAAATCGCTGCAAAGATACAATAAATAATTGATTTGAGCAAATAATTTTATTATAAATTGCTGAAATTTTTAATTTTCTCTTCATTTCAGCACTTAATAGCACAAAATTCTGCCATCTCAGAGTACTTTACTCTACAAATATCTCAATCTGTCAAAGATCTTTTTGCCGTCTTTTCAGTCCTCGGTCGGACTTTCTATCTTGGTGTTGTTTCGTTGTGCTTAGGTTCTTCTTAGGTTGTTCTCGGGACGTGGTCCCGTGATGGTCCCGTTCTACTCCCGACATGCTCTGCATCTATACCCGACATACTCTGCATCTATATATGTTTATATATGCGTAGATGCGTGAGTATATGCGTGCGCATAATAAATTCGGCGGCAAAGGTACTACAATTTTCGGACATAAATGTGCAATAATTGACCGAATATGGTTAAATATCACCAATTTTGCCAACTACAGTTAGCAAAATGGGCATTTTTATGCAAAAAGCATAAAAAAACCGGCCGCCTAAATGGCAGCCGATTTATATAGAATCAAAAAGTGTACAGGCAATTACCAGGCAATTATAAGGCTTTTGCCATGCAATTGACAGGACTCTTACTTAACGAGTACCTGGTTGATTTCGCGGCCATCTTCGCGCTGGAGGACGAGCAGGTAATAACCTACCGTAGCCGGGGCAAGGATGTCGGAATCGTTGAAGCCATCCACGTGGTGACGGCGGCCAAGCATGTCATACCACTCTGCCGTTCCGCGACCGCGCATACGCAGGGCCTGTTTGGGTTTCGCAGTATATGCGATGAGGTGCGGCTGCTCGGTATAAGTCGTCGGAACAGGCTGCGGAATATACGCGCAAGTAAATACCAACGCACCGTCTTTCACACGACGCAAGAGTGCCTGATACTCTTTACCGAATTGCAGCTGCTGCTTTTCGCCGGCGTAGTAATTGAAGTTATTGGCGCTATCGATCGGCAGTCCGCTCACGAACCACTGTACGGAGTCGAACTCATAATGATAAACCGGTTTATAGCCCCACAAGGCTTCATACTCATTGCGAATCGTTGTATCGTTACGGATCGCCAGCACATCGTTCCAGCGCTGTGCGATAACGAACGGCGCATAGTTCATCGTGAAGGCAAACGGTACATTGACGCTGAACTCCGGTTTGAGGTCGGTGAACTTAAAGGCTCCGTTATACAAGCCCGGCTCCATGTTCGGATCCAGTACCAGCGGCACTTCATAATGGCCTTTCTTCTGCTCATAATTGATGAGCGTATCGAGATCCTGGTTGGTGAAGCCATACAAGAAGGACTGCGAGCGCCCGCGCTTGACATCATAAACGAACGTGAGCGTGTCCGCGCCCTCGCAGAGAACGTAGGACGTTGCCGGCTCGACGACAAGCGACTCATAGACCTCGAGGTTGAAGACCCAAGTGGTATCACAAGTCGTGGGGAACGGAATGGTATCCACGTGCGAAACCGTACCTACCGGATAAGTCTTCCCGTGCCGCGTGTACGGCAGGTCCTCCGGCAGAATCATCGTATCTTCAAGAATACGAATGGGCTCTACGAGCTCGAGGTAGATGAAACTGTCGCAAGACGATACTTCGTTGAAGAGCTTGATCGAATCCACGAGTCCGTAATCATAATGGAGCGTATCCGAACGTTCCGCCCATTTGTAACCGGCCTTGCAATCGGCATCGCAGAGCACGATGGTTTGGGTCTCATGGGTCGGACCGAGCGGATCCAGGTGCAACTGATAAACAGCCGTATCGGTACAAGTACCGCAGGTGGTAATCAGTTTGACCGTATAATCGCCACCCTCAATCGGGAAATCGAAGGTATGAATGGTGTCGTCCGACCAGTTATACGGATCGGGCAGACCCTCTACCATCCACTCGTAGTGCTCAATACGATATGCCTTGGATTTGAGCGTATCCTCGGTCACGTGGTCGATCTCCTGTACCCAGGATTTCGAACCGTCGAATTGCACTTTATAGGTACCTTCCTGACAGTTACGAATCACTTTATGGTCGATCACCGAAATCGGGTTGGTCGCCAAAGTGGACGCATAGAGCGAGAAGAAACAAGTCGTATCCTGGACGAACATACAATCGACAACATAGAGGTGGTCGTCGTGCATACCTGCCTGATATTTCTGATTGCGCCCTTTCACGTACTGCTCCGGAAGCGATCTATCCGGACGACGGTAAACCTCGTCGGAAGCATATGCCCAGCGGTATTTAAAACCATCCGGTGCCTCAAAAGTCTCGTTGATCTCACCGCACTTCATTCCTTTGAGCTTACCGTCCGAACAACCGAGGGTGAAATAGGCATAGCCGAAGTGGGCATTGTAAATACAGTCATAAGTAGCCAATCGAGCCGTGATTGTACTTCCGTTACCGGCATATTTCTTGATATTGACACCGACAGTGGTCCATTCTTTCCAAACCACCGGCGTAGTGGAGCCCTCGAAGGAGCCGGGAGGAACAAGATGCCATCCCTGCTCAGACGCACCGGGCTTCAACTGCTGGGTACTCTTATTGTATGCATCATTCGCATTGAAATCTGCCTGACCGCATCGCCCGATCGTTTGTCCATCCACCAGGATATCCAAGGTGAAACGCGAGTTCTCATAGTCATCGTGATTCGGAGCTTCGATAATCGGCATATATTTGAGCAGCAACACGGGATACTTGATAGTATCTATCTTGAAGGAGAACTCGATCTGCTCCGCTCCTTCGCCTGTTTCGTTTTCCCAGTTACCCAAACGAACAGAAGCCAGTTCGCCGTCCGGAATGGTCTTTGCAACATTGCCCGTACGCGGTTCATACTCGGTACGGTCAAAATGGACAGTGTGGCGGCTATCTTGGCTTTCCGGACCATAATCCACAGCATTGACCAGACGGAAATCCGAGAAATCACGCGTATCTGACGGCTGCGAATTGGCGACATAGCACTTAGCACTTTGGAGGTTGAGATAATCCACGCACATCTGCTCCGGATAATAGATCAGCTGCGAGACAATGGTCTTGAGGCTGTAGAAGCCCTCATCACATTTCGCGCGAACGATAAAGTCCGTCTGGCCGATAGCCAAAGCGGTGAATTGGGTCGAGTTTCCGGTCACGATCTTCGGACCTGCCCAAGACTTAGAATCATAGGAATAGGCGCTGACCTCATACTCGGTAGCCGTTCCTTGCCACGACAGGGAAACAGATACACCGTTCGGTGTCACCACGAGGTTCGTCGGCTGCGGACACGGTTCACCATCGGTGATAAGGATGTTATCTACCATCGCTGCCGGCTGTTGCGGCAAGCGCGAACCGTTGGTCCAAGCAAAAGCGAGATAGTGCTTCGTTCCGTCAACACGCGAAGCCGGAATCTTCACGGAACACTCCTTCCAAGTGACCGTACCGGCGAGGTACGCCATGTTCGCCGTCGGTTGGAGAGGAATGACGTAATCGGCATAGCGCGTCGGCACTTTACCTGAAGAGGTAGCAATCGAAGTCATGGCTATCGAATCCGGAATCCACAACAAGTAGAGTCCGTCAAAATTACTGGACATGTTCGCCATTACGCAATAGTCGAAGGTCAATGTATAATCGGCAGAGATATTGTCCAGGGTAAGCGTATCGTACGCAAATACCCAACAACCGTTATTACGATAATGGGCAGATGCACCATTATCATCCGAGATATAAAGACCGTACTGACCCGTACGGCTGTTATTACCAGGCGCGCCAATATACCACTTGTTCAGGAGAACAGTCTGGGGATTCGCCACGCGGTTGAGTACCCAACTATTACGCGATGTCGGCGACTCAAAGTCACAACTGTATCTTCTTACTGCCTGTACCGGAGCAGCCAACACGAGGGCTGCTACCATCACTATTTGAACCAATCGTTTCATATGCATTGGTGTTTAATTATTCGACTAATAGTACCTGGGCTTGCGTCTCGCCCTGTTTATCCACGGCCCGGAGCACATAGACACCCGGCGTGTTCGGAACGTCCATCATTCCATGACCCTTCGGCATGGTGAACGTGCTATAGAGTTGGCCGGAGACGGTATAATACCAAATGGTGGTCTCCTGCGCCATATACATTCTCATCTTCTGTCCGGCTTTGACAACCGACGGATATTTCGACTGCTGCTCGTGGTAAACCGGTTGGATCGGACAAGTAGCAATCTGGACACTGTCCTTACGCGTTACTACTACGTAGTACTCGGCGGTCGTATCGAGCGGTTGATAAAGGTAAGAGTGGTTCTCGCCCAACAACGGCTCGTTATTCTTGAACCACTGGTAATCAAGGAACTCGTAACCGCCGTTATGCGCCGGCGCCAAAAGCGTGAGCACATCGTTCCACTTCTGCTCCACGATCGAACTCATATACCGCACGTCTATTGCCCGCTGCTCAATGTGCTTGCCGCAACAGAACTGGTAGAAAGTGATCGTCGCCGTATAGTGCCCCGGCGTGATCGATGCCGGATACGGAATCGCGATGCTGTTCACATCCGGATCGTAGATCGTCGTGTCACGCAACTGAGGCGTGGAGAAAGCGATATGCAGACTGTCGTACTGGCCGGCATGGATATCATAATTGATAAAGAACACTTCGTCATCCGCACATGCGAAGGGCAGGGGTTGCACATCCGCTTGGATCCGTTCGTTCACCGTCAGAGTGAGATACAACGCACTGTCGCAACCGTTCTTGGTCTTGAGCATGATGAGGAAGTTCTCACAGGATTGGTTGTACTTCTTGCCGTCAATAAGCACATAATCGTCCGAACAGATGGAGTCTTTAATAATCTTATCTTCGGGCTTCGGATAAACGCGCAGATAGAGCGTCGAGAGCGAGTCGCAACCGGCGAAGTTAAAGAAGTGCCCCGTATAAATCGTATCCGTACTGAACCACTTGCCGTCGAACTTCACAGGGCTCTCCGAGCAGGTAGAATAATGATACTCCGTATTCTGCGGCACGATATTGGGCGTAATGATCGTATCAATGATCGTACTGTCGCAGGAGTTATCCACACCGAGATAGGATGTCAGCGTCACCTCGATCGAATCGCCGTACTCGCGGCACGGATAGGTGGGCGACCAAGTAGTCACCTCTTTCGTACGTCCGGTCACGAGGCTGCGGAAGTGCCAATGCGACTCGTTACATTTCTCCGATGTATGGTTCTCATAGCCCTCGAACTTATTCATGACGTGCGAGGTATTGGTGAACTGCAGCGCGCTCGTACATTGGTCATAGACGGGCTCGTACGTATATTCCGGAACCGGGAAACGCGGCTCGGAGGTGGTACTGATCTCGAAATAGCAGTCCGGTTGCTCAATGAAACTTACGCGGCAGGTATATTTGGTACGCGTAGCGTCCACTACAAGCGTTTGCTGGTCATACGGGGGATCCGCATGATCATTGTAATTATCGTTCTTATACCAATAGTACGAGAATCCTGCCGGCGCGATACAGGTCACCTGGGACTGCAAACCGCAGTTCTCGGTCTCGATATGTCCGTTGGCGCAATCGACGGTGAAGTAAGCGTATCCGTAGTGACCGCTCTGGCTACAATCGTAAGTCGTGAAGCGCACCTTGATATCCTGTCCGTGGTACGGCATGAGGTTGACACCTACGGTGGTCCAATCTTTCCAAACGGCCTTATCGCCTTTGGTCTTCTGCCAACCTGCGCCGGCACCGTCCGAATACGAGAAGACAGCGTGGCCGCATCCCGGATCAATGAGCTGGTCATACTGATCCAGAATCTGTAGTTCGAAACGCGGCTCCTCATCCCTGGTATGCGAGGTGCCCGGGTTCTCCAGCACGACCGCATACTTGACGATCAAGATACCCTGGTTGGTCGAATCGACATGGATATCATAGGTAATTGCCTCGGCTTCGCCACCCCAGTTCCAGTTACCGAGACGCACCGAAGCAAGCGCTCCCGGGGGCACCGTATGCAAGAGACTGTCGGTACGCGGATCGACCTCCGTGGGATCGACATGCAGCGTATGACGACTCTCGATCGCATCCGGACCGAAATCGATCACTCCTACATTCGTATAAGGCGTCTGACCGCTTGCGTCGTAGGCATCAGGGTTCATACCGTAGGTACAGGTCACTCTCGCCGCATCATACAGATCGACATAGTTGATACAGTGGTTCTCCGGACAGTAAACCAAAACCTGCGATACATAGACATAATTGGAGTGGTAAGTCTTGCTGGTTTCGTCGTCGTAGTACGAACTGCGAATACGAATATCGTAACTTCCTTCCAGTATCTTCGGAATATAGAATTCACACTGGTCTCCATTCGTACGCACGAAGCCCGGGGTATAGTCGTTAATCCCCTGCACACCGCGTACCCAATCGACATCTCCGACTTGACGGTATTGGATATCGAACTCAGGCTGGTTGCTCTCCCATGCTACCAATAAGGTAGAGTCCTCGCAGTGCGGATAGACTTGCACCTTATTCGGCTTCGAGATCGCGTTCGTGTTGATCTGGAAATTATCAATTGCTATACTCGAATTACCAATCGTATCCGTGGTCTGGGAGTTCTGGTTAACCCAGATGAATAGGAAGACGAAGTTCTTCGAGGAGTTACCGGAAGTAACACCGACGGACTTGGACAACGACACGTTCTGCCAAGCCGTTCCGCCGCTGAGGTATTTGGCGAGCGAATCGCCCAAGATCATCGTCTGACATGCCTTCAACTGCTGATTCGAGAGTACGGCATTCGGGGCATTGAGCAGCGCATTGAGGTTATACGCGCTACTGCTTTTGCTCAACTCGTCTTCCGGACAAACCATCACATAAACGCAGGACTGATCCTCGTCGCCGATACCTTTCCAATCGAAGTTGACGTCATAATACTCCGTTCTCGATGAGGACGGGAATTTATAACGCAGGTAGGATACCAAAACGGTTTTCTTTTTGGTATACCCCGGATTCTGTCCGTCTTCGGATACATAGAGCGAACGACGTCCCGCGCTATGCACAGCCGTTCCGTACATCCATTTGTCATGCGACGACGGCGTTCCCGCGTTCAGCACCCACGGAGTCAAGTCATCCGTTTCCTCGAAGCTGCACTCGTACGGCAATGCTGTGGCCACAGTAGAACCCTGCGACCAAGCCAGGACGCTGAACAGAAGGAATATATATGTGAGGATTCTCCTCATAATTCAAATTTCAAATTTCAAATTTAATAAATTTGCTGTATATCCTCGTCACCTACGTCGGTGATGGTAAATTCTACACGACGGTTGAGCTGACGTCCCTCATCGGTATCGTTATCAGCCACCGGTTCTTTCTCACCCTTACCTTCGGCGGTCATACGCTCTGCAGCTACACCACGCTTGACAAGGTCATTAAGTACCGAGTTCGCACGGCCCTCGGACAGGATCTGGTTCGCCTCGTCCGTACCGACTGCATCGGTGTGACCGACGATATGAATCTTGACGGTCTGGTTCTCCAAGAGGAAGTTCGCCAAGTCGGACATCGACTGCTCAGACTGCGGCAGAATGACCGTCTTGTTGGTAGCGAAGAAGAGGTTCTCGATCTTCACTTTTATACCCTCTTTGATATGCTGCATATAGAGGTCGAAGGTGTCGCGTACAAAGTGGAGCGTGTCATCCTTCGGCATGTAGCCTTGTGCGTTCAAATGGGCGATATAATCACCCTCGGTGAGCGGGGTCTCAATGAAGCCGTCATCCGCAGACTGCGCGGTATAGAGCGCTACCGAATCCTTGGTCGAAGTCAGACGAACGGTTGCCTCGATAGGCTGCTGGGTCTCCACGTCGTAGATATTCATACAGAGCGTGTAGATGATCGGCGCCGGGATGCGCTCGAGCGGCAGACGGAGGGTATCGAAATCAAATACCTCCACGGTCTTCAGCACCGTATCCGAAGGATAATAACCGTTCTTGGTAGCCGAGATACGATAGGTACCCGGGGTGAAGCGGCCTTGCAACAGCCCCTGACGGTTGGTATTCTTCTGCATGGTCTTGCCGGTCTCGGTATTGACGATCTCGACTGCCACACCACCCAGCGCCAAAGCACTATTCTCATCATACATATAAACGCCCATACGCGGTGTCGGCGCCTTCGGATAATCCTGCGTTGCTTTCGGTCGGCGCGGCAGATCGAGCCAAACGGCAAACTTCGCCCCAACAAGGAAGGGGTTCACTTTCGCACCAGCAGCCGACGAAGTAGCCAAAGCCGAATGCGTCGTGAAGGCCAACGGATCCACATTATCCAGGAGTTTGACCGGGATATCGGTCTCTGCTGCAGGGGTAGAAACAGCTGCCGGCGTGTAGCTGAGCGCATTAAGGAAGCCGTAGTCCACGAACAAGGACGCACGCAGACGCGGGCTAGCTTTCACCCACTGGTCAAGGTTCACACCCACTTCTGCCGTAGCGGCGAGGTTGAGACCGAAGTTCACTTTTGTGGTCGCTTTGACAATCTCCGCATCGGTCACAAGTGAGTGGTTAAACATATCGGTCAGGCCGTTGATGAGCTCCTTATCCTCGATGGAAGTGGTAAAGATACCGCTAATTGTCGATTGACCCAGCACACCGATACCCACTTTGAGACCGGCTTGCCAGAAGAGCGGAATATTCTTATGCTCCATACCGAACATAATCGGCAATTGCACGAAACCTCCGATGATCTTATCCTGCATCTCGCGGAAATCATAGGAATAGATCATGGTCTGCGGGTACGGCTCCATGCCGTAATGACGGAGGACGGCGCCCTCTTCGTTGCTACGGATACCCATGACGGAGTTGTAGAACGTGAACTCCGCACCGACGGTCATGATCATCTGCTTATAGCGCATCTGGTAACCCAGACCGAGACCGCCACCTACATAACCTTTGTCCTTGTTCTGGAAGCCGAGTGTGGTCTCCGGAGCGGTTTTAGGTTGGTACTGGATACCGGAAGTGAAGAGGTTCGAGTAACCGATCAAGCCCCAAACACCCAGACGGTGCGCGATGTCGCGCTCGTTGTAAGCGATCGCTTTGGCATTTGCCTTATCGATAGCTGCGACTTGCTCCATGTACTGCGCTTTCTCCTCCGCAGCCGTTAAATTCGGTTGCGATTTCGGAGCAGCCGCCTTCGTCGAAGCCACCTGCTTGTTGGAGGAAGACTTCGCCTTCGCTTTGGCTTGCTGAGCTTTGGCTTTCTCGCGTGCTTTCTGCTTTTGAGCAGCCGCTTTCGCCTGCTCTTTCTTCTTCTGAGCAGCCGCTTTCTCACGCTCTTTGGCCGCTTTGGCTTTGGTCTTCTCGCGCTCCTTCGCCTGTTTGGCTTTCTCTTTCTCGCGTTGCGCCTTTGCCTTCGCTTTCGCATCTACGGCATAAACAGCCGCAATACGGTTATCTACCACGGATACCATCGGAGCGACGGTAGCCATACCCATTGCCATCAGCAGTATGTAGATGATTCGTTTCATGAGCTTGTTATTTAAGTCCTTGGTTACCGCCCCTTATACGATAGTTGCGGCCCACTTTGTTAGAGTCGTAAATATAGGATTTGCCGCGTTTCGGCATCTCAAATGCTACAGTAAATTTAATACCGGCGTTGAGGTTGCGGAAGGTCTGTCCGGATGCCAGATTACTGCGGAGCAGCGGTTGGATATAGAACTGCACGCCCTGATCCTCGGTCTCATGGTAGTCAAAGATCGGCTCGCCGTCCGCTCCGTTATGGAGGTTGAGCAGTCCGAAATCCACGTATCCCGCCAGGTACATACGCACCTTATCGGGGTTGAGGCGGAACTGTTTGTGCTTGAACATATGGCCGATACGACCACCTATCTCCAGGTGCGCCAAGATGTTGAAGTTCCATTTCATCGGCAAGACGGCACTGCTCATCTTCTGGTCCGATTCGAACTGGTGGTTCGGCATGTTATAGAAATCATCGTAGTAGCGCTCGTACTCACCGTCAGCCGTAATGTCCGCCTTGGAGGACGTTACGCCGTACAAGTTAAGCGACAGTTTCGGACCGACCATAAAATAGAAGCGTTTCCACTCTCCACCAACCAGGAGAGGCACGTTGAGGTTAACCATATGCGCCAAATCGCGAGCCTTATCGACCTGCACGTGCATACTGAACAAATCGCCCTCGGTATCGATCATCGGAATCGATACATCCAGGTCTTCCATTCGGTTGGCACTCAGCTGGTACATACCCTCTGCACCGATAGAGAAAAGAAAATTATTATGGATAAGCCGGTAGTCCACACCGAGGTTGCTGTTCATACCGGGCGACGCGGGGCGTCCCTCGATCGTATGCAGCAATGCGGAATAGCCCGCATCGACGTGCAAAGATACGAAATGGTAGGTCTCCGGAGTGAGACGAGTGAACGCACTTGCGAGCGTGCAGTATGCTACCACACTTAGTATGAGTATATACCTCTTCACAGACTATTTGTTACCTTAAAATAACAATTGGGCGGCAAAATTACAAAAAAAAACTCAATTATGCAAATATTTGTTACTTTTTTAGCGATTTTTCTTCTTTTTGTCACATAAAAGCAACAAAAAAGGCCGCCGAAGCAGCCTTTTTCGTTTGATCGGTCATTAATGGCCGATGTCGTAATTTACTTTATCTTGCGACCGATAGCATCGTAGATGTTACCGTTAACAAGGATGTAAACTTGGTTGTTCTTGATGAACTTAACCGCCTTCGAGCCGAAGCCTGCACCCGATTCGATACCGGTGATGGTACCCTTGGCGATACTGAGGTTGCGGATTGCTGCGGGATCACCATCGGAACCACTTTCATCGTTGATCCAGATGAAGGCGAGACGATACTGACCAGCCGCAACAGTAACCTCAGCAGCCACTGTCTGCCAAGTAGCATGACGGGTCAATGCGCTATCGCCATCCAATGCGATCCAGCCTGCAGGCAGCAGTGCTTCAGTCAGACCTTCCGGTTGAACACCGGCAGTCAGCTCAACAGCTGCAGGAACAAGAGCAACACGGAGGTAGTCCAGTGCACCATCCTCATCATTCCACTCACCTTCGCACATCCACTCGTACGATACGGAATAAACCGTAGTCGAGTCGAAGTCGAAGAGCTTGGTAGCGAACGATACAGAAGTTTCGGATTCATCGTAAGCGCAGTCAACACCATTGTTCGAGATGAAGAGTCGGTTATTGTTGATAACCCAAGCGTTTTCGTTATTAGCCATCTTCCAACCGCTTGCATCCGCGAATTGGGTTGCGTACGGGATCGACTGCACATTCTCAATCGTCGTGAAGGCAACCGAAACAAGCTTGCTATTCTCTACATCGCAGTTGTTACGAACGTAGAAGAGATAAGCCGTTGTCTCCTCGAGGTTATCGAGTACGAGCGGGTTAGCTGCAGGAGCGAACTGCGTCGGAGCCTCGTTGGACTCAGCCAGAACGACTGCATATTCCCAGTTAGCACCCTCAATGGAATCCCATGCGAAGGTAGCACCGTTCGCCGTGATCTCAGAAACTGCCAAGTGGGTAGCCCACATACAAGCCGGAGCCTCACCCGGAACGTAGTTAACCGTCATCTTCGGCAAGAAGTTACGTTGAGTCATGTTGTTACCCGTACCGTAACCACCGATAGAAGCACCGGTCGTGTTCTTTCCATACCAGGTGGCGGCCTTCCATTCGCCTGCAACGGTCTGCTTGAAGCCGATGAGCAGGTTGTCGCCCGTGTATTGGAACGGCTCGCTGAGCGTTACAACCATCTTGTTGTCCACGATAGACAGGTTGCCTGCAACCATGACTTGCGTCAGGTTGTCCCAATCGTTCAGAGCAGCCAAGGCAGCATCCTCGGTCGTGGTCATATAAACCTCGAACTCTGCTGCGCCCCAATCAACGGATGCCTGAGAAGCATAGAAGGTCAACTCGGTAATCGAATCCCAGAGGATCTCTTGCAGACTCTCTGCAGGAACGATGAACTGGCTAGCCGTATTACCTTCATCTACATAGGAACCATAGATAGGTACGTAGTTATTGGTCTGAGTACCGTCGTTCACAACGATCGAGTAGATGTTGGTCGGAACGAAGGAGATCGTAGCGGTATAAACGCTCTGTCCATCGAGTTCACCACAATCTGCTTTCACGCGAGCGTAGTAGGTAGCCTCAGCCGTCAGACCGGTCAGGTTAGCTACCGGCTCGGTAACGAAGATCGCAATCGAGTCGGACATATCGCGGTTGAGACTGTACTCAACCTGCCATGCTTGTGCCTCGCCTGCGCTCCACGTGAGGGTCGCAATCGAACCGTTACCCGGAGTGAGCTCTGCTGCCAAACCGGTCGGAGCAGGACAAGCAACCGTCGTACGGAAGGACTTCATGGCACTCCAGTTGCTTACACCATCCTCACCACAGCTCGCACGTACGTAAGCATAATAGCCATGCAACGGTTTGAGATCCGTGAAGATATACGAAGTGTCATTTACATCAATCAGGTTAGAGAGGGTATCCGGGTTGAAGGCTGCGATGGTATCCAAAGCGATCTGCCATGCGCTCTGACCTTCCTCACCTGCACTCCACGACAGTTTAGCCGAGTGTGCATAGACATCAGAAGTAGTCAGATTGATCGGTTTGAGACAGGTCAGCTTCGTGATACTGATGTTATCTACAGCAGCAGGAGTCTGAGAGCCACCCGAATTATCGTTTCTCCAAAGAAGAACCACTTTGTAAAGACCAGCCTCAACAGCCAAGTCAAACGATTCCGTCGTCCAAGAAGAAGACAAATTCAGCTTGATACCATTATGTAAGGCAGTCCAACCTGCAGGCAGCGAGAAACTACCCGTAGCCGTTGCGGACAACTCCAATGTATCCGGAACAAGCGCAACGCACAACAAGTCATAGTTGCTTTCGCCGTTTGCTTTCCAATCGTACTTGAAGTTATATACACCATCCTCAAATTGGAACAACTTGGTAGCATATACGGCAGCCTGAGAACCGGCACTATAAGCATTCGCTGCACCTCCGTTATTGGAGATATAGAGCGCGTGCGTACCCTCACCATTGTGAGCAGCGGTGCCGTAAGACCAAGCGTTCGCATAAGAACTATTGACAAACGACCAGCCGTTCTTGATTTCGAAATCGTTTGCATACGGGATAGAAGCCGGAGCTTGCAGCGTCGTAAAGAGGAGCGCCTCAGACCAGTTCTCTTCATCACAAACAACTTGTACCTGTACAGAATAGTCAGTAGCATCCTCCAAGTCGGTCAATGCATACGGGCTCTCAACATTCGGAACTACAACCGTATCAATACCATTGATGTAACGGAGGTTGAAGCCTGTCTGACCATAGCCATTCCAACTAATAGAAGCGGAACTGATAGTAATATCCGCAGCTGCGAGATTGTCCGGCATTTGGCAAGACTTAGCCGTACGGAAGGAGATCTGACTCCAACGCTAACACCATCTTCGTCACCGCAGTTCGCACGTACGTACACGTTATATAAGGTGTCTGTCAAGAGATCAGCCAACGCATACGGGTTCGAAGCGACGTCAATCGGAGTAGCCTCAGCGAGGTCGAAGTCCGGATCAGCCGAGTAAACGATCTGCCAAGCCTCCTGTCCTTCCGGAGCCGTCCAAGCGATCGCAGCCGAAGAAGCAGTAATATCCGAAACCACCAATTCAGCTACCGGCAGACATGTGATCTTCGAAATAGAGAAGTTATCGATAGCCGCCGGGGTTTGAGAACCGGTGGAAGTATCGTCTCTCCAGAGGAAGACTACCTTATAAGCACCGGCAGAGATAGCGATGTCGGTCGAATGGAAAGTCTGCCATTCAGTAACACCATTCAGTTTTCCACCGCCATCCAATGCGATAGCATGCCAAGTAGCCGGGAAAGCAGTGGTCGAAAGACCTGAAGGCAGAGAAGTCGAAGCAGTCAGTTCAATCGAATCCGGGATAAGAGCAACACGCAGATAGTCGTAAGTGCTCTCACCATTTGCTTTCCAGTCATACTGGAAGGTATAAACACCTTCCTCGAAGTTGAAGGTCTTCACTGCATATACCACTACCGCAGAGGAATTCGTATATGCGTTTGTAGCACCACCATCGTTCGAGATGTAGATAGCGTGTGTACCTTCGCCGTTATGCGCAGCCTCACCGTATGCCCATGCATTGGTCAAATTGCCATTGATGAACATCCAACTATTGCCTGCCTCAAAGTCATCGGCAAACGGAGCCGTAGCCGGTGCCATCAAGGTATGGAAGGCAGCAGAGATGCTCGGGCTGTAAGTGCCTGCACAGTTCGTACGCAGATAAACGATATAATCCGTATTGTCTGACAAACCGCTAATCAGCGTCGTATCGGTAGCAGCCACGAATGCCTCATCTGCCGGTTCTCCCGCTGCAGCAGGAACAACGGCATAGACATACGAGTTGCCCTCCTCTACCGTCCAAGCAAACTTAGCCGAATGCTCCTCGATATCGAATACCGAGAGACCTTCCGGCTCCAGACAGTTCGGGATTTCCTCCACTACGATATCATCGATGTGGAGTCCACGCGAAGTAACAGAAGCAGAAGCAGCTTGCATCTTGATCGCGATATACTGACCTGCGCCCGTGTAGTGATCAAAACGTACCTCAAACGGCTCATAAGTTGCTGCTGCAGGTTTGATAACTTGTATCGGCTCGAATGTAGCTGTATCCTGCGGATCGGTCATTACACCAATCAGGACAGAATCACCGCTATTCGAACTCTGGTATTTACGCGCATTGAATTTCATACGCAATCCGCTAACACCTTCCATTTGCGGCAGGATAGCATACTGATCTTGCGGATCATAATCAGTATAACTGCTATAATAGGAATAGAAGCGAAGCGCATTCAGACCGGAGTTCGAATAAGTAGAACTCTTGTAAACCATCGGATAATAGAGATACGAGCTATACGTACAGGTATTGATTGCACTCCAGCAAATCGGCAACACCTGTTTATTCGTTGCCCCCTCGATACCATCGAAATTCTCGCTAACCGGGAACACGGAGATAATCGCACAACCGGTAACGAATTGCGCTGCGAGCGAATAGTCCGAAGTATCGGCAACACCACAAATAGCTGCTACGCGTACATCATAGTACGAAGACGGAATGAGTCCCTCCAAGAGGATCGTATCATTATCAGCAACTACATTATTCCAGATGGAATCAGTAGCTTTCTTATACAGTACGCTCCAAGCCGATTCAGCACCCTGTGCCTCCCAAGTGAGCGTAACGGTAGTCGGAGTAGTAAGGCTATCAATAGCCGCTACGTTCTCCGGCTTGACGCAAGACGGGATATAGGAAACCTTGATATCATCGATGCAGCATGAATAGTACGAAGTACCTGCATTCTCCCATACGAACGCCAAAAGAAGCGCATCATCCGGCATGGCACTCAGGTTCGACTCATAATAGGTCATCGTGGTATTGTTGGTATACGTAATCAGATTGTGGAACTCAGCTACACTATCCACGTAACCTACATGCAAGATACCATTGTTTGCATTCTCCATCTTTGCCCAGAAACTGATTTGCAGATCTTTCAGCGAATCAGCGAACTGAGGCAATACGGCATATGCGTAGCTGCTGGAGGACGCACAGAAATTGAGCGCGTTATTACCCTCGTGAACATACGCATACGTACCACTCTCCACTACGTGAGGAGCCGCATAGGTAGTAGTACCACCCGTTTCCCAACATACTGGAGCAACTCCTTGTACATTATAAGCAACACCTTGGTAAGCCTCGAAACCTTCGATGAAGTCACCTTTCTCTGCAATCGAGTAAATCTCGCAAAGGGTAGTGAAACCGATCGAACGGGAATATTCACCAATAGCTGTCGGATCCAGAGGATCACATTGGGTTGCTACTTGAGCCTCATAAACGGTCGAAGGACTCAAGCCCTCCAGCAAGAGGCTGTCATTATCTGCCGGTACTACAATCCACTCTTCTGCGCCTTGTTGACGATAACGAACTACCCAATTATTCTCAAGACTAACCGGAGTCCACACGAGCTCAATAGAAGTAGTTGTAACCGTTGAATCGAGCGCCATAAAGTTCTTCGGAGTAGCACAAGGAGGAACTTCACCCTTCTTAAAGTCGATGGACATCTTCGGCAAGAAGGAAGCACTATACGGACCGTATGTACTATATTCGTAGCGTGCCGAACCGGACGAAGCAGATACGCCCTGCCAAGAGGAGGAGATATCCGAACCGGCCTCAATCTGATCAAATGCCACCAAGAGGTTACCGCCCTGGTACCAATATGCGTTATCAAACTCGACGTACATCATCTTTTCTTCGACCGCCAAGCCGATATTAGACGCCACTTTGGTAAGCGAAGTAAACGGAACATTCGCGCTCATAGTGGTTTCAGCCACTTCACCTACATAGACATCGAAGCGTGCTGCACCGAAGTCCTTCTCGTTGATAGAGGAATAGAAGGTCAGCGCTTTGATCGAATCCCATTGGATATCGCTCAAACGCTCCGCCGGAGTGATGAACTGGCTACCCGTATGGGTATCTACATAATAGGTATAGAACGGTATATACGAGTTCGTCGAGGTACCTTCGTTCACCGTGATCTGATAGGGGTTCACCGTCTTGAACGCAATCGATACGACCTCACTTTGAGAATCACCACAATCTTTACGCAGATAGAAGTTGTATTTGGTATTCTCGGCAAGACCCTCCACGAGGAGTGAGTTCTGATTTACATCCGTGAACTCGGTCGGTTCTTGACCAGCCGGAACACAAGCATACTCCCAAGTCATACCATCCTCATCGTCGTTCCAAGAGAAGGCAGCCGTGGTAGCGGTCACCTCACCAAGAGTCAAACCACCCGGCATACGGCAAGAGAGCTTGCTGATCTTGAAGTTATCGATGGCACCACCCGGAGCTGTACCGCCGGAAACATCGTTTTTCCATACGAGTACTACTTTGTAGTAACCCACCTGCTCTACATTGAGCTCTGTGCGTTGGGTCTGCCATTCGGTAACACCGTTCAGTTTAGAACCGCCATCCAAAGCAATCCAACCGTCCGGAAGAGTAGTCGTGCCAAGTCCGTTCGGCATAGTTGTACTTGCTTCTACCTCAACACTCGACGGAACCAAAGCGACGCGGATATAGTCATAGGTGCTCTCACCATTACACAACCAGTCGAAGGAGAAGGAATACATACCTGCCTCTTCGAAGTAGAAGGTCTTGGTAGCATAAACAACGCAGTTTCCATGTTCATAAGCAGCAGTTGTGCCGTTATCATTAGATATATAGAGCGCGTGCGTGCCCGTCTTAGCAACTGCGGTACCGCGAATCCATTCGTTGGCAAAGTCACCGTGGAAGGAGAGCCAGCCGTTAGCCTCTTCGAAATCACCATCGTACGGCAGAGCAGCCGGAGTCTGGAGGGTCTTGAAGGACTTCATGAGCGGCTCACTCTTCTCAGTCTCGCCACAAGCGCGGCGAACGAAGAAGATATAATCGGTGGTCTCAGCCAGTTCGCTCAAATCAGCAAACTTATTGCTGGTCGAATAGGTATAGTCTGCATCAACCGGCTCAAAAGAAGCAGCCGGATTAGCCTTATAACCATACTCCCATTGACCGTCACCGTCTGCATCCCAAGTAACTTGGGCGGTCGTACTGGTAATCGTACCGAACGTAATGCTGAGCGGACGCTCACAAGCCGGGATCAAATCAATTGCCACATTCGAGATGTGGAGGTTGTTATCACCGTTAGCTTCAGTGGACTCACCGTAGAATGCCAGCATGATGCTCTGACCTGCATAGTCGTTCAGTTCAAACTTAACAGTCTGACCCTCGGTATTAATCTGGTCGAAGGACGTACCTGCACCTGCGTTATCCCACTTATTCAGCTCTATCCAGTTTGCGCCACCGTCAGTAGAAATGAAGACGATAAATTTATCGTCGTTCTGCTCACCGGCAGTAACTGCAGCACCATTCGTAGTCGTCAAAGCGAGGTCGAAGGTCAATTGATAACCCTCCTGCATCTCAATAACCGGACTTACCAACCAATAATCGGTCGAATCCTTGATATTCAGATAGAGGTGCTCATTGTTGAACACACCGTTTTGTGCACCTACTTTCCAACCATCCTGGGTTGCCTCTAACTCAGCACCGCTCTGTTGTACATTCTCGAGAAGTGCCTCATAGCGCTTCCACTCACCCGGCATTGCCGTAGTGTCAAAGGTCTGGAGGAACGGAACCACTGCAGCGGTCTTTGCCCTGATGGATTTACTGTAATCGGTGAAATCCTCCTCGGTACAAACCGCAGCTACGCGGATCTCATACTCTGCAAATGCATTGAGACCCGTAATCGTGTACGGATTAGCGGCAATATCCAGCGTAATCCACTCTGCCTGAGCATCAGCCGTCGGCTTGTATTGGAGACGCCATGCAGTCTCACCGCTGTTAGCCGTCCATGCTACCGGCAGCGTCGTGCTCGTAGCCTGTGCATCCAAAGCATGCAAACCGGTCGGTTTCAAGCAAGTCGGAATCTTTTCTACAATCACATCGTCAAGGTGGAATGCGTTATCACCACCCGACTGCGTCGATTCACCGTAGAAAGCAATTTGGATTGTTTGACCCGCATATGCGCTCAAGTCAATCGGAGCCACCTCTTCACCGGTAACAGCAATGTCGTTATAAACATACGCCGAACCGGTATTGTTCCACTCGCGCAGAATAGACCAGTTGGCACCGTTGTCATTCGAAACCAGCACAATAAAACGGTCATCCTGCTGCTGTGTTTTGTCCACTTCAGTAGCAGAACTCCACTTGGTTAATGCGATTTGGAAAGATAATTGGAATCCAGGATCGTTCTCTTCCATTGCCGGAATGGGGATAGCCGGAGAAATAAGCCATCTGTAAACGTTTGTACTCCAGATGTTCACATATGCATGGCTGTCAAAGATATCGTTCTTTGTGCCAAAAGACCATCCGGTAGTACCGGACAATGTAACAGAACCATCAGGCTGCAACAAACCGGCTGTGTTCGTCCAACCATTCGGTGCAGACGTACCATCGAAATGCTCAGCATACGGCAGGGCAATCAGGGTTCTGAACGAAACGGATTTCCAAGCGCTGGTGTTCTCACCGCAGATAGCTTGTACCTGCACTTGATAAGCAGTGTTCGAAGCGAGGTTCGACAATGCATAGGAAGTACCGCTCAGGTTCTTCACCAGCGTCCAATCCTCATCGGAAGCGCCTTTGTACTGCAGGTTGTAAGCAGCAGCCGTTCCAATCCAGTTGATGGTCGCGGAGTTAGCCGTTACGTCATTAGCCTCAACCGATTCCGGTTTGTCGCAAGTCGGACCGCCACCACCACTGGTGGTGTAGCAGAACTGCGTGTTGCAACGGTAACTAGCTGATGTACCAGTCGCTGTCGGAGCAAAGTTCACAAGCGCGATCTGATCCGGCGAGCTGGTGTCGCTCGTCACATAACGGCTCATACCCGTCTTCGATTCTTGTGCAAAACGGTAGCCTCCTGCATAACTGGTCTCGGAGGAAGAGTAGTTCATGTACACGGCTACTACCAAGTTACTCGACCCATCGTATGCGAACGGCGTCTCTAACTCAATAGTGGACCACTCGTCATTCGGGTCAAAAGTAAATAAAGTAGCTGAAAGAACCTCCTCCAAGCCGTCCGTTACGAACGCAGTGGACAGATTTTCTGCATCTGTGTTGGCCATGTAGATGGAGATCGTACGAGTCATCGAAGATGTGTAGTTGTCGTACTGGAAAGCAATACTCGTAATCTGAGCTGCTCCCATTTCCAACTCATCTGCCAAGAACAGTTGCTGCGAATAACTGTTATGGTAATAGTTAGCTACCGGAAGGTACCACGAGCTGTGGGCCGTTCCCTCGCCTATTACCAAGCAGTCTTGCGCCATTACTTCTTGCGGCATAGCGATCATACACATCAGTGCAATCAGCGCAAATGCCACTTTTTGAGTAAAAGTTCTCATAAGCTTTTTTAGTAATTAGTTAAACAATAAAATAAACAAACTATCTTAATATAGTATATTTTAAGACATTTTAGGCGGCGAAATTACAACTTTTTTTCGAAATGTACAAATTTTTTTCTAAAAAATCGTCAATTTGTTACAATTTTGCAAAGTTTAGTTAGCAAAATGGCAGAAATACATCAAAAAGGCTGCCAACAAGGGCAGCCTTTCGTATATGCGCATATGCGCGTTCCTTAACATTTATTGACGCGGATCAGCGACTTTTTGGCCTGTCGGTGTGTACCACTCATCGTTGAGGATGATGTACATCCGGTCGCGGTAGAGTACCTTTTGCGCACCGCTCTGCGGGTCATTCACATAGTCGATACCCTCTTTGCGATCAAGGATGGTCAGAGTATGGATGAGCACATCTGCGCAGTCGCCACCTTGTACATACTTGATATCCGTATAGGTTCCCGGTTTCGTGCCTACCCCGTAATAAACAGGAGTCTCACCAGCGACATACGGATGAGCCGGATCCTCGTAAGTGAACGGCAGATCGGTTACGTTAATCGTGGAGTTCGCACGAATCGTGTCTCTCGATCCCTCTGCGTTCGTAAGGATAAGTGTCATGACACTATCGCAGCCGATCGAGGAAACAATCGTATCGTAATAGATACCGGCGCGGTTGTATACGTGGCCGTTCCATTCGTACGGCTCACCGGCGCAGATAGCCACCTCCAGATCCTCCGCATAACGACGTTCCTTCACATAGAGGTTGAGTGTAACAATCGAGTCACAACCGTGCTCTACCGTCTGGAGCTTACGGTGATAAACACCGGTGCGATCCTTCGGTAAGAAGCCATAACCGGTATAGGACTCACCCTCGCAGATCGTGTCTGCCAGCATGGTCTCCATTGCCGGATAAACCTCAATCTCGAGCTGCTGTACGCTATCTTTCTTACCTGCTTTTGCATCGGCATCCGATACATAGTAGCAAGTAGGATAAGCATGGATACCCGGCGTGGTCTCATCTCCGGAGAGGTAGATATCGCCTACATGAACATCCTCATACTGGCAAGCCGAAGCGTAGTCCACGTTCTTCTTGAAGTATGCGAAACGTACATTATCCACATGGATAGCGATACCGGTCGGCGAAGCCGAACGCGCCTCACGATACAAACCGACACGGACGTTCTTACCCGCATAAGCGGCAAGGCTGTAACGTACCTTCATACCGTCCACAGGGATATCGCGCAGTTGATGACCCTCCGGGTTAGTGTTCTGCCATTTACCGAGGATATTCTCGCTCTTCCAGCTTTGTCCGCCATCGTCGGAAATGATGATCATGAAGTAGTAATCATCCATCATATCATTCTCCGTAACTGCATTACCGGTCGTCAAATGGGACGTGTTACATGCCGTAAGCGCTACATCCATCGAGAAATGAACGCTGTCATCCTCCGGCAAGTAGAAGTTCGGCGTAATCATCCAGTGGTAGTCATTGGAGTAACCCGGTGCACAGTAATGTGGTCCTTCCAGGCCATAGCTGACGGTCGTGCGGGCAAAGCTCCAGTTATCCGTTCCACGTGCTATGACACCTGTCGTATCCAATACATTATCCGCATGCGCCTTGCTAAACAGCCACTCGGTTGCGCTGACGGTCGTTGTGAAGGGCTCGTAGAAGTACGGTGTACGAGAGGTCTTGAATGTCGCTTTCTGCGAGAAGCTGCTCTCGCCCCAGCGCTCGTCACAGATTGACTGAACACGCCATACGTATGTCTTCTGCGATTCGAGGTGCTCTACACGATAGGTGTTCGATTCAACTATGTCGTTGAAGACGAAGGCATCCTCGATTGCAAAGAACGGATCGGTCGATACCTGCAACAGGTACCTGCCGGCAGACTCCGGACCGTTCCAGTTGAGTACGACATGCGTTGCGCCCAACTGGAGCACCGTCAGATCCTTCGGCTCTTTGCACTCATTGATACGTTCGAACGATACATTATCGATCCAGAGGTAGTCACCCGTTGCCTGCGTCTTGCTTCCCTTAGCTTGTGCGGAGGTCATCAAGGCCACATACGGTCCGGTAGCGCCGGTCAACTCGACTTTCATCTGCTGGAAGAGCCAGTTGTTAGCCTCCGTTGCTTTGTCTGCAACAGACAGCGTACCGTCGTACGTTACCGTATCAATAGCGACGAACGTAGCAGCATCATTCGGATCGGTCATCGTACCGACGATGATGGACTTCGAGTAAGCCGAACCGGTGAAGGTCTGTACTACCGAGTCATTCGTCGCGGAGATGATTGCCGGACGTATCCAGAACATCACTTGCAGCGTATCGTATGCCGTCACATCCATAGCCGGCAAAGCGATATACGGCTGGTAAGAAAGACGGTTGCTGAACGAAGCACGCATCATGACTGCGTTCTGACCTTCAAAACTGTACTTATAATTCGCCGTGTTGGCTTGGTTATACGGATCGTAGGTTGCCGATTTCCATTCGCCTTGTTGTGCATCGTTGTACGTCCAGCAGAGCGTTTGCTTGTAAGCTGTCTGACCTGCGATATACTGCCAACCTTCTGCATCCTCAAAGCCGCATGTATAGTCCGGTGTGTTCACAACACAGTCGGTGTAGAAGCGCAGCGGCTTGGTAGCCTGCGAGTTGTTCGTTCCATCCGTTTGGTAAACATACCAGTCATACATACTCGATGCCTGCAGGTTCGTCAGTTGGTACTGCGTGCCATAAACAGTGTCGCGGAAGATCTCCTGTCCGGTTACATCGAGCAGCACAACAACCGTTGCCAATTCCGGATGCCATACCGTCCAATGCAAGGTAGCCGAGGTCGCACTGACATCCGTGGTCTGCGTATGACCCGGTTTGAACAAGGTGTTACCTACCGGTTTCACACGCAGGTCATCCAGATAGAGCAGACCTGCAGCCGGTTGGAAGAGGATGATATACTTACCCTGCGTACCTGCCAAGGGCAGTTGCATCAGATCCCAGTAACGGAGACCCGTCGGATCGTCATTCACATTATCGTTGACCGTCAAATCCGTATGCGAGTAGGTCAGCGTATCGATGATCTGCAAGGTGCTCAGGTCCTTCGGATCGGTCAACGTACCTACCACGATAGACTGGCTGTAAGCACTACCCAAGAAAGTAGCGTCCACAATCTTACCGCGGTTAGTTACCGTACCGAACGTATTGTCATAGTTGACGAAGCAACGTCCGTAGAACTCAATCATCATCGTATCGAAACCGCAGTGGAGTTCCGGCAGTACGATATAAGAATTAAAGTTCGCGTCCGTCGTGTGTACGCGCAGCGCAGGACTGTCATTGCGTCCGGACTCATAGTGACGGCTGGAGTTATAGCCCGTCATCGGACCGTAGTACTCGTAGCCCTTACGTTGGATCAACCACTGGTAACCGTTCACCGGCTTATCGTAGGTGACACCTGTCTGGAAGCAATTTGGTTTGAGGTACAGCGAGTCATAGATATCGCCCGCTAGTACATCATTGGCTTCCCAATCATATGCATAGTCGAAATTCCATGCAAACACACCGTCCTTATCCGGCTCTTGTGGTCTACATAAGGTGCGGAAGGGTTTCGTATCGGTAGTTACATAGTTCTTCGCTGCATTCGGCACGTTGGCTGCTTCCAGACGTGCAACATAGTTCGTCTGCGCCTCCAGATCACCCACTAATTGTGAAGTCACACCGCTCAGGTTCAAGAATTGTTGCACCACATCACCCTCCGGCGTCATAATATAGAGGTTCCACGGACCGCCAATATTCTGCCATTCTACCAAAGCACCGGATCCGTCGGCTATGATCTTCTTGAACGCAACCAGACTGAAGCCTTTCGTAGCGTTCATAGATGCATCGTCCACGAACAGATAAACGCTGTCCGAAGGCTGTTTCGGCATATGCAGAACCAATTGCTTGTCCGCAATCGTTGCCGAATCCAGATCAATGTTGTAGTTCTTGAAGTGGTAGTTATTCTTCGATTTCGGTTGTACCGTTACATCCGGCATGGCAATCTGCAACGAAGCCAAAGACTGATACGTACTGAAATCACGATCTTTGTCCACCAAACCGATCTCCAACAGACCATTCGTCGAAGCCGTCAAACGGTCGGTAGCCTTGTTGACATAACCCGGACGAACCTTGAACTCGAATGAACGAGCCTTTGGCTCACCCAGACTCGGGAAAATGACATAACTGCCATAATAACCGTCCTTGGCGTAGAGCAACATTGCGCCGTCCGCTGTACGGGAATAGGTATAATCGGTGGTATTCTCCTGGCTGTGCGGATAGTGCATATACGACTGCGACTCTGCACCCAAGGAATCACGACCGGTAACCAAAGCCGGATGCATGTAGTACGCATCGCTCTCGGAATACGTACTGCGATCCCACATCTCCGTCTTCTTCTCAAAGCCGAAGAAATAGCTGTCCGCATAGTAGTAGCGTGTGCTCACCTTGAGTGGGTTGCGCGTCCAAGCACTGATATCCTCGTCGCTACACAGCGTACGGGCAAAAACTTGATAGGAAGTAGCGGATTGCAAATGATCGATTTCCACATAGGTCGTATCCAGCACGATCGTCTCCACATTCTTCAGATACTCCGTGATATTACTGATCAGGTTGTAAACAGAGTCCGGAATAATCGCTATCTCCCAACGAGAATCTTGCTTGGTGGCCGGCGTGATACCGATCTCTACCGAGCTATACGAAGCACCGATGGATTTCAACTTAGGTGAGTTACAGGTCGCTACCAGTTCCAGACCTACATTATCCACCCAATCATCATACTTATTGGGGGTCACATCCGTGATACCGGCGGTGAGTACCAGATTGTCGTACGGTAACTCATATTCGCCCAAGTTCATCTGGCAATGCGTAAAGTCCGTACCTGCAGGCAAATCGAAGGTCTCCAGGAGTTGGAAGGTCGTCAAGTCATTCACATCACCCATTACACCGACGTAGAACTTCGTCGTGCTGCTTGTACTATAAGCACGTGCGTCGAACGTCAACTTGAGATTCTCTAAGTCACCATTTACTCTCGGCACGATCATGTAGCCGTTACTCCATAGGTTGATACCTTTCGAACCATTCGAACTAATCGATCCTACTTTAAGACCGGTATAGCCTAAGAGCTGCCAGCAGCCGGGTTGGTTATCGCCCGTTTCATAACTCTCAAAGTCATCATAGAACGGAAGTCCTGCACCTCCTACCGTCGGACAGGTCGTACGAATGGTTGCATAGGTCATCGATATCGCCGTACTGTCACCGCCGTCGCAGATACCTTGCGCATAGACGTAATACGTAGCAGCTGCCTCCAGACCGGTGATCAGCACCTCATCCGAGTGATCCACAATGGTATCCAAGAGGTATTGGTAGTGCAGTTTTTCATAATCAGTCAATGCACGGTTCGCCAAGAGCATACGGTAGGTATCCTGATAGCCCTTCCAGCTGATCACTGCGGCATCTTCTCCTACACTGTCCACCTCAAACGTAGAGATCGGACGACAATGCGGAATAAGTTCTACTGATATTTCAGACACATAGACTTGGTTCGTTGCACCGAAATCGGAGAGGAACATGATGTTCTTACCGAAGTCACCCATGTAGTCGCCCCAGTAGTTCTCAAAGCCGACACTGAACGGATCCCAAGCGGTCTTGCTCACATTCAGTGTATCCATCGGAACGAAGGTACTCAGATCCGTCGGGTCTGTAATGACACCGACGATCAACTGAGCTGTATTCGAGGTGCTGTTGTTCGCACGGGCCCAGAAATTCACCTGATACTTACTGATCGAATCGACATTCAGCTCCGGCATGATCGCATACGCACCTACTGCCGAAACAGAAGAAGTGACGTTATCGTAAATTTTGAGGTAGTTCCTTCCGTTATGCATCAAACTGCTTGAATTGTCCACAAACGGGATATAAGCATTAGACACCTCGTCTGTCTTGCTACCTGCAATCCAACACGGCATATCGCCACCTGCTCCGGTAGTAAAACCATCTTCCTCGTCAAACGTCACCACGCCCAAAGCTTCCGGCGTCATCGCCTCACAAGGCGTAACGAAATAGAAGGTCTTCCACTGCGACATCGTGGTGTCACTACAGAGCGTAGCCGTATGTACGTAGTACTTGGTCTGCCCCTGCAATCCGTTCACCTTGATGGATGTCTTATCCGTCGTATCGCGTTTGATGATCCAGGAATCCGGAATGGCTTCACTGCCTTCCAGTTGCGGATCGGTCAACACATGGTTCGTCATTAACAGCACCCAATCATCGGACGTGCTCAAACCGCCGCTGACACGCACACTGGAAGTGGTCAGATCGGAGATGCTCGATTTGGGCAACGGACATGACATCGAGATAATTGACACATCATCCAGATAGACATAATCGCTTTTCTTCGGACGACCACGCCATGCCAGATACTTAGCGCCTTTAGGAATCAACGAAGCATAATCGCTCAAGTCAAACGATTTCGTTACCAAATCGGCAGACGAACCCTGACCCGCTACGGAATCCAGCGCAACAAACGTACTGAGATCCTCCGGATCGGTCATCACACCCAATACGCAATACTCACTGGAAAGCGAAGCTCCGGATGCGAACGTAACCATCAATTGGGACAAAGAGTCACACTTAATCTCCGGCGTAGCTGCCCAAGACGTACAGGATGTTTCATAGATATACAAGATCTTCGAGCCGCCATGCGAAGTGATATGCGGCATGTTAGAGGTCGAAGTACCGGTGGTACCTACCGTCCAACAACCCGGCACAGCATTGACTTCATAGGACTCGAAGGTCTCCTTATTCGACTTGGTCGGATCCAGCAACTCACAGGTCGTGTGCGCACTGAAAGCAGTCCATACGCTATCGCCGCACAAGGTACGGATATAGAAGTAATAAGTCTGCTGCGTAGCCAGATCACCCACTTGGAAGGCCTTACCGGTCACCAGGGTATCCGCAATAATATCGTAACTATGATTGTAGTTATTATTCTTGATGGAAGCAATCGAGACTTCTTTGCTCAGCATCTTTATTTCCCACCGGTCATTGGTAGAAACACCCTTCCATTCCAGATCAATCGTATGAGGAGCCGGGTTAACCTGCTTGATATCATAAGCATCGATACAAGACGGATCTTTCAGTTCCACATTGTCAATCAAGATATCGCTGGTCAAAATCAGATTCGTTCCCAAACCGGAAGTGATAGCGATATTATCGTATTCCAACTCGTAATTAGACAAGATGAAACGTGCCTTCTGGAAGGAAGCGCCACCTACATATACGGTGTCAAACGGCACAAAACTATTCTGATTAAGGATATCCTCCATCGTACCGACAATCACCACACCGGTGGACGCAGCCGTACCGGCTTTCGTGCGCACGTCGAACGTGAGCAACATATCCGGCAGGTAGCCGTCAACCGTCGGCAAGATAGCTACCGAACGGTGGATCGTACCGGACGAATAGAGCTCCAGCGTCTTATTGCTTGAACTCGACGTACCGGCCTGGTAGATACACGGATAGTTCACACCCATATAATCTGCCAACTGCCAGCAGCCGACAGACTGACTACCAACGTTGTAGTCTTCAAACGTCTCCTTATACGGGAAGTCCTCATCGCGGCAAGGCGTACTGAAGGCCAGCTCGCTCCACCACTCCATATCGCAAGTAGCACGCACATAAAGGTAATAGTTCGAGTGAGGAACCAGATTACCCAAACCGAATCGCGGCGGGTTATTCGGATCATTCCACTGCAGCAAATCCGCAACCACTACACCACCCATCGCGGCAATCTCCTCGCGGGTCTTGTGGATACGTTGCGACTCGCTCAATGGCGTACGGGAAAGGAAGAGCTCCCATTCGTCCGACAACGAGGATGCCTCCCAACCTACCGTAACCGAATCCGGCTCAATATCCACGGTGATATTCGTCGGCGGCACACACTCCGACAACTCCTCTACGATGATCTCGTCGATGTAGTTGATCGTATTGGCCGTCATGTTGAACACATCGTCCCATACGATTGCGATCACACCTTCCGGACCGCTGTAGTTCTCGAAGTTCGTATAACAACGGACATAACCGGTTGTATTGAGTTTGAAACTGGATACCGGAATAAAAGTATTGATATCCATCGGGTTGGTCATGATACCAATCGTCGCATGCGACTGGGTGTAGGCGTTGTTTCCACAGTTGAGGTAGAACTTCACCTGCGTACCAGTCAAATTCTCCACCATCGGAAGCGTGATCCATGCATCCGTACCACCACGCTTACTCATAAACAGGCAGTTCGAACCGCTATAACTGGATCCGACCGTGACAGAAGGATACGATCCTGCATTACCGAAAATACCCAGCCCCGCGGCGTACTGTATGTTCGCCGTACCGATCTTATAGGTCGTTGTGGTACGTGCCTCAAAATCATAGATATACGGAATCTCCCGTTGTGCCGCAATCGTCACAAACGGATAGCGGTAGGACCATTCCGCACCATCTGCCTGAACATAGACATAGTACGGACGGTTCCAGCTATGGTCGGCCTCCAGCGCTTCGCACAGATAACTGTTGCCCGTCACGGTAGCCTGATCCACCACCGCATCCGCAGACGGATTAGCCGGGTTCACTTCAGCATTCGTGATGAGCACATTGTACGAATCAGCATTGCCTTCCCAGGAAATGGTAGCAAAAGTATCACGCGGATTGACGGTAATCTTCGTTACCTTATTCACGTCCGGGATATACTCCACGGTCACATTGTCGATATAGAACAGGTTATCACGGTCAAAATTACTTACAAACGCAAGGAATGTACCGTTACCCTCATAATTACTTAGATCCACGATATTCTCCTGGAAGGTCTTATTACCCCATACGCTGACCGTATCTACCGGCTGGAACGTAGTAATATCCTCTGGATCTTCCATCACGCCGACCAGGATACTACGACCGTACTGACGACCGGTATAGGTATAAACCGTACTCCAGAAATGCACCTGACACTGGTTGATCGCGAAATCATCATTCAGCGTATCCGCCAAAGCCGGAGTAGCTACATAGACATAGCGATCCGCCGGAATGAAAGTGGACGGAGAACCGAACGCACCCGAGAAAATAACGGCAGCTGTCGTATCCGGTGAGTAATAAGCACGGGCATTCCCCGTAGCCGAAGAGTTCACATACGGCGTAACGACATTCTTGAGGTTATTACCCCAAGTCCAATCCTCATCGCGGGTAGTCCCCTTGGCATAATTGAACTTCTCGGTAAACGGAATCTGCTTTGCCACACGTACACGGAAACCGAACGGGCCGTCTTTTGAATCCTCACTGCTCCATGCACTGTTTTCCTCCTCACAAAGGGAGCGGACATAAACCAGATAGAACTCGCCGGCTTCCAAGCTCAGATCTTTGTTCTGCTCATCCACAACACCGTGGTAAGCAATCTTTTCAGGCATAAGTACTTCAATATCATTGATCATATCCGGATCAATCGTGTCACGGCTAACAATCAACTCCCAGTTATCAGCATCCCAACTGGCCTGCCAGGATATATTGACCTTACCGGCTCCCTTGTTGGTAACCATGATCTCATCCGGAATGGTACACTCCGGCTCCGGACGTACCATTACCTCGTCCAGCACAATACCGTGACCGAGGTTATCCGTTCCTTCGAAAGCAATCTGGTACACAGGACCTACCTCCGGCAGTTTCAACTTGACATGCGTCCAATCGGATACCGTCGTAGCATACACCGCCAACTCTTTCCAGGCTCCACGGGTATTCGTACGGTAGAGCACACGCAACGTATCCCGGTCAGCACCCCACTTCGGGTTCGCATACCAGAACGTCAACTCCGGCTGAAAAACCTTCAACGGATTAAGATCCATCACTTTGCTCACCAAGCGGGTCTTGTACCCTAAGGTCTCACTACCCGGGTTGCGTAAAAAAGCACGATGCGTGCCCTCATGAACGGTAGAAGGATAAGCAAGGTTGTCGCTCTCACTCTCGATCCCCCAAGCCATCTCGCCCAGCACATGATCCTGCGTCCAACCGTTGGTTTCGAAACCATCCTCAAATCCCTCTTCGAGCACCGGCGTACCGGCATTGAGGCTCATAGTAGCTGCTATCACAGCCGCACACCATATGAGTAAACGCTTCTTCATCATAATAATACAAAATTTAAAATTTTTGCCTTAAATAAACAATAATAGGTCGCAAAAGTACACATTTTTTTTTATATTACCAACATTTTGTAATACAAAAATACGAAAATCGTACATTTTGTAAAATAGACTTTACAAAAAGAGACCCATAAAGGTCTTCGCTGGCGGTTAGAACAAACTGCCGATTTGGTAAACGAGGAAGGAGATGAACCACGCCAGGAACAGGCTATGGAACACCGTGAACCATGCCCAGCCCCGACCCGCTTCGCGGCGGAGGGTAGCGATGGTGGCTACGCAGGGGAAATAAAGCAGCACGAAGAGCATGAACGAAAAGGCCGTCAACGGCGTGAATCCGGCCGCAGCGATGTCTCCGCCGTAAAGGATAGCAAGTGTCGAGACAATCGCCTCCTTAGCAGGCAGCCCCGTCAACAGGCAAACGGACATCTTCCAGTCGAAGCCCAGCGGCTCCATGAGCGGCGAGACGAACTGACCGATGGAAGCCAGATAGGAGTGCTCGAGGTCTTCGAGGTCCTGTGTGGGGAAATACTCGAGTGCCCAGATGATGATAGAAGCCCAGAGGATGACCGTACAGATCTTTTGCAAATAATCGGCTACGCGTTCCCAGATATGCGCGGCGGTATTCCGCGCTTTCGGAACACGGAACTCCGGTAACTCATTGACCGTATCGTCATTGACCTGGCGGAACCATTTGGTGCGCTTCATGATAACCGCAAAGATCACAGACAGGCTGATGCCAATCGCATAGAGCGAGATCATCACGAGCGCCTTGTACCGTTCAAAGAACGTATCCACGAACAGCATATAGACCGGAAGGCGGGCAGAACAGGACATGAAAGGCACCATGAGCATGGTCAGCACACGGTCTTTAGGGTTCTGTATATCGCGCGCCGCCATAATCGCCGGTACATTGCAACCAAAACCCATGAGCATCGGGATAAAACTACGACCGTGCAGGCCTACGCGGTGCATGATCGTATCCATAATGAACGCCTCACGCGCCATATAACCCGAATCCTCCATCAGGGAGATAAAGAAGAACAGAATGATGATATTTGGCAGGAAAGCCAAGACGGCTCCGACGCCTTGCAGCACGCCGTCAATCAACAGGGAAGACCACCAACCAGGCTCCAGTAAAGTCCACAGCCATTCGCTTAAGGCATTAACGCCTAACTCTATCCACTCCTGCGGATAGGCACCAAGCGTGAACGTACACCAGAACACGAGATACAGCACCGCCATCATGATCGGGAAACCGAGCCATGGGTTGGTCAGCACCTTATCGATCTTCTCGAGCCGCGTCTGGTGCTTGTCGTCTTTTGCGTGCGTGAGCGTCTCCGTCAAAATACCATGCACGTACGCACGATATGTATCCTCGTCGCCCTCTTGGTCACGGAGGTGGTAGATAGGGTGCGCTGTGGAAGCCGGACGTGCCGCTACCTCACGCAGAATCGACAGACAGTTAGGCAATCCGTAATTGAGGCGTACGGATACCCGGCAGGTCGGCACACCGATGAGTTGTTCCAATTTGGGGATATTGAGCGAGTGGTCGGTCTGCAACAACAGATCATACCGACAGATAGCCAGCACTATCTTCTCCTGCTCATCGATGATATGAGGGGTGAGCAACAAAGACTCCTCAAGACGCGTAGAGTCCACCACCTGCAGCACGACGTCGTACGCATGACCGTGCAATTGATCGGGATGATGCACCTCAACGAACTGCATGTCCTGTCCTGCCATTTTTTGCAGGGCCTGACTAAGCGCACTCTTACCGCTCTGCGGCAATCCTATGACGGCTATCCGAATCACGCTGCAAAAGTACTGCTATTTTTCGACATGCACAATCCCCAATTGTAGGGATTTTAACCTACGTTAAACTGACTACCTCCGATGAATTCGCGCAAAATGGATGTTCTGGGGATATATGAAGCCTCCAGTCCCTCAAAGAAACTGAGGTAAAAAAGCAGTTTTTCGGCCGTCTGGTATTCCTCGGCGACAGCCGGCACGGACTGCAATGCCGTCTCCACGGCATAGCGGATCGCCGGCAACTCATACAACATCGAAGTGTCGAACTCAGCATCCGCCTGATCGCGGAAGGGTTCGATCCACTTCACTTCCCCTTCCCGTACGTCTTCCCATCCGGCAATGGTCTGCTGCGGACTCTTGCCACGCGTGCGGTAATCCCGGCTCATGCGGCGTAGCAAACGGTGGACATAGGTAGGGATCCACGTCTCGCCGTCCAAGGACACCGGACTCATCGGTGAAGCGAAAATCTTGTACTTATCCGAATCGTTTAGATGACGGGTTAAGATCGGATTGAGGGCATGAATTCCCTCCATCACCAACACCGCCTCGTTTTCCAGACTCAAAGTCTCCCCGGGATACTCGCGTTTCTCGTCGGCGAAATTGAAGGTAGGCAAAGCGATCTCCTTACCTGCTACCAGCGCTTTGAGGTCATCTTCCAACTGATCCAAATCAATGGCATAGACCGATTCATAATCCTTGGTTCCATCGGGCTTAAGGGGTGTGAGATCCCCGTTCAGATACCAGTTATCCAGGGAGAGGGCCACCGGTTGTTTACCTTGCGCCAGAAGTTCCAAACAGAGTTTATGACTCGTACTGGTTTTACCGCTCGAACTCGGACCGGCAATAAGTACCACACGAGCACCTCGCGCTACAATCTCATGGGCGATGCGGGTTAATTGATCGGCATGGTACTTTTCCCCTTCGGTCACTAACTCTTTGGCATGACCGGACTCGATCATCTCATTGATGTACGCCACACGGCGTTTTGCTTCGTCTATCATATTGGATCTATATCTATTATCAGTTTGGTATTTTTATTCGATGAAATCGACCAGACTTGGTCGATAGACTCACGTAGCCTTCGCTTCGCTTCCGCCATGTTGGCGGTGCTTTCTATGCGGAGCGTCAGTTCGCGGATAGTATAGGCCTGTACGCGCTCCACGGAGGGACAATCACGCCCGATACCCGATGGCCAAACACGCGTACTAAATACGATTGCAGTTCGGCCGCCACACGTTGTACCCGTACCATATTATGATCCTTCAGTTGCAAGCGAATCACCCGATAAAACGGGGGATAATTGAAGATTTGGCGTTCGGCAATCTGGTGGTCGTACAGCGCCTTATAGTCATGCGCCTGCACCATGCCCAAGACCACGTTCTTCGGATCAAATGTCTGAATCCATACCTCCCCCTTCGTGCCTTTTCGTCCGGCGCGTCCTGCTACCTGCTCCAGCATCTGGAACGCCCGCTCATAGGCTCGGAAATCGGGTTGGTTAAAGAGAGGATCGGCATTTAGTACAGCCACCAGACGCACATCGTCAAAATGGAGTCCTTTGGTCACCATCTGCGTACCGACGAGGATGTCACACTCATGGTTGGCAAAGGCATTGATGATATCCTGGTAAGCAGATTTATTACGGGTCGTATCCAAATCCATGCGCAGTACTTTGGCTTCCGGGAAAAGGGTCTGTATCTCATCTTCGATACGCTCCGTACCAAAACCGATCGCTTTCAGTTCACCGCCGCATTGCGGACAGACGGCAGGTATCGGTGCATGATAGCCGCAGTAATGGCAACGCAACTCATGGTCACGCATATGGAGCGTCATCGGTACATCACATTGTACGCAGCGAGGCGGTTGACCGCAGTTTACGCATTGCAATTGCGGCGCATAGCCGCGTCGGTTCTGGAAGAGGATGACCTGCTTATGGTCCGCCAAACACTGGCGGATTCGTTCCACAAGCGGGTCAGAGAAATGACCGTACATCTCCTTGCGCTCGTACTGAAGGCTCAAGTCAATGAGACGGATATCCGGTAACTCCACCCCTCCGAAACGTTCGGTCAGCGTCACCAGTCCATACACACCTTTTTGCGCCAAATAGTACGATTCCATCGAGGGTGTAGCTGTTCCTAATAGCACTTTCGCTTGATGCTGTTGCGCCAAGACAATCGCCGCAGCTCGGGCATGATAACGCGGATTTGGTTCCGCCTGTTTATAACTCGGTTCGTGCTCTTCATCCACGATCACCAACCCTATATTCGGAATCGGCAAAAAGACCACACTTCTTGCTCCGATGACCACATGCGGTTCCGTACGCGCCGAAGCATGGTACAGTTCTTCGCGTTCAGCATCGGTGAAACGGCTGTGATAGACGGTGAGTTTATCGCCGAAGATACGTTGTAACCGACTCGTCAATTGGGTGGTTAAGGCAATCTCCGGTACGAGATACAGCACGTTCTTGCCGGCGGACAGTTCTTTCTCTATCAGATGGATATACAGATCGGTTTTTCCGCTGGAAGTCACGCCATGCAACAACACGATATCCTTACCTTGCGACCAAAAACGCTCGATTTCATCGACACTTTTCGTCTGCGCTGGAGATAAATCGTGCATAGGTTCGATTGTGCCTGTATAGGGCGCTATATGCGTGCGACGTCGTTTCGGGGGATTGAGCAGACGTTTATCCAATCCATTGGGTAAAGCCGCAGCCATTACCTCGCCGAGCGTACACATATAATAGCTGCTCATCCACTGCCACAACGCCAATTGTTCGGGCGATACGACCGGAGCGGTCTCGCTGATCGAAAGGATGGGTTTGATCTTCGCGGCCAATACCGGGTCAATCGGTTCCGTATGTTCGCGCAGCACGATACCGCGTACCTCTTTCTTCATCAGCGGCACGACCACCCTCGTACCCGACGCGGGCATAGACAAACCATCCGGGATGCTATAGGTATAACAATCTCGGATGGCTAACGGTAATATGATATCAATTGTTCTCAGCGGCAATCGCTTTATTATAGCACTCGCGGCAGAGAGGCTCATAACTATCCGTCTCGCCGAGGAGCACGCGTTTGTCGGAAGCGACCAGACGGTGACTCACGTAAGCCAAATCGCCGCAATGGACGCAGATAGCATGGGTCTTGTACACATCGTCGGCTATCGCCATCAGCGCCGGCATCGGGCCAAAAGGCACGCCCTTGAAGTCCATATCCAGACCGGCACAGATCACGCGTATACCGCGATCCGCCAACTGCTTGCACACATCTACGATTCCCATGTCGAAGAACTGCGCCTCGTCGATACCCACCACGTCGATGTCATCCACCATGAGCAGGATATTCTGACTGCTATCCACGGGCGTGGACTGGATGACATTACGGTCGTGCGAAACGACATCCTCATCGCTGTAGCGCACATCGATGGCGGGCTTGTAGATCTCCACACGCAACTTGGCAAATTTAGCACGTTTCATACGGCGAATGAGTTCCTCGGTTTTCCCGCTGAACATCGATCCGCATACTACTTCAATCGAGCCTTTTCTCAAACTCGGGCCTTTGGTGTCTCTTTCCGAAAACATATCTTATTCATTCAATTTGATGTCTTGGGCGTTCATCTGGAGGGTGGTGCGGCCGCGATAGGTGTTCTGCTCGAGGTAGAAACAGATATCGATGGCTTTGCCGTTCTGGAGATGGGTAGCTTTGTCGCCTTGACCGAACGCGATGCCGTCCATGGCTACGACGCAGTCGGTGAGGTCGAGGTGCAGATGGCGTCCGTCGCTCACCGCACGGGAGTTGCGGTTGTTGATCAGATGTCGGCAGAGGAAGAGCGGGCGTTCGTTGCCGGGTCCGAAAGGCTCGAGGCATTGGAGGATCTTGAACATCTTCCAGTTCATGTCGGACAGTTCGACCTCGGCTTCGATATCGAGGGTCGGACATTGCTGCTCGGGGGTGATATGTTCGGCTACATACTCTTCGAACCGGCGTTGGAACTCGGGCAGGTCTTTGCGGTGCATGCTGAGTCCGGCCGCGAACTTATGTCCGCCGAAGTTGGTGAGCAGATCCCGGCAAGAGTCGATGGCGGTATAGATATCAAAATCGCTGACCGAACGGGCGCTGCCGCTGATGATATCATCCTCGCCGGCGGTGAGGACGATGGTGGGGCGGTAATAGGTTTCGGTGAGCCGGCTCGCCGCGATACCCACAACGCCTTTATGCCAATCAGGCGAGAAGACGACCGTAGTAAATTTGCTCGAATTCATCGGATCTTTTGCGAGTTGTTCGAGAGCTTCATCGGTGGTCTTGGAATCAAAATCCCGCCGGTCCTGGTTATAGGAATCGATGTCCTGCGCAAAACGCAAAGCCGCCTCGGCATCGTCGGTGATAAGGAGTCGTACCGCCTCCGCACCGGACTTGATTCGTCCGGCGGCATTGATACGCGGACCGAACTTATAGACGAGATCGCTGATGGTGATGGTCTTGCCCTCTATACCGGCAACCTGCATGATGGCCTGCATACCCACGGACGGGAAGGCGTTGAGGGCACGGAGTCCATAGAAAGCGAGGATGCGGTTCTCGCCCGTGAGAGGCACGATGTCCGAAGCGATGGACATAGCGAGCAGCGGCAAGAGGCGATAGACCTCTTGCGGATCGATGCCGCGCCGCTGGGCATATGCTTGCGCCAGTTTGAATCCCACGCCGCAGCCGCTCAGTTCCTTAAAAGGATAGAGACAATCCGCGCGCTTCATATTGAGCACCGCGACCGTCTTGGGGATGGTGTCCCCGGGGGTATGGTGGTCACAGATGATGAAATCGATGCCGAGCGAGTTGGCATACTCCATCTTATCGACCGCTTTGATACCGCAGTCGAGTGCGATGACGAGGGTGCAGCCTTTCTCTTTGGCTGTATCGATTCCTTTGGTCGAGATCCCGTAGCCTTCCGTATACCGGTCGGGGATATAATAGATGAGGTTATCGGTCTGGGTCTTAAGGAAGGAGTACATGAGTGCGACCGCGGTGGTGCCGTCCACATCGTAATCGCCATAGACCATGATCCGTTCGTGGGAATCGATGGCCTTACAGAGACGATCTACAGCGGCTCCCATATCTTTCATGAGGAAGGGGTCATGCAGACTGTCTAAAGAGGGACGTATGTACGCACGTGCTTCGGCTGCCGTCCGCAACCCGCGCGCCGCCAGAATACGCCCCGCCACCGGACTGATCTCCAGTTCGGTTGTCAGACGTTGTGCCGCCGCTTGCTCTTCAGGCGTCAGTTCTTTTATTTTCCAATTGATATTCATCTGCTTCTTGCCATTGCGGCAGCACCTCGCGGAAATGCCGCAGTTTTTCTATGGAGAGGTCCACGATACGCGTAGTCGCCTCGTAATCTTCAAATCCCGCTATATCGTTGAGCCAGGTGTCGTACGCCACGGAGTGGCCGTTGTAATCGAGCTTCAAGCCGTCCGTTCCGACCATGTTGACACCGATACCGTAGCAGTGGTTCTCCGCGGCGCGAGCCGGTAAGAGCACATCCCAATACCGGATACGGACGGTAGGCCAGCAGGCGACGACGATAAGGATGTCGTACAGGTTGTGCTTGTCCTGTCTAAGCCAGACAGGGAAACGCAGGTCGTAACAAACCGCCAGGCGGATCTTGACTCCCCGATACTCAAAAATACGTCGCTCGTTGCCGGGCATAAAAAACTCCGCTTCGCCTCCACTGGCATAGAGATGATGCTTGTCGTAATACTGCGGGAGGTCATGAGGGCGGAAGATAAATCCGCGGTTGTAGAGCTTGCCCTTGTCCGTGGCCATCATCGAGCCGACGATGGCTATGTTGTAGGCATCCGCCATCAATTGGAGAGCTTGGCAGGTAGGACCTGTGCCCCACTCTTCCGCCAGGCCGGGACGATCGGTACAGAAACCGGTACTGAACATCTCCGGCACGACCGCCATATCCGCCTGACCGGCGATGGCACGTAGGCGCTCATCCAACAGGCCTATGTTCGCCTGCGGATTCGCCCACTCGATCGGATATTGGAGGAGAGCAATCTTCAATTTTTGATTTTTGATTTTTGATTTATTTTTTGCTCTTCTTCTCTCCGCCACCTGCTATTTGCTCACGCATGGCGGTGTCGGCCTGCATGTTCTGCATGCGGTAGTAATCCATGATGCCGAGATTACCGTTACGGAAGGCATCCGCCATGGCTTGCGGCACAAGCGCTTCGGCTTCGATCACTTTGGCCCGTGCTTCCTGTGCTTTGGCTTTCATCTCCTGCTCATTAGCGATTGCCATAGCGCGGCGCTCTTCAGCTTTGGCTTGCGCGATGTTCTTATCGGCTTCTGCCTGATCCATCTGCAACTGAGCACCGATGTTCTTACCTACGTCGATATCTGCGATATCGATGGAAAGGATCTCAAAAGCCGTACCGTCATCGAGGCCTTTGGAGAGCACTAATTTACTGATGGAATCGGGGTTTTCGAGCACTTGCTTATGGCTCTCGGCACTACCGATGGAGCTAACGATTCCTTCGCCTACACGAGCAAGGATCGTATCCTCTCCGGCACCACCAACGAGCTGGCGGATGTTGGCACGTACGGTCACGCGAGCCTTGGCGATCAACTGAATACCGTCTTTAGCAACGGCCGCTACCGGCGGGGTGTCGATCACACGCGGGTTAACGGACATCTGCACGGCCTCGAACACATCACGGCCGGCGAGGTCAATGGCCGTTGCCATCTGGAAAGAGAGGTCGATACCGGCTTTGGATGCCGAGACGAGTGCGTGCACCACGCGCTCGATGTGACCACCGGCGAGGTAGTGCGCCTCCAGTCCGTCCCGCTTCACTTCGACGAGACCGGCTTTGTGCGCCTCGATCATACAATTGACGATCTTTGCGGGCGGCACCTTACGGATACGCATCAGAAAGAGTTGCACCAGACTGATATGCACCCCGCTCACGGCAGCGTTGATCCACAGCATGAAGGGCACATAATAGAAGAAGATGATCAGGCCGATACAGATCAGCGCAATCAGAATTAAATTGAGAACTTCCATAGTATTTATTATTTGTTATTTGTCATTTGTGATTGGTCATTGGTATCTTTCAACTTATTGTTGGCTAACTCGACATGACTGTCGATCTTCGAATCCAGCGCCATCTTGTCGAGGGCCTTGCTCCGCAGGAAGCCCCAGATAGCCAGCCCGGACAGAATCAGACACGCTCCGAGGGTGATATACCCGGCCACATGACCAATTTTAAGCCACGCCAAGACCACGGCTCCGACCAAAGCCGCAAAACCACCGATACCAGCTACGCCGAAACCCGGCAAGAGGAACATCTCCATTAATAATAACGTGACGCCCGCGAGCACTAATAATACGACTAAAAAAACGTTCATGCAAGTATTTTGTTAAAAAAATTTACAACTATTTTTTTCAAATCGGCTGCAAAGATACTAAATATCTTTGATATATGCAAGCGAACAAAAAAAAATTTGCATAAATAAATTAAATATACTACTTTTGCAGCCGATTTTGGAGGGCACTCCTTATATATTTGTTATTATGAGCAAAAATTTGGTTATAGTTGAGTCCCCGCACAAAGCGGAAACGATCGGTAAGTTTTTGGGCAATGACTACCATGTGATGAGCAGTCAGGGTCACGTACGCGATATTGAGCCGATTGGAAAGAACTCTTTGGGTATTGATTTTGAGCACGGTTACGAGCCGCATTATGCGATTGAGGACAAGAAAGAGTATCTGATCGAGCAGTTGAAGAAGGAGGCGAAGAAAGCGGATACTGTTTGGTTGGCTTCCGATGAGGACCGTGAGGGAGAGGCGATTGCATGGCATTTGAAAGAGGTATTGGGGTTGGACAAGAAAGACACCAAGCGTATTGTGTTTCACGAGATCACCAAGCCGGCTATCTTGGAGGCGATCGAGCACCCGCGCGATATCGACTATAACTTAGTGAACGCCCAACAGGCACGCCGCGTGCTGGACCGCATCGTAGGTTTTGAGTTATCGCCGATCCTTTGGAAGAAAGTGACGACGGGTCTTTCGGCGGGTCGTGTACAGAGCGTAGCTGTTCGTCTGATTGTAGAAAAAGAACGCGAGATAGAGAATTTCCGTGCCTCGTCTGCTTATCGTGTTTTTGCCGATTTCATCGGAGTAAATCCGGGCGATGCTTCGGTACTTAAGTGCGAACTGAACCACCGATTCTCGCACAAGAAAGATGCGATTGAGTTTCTGGAGAGTCTGAACACGGCTCAGTTCATCGTCCGCGACGTGCAGCGCAAACCGAATAAACACATGCCGGCTCCGCCGTTCACGACCTCGACCCTGCAACAGGAAGCGGCCCGTAAACTCAAGTTCTCCGTGAGCAAGACCATGCGTCTGGCGCAGACACTGTACGAGAGCGGAAAAATCACCTATATGCGTACCGACTCGGTGAACCTCTCCACACTGGCATTAGCCACCTCGAAGGAAGTGATCACCGAGCAATACGGCAAGGAATACGTGCATACGCGTCAGTTCCATACGAAAGCCAAGGGTGCCCAAGAAGCACACGAGGCGATTCGTCCGACGTACCTGAGTACGCTCAGCGCGGGTGCTACCAAAGATGAACAACGCTTGTATGAGTTGATCTGGAAACGCACGATTGCTTCGCAGATGGAGGAGGCCGAGAGCGAGAAGACCACGATCGAGGTGTCCATACACGGATCGAAATACGCGTTTATCGCTACGGGTGAAGTGGTGTTGTTTGACGGTTTCACCCGCGTCTATGTCCAATCGACGGATGAGGAAGCGGAAGAACGCCGTATCCTGCCGTCTATGTCGCAGCGCGAGCGATTGAAACTGGTGAATGCCGAAGCTGTTCAGACCTATGCCAAACCGCCCTACCGCTATAACGACGCGACGCTGGTGAAGCGAATGGAGGAGTTAGGTATCGGTCGTCCGTCCACCTACGCAACCATCATCGAGACGATTCAGAAAGTGAAATACGTAGAGAAAGGATCGGTAGCCGGACAGAAACGCGATACGGCTGTATTGACCCTCAAGAACGGGATGGTACAAGAGAAGCAAAAGAGCGAGTTGTACGGTGCGGAGAGCCAACGCTTCCTGCCGACGGATTTGGGCTATATCACGAATGATTTTCTAGTCGATTATTTCCCGTCCATCCTCAGTTATGACTTCACAGCGCACGAAGAGGAGCAGTTCGACAAGATTGCAGTAGGTCGTGCCGATTGGGTAGAGACGGTAGATACTTTCTATAAGACATTCCAACCCTTACTTGCTTCGATTCCATCGGGAAAAGTAGAAGGACGATTGTTAGGCAATGATCCTGCTACCGGTCTGCCGATTATCGCTAAGGTCAGCAAGATCGGACCGTGCGTACAGTTGGGCGATGTAGCCGGAGAAAAACCAAAGTTCGCAAGCCTCAAGAAAGGACAGTCGATTTACACGATCACGCTTAACGAAGCGCTGGAACTCTTCCGGACTGCATTACCGATTTCACTCGGTGAATACGAAGGAAAAGAGATCATCGTGGGCGAAGGCAAGTACGGCCCGTACGTCCATTATGATAAGTTGTATATCTCTATTCCGAAGGGCAAAGATCCGTTGAGTCTGAAGCAGGAAGAGGCGATTGCGCTGATTGAAGAGAAACAGCAAAGCAATACGCCTATCCACGAATGGGGCAAAGTGCAGGTGCTGCGCAGCAAGTACGGTGCGTATATCCATACGCCTGAAGGCAATTACCGACTGCCGAAAGGCACGGATGGAGAAGCGCTAACTGAGGCGGAAGTGAAGGAAATCATCGCGCAATCGGAGCCATTAAAGCCCGGAAAACGCACTTTTAAGCGAAAAAGTGCAAAATAATTGCAAAAAAATTTGCACAATTCAAAAAAAAGCAGTACTTTTGCACCCGCTTTCGAGAAGTAGCGCAGTTGGTAGCGCACTACGTTCGGGACGTAGGGGTCGGGTGTTCGAGTCACCTCTTCTCGACAAAAAAGGATGGTCATAGGCCATCCTTTTTTGTTTGCATTTTGTAAATTTTGTTGAATTTTGTGGAAAAAACGTACGGTATTTGCATGTTTGCGATTTTTGCAGTAATTTTGCAGTGCGAAACCAAAAATCGAATACGATGAAACGTCTTTCTGTTTTCCTTTTGGGACTTATGACAGCCGTCATGCTGTTTGCTGCCGGTATCAACTACGACGGTACCGACCTCACAATGAACAATGAATTTACGCGTACGCAATGCGGTACGTCGTATAAGAACACGATGAAGGAGATCAGCGGTCTGGCTTGCTCCCGCACCACGCCGGGTTATCTGTGGGCACACGGCGATGAGAACACCGGCTCTAACAAGAAGATCATTGCCATCCAACCGAGCGGCACGTTGGCGATGACGCTGAATATCAGCGGCGACCCGGGACGCGACGACTGGGAGGATATTGCCACCGGTGTGTATAATAATCAGAACTACGTGTTTATCGGTGCTTTCGGGGATAACGAGCATGCATTCAATGACCAATACTACATCTACTATTTTGTTGAACCGGCTATCACGAGCGGAACGAAGAGCGTGAGTGTGGACTATATTAAGTTCGGTTATCCGGACAACACGGCACATAACACGGAGACCTTGCTATACGACAATATAGACCAGATGATCTATATCGTGGATAAGGTAGATGGTGGTGCGTGTGCTATCTACCAACTGCCTTTTCGAACGGATTACGGCACGGGGGTACAACGGTTGACGAAGATATGCGACTTGGGTACCGGCAATAAGTTCGAACTGTGCTGCGGTGGTGACATCAGTCCGGACGGTAAATGGATGGGTATCAAGAATCAAAAATACATTTTGTTGTGGGAGCGTCAGGGCTCAGAGAGTCTGGCTACGACGGTGACGCGCCGTCCGGTGCAGATTGCAGCCTACGAGAAAGAGGAACAGGGGGAATCCTTAGCCTGGAAAGACTCAACGACGTTCTACACCACGAGCGACAGCAAGAAAGACACTCCTATTTATCAATACGTGCGCGCGGGAGGAAGCTCGCAAGGCGGTGATGACCCGACGCCGGAAGATCCGCCGGTAGCGCCGGATCCGGTCGATTCGACGGCTAAGGCGATTAACGAAGTGTTGCTCTCGAACGGTTACTACGCCTATATCAACGCAGGTGAGACCGTTATCCGCGGATGGTACCTGGCGGGCACGGAAGTGCCAACGGTGCAGAGCACGAATCTAAGTGAGGGCGCAAGCTGGAGTCAGAACGGCAATGAAGTCACGATCACGGCCTTAGACGGCTCGACTGCAGCCTATACGATGGACATACAGCCGGTGACACCGGTGGCCTTTTCGTCCGATGAAATCGTATGTAATGGCACCGAAGGAGATTGGATGAAGAGTGCCTACGGATGGGACAGCACCAAGAAATGGCGTTTCTCCAAGACGGACGAAGATTACAGTCGTGAGATCGCCGGAAAGACGCACGTGGAACTCTTCCTGCCGGCATGCGACACGGTGATTATCAAGTCGATGAGTACGCAGCGCGATGTACGTTTCTATATCAATGGAGAGGCTTTCGGATCAAAGACCAAACTGCTCACAAGCGGTAACGCCTTAGCTGTACAACAAACAGAGGCCTTCATGCTCACCGTTGCTTCGGCACAATCGAGCGGTGACGGCGGTATAGCAGCCGTACGGATGGCACGCAAAGGCGGAACCACGGACATGCGTAGTATAGAGGCAACGCGTCCCGCAGCACGCAAAATACTGCGCAACGGACAGTTGCTTATTGAGCATCAGGGTCGACTCTTTACCGTTACGGGACAAGCTGTGCGTTAACTACAACGAACCGATTGCGAGGCAGATAAGACCGGCACATATACCGGCCATGCAGAGAATCTTATGGAGCGGGTCTTGCTCTTTGAGGAAGATCAGGCCATAGGCGAAACCGATGACGGCACCGCCCCGACGAATCGTACTGACCACCGCGATGAGGGAGTCCGGATCGCGGAGCGCTAACATATAGACATTATCCGAGACAATCAGAAATAGGCTTATCAATGCGATAACGCCTATTTTTTTGATGGATTTCAAATGGATGATTTCAAATTTCAGATTTTTGCGATTCATAACAATCCATATTATGATCATGAGGATCGCCTGGTAGAAGGTATAATAGACCTGGACGGCGTTATGGTCATAGCGGCGCATGAGGTATTTGTCGTACAAACCGGAGCAGGCACCGAGAAGAATCGTTAAGGCCAGGGCAGCATAATAACGAGTATTTATTTGTGATTTTTGATTTTTGATTTTTGATTTGTTTTTGAAAGAAAAAACAAAGACCGTACCGATGGCGAGACAGACGCCAATCCATTGCCATGTATTGAGTCGTTCGCCGAAGATAAGGAGTGCACCGACGAATGTCCACATAGGACGCGTTGCTTGCATCGGGCTGACGACGGAGATAGGCAGATGCTTGATGGATATATAGCCGAAGACCCAGGAACTGAGTACGATCATGGACTTGAGGACGGTGAAGAGATGCGCCTGCAGGTCAAGCGTCGGCACATAGAAATGCGTACCCGCCATCGCTTGCGGACAGAAGCGCGAGCAGAAGAGCGGAACGGAGAGGACCAGTGCAGATATACAGACACTGAGCGTGAGTACATCCACTACCCGGTTATCCCGCAGGGCGATCTTCTTGCTGATGTCATAAAAGCCCAGACAAACCGCCGATATGAAAGCTAAAACAGTCCACATACACCAAAAACGGGCACAAAATTACTACTTTTCTTGCATATATCAAAAAAAAATACTAATTTTGCAGCCGATTTTAAAAGAAACAAACGTTTTATGTTGAAAAATATCCTTGCTATCACCGGTAAACCGGGTTTGTACAAGTTAGTCAGTCGCGGTAATAACATGCTGATCGTGGAGTCGCTTGTGGACGGCAAACGCATGCCGACCTATGCCCGCGACAAGATTGTGGCGCTGAGCGATGTGTCGATGTTCACCGATGCCGACGATATCGCACTGAGCGACGTACTGACCAGTGCCGGCAAGAAAGAAGGACTGAAGGCTGTTGCGATGGACGTGAAGAAAGCGAGCAACGCCGAGTTACAGGCATGGTTCGACCAAGTGCTGCCGAACTGGGACCGTGACCGCGTTTATCCATCCGACATCCGCAAACTGATCCAATGGTACAACATCCTCATCCACGCCGGTATCACGAACTTCACCGTGAAAGACGAAGAAGAGGAAGCAAAATAAGTGCTCCTTAGGGAGATTATCAATAGCATAGAATCTGTAGCGCCACGGAGTGCCCAGGAAGAATGGGATAACTCGGGAATGCAGGTAGGCGACACAGGACGCGACGTGAGCTCCGTTCTCTTGACCACAGACATCACGGAAGATGTGGTCCATGAGGCTGTTGCGCTCGGCTGCCAGCTCATCATCAGTCATCATCCGCTCCTGTTCCACGGACTCAAACAAGTCTGCGGACAGAGTGCGCAAGCCCGTGTAGTAGAGTTGGCGATCAAACAAGATATCGCCATCTACAGCGCGCATACAAATCTGGATAGTGTAGTCGGCGGGATCAATACTCGTCTCGCGGAGAAATTAGGATTAACGGGGGTTAGTGGATTAGTAGTTAGTGGATTAGGAGCTATAGGCAAACTACCGCAATCGATGCTTTATGCCGATTTCATCGGACATATTTGCGAAGTATTGGATTGTACGTATATCCGCTATACGCGTCCGGCGAAGGAAACGATACAGACGGTCGCTTTATGCGGCGGTAGCGGAGCGGAGTTCATCGAAGAAGCGATTGCGCAAGGCGCCGATGTGTATCTGACGGCTGACGTGAAGTATCATGAGTTCCAAGATGCGGACGGAAGAATCGGTCTGATTGATATCGACCACTGGATCTCCGAGCGTCATGCGCGGGAGATTTTCCGCGATATCATTGCGCCCTTAGGCATAAAATGTATTATCAGCAAACAAGATAAAACACCTATACAAGTATGGCAAAAGCAAAAGAATTGACCGTAGAGGACAAACTGAAATACCTCTACGAGTTGCAGCAAGTGGATTCGAAGATCGATAACTTGCGCACATTGGCAGGTGAGCTGCCGCAAGAAGTAAAAGATATGGCCGACGAAGTGGAAGGTCTGAAGACCCGTCTGGCCAATATCGAGAATGACATCAAGGAGTGCGAGACGCAGATCAGTGATCACCGTGTACGTACGGAGAACGCCAATGCATCCATCTCACGTTACAAAGAGCAGCAGAACAGCGTACGTAACAACCGTGAGTTCGACAACCTGAACAAGGAGATCGAATATCAGGAGTTGGAGATCGAGGCCTCGCAGCGTAAGATCAAACATTTCAATGCCGAACTCGAGGCGCGTCTGGCTGACAAAGCCAAGACGACCAAGGATATCGAGGAGCGTACGGTGGATCTGAACCAAAAACGTTCGGAACTTGACCAAATTCTGGCAGAGACCAAAGCAGAGACCGAAGCACTGGTTCTCAAAGCGAGCGAACTGGAGAAGAAACTGGATGAGCGTCTGTTGACCGGTTTCAAACGTATCCGCAAGAGTGCCCGCAACGGACTCGCAGTCGTTAAGATCGAACGTGACTCCTGCGGCGGTTGCCACGCAAAGATTCCAGCTCAGTTGCAACTGGATATTCGTACCCGCAAGAAGATTATTGTTTGCGAGTTCTGCGGAAGAATATTAGTAGACCCAGAGATGTAAAAATCAGGCTGAGAACGCCTAACCACCATGTTGCGCCGGCACCTATCGTGTCGGCGTAACTTGTTTCTGTACCGAAAATCGAATAGGTAATCACGGCCAGACAGTTGTTGGTAAAATGCATCACGATAGGGATCCACAGCGTGCCCGACCACACAAACAGATAGCCGAACATCGCGCCCATCAGCATACGCGGTATGAAACCGTAGAACTGCATATGAATAGCGGAGAAGATCACCGCTGTTACCCAGATCGCCATGTGCTTATTTCCCAATACCTGCTGCAAGGTGCCGCGGAAAGAGAGTTCTTCCGATAAAGCCGGCAGAAGTGCCATTAATCCGATATTGAGCAACACCTGCCATCCGTTATCGGCCTTTAAGAATCGCTCGGTCAACAAAGCCGCCTGCGCCTCATAGGCTTTTAGTTTTTGTTCGATGGAATCGAGCCATTCCGGCAAATCGACGCGACTATTGAGATCCGCCAACAGATTGATGGCCGGAAGGGCACAGATCATGATGCCGACAGCCAAGGCAAACAAGCGTCCGTCGGCTGCCCGGTCCATTTGCAGCCATTGAAACGGTTTATGATTCTCACTCCAGATCCATGCGCAGAGGATAGGCGGGAGCAAGAACGTGCCGAGGGTTTGGGCGAACTGCAACCACTTCAGACCTTGCGTCGATTGGTCCATCCCCATCACAGCGAACCACAGCCCCATCGCCAATAGGGTCAACGCGGCCATGATGCCTAACCAAACGAGTATTTGAGTGAAAATTTTGCGCATTATTCCGGGCTATTATAGTTACGGCCGTAGGAACGGTAGGTGTCTTTTTCGATTTCAATAGTAGGCTCTTCGAAGTGCTCAAGGTGGGCTAACTGCCACTCGATATACTTGATGCTCAGTCCTCTATCGAGCCATTGTTTCTCGTAATGCGTTTGCAACGCACGTGCATCCGGATAGCGATCGCAGGCATAGAGGTCATCCGTGTTGGCCAAAACCGGATATGGGTTGAGCCGCAGCATCTCGGTGGTATAGGTATAGAGGAAGGGACTGTCTGTCTTGAGATGAATGAGTCCGTTCGGCTTGACGATCCGCTGGTAACGCTGCATGAAATAGGTGGAGGTCAGACGCTTGGTAGCTTTTTTCATCTGCGGGTCACAGAAAGTGATCCAGATCTCATCGATCTCATCGGCCGCAAAGAACTCGGAGATAAACTCGATTTGGGTGCGTAGGAACGCCACATTCTTTAGTCCTTTCTCGATGGCCTGTCTGGCACCGGCCCACATGCGTGCACCCTTGATATCCACCCCGATGAAGTTCTTGTCAGGGTATTTCTCGGCTAACCCCACGGTATATTCGCCGCGTCCACAGCCCAGTTCCAGTACTATCGGATGATCATTCCGAAAATAGGTCTCCCGCCAATGGCCTGCCATCGGTTTATAAGGGGGTTGGAAGACATTGGTGAATGTCTCCATCTCCGCAAATTTCTTGAGTTTATTTTTGCCCATTACGTCTTATTTCGAGGCCTATGTCCGTGATGCCACGCAGTACGCTGTCCCGCATGCCATGCTGAATGGTCATGTGATAGATTCCGGTATCTGGGAATTGGTAATTCTCCTCTAACAGCACCGGCATCTCGATGAACCCGTGATGTCTGTCGCCTAACCATTGACCTCGGTCATCCGACAGATAGAACTCAATGGTATCCCGACGAGCACCGTTGTCTACGAACAACCACATATTCTGATACGGATAGCGCTCGGTGTGACGCACATAAATAAGCATGCGATAGTCCGCATCCTTATCCAGGATAGTATAGTCAAAAGACGCGATCGCATCCTCATGCCATTCTCCCGATGGAATCGAGGCAAATTGGCTGAATACGATATCCCGATGGCAAGCGGTAAACGCGAGCGCTAAGGCTATAAGAAGCAGCACTTTTCTCATCGTCTGTTATGGTGTTTTTTCTTTTTGTGGTCAAAACGCGTCACGTCGCCGTGTCCGATCTGGTAGCCTATCTCTGCAGCGACAGCCTTGCTTCCTTCGAGGGTATCCGGCCGCTCGCCACGACGGTTCATCGCGATGATCTCATGCGCACGTCCCGCAGAAAGTGTCGTCAGATTAATGCCTTTTTGAGGGTCCGAAGAGTAAGTCACGGTGCCGGCCAAGGGATCAGAAGCGAAGAAATACCAGGTCGCCTCTTTGGTCTCCAGCTCCGTATGACGGGAAGGCAACAACTTGGACGCATCCTCATAAACAGGCACTTCGTAGTTGAGGCAGCACTTGAGTTTCGCGCACATGCCCGCCAGTTTTTGCGGATTGGGCGAAATGTTCTGCAGCCGTGCGGCGCCTGTTCCCACGGAAGAGAAGTTGATCATCCATGTGGAGCAACATAACTCCCGTCCGCACGGACCTGTACCTCCGATACGTCCGGCTTCCTGACGCGCACCGATCTGCTTCATCTCTACGCGGATACGGAAAGTCTCGGCATAAACCTTGATGAGTTGGCGGAAATCCACACGTCCGTCCGCAATATAAAAGAAGATGGCTTTGGATCCGTCTCCCTGGTACTCCACATCCCCGATCTTCATCTCGAGTCCGAGCGATTTAGCCAACTCACGCGCCTTGATCATAGTCTCATGCTCACGTGCATGGGCTTGCTCCGCCCGCTCCAAATCCTCCTCGGTGGCGATACGGATTACCTGACGCACCTCGTAACGGGAGGTGTCGATATTGTTCTTCTTGATTTGCAACTCTACGAGTTTACCGGTCAGCACCACTTCACCCAGGTCGTAGCCCGGATTGGCTTCCACGACGACCTTCACGCCTTTTTCCAGCGGCAGGCCTTGGCTATTATGGAAATAACCTTTACGCGTATTCTTAAATTGCACCTCAATGAGGTCCGTCAGTTTCGTGTTTTCCGGCAGGTCACTCAACCAATCGCTCACGGGCAACATATGCGCCGAATTGCGTCTGGTAGCCGCAGCTCCTAATTCACTTTGTTCCTTGCCGGTTGTAAATTGTTTCATATCTTGGCTTTCTTAATTAACACTATCATTTGCAGGCAAAGATCAAAAAAGATCATCTTTGCATTGCCGTTTTGTTCAATCTGCCGTTCTGCCAGATCGAGTTGATTCATGATACCTTCTACATTACCCTCATGGATGTATGGCGCGAATTTAACGGAGAATTCCCGCTCCGCTTCCATCTGGTAATTGAGATCGGGTTGGCCTATATTGCGGATGTAGTTCTCACGCACCTGCTGCTGGGCGTATTGCAGGAAATGTTTCTGCTTCTCGCGACCGATACCCGATATATCGAGAGACCATTGACGCAGGCGTTTGAGCGAGTCGTATTTCTTCTGCGGATCTCTGAGAACACCGACGGTATAGGCATCGCGGAAAAGGGCGATGAAATCGCGCAGTTCCTGCTGATTATTCTCGGTCTCATCGACTTTTTTCAGGGCCGCCAACCAACTTCCGTTGGCCAACCGCGCGATATCCTGAGCCTGCGTTACCGCGATTCCCCTTTGCTGCAGTTCCGACTCGATGAGTTGCGTTTCCAGGCGCGGTATGCGGATCATCTGGACACGCGACTGAATGGTCGTTAACAATTGCTCCGGATGTTCAGATACCAGCAGAAAAACGGTCTTTGGTGCAGGCTCTTCGAGGATCTTGAGCAACTTATTGGCGGAGGTGGCATTCATCTTCTCGGGTTGCCAGATGATCATCACCTTATAGCCGTCTCCATAAGCTTTGAGACTGAGTTTATGCAGGATCTCCCCACTCTCTTTCTCGTAGATCATCGACTGTTTGTTGTCCACACCCAAAGCCTCATGCCAGTCGTCCAGGTCAAAATAATGCTTCTCCAGAATAATCTGCCGCCAAGGTTCGAGAAAATCATTACATGTGTCGCCGGCATCCGTCTTCACGATCGGGAAAGCGAAATGCAGATCCGGATGCTGCAGGTGCTGATACTGCAGACAAGTCGGACATACGCCGCAACTATCTTCCTCCGTCCGATGCGGACAGTTCAGGTACTGCGCATACGCGAGCGCCAGTTGCAGTTTACCGATACCGGACACACCGGTAAAGAGTTGCGCATGAGGGATACGCCCCTCACGCACAGCCTGACGCAACTGCTGTTTGGTTGCTTCATGACCTATGATATCTTTAAAAAGCACGCCTTATTTGCCTAACTCTTTACGCATTGCGGCCACCATCTCGGCATATTCGGCATCCGACAGGTACACCTTTCCGGGGTTCATCTGGAACGTGCCTCCATAGTCCGGACCGTCTACATACTTGGGGGCCAAATGGAAATGGAGGTGACTCAACTTATCGGAATACGCACCGTAATTAATCTTCTCGGGATGGAAGAGTTTCTGCATGGCACGCGTCACATCCGCCACATCGGCCATGAACAGGTTACGCTGCTCATCACTCAGTTCGTTCAGATCATTCACGTGCTCGTCGTAGGCAACCAGACAACGACCGTGGTAGGTCTGCTCCTTAAACACGAACGCACGCGACACGCGCAGGTGCGCAATCTCAATCATCAAATTGTGTAAGGTCTCATTGTTCTGACAATAGAGACAATCTTTCGGATCGGAATACATGATATAAAGTTTAATGTTTAAAGTTGAAAGTTTATTTTAATCGGCCATCGATCACGGCATTGCGGACAGCCTCAATAGCCTCGTTGGAATCGGCAAATTGTTTGAGATCGATCGCCTCGCCGATATGCATGTGCACCGGATGACGCTGTACAAACGGTTTGCCTTTTGGCAGCACCTCAAAACAGCCGTCGAGTGACAGCGGAATAACCGGCAGACCAAGGTCCCAAGCTATCTGGAAAGCACCGCGTTTGAAGCGTCCAACCTCGCCGTTGAGCGAACGGGTTCCTTCAGGGAAGATGACGGTACAAACTCCGTTCACGAGTTGTTTCTCCACTTCTTTAAGGCTCTCCATCGCGGCTTTGGCATTACGGCGATCCACGAAAATATGGCCGGCAGCTTTGCATCCCGTACCCACAAACGGTACCTTACGCAACTCTGCTTTCATCAACCATTTGAAGATCACGGGCAACCATCCGTACACGAGCCATACATCGAACATCGACTGGTGGTTGGCCACAAAAACATAACTCTTACCTGGCTGAATATGCTCGATTCCATCGACAGAAACGGGCAAAAACATCAGCCAAAAGAAGGAGCGTGACCAGAACTGCTGTACCTTATGCACAAACTCGGCATTGCGCCAATGCACTGTACAAACCGTAAACACCGCCGTGAACACCGTCAGCACCAATAAGATCGGCCAAGCAATCAGATATTGGTAGATGTAATAAAGATATTTCATAACTTATTCCTTATCGTATTTCTGCATAAATCCGCGGTAAAGGGCACATATACGGCGGATCTCCTCCCAGGCATCATCCGGCAATTTGGTACCGACCACCTCCACGACCCGCCCGGCTGCGATCGTACCGATCTCGGCACAACGACGGATATCAAAACCGTCGCTTAGCGCATGTAAAAAGCCACCTGCGAAATAGTCACCAGCTCCGGTGGAATCGGTACAACTGGTGGTAATCGCCCCTATATGGTGGCGCTTGCTTCCCTGCTGTACATAGGATCCGTTCTTACCTACCTTCACTACCGCGATGTCACATTGCTCAGCAATCATCTGCACCGACTCCTCGGGATTGAGGTGGGTATAGGCAAAGGACTCATCCTCGTTGGCAAAGACGATATCCACATACTGCTTGACCAGTTTCTTGAGGAAGGCATGGTTCTCGTTGATCACGTTATAGGAAGCCAGATCGAGCGACACCATACATCCTGCCTCTTTGGCCAATCGGATCGATTTCTCCAACAACTCGTGGTTCTGCACCAGATAGCCCTCAATATGGAAGATATCGAATCCGTTGAAGGCATCTTTCTGGATATCATCGGCACACAATTCGGCCGCCGCACCCAGATAGGTAGCAAACGTACGCTCGCCATCCGGAGTCACCAGCACGATCGAGAAACCCGACATCGAACTCTGGGAGATTAACAGAATCGGTTTCACTCCGTTCTTGATCATGTCTTCTCGATAGAAATCGCCCACCTCATCGTTTCCGATCTTACCGATGAACGCTGCCTTACCACCCAAGGAGGCGATACAGTTGATCGTGTTGGAGGCAGAACCGCCGGCAACCATTCTTCTTCTTACAGACATAAAACGATACTGGATCTGTTCGGCCTGCTCCCGGGAGATGAGATTCATACTTCCTTTCGGGAAACCCAGTTCACGCAGATCATCCTCACTCACCTGGAGCAGGATATCCGTCAACGCGTTACCTAAACCAAGAATTTTTTTCATTATTTTTCTATTTTTTTGCCCAAAATGGGGTTAATTTTCAAAAAACTTTGCAAAGATACGAATTTTTTTTGAAAAAAACTTGCATATATAAAAAAAAAGCAGTACTTTTGCAGCCGATTTCGCTTCCTTAGCTCAGTCGGTTAGAGCATCTGACTGTTAATCAGGGGGTCCTAGGTTCAAGTCCTAGAGGGAGCGCAAGGGGGATAACGACGAAAAGTTATCCTCCTTTTTTGTGTCCTTTTTCGACAGAACACTTTTTTATAAAAAAAATAAAAAAAAACGCGCGCGCTTGCATATATGAAAAAAAAGTTGTAACTTTGCGCAATTTTCCGGATTATGCACTTTTTCGGGAGTATTTTGACTGATATAACGACAATAATATACTAAAATGGGACTTTTTTCTTTTACTCAAGAGATTGCCATTGACTTGGGAACGGCGAACACGATTATCATGTGCGATGATAAGATCGTGGTGGATGAGCCGTCGGTAGTGGCTATTTCTATGGCGGACAACAAGATGGTTGCCGTCGGCCGTAAGGCACAACAGATGATTGGTAAGGGCGGATCGATGATTCGCACGGTACGTCCGCTCCGCGACGGTGTGATCGCGGACTTCTATGCCTGCGAGATGATGATTCGCGGTATGATCAAGATGATCCCGAAGCAGGCGCGTCTTTTCACTCCCTCGATCCGCATGGTAGTATGTATTCCTTCGGGTTCGACTGAAGTGGAAATCCGTGCCGTGCGCGATAGTTCGGAGCACGCCGGCGGACGTGACATCTACATGATCTACGAGCCGATGGCCGCAGCGATCGGTATCGGACTGGACGTAGAGAGTCCGGAAGGTTGCATGATCGTGGATATAGGTGGTGGTACGACGGAGATCGCTGTTATCTCGCTAGGCGGTATCGTGAGCAACAAATCGATCAAGATCGCCGGTGATGACTTCAACCAGGATATTATCGAGTACATGGGTCGTATGCACAACCTGCGTATCGACGAGCCGACGGCTGAGCGCATTAAGATCCAAGTAGGTTCGGCGCTGCCCGAACTGGAGGATGCACCGGAAGATTTCATTGTTGTCGGTCCGAATAAAGTGACGGCACTGCCGATGTCCGTTCCTGTCAGCTATCAAGAGATCGCGCACTGCCTCGAGAAGAGCGTGAGCAAGATCGAAGGCGCTATCCTTCAGGCATTGGAGACCACTCCTCCGGAGTTGTATTCCGACATCGTGAAACGCGGTATCTACCTGACCGGCGGTGGTGCATTGTTACACGGTTTGGCACGTCGTCTGACGGATAAGATCACTATCCCGTTCCACGTTGCAGACGATCCGTTGCACTCCGTAGCACGCGGAACCGGTGTAGCACTCAAGAACGTGAATAACTTCGGATTCTTGCTTCGCTAATCATCCGTAGTTAGCTATGCAGACGCTGCTTAAAATACTGCTGCGATACAGCAACTTCCTGGTATTTCTTCTCCTGGAAGTTGCTGCCTTTTTGCTTATCAGCATGAATAGCGCTTACCCTCGAAGCAGTATTCTCAGTACGGCCAATGAGTTCGTAGCATGGCAGAATGCCGTGGTAAGCGATATCCGCGAGTACTTCAATCTCCGTGCACAAAACGAACAACTGGCTGCAGAGAACGTGGCCTTGCGCAATCGGATAACCTCGATGGATTCGGAAGAAAACGCAGCTGTCATCCATTACGAGAGCGCCAAAGTGGTTCAGATGACTACCGACCATCTGCATAACTACCTGACCATTAATCGCGGAAGCAAAGACGGTATTCAACGCGGTCAGGGCATCCGTAACGAAGAGGGTGTCGTAGGCATCGTCAAAACGGTGGGCCCGCACTACAGCGTTGTGCTACCCGTTATCAACACCATGTCGAATATCAGTTGCCGCTTTGCGAAAAACGACTATCTCGGTACCCTGAAATGGGACGGCAAAGACAATCGGTTCGCCTTGCTTGCCGATGTATCCGCCCATATGGTGGTTAATCCGGGAGATACGATCCTCACCAGCGGTTTAAGTCCGGTTTTCCCAGAAGGAATTCCCGTTGGAATCGTAGAAAACAGCACATTAAAAGAAGGCGATTCGTACCACACGATCTGCGTGCGCTTGAGCACGAACTTCAAACGACTCAAATACGTGGAAGTAGTACAAAACGCCGATCAAAAAGAATTGGAGGACTTGACAAATGGAATGGACTAAACAATTCGGACGCTATGTGTTGATTATGCTGTTGCAGGTCTTGCTCTTTGACCAACTGCAACTATGGGGGGCGTGCCACCCGTATATCTATATCCTGTGCCTACTCATGATGCCGATCACCTTACCGCACAACGTGGACATGCTCATCGGCGCAGCGGTCGGACTCATCATGGACGTGTTCTGTAATTCCTTAGGTATCCACATGGCCGCTTGTATCCTGATTATGTTCATCCGCCCTTATCTCTTGGGCTCGATCGTCAACGATAAAGACCGACTCAACGAGCAAATAAGCCTGCGTGCAATCGGTATCGAAGCCCTAATCAAATATGCGGTTATTCTCGTAGTAATCCACCATCTGACGGTCTTCAGTCTGGCCGCGTGGAGTTGGCTGCATATCGGATTTGTGCTCCTGGAGACTGTAGTAAGCAGTATCATTACCCTCACCGTTATTATCGCCTATAACTTCGTAGAATACAGATGATTAACGACCAGTACTATAGACGCCGGTATGTAATCAGCGGCATCGCCGTGCTGATTGTATTGGTGTATATAGTCCGGTTATTCTATCTGCAAATCATCGACCAATCGACCAAAGATCAGGCGGACAATAACGCCTTGGTTAAGCATATCATCTACCCTTCTCGCGGTCTGATCTACGACCGTAACGGTGAGTTACTGGTGTTCAACCAGCCTATCTATGAGATCACGATGACTATGCGTGAGATGGGGAAAGACTGGGACACGACAGCTTTCTGCCGCTGTCTGGACATCAGCAGGGAAGAGTTTGACGAGCGGCTGGTGGAGATCAAAGACCGGCGCAAGAACCGCGGTTATTCCCGATGGACACCGCAGGTGTTCATGAGTCAGCTCAAGAAAGAGGATATCGCCACCCTGCAGGAAGAGTTGTTTCTCTTCCCCGGTGTAGATATCCAGAAACGTACACTTCGTGATTATACCTACAAAGCCGCGGCCCATGTGTTGGGTTCCGTCGGTGAAGTGAGTCAAAACGATATTGACCGCGACGATTATTACATCCGCGGCGATTACTCCGGTCGTGACGGACTGGAGCGCACCTACGAGAAACAGCTGCGCGGCGAGAAAGGTATCGAGGTGCTGATGCGCGACGTGAAGGGTCGTATTCAAGGTAGCTACCAAGACGGTGAGCTGGACCGGACGGCCAAAGCCGGAACGGACCTGTACACCACCCTCGATATCCGGCTGCAGATGCTGGCCGAAGAACTGTTAGCCGGTAAGATCGGTAGCGCAGTGGCGATCGAACCGAAGACAGGCGAGATACTGGCACTCGTTTCCAATCCGGGATGGAACCCCAAAGTGCTGGTAGGTAAAGAGCGCAGTAAGAACTACAACAAGCTCCTCCATGACCCCACTAAACCGCTCATGAACCGCGCTACCCAAGCGATGTACCCGCCCGGATCGACCTTCAAAACGATCCAATCCCTCGTGTGCTTGGAGCAAGGGGCCATCACGCCCAACACCCTCTATCCCTGTTCCGGTCCGGGTAGTACGCCTATCAAATGTACGCACCATCACGGCTCGCCGGTAGCTTTGGACCGGGCGATTGAGCAGAGTTGTAACCCCTATTTCTGGTGCGCTTTCCGGGATCTGCTGAACAGAGACAAAGATATCCATAAGCCTTATGAAAAATGGCGCAACGCGGTGATGCAGTTCGGTTTGGGACAGAAATTCACCGACACGGACCTTGCCGAACAATCGTCCGGAAGTATTCCGAGCACTCAGTTGTACGATAAGTTCTACGGCAAAGACGGTTGGAAAGCCATCACCATCCGTTCACTCAGTATCGGTCAGGGTGAGATCCTCGTGACACCACTGCAGTTAGCCAACCAGGCAGCTTGTATAGCCAACGAAGGTTACTATATCTCTCCGCACCTCAACAAGAACGATTCCATGCGGATTCATCGGCACAATCTGGACATTCACAAGCACCATTTTGAGGTAGTCAAAGAGGGCATGAACCGCGTGATGATCTACGGAACAGGACGTCACTATGCGGTAGATAGTCTGCATATGGCGGGAAAAACCGGAACGGTTCAGAACCCGCACGGACGCGACCATGCTATCTTCATCGGTTTTGCACCGGTGGAGGATCCGCAGATTGCTGTAGCGGTGGTGGTGGAGAACGCAGGTTTTGGTGCTACGTGGGCCTGCCCGGTAGCCAGCATGATGATCGAGCAGTATCTGACGGGCGAAGTCAAACGCAGAGATTTAAGAAGACGAATAGGAGAAACGGTACTCAATGAGAGCGTCAAGAAGTGGTAACATATGGCAAAACGTAGATTGGATCACCATCGGCATCTTCCTGGTGCTGGTCTTCTTCGGTTGGCTCAATATCTACGGTGCCAGCTATACCTTTGACCAAACGAGCATCTTCGATTTCTCCAACCGCGCCGGTAAGCAGTTCACCTGGATCATCGGTTCCCTTATCATGGGTATTATCCTGCTACTCATCGACTACAAGACCTACGATGTACTGGCCTATTTTGCATACGGTGCCATGCTATTACTTCTATTGGCCACCCCCTTCTTAGCACACGACATCAAGGGTTCTCTGTCCTGGATCTCCCTCGGACCGGTCAGTCTGCAACCGGCGGAGTTCGCCAAGTGTATCGTGGCCTTAGCCGTCGCCAAATACATGGGGCGCTACGAGTATAAAATACGCACTTGGCGCGATCTGATCGTACCTTTTGCACTCATTGGCGTACCGGCGCTCATCATCATGGTGCTGCAGAAAGAGACCGGTTCGGCACTCGTCTTTGCGGCTTTCCTCCTCGTTTTCTATCGGCAAGGCATGAGCGGCTATGTACTATGGATATGCGTGGCTGCCGTGGCACTCTTTATCATCAGTATCCGTTTCGGCGGCATCGCTTTGCCTTTGGGTAGCGGCAGTGTCGGCATGCTGAGTTGCATGCTGCTCTTAGCCACCGTAGAAATCTATTTTATATGCAAAGAGCATCGTATGCGTTGGCAAGCCCTGATCCTAATTGGTAGCGTCTTCCTTGTGTACGGCATATGCCTTTTGATCAATATATGGGTAACCGTTCCGTTTGACTGGATCTCCGTCGGCATCGTGGTAGCTCTGGCACTATATACCGTATTTGTCAGCATCTATTGGCGCAAGTATATCTTGCTGTTGGTCGCGCTGTTCAGTCTGTTCTGCATCGGCTATACGCAAGCCTGCGATTTTGTGTTTCAGAAAGTACTCCAACCCCACCAACGTATCCGTATCGAGGTGTTGTTGGGCATGAAAGAAGATCCGGCCGGTGCGGGCTATAACGTCAATCAGGCACGTATTGCCATCGGTTCGGGTAGATTCTTGGGAAAAGGATACCTGAACGGTACCCAAACCAAACTCCAATTTGTGCCCGAACAAGACACGGATTTCATCTTCTGTACCGTCGGTGAAGAGTGGGGTTTTGTCGGATCCATCAGTGTTTTATTGGTTTATCTGTTCTTTATCTTGCGCTTGATTGAGATCGCCGAACGCCAACGCAACACCTCTACCCAGATATACGCCTATGCCGTCGCCAGCATCTTCCTTTTCCACCTCACGATCAATGTCGGAATGGTGTTAGGTCTCTTGCCGGTGATCGGTATCCCGCTACCGTTCTTCAGCTATGGCGGTAGTTCGTTGTGGGGCTTTACGCTCTTATTATTCATCCTGCTGCGTTTGGATGCAGCGCGTATGGAGCAATTGCGATAAGTATGGCTTTTGTAACCGACCCCATAGGAATTATTGGTGAAGCGGAAGCAGCCCGGATGCTGGAACAAAAAGGCTTTAAGGTCTTAGAGCATAATTGGCGGATGGGACATCTGGAGATCGACCTGATTGCAGAGAGTAAGGCGGAGATTGTTTTTGCGGAAGTAAAAGCGCGCACAACTCTGTACGGGGAGATCCGACCGGAAGAGTACGTGGATGAGAACAAGAAAAGACGCATGATAGCGGCAGGCAATGCCTATATCAAACACCGCAAAACGGATAAATCCCTGCGGTTTGATATCATCGGTATTTTAGTGGATCCGCAGACGCAACAAATTACTTACCGATGCCATATGGAGAATGCATTTCATCCCGAAATAAAGTCGGTGAATACGGGCTTTTTTAATGGACAGAGCCGATGGACCCACCGCAACAAGACAATAGGAACAAGACGTAAATAGTTATGGATTTCAAATACGATGTGATAGTAGTCGGGGCCGGCCATGCCGGTTGTGAAGCCGCCAGTGCAGCTGCCCGGATGGGTAGTAAGACACTGCTAATCACGATGGACATGAATAAGATTGCCCAGATGAGTTGTAATCCTGCCGTAGGCGGTATCGCTAAAGGGCAGATCGTGCGCGAGATCGATGCACTCGGCGGACAGATGGGTATCGTCACCGACCGCAGCGCCATCCAGTTCCGCATGCTCAACCAGAGTAAGGGGCCTGCTATGTGGAGCCCACGCAGTCAGAGCGACCGCAAACGCTTCATCGAAGAATGGATTAAGGTGCTCAGTCACACCGACAACCTGCATATTTGGCAGGATATCGTAACCTCTCTTATTATCAGAGATAATAAGGTCTTCGGTGTCAAGACGATGTTGGGCATCGAGATGGAAGCGCAAGCAGTGGTGCTTACCAACGGCACTTTCCTCAACGGGCTCATGCACTGCGGTAAGACTCAAGTCAAGGGTGGTCGTATCTCTGAACCAGCCTCTTATGGGCTTACGGAACAGTTAGTTGAATTAGGTTTCCAGGCCGATCGGATGAAAACAGGTACACCTGCACGTATCGATGCACGGTCCATCCGTTTCGATAAACTGATTCGTCAAGACGGCGATAACGACTGGCATCAGTTCAGTTACCTCCCGTCCGTGCATCGCGAACTCAAACAGATGCCGTGCTGGATTACCTACACCAATCCATCCACCCATGAAGCACTCCGTGCCGGACTGAAAGATTCGCCTCTTTTCAACGGACAAATCCAAAGTATCGGTCCCCGTTATTGCCCGAGTATCGAAACGAAAATCGTTACTTTTGCCGACAAGGACGCCCACCAGATCTTCCTCGAGCCGGAAGGAGTGGATAGCAACGAGTACTACGTCAATGGTTTCTCCAGCAGTCTACCCTGGCAGGTGCAGTTAGCCGGCCTGCGCACCATCAAAGGATTGGAAAACGTCGTGCTCTACCGTCCCGGGTACGCCATTGAATATGACTTCTTTGACCCCACCCAACTGCATCATACATTGGAGACAAAACAGATTAGAAATCTGTTTTTTGCCGGACAAATCAACGGTACCACCGGCTATGAAGAGGCAGCGGGTCAGGGATTGGTAGCCGGCGTGAATGCACACATCAATGTGCATGGAGGAGCGCCCTTCACCATGGGACGCAACGAGAGTTATATCGGCGTGCTGATCGACGATTTGGTCAACAAAGGCGTGGACGAACCCTACCGTATGTTCACCTCCCGCGCCGAGTACAGAATCTTACTACGTCAAGATAATGCCGACGAGCGGCTCACCAAACGTAGTTACGAGATGGGGCTTGCCGATCGGGAACGGTATGACTTACTCTGCCAAAAGCAAAACGCTTGCGCCGATTTCATCGAGTATATGAAGCAGACAGTAGTGCATAAGGGCACGGTCGACAACTGGCTCGAATCGATTGGCAGTTCTGCCCTTCATGAGGGCTGCAAAATTTCCGATTTGGCATTACGTCCGCAGGTAAGCATCAAGGCTTTGGCAGAAGTACTTCCGGAACTAAAAGCCAAAACAGCACTTACCTCCGATGAGATCGTGGAGAGTTGCGAGATCCAAATCAAATATGCCGGTTATATCAAACGCGAGCAAATAGAAGCGGCCAAGTTACAACGCTTGGACCAGATACGCATTCCCGACGGATTTAACTATGACGAAGTGCAAAGCTTGAGCACCGAAGCGCGGCAAAAACTCAGTCGAATCCAGCCCAAATCCATCGGCGAGGCCCAACGTATTCCGGGTGTAAGTCCGAATGATGTGAGCGTATTATTGGTACTTATGGGCAGATAAAATACGGTCTTTTAGTTTGCAAAGCAAACTAATTTAAATTGTTTCACGTGGAACAATAATAAACAATATATTGTATGACAGCAGAAGATGTAAAAAAAGCAATTCGAAATGTGCCCGATTTTCCGATTCCGGGCATTCAGTTTAAAGACATCACCACCGCACTTGCCAAACCGGAGTGTCTCAAATGGATGCGAAATGAGATCGTAACGCGCTACAAAGACAAAGGTATCACGCAGGTAGTGGGAATCGAATCGCGTGGATTTATCCTTGCTCCGGCAGTAGCCATCGAGATGGGAGCCGGATTTGTTCCTATCCGCAAGCACAACAAACTGCCCGCAGAAACGGTATCGGTAACTTATGCTAAAGAGTACGGAGACGACACAATACAGATTCATAAAGACGCTTTGAGTCCGGACGATATCGTTCTGATTCATGACGACATTCTTGCTACCGGAGGTTCGATGGAAGCAGCGATAAACCTGGTAAAGAAATTAGGGGTAAAGAAGATTTATGTTAACTGTATCATCGAACTCGAAGGACTGAATGGTCGTAAGTACCTGGAAGGAAAAGCAGAGAATGTAGACTGCTTGTTCGGTATTGAAGTGGATGAATAATGGCTACTAAAGATAATCATATTGCCCTCCTTTTGAAACGCATACCCGAGCAACCGGGTGTGTATCAGTACTTCGATAAGGAGGGTCAGATTATCTATGTAGGTAAAGCTAAAAACTTACACCGACGCGTCAACAGCTATTTCACCAAAGATCATCCTTCTTCCAAAACACGCCAACTTGTAGCCCATATAGCGGATATTCGCTATGTGGTCGTAGAAAGTGAGCAGGATGCGTTCTTGCTGGAGAACAACCTCATTAAGCAATACCAGCCTAAGTACAATATTCTACTTAAGGACGGAAAGAGTTATCCTTCCATCTGTATCACCAAAGAGGCCTACCCACGTATCTTCAAAACACGGATCATCAATAAGAAGACCGGCGAGTACTACGGACCATACAGCTTCGGTTATACGGTAGATACGGTACTGGAATTGATTCATAAACTCTATCCAATACGTACCTGCAATATACCAATTTCTCCCGAGTCCATCGAGAAAAAGAGGATGCGCGCATGCCTCAAATTCCATCTTGGAAATTGTTGCGGCATCTGTGAAGGCATGGGAAAAGAAAACTACGCGCTATGGATCGAGCAAGCGCGCAAACTCATCAAAGGAGATGCCCACGAGATCGGACATCAACTGGAGCATGAAATGCGGATGAAATCGGAAGAACTTAAGTTTGAAGAGGCTGCAGATATCAAAAGCAAGATTGAGTTGCTCGAGCAATTCAAGAGCAAGAATATTATCACGAATTCATCGGCGAAAGATGTGGATGTTTTTGGTTACGACGAACAAGACGACCGTGTCTATATATCGATGCTGCATGTACATAACGGATGTATCGTACAAGGACAAACGATTGAGTATCGCCGTAAGATGGAGGAAGAGAAAGAGGAACTGTTAGCAATGGGCATGATGGAGTTACGCCAGCAACTGGAGAGTTCCACACAAGACGTAATAGTTCCGTTCATACCGGAGGTTTTTGATAGTTCTTTGCACGTGCATATAGCCGTTAGCGGAGACAAAAAGAAACTGCTGGATTTGGCCATGCAGAATGTACGCCAATATAAACTCGACCGGCTCAAACAGGAAGACAAGCTCAATCCCGAGCAACGCGGCGTACGTATTCTGACGGAAATGCAGAAGATGATGAATCTGCCTACGCTGCCCAAATGGATCGATTGCTTCGATAACTCCAATATACAAGGCACCAACGCAGTAGCGGGATGCGTCGTCTATCGGATGGCAAAGCCATGCAAGAGCGATTACAAACGATTCGAGATCAAGACCGTAGAAGGAGCCGATGATTACGCCTCGATGCGCGAAGTAGTGCGACGCAGATACCAACATCTGCTCGATTCCAACGGACCAATGCCGGACTTGATTATCGCCGATGGTGGTTTGGGACAGATGCATGCTATCCGGGAAGCAGTCGAAGATCAACTCGGCCTGCAGATTCCTATCGCCGGATTGAAGAAAAATGACAAGCACCGCACCCAGACCTTGCTCTATGGTTTTCCTCCGTTGGAGATCTCGATGCCGGTGACGAGCGAAGTATTTCGTCTTTTGACCAACATTCAAGACGAAGTACACCGCTTTGCGATCGCTTATCATAAACAAAAACGTTCTAAGTCGCTTATTCACAGTGAGTTAGATGAAATAAAAGGTGTTGGACCAATCGCAAAACAGAAAATTTTAACGCATTTTGGCTCTGTCAAACGCGCTGGAGCAGCCAAACAGGAAGAACTGCAAGAATTACTCGGAAAACGCTTAGGATCAATCGTTTATGAGTATTTTCAGACCAAAATAACGCGCTGAGAATCGCATCAAAAGCAAGAACATGATAACTTATACAATAAAAAAACACGAAAATTCGGGTCTTGTGCTCCTCAATGAGCAAGGCGAACAGGTGAACGCACTTGAGATCCTCCGAGTATGCGAACCGCATCGCGTCTTTGCCTTCGACGGACAGATGGGTGCCGGAAAGACCACCTTTATCAAACAGCTCTGTGAAGAGATGGGTACGGTTGATATCGTCAACAGCCCAACCTTTGCTATCGTGAACGTGTACGACGTGGAACAACCGTACAGGGGCGAGGTATATCATTTTGATTGTTACCGACTCAAGGACATTCGCGAGGCGATGGACTTCGGAGCGGAGGAATATCTCTATTCGGGTAACTACTGTTTTGTAGAGTGGCCCGATATCATTGCCCCGCTTCTACCCAACGACACCGTCCGGGTGAAGATCGTTCCGCAAGCGAACGGAGACCGAGTTCTGACCATTGAGCAATAAGCCCAGTGTTAGACCGCATCCGCGCATATCCGATGGTGATTCTGCTACTGCCTTTGGTGGTAGCAATTTTGTTTTGTGAGCGGGTTGGGGTGCTCTATCCGAACGAGGATGCGGTATATGACAGCCTGTGTACCCACACTTTCGTGGTGCAAAGCGAGGGCAAATCTACTTCACTTTGTGAGCGCTATGAGGCGCAAACCTATGGAGGAAAAGTTCTGGTGTACGTGTTGCGGGACAGCCTGAAGTCCGCATTACATATCGGCGATACAATCGTCGCCAAGACCCGTATCCGTCATGCGGACTCGATTGGTGCCTTCGATTACAGGACCTACCTCTTGCGGCAGAGCATTATCGGCACGGCTTTTGTGAGTCGCTATGACCTTCGGCCGGCATCCTCCTACTCTATCCCGCTACAGAAACGACTCTACCAACGACTGAACGCTGCAGGCCTGGAAAGAGATGAGTTAGCCACCGTCGGGGCACTTACCTTGGGTTACAAAGAGGACTTAGATCCGGAGATCAAACGTCGTTTTCAGGCTTCCGGTGCAGCACACGTGCTGGCAGTGAGCGGCCTGCACACAGGCATTATCTACGCCCTCATCATGGGTTTGCTCACCCTCGGCGGACGTATCCGACCGCGTTATGAGAATCAGATCGGCAGATGCGCCATCAGTCTAATCGTGATAGTCGCGATGTGGAGCTACGCTTGGCTGACGGGTCTGACACCTTCGGTTGTGCGAGCCGTGGTGATGGTGACGCTCGTGGAGGTCGGCCATATGTGCTACCGCCCGAGTTTCTCGCTCAATACGATCGCCGCAGCGGCGGTGTTCATCCTGCTGGTGCGACCTTTAGATCTTTTCAGCGTCGGTTTTCAGTTGAGTTTTGCCGCCACCGCAGCTATCGTGCTCTTCGCTAAAAAAGGGGAGAAGATCATGGCCCATAAGCAACTCAACCGCTTCACTCGCTGGGTGATCACCACGATCATCATCTCGATAGCTGCCCAACTGGGTACCCTCCCGCTGACAATGTACTATTTCGGCTACGTGAGCACCTATTTTCTGCTGACCAATCTGGTGGTACTTCCTATCGCCACGCTCCTTGTTCCGTGCGGGTTGATCAGCATCGTAATGGGTGGTTCGGTTATCGGTGTTTGGTGGGCCAAGATCACGTTCGGCCTCAGCTGGCTAATGAACCATTCTGTCGGTTGGATCGAAGCGCTACCGGGCAGCACATGGCCGGCGACCGTAAGCGTCTTCATGGTCGTTGTGTACTATTTACTGCTTATTGCGCTGAGTGCAATTATGCGGGATAGATAAGATTTTTCATCAAAAATCTTGCACATTCGGATTTTTTGTAGTAATTTTGCAGCGCAAAATTGGATGAACGATATGATTGAAGTAAAAAACATATGGAAATCTTTCGGTACGTTAGAAGTGCTGAAGGGGGTAAATCTGCAGGTTAAAAAAGGCGAGATCGTAGCGATTATAGGTAAGTCAGGAGCGGGAAAAACCACCCTACTCCAGATTATCGGTACCTTGGATCGACCCTCCAAAGGACAGGTACTTATCGACGGTACGGATGTGTTCGCCATGAAAGATAAGGACCTGGCTGCGTTCCGCAATAAGCATATCGGATTCATCTTCCAATTCCATCAGTTGCTGCCCGAATTCACGGCTTTGGAGAACGTCTGCATCCCGGCCATGATCGCGCGAGAGAGAGAAAACGAGTACATGCCTCGGGCCACAAAATTACTGACGGACTTGGGGCTTGGTGAGCGCATGCATCACAAACCCAACGAACTTTCCGGCGGTGAGAAACAGCGTGTAGCCGCAGCCCGGGCATTAATGATGAACCCGGATATCATCCTGGCAGACGAACCGACCGGTAGCCTAGATACACAGAACAAAAAAGAGTTGAGTGAGCTGCTGCTGAAATTACGCAAAGTGTACGGCCAAACGATCCTGCTTGTCACACACGATAAGGAATTGGCTGGCATCGCAGACCGAGTCATCGAAATCAAAGACGGTATGATCGAATGAAAAAAATTCTCCTTATAGCAGTCTGCCTCCTGGCCCTTATAGGGTGCCACAAAGGACGTGAATATTTCCCGAAAGACATCGATCCGCAACACATCGAGATCGTGCGGTTTGACAACGCCCTGATGAATGTACACGAAGCAACGGTGGCGCAGGATATACAGGTCCTGTACGAAGAGTATCCTATGTTTATGCCGCTGTGGGTGGAGGATATTTTGGGTATCCCGAGTGCAGATACGGCTTATCTTCAAAAAGCATTACCGGAGTTCTTAAACGATACCCTTTACGGTTTCCGGCAGACCAATCAACGGGAGCAAGAAGTCTTTGCGGACGTGAGCGATCTGGAGCAAGGACTAAGCACCGCTTTTGCACGTATCCGTTACCTGTATCCTCAAACGGAAATACCCACTTTCTATCTCTTTGTTTCGGGTTTCCAGACGCCTATATTTTTTGAGGATGAACTGATCGGCATCGGGGCAGATATGTACCTCGGAAGCGATTATGAGTACTACAACCGTGTGGTCTATGACTACCAGAAACAGACCATGCGGAAGGAGTGCATCCCAGTAGATGTGATAAGCGCTTTTCTATTCCGTACCCTACCCTACACTTCCACCAAAAGCCGGCTGTTGGACCAGATGATATACCGCGGAAAAGTGATGTATCTGACTGCGCAGATCTTCGACAAACTGCCGGGATATGAAGTGATGGGATGGACGAAAGAGCAATGGGAATGGTGCATGAAGAACGAAGAAGCCATCTGGCATCTGGTGATGGATAAACGCGATCTGTTTAAGACCGAAAGCCTCGTTCTGACAGGCTATCTGAACGATGGTCCGTTCACTTCGGAGGTGTCCCAGGACGCACCCGGAAGACTCGGTATATGGCTCGGATGGCGGATCGCAGAGAGTTATATGGCACATAATGAAGCCGTGAGCCTGCAGGAACTGATGGCAGAACCGGACGCACAAAAAATACTGGAAGATAGTTATTATAAACCATAAGAAAACATGCGAAAACATTGGATCGATAATTTACGTTGGGTGACCGTACTGCTGGTACTCTTTTACCACGTTATTTACTACTACAACGGCAAAGGGGTAGTAGGCGGAATAGGTGGCTTCGGAGGTCCTCAGTACCA
>Ga0247611_10000274_pt1 | contig 106602 bp, 170 predicted proteins | sample 177DNAGHGhighgp2_FD_192422 | JGI IMG/M metagenome (GOLD analysis project Ga0247611, IMG submission 192422) | Sheep rumen microbial communities from Palmerston North, Manawatu-Wanganui, New Zealand - 1770 DNA GHGhigh gp2 | ecosystem: Host-associated > Mammals > Digestive system > Stomach >... | reverse complement strand
TGAGGCTTGGTCAGCAGAGCGTTAGAAATCATGTTCTCATCTACCAGGTCGCTGAAACGACGTCCACGATACAGCTGGAGATTATTAAGTAAAGTATTATTCATATATGTTTAAATTCTTTATTCTTTATCAGAACATACCATTTAAAAGGTCTGTTACTGACTTCTGTTTGTCATCGGCATTATATGTGCTATGATTCTTAGCTGTATGCCGCAATAAATTCCTAAGTTTTTCAGTAGCGGACGACTCACCATCTCTCTTGGCAGTTGAAATTAGACTGTCAGCTTTCATGGTAAAGTATGCAGACTCAATCAGGTTCTTTGATAGATTCTTGTTAAAGTCCTTCTGATACTGTGAAACACCATTCTGATCTACTTTGAAAATATAATCAAATAAGGCTTTGCGATCCTCTTTTGGAACGTTGATACCTCTGATGTTTGTCAGTTCATTGATACCTTTGCTAACGTTGTTAAAGAATTCCCTAGACTGTTTCTCTTGCTCTTTAGCAAGCTCTTCTTGACGTCTTGTAGCTTCTTCAACCTCTTTCTATCTAATATCCTTCAATCTGTCAAGTGCATCCTCCGCTTCATCATAAAGTACGTCACTATCTTCATACCTAGAGATCTTCTTATTAATCTGCTCGTCAGTATAACCGCTATACTTCATGAATTCGCGTACTACTGCTTTTTGATTATTCTCGTCTTCGAGATCGATGTTATCGATAGTCAAAGCTTCTTGCTGCTTAGCGTAAAAGTCTTCAAACTTACCACCCTGCTTCACATACTCATCTAGCGCCTGTATACGCTCATCTGCGTACTCAGGAACAGAGTTCTGTCTTACTACATCAGCAAAATAATCTGCCAAAGCCTCTGTATTCAGAGGTCTATCTTTTTCATCAATCTCATCCATATTCCAACCAAGCTTATCACCGATCGCATCGAAGAGCAAACCTACTTGCTGTGCTTCAATCAAATCTGCTTCTGTAGGATCCTGGTTATTATCTACAGGTTCCTCTACAGGGGGTTCAGCTGGTGGTTCTGGATTATTAACTTGCGCAGGATCTGGCTCTGGTGTAGTGTCAGTATGCGCATTTGGATCGTCAGTCGGATCCGCTGTTTTGCCGTCCTCAGGATCTTTCACTGGCGGCACGTTTTTATCATCATCTTCATCTACGAGTGGTACAAAAGGCTCATCTTCAATAATAGTTATACCACCTCCCTCTTCAGGATTTGAATAACCAATATTACCAAGCAAGCTTTCGAATTCACTCGGAATAGTGTTTTTCTTTTTTGCCATATTGCAATATGTTAATTCTTATTATATTTATTTGTTTCGCAGTTCATTCTGCGTATAATTCTAAGGATCTATTCTATTACCAATTATATTAGCTACGATGTTAGTCATCATATCATTAGCTTCATCATGCTATACAAAGCGAAGTATAGCTCTTAGAAGCATATTATTCTATCTAGTAAGCTCTAAGAGCTCTTGTTCTTCACTGTACGTCATTTTTATAATAATTATAAGCAGTAGCTCCTCCAAGAAATAACGGCGATAAAACTGCACCTAGGTTACGAGACACGCCTTCAATACGATCGCCGCTGTGTCCATGATGTCTTCTACTGCTGTTCGGTTTATATTCACCTTTTACATTAAGAAGCTTTGTATCTTTTGGTCCGAGCACAACATAGTGCGTTCCGCTTACATCATTTGGATCTGGATTTCTAATGCCCTCTGTGGTAAACACTCTATATCCATCTTTAGATTTTAAACTGTAATTTGGTTTAACGCCAGCAGCCTACATTTCCTTTTGCATACTAGACATAATCTCATGCGGATTTTTAAACATCAAATTTGATAAATCATTTCCAACCTAACGATCGATTGTTTCTAAATCGTACTAATATCGTTTTTCGTCACTAGCAACCTCTAGTTTTCTATGCCAAGCGTCTCTAGATCGAGATATTTTAATATCTTTAAAATACTAATTTTTTGCAGCTTGTGTAGCCTTTTTGAAATCGATATATTTTAAAGGATCTCCTCCAAAATGATAGGCTTTTTTAATAGCCTAGTATTGTTTATCAGTAATTGCTCCAAACTTTCTTAACTACGATAGGTCTCTCCAATCTTGTTGTATTCCAAGAGGAAGTGGTTCTTTCGATGATAATTGTTTTTTTACAAGATCTATAAGAGTTAATCTGCTACGTAAATTCTATAAAGCCCATGGATATTTCAGTGTCATTTGTTCGATGACAGGATCTGCATAATCTGGATCCATAACTTCTACGTCTCCAATTTCAAATCTACGCGGCCCAAGTTTATAACTTCTTATTGGATTTATTGGCTTTACGCCATATTTCATCATCTACTAAATTGTATACGTAATATCTGACTCTACAAGTTTTGGATCCTTAGAGCCATAATGTCCGTCTTTAGTATATACACCCTCAATAAACTATTCTGTTGGTTTTGTATCGCTATATTTCATTGGCAGTCGTACATTCCGTTTAGCAATATCTCCTGCTTGCATTGTAGCACGAACCCAATCGGGATCGACGAATTCTCTTTCTACATCAACAGAAAGCGGCTTTCCTGTCTTTAACATATATGGCAATTTTTTAGTTCTCCAATCTGTTAATAGTCCAGTCATGTCATCCATTATCGGAAATTCATTATTTTCCCACAATTGCGTAAGAGATGTGTTTGGTGTATCATTCACAGGTAATTGCACATAATAAGACTTTCCTTGCGATCCACCACCATATCCTGGATTAGAATATCCAGCGGCAACCTAATCTCTTGAAGATGTGTATACGGCATCATACTGCCCGTTTCTTCGCAGTAAATTATAATTTTCTAATGCCTCATGAAGGCCCTGCCTCCCGTTTTCCGCTCTTCCTGCTACCGTATGTGTTGCTGCAGCCTGAAGTTTCATTTCGGCAGTAACCTAATCTTCCGGAACACCAAACATTCTTGCCGCTTGCTTTGTCATCGCCTTGTCAGCATTAGAACCTCTAGGTTTTAGATATACACCGCGTACAAAAGTCCTATGTTCTGCAGCCCTATCCAACACTGCCTATCTAGTAGCAACATCGTCCATTCCTTCTGGAATTTTTTCATATCCATAACGTTCAAGAATTGCATTTACTTTTTTTAATTCTTCTTGTGTATTGTTGCCGAGATGTATTACTTTTCCAGAAGAATCTATCTTTATGGGAACTGTTCCTTCGTCTTTAAACGCTGTTTCTAAAGCTTGATTTATTTCTTTGAACGTATAATCATTGGGATCTTCAGCTATGTCGTTTAACACATGTCTAGCTTCATTTCTCTATTGCAACGTTTTTAAATCTAAAGTTCTAGATGGAGCCTTACCTGTATATGTTGCCTCTGGAGGTAAATTCTAACCTTCTGGCAACGCTAAACGAGGTTTTTTAAGCAGTGTCTATACAAGCTTAACAGCAGGCTCTTCAGCAATTGTCTCGTCAACGACGTTTAGCTATACTGGTTTTATTTTTGGACCTTCAAACACAAAGTTTTCAGGATTCATCATTGTCCTGGCGGCAGGGCTAATTGCTTTATTCTTTAATGCGTTCCATCCATAACGTAGTAACGGACCGGCCAAATCTGTTCCAAGCTGTGCTGTCAAAGCAGCTTCCATACCGGTTTCTATATCATGCCACTTCTAAACCTTATCTTGTCTCTGAGACTCGGCGGCCTGTTGATATTCTTCACCAGTAAACGGAACTTGTTTAACTGATTCTTCTAATGCAGATGTTGTATTTTTGACAGGCTACAAAAATACTTCAGCTTGAGAGGCTCGTTTTTCAGATGCCTCTCGTTCTTGCTGTTGTATTTTACGCAATGCCTTCACTCTGCTATATTCAACCTCTGAAGATTTTTCTCCTTTTCTACGAGGCTTTGATCTAGGTCTTAGTATTTTAGGCATAATTACTTTTCTCCGGATACTTTATTACGAATAGCTGCACGAGCTTTAACTCTTTCGCGTTCAAGAGCAGCATCATCCTTCTGTTTCTGAAGCTCAGATTCGTGTTTCATCTTTTCTCTTTCGAGTTCTATCTTCTTATCTTCGATATCTTTCTTATACTTAATCTCACGATCTTTGACATACTCTCCAGAGCGAATCTTTTGCTGCTCCATAGCTACCTTATACATCTCCTCAGGATCAGGTACACCATTAGCATTGATATCCTTCTCTTCAGTACCACGATAAGTAGAGATCTCAGCTACAGCTATCTTAGTTTGGTTATCAGCATCAATCTTATAACGTTCAAGATCCATCTTAGCTTCTTCAAGCATAAGCTCTTGTTCACGCTGTTCATTCTGCATTTGCTGGAGTTGAATAGCTTGCTGCTGTTCAGCTTCCTGTGCTTGCTTCTGCATCTGTTCTTGACGTTCTTGCATTTCTTGAAGCTTTTGTTTGATAATGTTAAAGTTATCATTTGTAAGTACCTCAGCGGCCTCTAAGAGACTGGCTCCATTCTGCATAGCCGGCTAAATAAGCTGCTGCAACTTCTAAATGTTCTCCATGTCTTTAGAAGTGTCACTTACAAACACATCCATATCTTCATAATAGAACTTATCTGAAATATCCACATAAGCTCTTTCACCATTGTCGAAGATATAACTGAGCTTCTTCTTTCCGGTCTGTTCCCAAGCACCCTTAGCTGTATTCAGTAGCATATTAAGTGCATGACGCTTACACTGATTGTGAGCCCAGAACAATGGTTCTGTGATATGCGAAGATTGGATTACGCTGCGTTCAACGTTGCCTACAAGTTCATGTTGTGATATAGCACCTTGACGCTGCTCTGTAATACCAGATATTGTACCTGCTAGCTGTTCTATCTTATCCATCAGCTGTATATATTCAGCAATAACATTAGACATCGTAAGGTCTAGTGCGGTTATCTGGTTAAATGTAGCTGGCTTGCCACCTTCACGTCCAGGAACATTCCAGCCCTCCTCGTAAGGATTAATGAAGTTTACACCTACAGAAGATAGATAGTGCATCCATCTTTCTGGGGTAATGTTCATAGACTTAGGTATCTGTGTAATATCCATGTTTACAACCTTACCCTTATCTCTAGCAATAGCTAGCTCAAGGCGATACCAAAGTACAATGTACATATATTGCAGAGGCTTAAGGATACTTACGAGTGATCGTGGTCTACTATTAGTATTACTATAAACACAACCACAGTAAGGAAGTTTCTGTGAGTTAGGATTGTCTATAGATACATGCTGATATTCTAATGGTTGTATACCAAAGTATAAATCAGAGCCCGCTCTATATCCTTCCCACACTTCAACTATCCAGTCTGGAGTTACATCCAACTCCATTCCTGTCTTCTTATATGTTTCGTCTACAATCTCTGTTTGAGGTGTGCCAGACTCATCCATATAAGTAACATAGAAAATCTTCTTAAATGATTTCCAACAGCAATGCCATACGTTTATTTGGTGTCTGCTCTTCTGATCGTATATAGGATTATCATATATACGCATCTGAATACCAGAAAAGTTGTCTACTATATCCTTGTCACCCATATCGTTAGAAGGTCTACCTGTAAGCATTTCGTTAAGCTTATTTAGATCCTTCTCTTCAAGCTTGTCATAATATCTGTCATATATCTCAGCTACTGACAGCCTCATCTTTCTGCAGCACCAAGAAGCGTCTTCTATAAACTCTAAATCTGGTGACTGCTCAAAGCTAAAGAATATTGGATTTACTCTTTCTAGGTACGGCTCGTCGTTCTATACACCAACATAGTATACTTCAACGCCGCCGATAAGAGCATCTTTCCAGCCCTTAATAAATTCATTATCTAAGTTAAGCTTTTCTCTTAGATAAACCAATGTATGATATGCTGTATTTTCTACAACGTCTTTATAATCTTTTGACATGTACTTAGCAATAGCTTCTGGTGGCATAACTTCTCCACTCTATAACTATTGCTAGAACTGTTGTGCTTCTTCAGGACTCATCTTAGAGGTAATCGCTGCCATAATATATTGCATAAGCAATTCCTTCTCTTTGTCCATCAACTCTGAAGCTGCTTCTTGCGATGTTCTAACTACCCTGAAGTTCATCGGCCTCTTTGTCTCTTCACCTATAAGGAGGTCTACCTTAGGCCTAATTATATTGAAATCTTGTGGGGTAGCTGGGAATCCGTCGTCGACTTTAAACGGATTCGTGATACGCTTGAAGTCTTTTTCATCAAATATAGAATTATAAAGGTTATAATAGGTCTGCATCTCTCCGAAACGCGTTCTGTCCATTCCTCCGGACACAACGTTACCCTCGCCTATAATATAATTTACACAGTCGTGCTACCACTTCTCATCTTTCTTTTTTAGAGGTAGCTTCTGCTGAGGGAAACTCGAGTTATATAAATTATCTTCTACTCTAACCATTGTGTTAACTTATTTATGAGGCTAACGATATAGTAAGTGTTCCGTTACTATAAGAAGTTGTTAAACCTGTTCCAGCGACAATCTTTACAGAAGCTTCTCTTGTCGTAACTGTCCATGTACCATTACTTGCTAACTTATACACAAACACCTAATCTCCTTGCTAAGACGCCGAATGTGATGATACACTTCTGTAATATTGAAACTCTACTTCAGTTGGATTATCTGCGTCATTTACATACGCCATAAACGCAAGTCTTGTTTGACTACCTGTTGCAGGATTGCTATTACTACTTGCTCTACAATATACTATTTTATTACTAGTATACGCATTAATGAAATCGTTCCAAGTAGAATTACCATACGATAATATAACCATACCGTCTATAAAACCACTATCGTTTGTAAGATCGCTTGTTTTAGATGGAACGGTAGGCGTATTAGTTAAATCGTTATAAGATCCTGTCTAAGCTACTTTAGATAATAAATTAGAAGAATTTTCATCAAGAACGGCTCTAATAAGATGTCCTCTACAACGCAGAAATCCATCTGTAAAAAAGTTTCCACTATTAACCTATAAAGAAATTTCTTCGTTTTTGCTAGAAGCAAGTGTGCTAGATAAATAAAAGCCGTCGCTATTTGATGAATTTATACCGTTATCGTATGCAAATCCTCCTACTGGAAAAAATAGTTTAATATTAGAATCCGCCTTAGATGTCAACAACATTCCTTTGACCCCAGTACTATTATAATTAGATTTCCAAGATCTAGTTGTCGAGCTTATCAACGTCTAAAATTCTCCTTGGGTGGGAAGTCTCCAACTTCCTTTTAAAATTGTTTTAGAAGCGTCGTCGGCATCTTCCAATGTTTTTTTTCCATCTTTAGAATTGTACTTAGACATTCCACTAGCTCCTGGTGAATTAGTACCGTTTCCGTATTTATAGTCAGCCCATTTAAAAGATTTTTGTTTGCTTCCGCTTCCAACCTGACTAGAAGAATACCCATCTGTATCACCCCATTGGAAATATAAACCTGTATCTGTTTCTGAGCTTGCTCCTATATTCATTGTAGCCCATTTTATTCCTCCTATTTCAACATAGTCGTATTTAGGACTTTCTAAAAAGTTTTTATCGTTCTACAAATCACTAAGCTTTGTGGGAACTTCTTGAGCTGTAGGTATTGTAGGCTTGTTCTTTATAAAATCTTTGGCTGTACTATCTGATTGATTCCAATCTGATTGAATCTAGGCATCTGGAATAGTAGGTTTGTTTGACAAATCGTTGTATGATCCAGAGAATAAGCTCGGCTTATTTGCTATATAAGCTTTAGATGTATTATCGGATTCATTCCAGTCCGATTGAACCTAAGCTGTCGGTATTGTCGGTTTATTTTTAATATAATCTGCAGATGAGCTGTTTGTCTAATTCCAGTCTGCCTATAATTGATTTGCAACACTGCCGTCCTGACCTGCAGGACCTTGCGCATGAACTCCAGTATCTGTAGATCCTATAAACCAGTTTCCAGTTGTAGAATCTATATGTGGAGTAATACCATCAGTACCGTTCGTTCCATTTGTACCATTGGTTCCGTTAGTACCGTTTTGTCCTTCAGCAACAACACCAGTATCTGTACTACCAATCATCCAGTGTTTAGATGTAGGATCAATGTGAGGAGTTACACCATCTGCGCCATTAGTTCCGTTTGTTCCATCGCGGCCATCCTAACCGTTCGTACCATTAGTACCGTTTACGCCATCCATTACGTTAAACGAATCTGTACCATTTACATCTGTAATGGTGATCGTATGTCCTCCTGTTATAGAACTAATCTGTATTGTAGGAGAAACGCCATCGTGTCCGTCTACTCCGTTTGTACCATTCGTACCATCACGACCATCTTGTCCATTTGTTCCAGGTTCTCCCTTTAAAGCTGCAAGTTGGTCCGGTGTAAAGTCTGCATAAGTAAATGCAGCGCCTTGTGGTCCTGCTGGGCCCTAAGGGCCTGTTGCACCAGTTTCACCTTTTGGACCTCGCTCTCCACGTTCTCCTTTAGGACCGGCTGGGCCTTGTTCACCTTGTGGACCCTAAATACCTTGAGGACCTTGTGGACCAGTTTCTCCAGTATCTCCTTTTGGTCCCTATGGACCTTGAGCACCTGTATCTCCTTTAGGACCTTGTGGACCCTAAAGACCTCTAGCTCCAGTGTTTCCGCGCTCACCTTTATCACCCTTGTCTCCTTTTGGACATACGATATAAAGTTTTTGTTTGTCTACGTAATAACAATCTTCACGTATAATAGAGTTGGCGGGAATACTAGCTTCTTCGTTGGTGTTAACTATATAGAATATAGGAGTCTTGCTATAAAATCTCCAAGCGTCGTTTCCTATCTTACCAGTAACTTCTAACTGATATCCTCCTACTTTCAGTTGTTTGCCTTCCCAACGAATCTGAATGTTGTGAGCATCTAATATCTAATATGATTCTACTTTTCTAATTTCACCATTGATGCGGCTACTTACTACAATATCTGTACAACCATATAAACTAAAGTCAGGTATTTCCTCTCCGTTGTATTTGTAGGCTTTTATTTCTATTACAGTTTCGAAAGTGTTTCCTTTTACTATTTTTAATTTATCCATATTAGAAACTAAATATAGGCGTATCGTCTTGTGGCTACTCATCTTCATAGTATCTCTAACTGAACAATGGTAGCTCGAAGAGTTCAACCTGTTTATTCTATTCTTTTGCAGCGGCAGCCTTTACTTGGTATAGTTCTTCTCTGTATATCATAACCATACACATAGCTATCAGACGGTCAACGTTTTTAATACCGTCATTCTCTATTAGCTCTTGTATTAAAGGTTCGCTGTATACTCTTTCTACATTAGGGTGTCCTGGCTCATATTCTTCTAGTAACCATTCGAGGATTAATCCTTCTCCGTACGCCCTAATTTGTTTTGTCATGTGACAGCCTTTTCGGCGCTGTACTCTACTGTCTTTAAAGACTTCCGTAATAATTTTATCTGGCTAATCTGCCAATAAATAATCGCAATGTTTATTAGTAAAGTATGGGTATATACCTTTTCTCTCATTCTCAAACAGAAGCCTAGCATTATAAAATGTAAGTAACTTACGTACATTCTCATAATACTCTTCTGCTGTGGCAGGTCGTCCTGTATACTCTGCAACGATCACATCATTCCAAGCTTCTCCTGCTCTAACGCGTTTAAATATGAACGTCGATCCTAATGAGTTAGTGAAGGACTCGTCATGATCATACGGGTCGCAACCGCCAATGTATAATCCAAATGGGGGATCTGAGACTGGGTATTCCCATATGACTACTGATCCTTCTGGTTTGTCATCGTTCTTTAATGGGTATACCGTAATATCTCCTGATTTTTTCTCTGTAGCCTTAACCATGCCGTTTCCATCCCAACTTAAGTCAACTATATGTTTCATATTCTTGAGCTTCGTGTTGGTACGTATCCTGGTTAGCTAATCCATTAATAGCTTTCTAGGAAATATATTCTTACCTAATTCAAGGCAAGCTTCTTGTGGTTTAATAGGGCGTTCAGAGATAAATCTATCTATAGATTGCTGTGTAGCTCCTCCGTCCTTTACTTTGTTTCTTTGATTGATTAATTCTTCTATTGCTTTATCTACTAAACTGTTACCATCTTTATCCATGAATTTAGGGTTACCGTTTTCGTCATCACCCTCCATGTTCCAATATGCTGGAGCAAAGAATCCACATTTAGTATTCTCAGCGCCATCATCCCATATATTTGGGAAGCCTAGTATATTAAAAGCATCCGGATGATAGAACATATTCTTTAGTCCATCAAAAGCACCACCTTCAGTACCACCAGTACCGAATGCTATAAGTAGACCAAATGCATGCCCATCGTCCGTTTCTACAGCAGGCTGTTCAACTCGCCATGCTGTTTCCAGATTAGGGAATTTACCTCCCTCTTCGAATAGTACTAGTTTACCACGAGTACCACGAAGACGTTCTGGATCGTTTTTTAGTGTAATACCTGTAATAGCGGACAGGTAACCTTGTTCGGTTTCTTTTCCGAGTTCGTCTTTTACTTTGAATCCGGAGACTCTCTCCATTCTCGTACTTGTGAGACGTTGCTTCGACCAATCCGTGTTCTTGTCAATAAAGTCCATGATTTGCCAAGCTTTGGTGAGAATACCATCTCCAACAAGGAATTTTTGTTCACTTGCGACAGCGAAGTTTTTACTTCCTGGGATGAGCTCGTAGTTTCTGACTAGCATACTGGCGCCTTTGAACGAGTAGCCTCTTTGTCTACACTTAAGAACCGCCATATGCTTTCCTTCATTTTCAGCTTCTTCTATTGCATTGAAGTAATAATAATCACTGTCCCAGAATCTTGGGAAGCCGAATATACGCTCTCTACGTTTACGTTTATTTCCGTATCTGTCTGTATATTCAACTTCCTCAAGTTTCATAATAGGACAATAATTTAAGTAAAAATAATGGTAGCCTGTAATAGAATCTCCATCCTCAGCAACATAGCCGTTGAGACATCTATCAGTCTCCCTATCCCAGAACGTATTATAATCTGTAGTTCCTCTGGGTGCAAGTGTATAGGCTCCATGTTCCTAGAAGAACAGAGCACTCTATCTGAATTTATTAGAATTGTATATTTTCTTATTAAAGTCTACCATATGTTATATATTATAGAGACGGTTCAGTATTATGCGTCGTAATCTTCAAATGTATACTTCTATGTTTGAACTACATTTGCACCATTTATATTAGATTCAGCTTCAACAAGACTGCTATCAGTTACTGTAACCGTTGTACCATTTACAGTTTTCATATCATTATTTATATATTTCCATCCTATAGAGCTAGTACTTACGTTTGAAGGAATTATATATTTTAATGTAGATCCATAATATACGCGAGAACTGTGTATTGCACCATATCCGTCTCTTTCGATAGATGCGTGTTCTGGGAAATTAGAAGTCGTATAAATTTTATTATTTGTCTCTACAACACCGCTATTACTCAACGTAACTTCTATATAAACATCTATATCATATTCATATATAGGCATTGCAATCGTTTCGGTAGAATCAATTGAACCGTCTACGTAAACTGTTAATGGAACCGGAGCGTATATTACAGGAGTGCTGTAATCAAAATATACGCTAGAATCTGATTCTAAATAAGCAGGGTTTACTTTTATATAAAAAGTACCGCTTGGAGTTCCAGACGATGTGTTTGGAGCTGTATACCAAGTTCCGTTCTAAAAATAAACAACGCTTTGATCAAACGAGCCATTTACAATCTTATATACCGTTACTGGAGTATACGATGTAGCATTTACATCAGTCCAATTTGACCAATTAATCTTTCTCCAGTTTCCATTTTCATCCATTATATATAACTACAATCCGCTTCCTTCAAGTACAAATCTAGCTTTTTCTGTAGCTCCGTCACAGAATGAAATTGTACTTCCTGTAGTTTTAATATTAACGCCAGACCCACTTCCGGCCTAAAAATTATCTGCCTGTACTTGACCAGTAAGTGTAATGTCATTAGCTCTAATGCTGCTTGCTACTGTTTGACCGTCAAGAGTAATTTTATCTGCGCTAAGTTTAATGCTAGAATCGTTAGATGCATTTACCATAGCGACAATAGATGCGGCATTATAATCATTTGCGGCAACAAGATCTAGTTTTGCAGTATTTATGGCAGTGTCTATTTTACCCATTACTGCTGTTTTTAATCCACTAGATGCATTATTTGTAATAAGACTAGCTGTAGCATTATCTAGCGTAGCAGTTGTGACAACACCGGCACTCATATTATTTACCTTCGCCAATATATCCGCACTACTCGATACCGACGAACCATCCCCAGTTACTTTGGTCACAAGTGCTGATAAAATGTCTTCGTCATCATCAATCTTATTAAATACAGTAGTGCTCGCATAGTTACCACCAACATCTGATCTAATGCCACCAATAGCCTGATCTACCATAGCGGTCATGTAAGAAGTAGCAGTAAGATTATCATTACCGTCTCTAGTTACAAGAGCTTTAGCATCGGCTATCGCAGACTAATTTGTCTGATAATCCTTAGCAGCTGCAAACAGATTAGCCACAGAAGTAGAATCACTAGCTTGGGCATTCATACCAGAAGACATCCACTGTATCATCTAGATATCCCCAGTAGTAAGCTGTCCGAATTTACCCCACGTTGATTCTACACCGGAATCTGCATAATGATCGTGAATGTATGCGTACAAACTAGAAGAAAGTAATGAGTAGTTTACATTTCCACCAGTAGCAGTAGCCCCTTCTAGCTAAGTAACTCTAGATGCAATTCCATCTACAGATTGGCTTAGTTCAGACCATTTTGTGGTAGACGCAGTGTGAGCTTCATTCTATTCCCAAACGCCAATAGTTTGCAAATAAGATTCTACATCAGATTGCCCAAAATTAGAAGCGCTTCCTGTTGTACCTGCTGGAAAATTGTTTTGAACCCACGCAGCATCGTCAAGCAAGCTTTCTACTTTTGTTTTAATACTGTTGTCTAAATTCGTAAGTAAATCTGAAAGGTCTCCCGCTGTATCATCTGCAGTTGCACTTACACTATCTATAGCATTATCTAGATTTGCGATAAGACCTCTAAGTTCTGTATCATCATAATCTTCGTGTACCACTGTAGTACCAGGACTAGCTGGAGTAATTTCGCTAAGTAGTTTATGACCACCACCACCTAGTAATACGTAGTTATTAGATGAACCAGTCTTTATAAAACTATCCGCTGTAATATCGCCATCTACAGTACCACCAGTAGATAAAGAAAGCTTATCGTCGAGCTACTCATAAACATCCTCAAATCCATCTTGAACAGCACTTCCACTAGCGTAACCTTGTTCTGAAAGACTTAAAGAAGAACCACCTGCAAGAAGTACATTATCTGATGGCTGCCCAGTTACAACAATCTTTGGAGTAGTAATCTGCTGGGATGTTATTCTAGACTATTTTACATTTACACTATTTGTTCCACTTTGTACAAGAACTCCGTCTTTAGACAAATTGTTAAATGTAAACTAGTTTGCTCCTCTAAACAACTTTTCTCCTGTCAATTCTTGATCAGTATCTAAAGTAACATAGTTTGAAAGATTACCTTGTGTTGTAGATAGAGTGTTTTGCAGTGTCGTTATTGCTTGTTCTGCAGTACTAATTCTTCCTTTAGCACCACTTAAATCACCAGACAAAGTTGTAAGAGCCTCTCTTATTACAGCGTCATCGTTTTCAAGTTTACCTTGACTTGTAGCAACACTAGCATTTATAAGTTGTTGTATTTCAGATTGAGTGATACCATATGAAAAACCATTGTTGTATATCTTACCTTGCTGTTTGGCAAACACAATGGTTTTAGAAGCTATACCATCATCACTATCCTTATCAATCTTTGTTTGATAGGTCTCATAAGGAAGTGAGTCTGTAAAATAAAATATAGTATTTATCATGTTTTAAATATTTAATTACCTAGGTATTTCGTATCTTCCAATTATACCACCACCTTTAACTCTACCTGCATCTACTTGTTCTGCCTTAGCTTGTTTCATTGCTATATCTAATGACTTAACAATGTTGCCTACATCCTTTAATATACGCGTAACCTTAATGGCTGTATCAATATCCATGCTACCTTGTGAATAATCATTCAAAGCAGCAATAAGTCCTTCTGCTGCAGTTTGTGAAGCTGATAGTAGCCTAGTTCCTGGTGTTTCTTGAAACTCTAAGAACCGCTTAGCTAGCTCCTTCACATCTTCAGTGGGTATATATTTTTCGTCTCCAAATATATCTTTGGCTACTGTCTATGCCCGTGTCTCTAACGGGTATGCTTCATATGGAGTATTCCATTTGTGTAGCCATATTACATATTCTATCTCCTTCAATGCTGAGGACTTGTCTTTTGCTTTATTATAATGCTCCTTAAAAGGAGGTATAGCCAAATCCTCAGTATTGAGAGAAATTTTATCACCTTTTATATCAAACATACTATTTTATAATCTTAGAGAACATTTTATACATTCTCTGTACTAGATACCCAATTAGATATGCGGCATCCTCGCTGTTCTCTGGGATATCATAGTATGAACATATGTGAGACTGAACGTGTTTAGCTTCATGTATTGCTGTGTTTACAAATTGACTTATATCTGACGAAGGACCTATACAGATTATACTCATCTTGTATTCAGAGTTACTAAAAGTAAATCCAGTATTCTCTTTAGTTAATACTTTTAAAGATCTACGTACATCTCTGTGTGAACACCCTAGTTGTTTAAGGGCGTCTTGTACTTCTATAAAGTCTTCTTCGTGTACACCGTAATATACTAACACATTCCAGCCTTTATTTCCTAACTGTATATATTGTGCGATCATATTACATACCCAACTTGTTCTCAAGTCTAGCAAGTATATCCTCTATACGATCCATACGTCCAGAGATGTTGTCAATAGCCTCATCTCTTTCTTGTTCTTTAGCGTATACTGGATTCAGCTCCTTAAGTATCTTCTCACAAGCTGATATGTTTGATTTATGTTGTTCAACATTAGCTACTATACTTTTACTGTTTTCTAGCATTGTTGTAACTTCCTAAATCATGCTATCCTTAGACTCACTGAGTATATAATCTCCATAAGAATGAACTGTAGCAGTACTCGGTACTCCAACAAATTCTTTTCTTTCATCGCCCAACTTAACCGTTACATCTACAACTGTTTGAAGGTTTGCTCCAAAGCTCACAGATGGGTTGTAGTTAGGATACATAGGGTGTGGTACACTTACACGTTCCACATAGCCCGTAATAACTTTAGGTTCTTTGCTCTTATCTAATACATAAAGAGCTGTACCCTGTCTTAATCCTGAAAACATATTGTTAATAATTTATTGTACATACCCGGGGGCCGTAACCCCCAGGTGTACAAATTATACATATCTACCCATTCTGTTTCTACGCATACGCATTCTTCCACGATAACTATGATACTTTTCTGTATCTTTATCTTCATCGTTAAAGTTACGCATAGCGTAGTGACGCTTAAAGCCGAGGTCTGTTCCTTCTTCGGACTCCTCTTCTTTATGCTCTTTGTCTGAGCTTTCAAAACAATCATATAATGTATCTTCAAGCTCACATAAGATCATTTTCTTTTCATGACCCAACTCGTGCAATTCATCTACGAGTTCGAGAGCTTTCTCTTGTGCAGCTTCGCGCATTTCAATAACTATCATAATTCAATAAAGTTAAATATTAGTAATTATGCTGCAGGAATAGCAGTGGTCATCATCTGCATTAAATTAGCATCCTTATCATAATATATAAGGTATACTCCTGTGCCAGTTATCTAAGCAACAGTAATTGCAGTGCCACCAATATTCGTCAGCGGTTGTGTAAAATCATTTGAGGAGAATAACACCGGTAGTGTTGCAGTAGTACCTTCTGGAATAGGCTGATTCAAACGAAGGAGGATTACGCCTTTATCGTTTAACCATCTGAACGCTCTATTCGGAAGATTAAGTACTACATTAGTATCTGTCACTGTAACAGATGTAGTCTCCAACATAGGAATTCCTCTTCTATTAGAGAAATTGAATGGATAATTAGTAGTACCAAACATAAGTACCTCCTTTCAATCAATTCCAGAAGCTATTAGAACCCCAACCGTTGTTATAACCAACAAACGGACCTCCGTAAGGAGTAGTATTTACAGCTACAACATTTGGCCACTGAACAGGGATTGTATTAGGCTGCGATGCCTTAATAGCAGCGAGTTCAGCATTTACAATATTGAACTTCTCGTTAATAAATGCGGTCTGTGCAGAGTTGTTTGCATTTGAACGTAACAGAGCGTTATCAGCAGTCAATGAGTTGATCTTGTCCTGCAGCTCTCTCTTCTCGAGATCACAGAACTTATCGTTGATCATAACAGACTGATTCTGAATAGCATCAACAATGTCACGAGTATTGCGCTCAGCCTATGTGCTAAGCGTGTTGGTCTACTGACAAACTGCGAGTTGATCGGCAGCTTGAGCAGCAGCCATCTGTGACTGCAAGGTGTTAGTCTGATTAGCGATAGCCAAACGGTTCTCGCAGCAGCACTGACATATCTGACTTGCAATTGATGCATTACCACTCTGGATAGCGTTCTAGATTTGCAAACCACTCATGCCCACCTGAGTACCTACAGAAGTAATAGCGTTGTTCAGCGTGAATATACCATTTTGAACAGTCTGAACTTCAGTGTTCAACATAGTAGCTATATCACGAATAGCGTTACCGTTACCTTGGATAGCGTTCATCAGCAACTCACGACCTGAGTCATTAGCAATCTGGTTAGACAGGAAACCATTAGAACCGTTTCCGCCCCAGTTACCATTGCCTCCCCAGCCCCAAATCAGCCAAAGGAACAAAATCCAAATCCAGTTATTACCACCAAAACCACCGTTGTTATTCAAAGCCATCAGCAGGTTTGGATCAATACTATTACTTCCCATCTCAGGGAACATCATAATCTTAGAACTTTCCATAGTTTTAATTTTAGTTTAATTAGTGAATAAAAGTTAGTTAATTAGTAAAACGCTTAATGCGTTGTGCGCAGCTTGGAATCGAACCAAGATTAACCATTCTACGCATCCTCATTTTAGACACTTGAGGTTGTGTTATTGATTATAATTGTGCAACAGCATTCTATAATGCAGCTGGCATACTAGATATAGGACTCAAATTACTCTTGTATGAAGAAAAACCGCTTTTAGCTTTATATGTAGCAACATCATCTACCCAAATTGTTCCTCCCCACGTAGTATAATTTTTTCCTTGTACTACAATTTTATTTACAAGGCCGTTTATTACTATATTAGTAGGAGCAGCAAACCTTCCACTTTCTTCATCCATGTTAAGTTCGTCTATAGTGCCATCCACAACCAAAAGATTCAAGCTGTCAAACATTCTAATAAACAAATTGCCATCTGTATTTCCGGTGCATGTAGATGGAATTCTTAATCCTTCAACTTTTGACATATTTCTTAAATCTTCAATCCTTCTTACCATAGGAGGAAGTTTCATAGTAACACAGTTACTTGCGCCCCAAAACGTTTCTTCATCTATAACAGTACAATAAGTTAAATACTAAAGATCGTTTAAAGAAGTGATGGAAGTATTATTTTTAAATCCGCTGCTTCTAGTTAATGAGGTAATTGTATCTAAATCACTACTAACTAATCCAGACTTATGCAACATTGTTTTTAATACATTTTCTACAGCTTCATCTTCAAACAAAATCCAATATCCACGTGTTACATCTATTCTTAAATCTCCAAATCTTCCACCTGCGTTTTGTCTAATTGTAGTTACAACTCCAGAAGAACCTTCTCCAATAGTACCTGCCAAATAATCAACATATGACTTATAAGTATACTCTACTGCTATGTGACCAGAAAGATATGCGGCATCTTCTTCTCCTGCACCAGGCAGCGGTACTTCAACAGCTATATCATACAATTTCTTTATAAGAGATTCTGAAACGTTTTCTACAGCAGATCCCTATTCAATTCTTAACGATGTCATGACTAATTAAATATCTTTATTGTATAAATTAAGAGGGCTTATATTCAAACAAAGTGCGTCCTGTATTAGCATTTTTAAAACATACATTCTTGGAGTATACGGATGGCGTGCTTGTATTAGATAAAATTCCCCATATCATATAATATGTTCCTTGCGGAGGTGTAATTGTGGTTTCTACATTACTATCATCGCTACCAAAGAATCTTTCTCTCTCAATTTTTTTATAATGTGAATCTAAATATAGTATACCTGTATAATGAGGTGCATTTACTGATATTGAAGAAATACCTTGTATATCAATATATGTCGACACACACCACTCGTTAGTATCATCTACAAAAGCGTCAGCTCCTGTTTCCCCTTCAATGTTTATGCGTTTACCCCAAATAAGACCTCCTCCAAACATGTATGTTTGCATAATTTGCTCAAACATTGCATAAGTATTATTGCCAGGTATATTTTTTAATACCAATGAATTAATATTACCCCATGAATCTACTTTAACTCCACTAGGCTATAATACAGTAGGATTAATAATGCTGATTGATGTTGGAGCTCCTAATTCATATTTAGTTATTTTTGATCGTGTAGGAATCAATACATTAACTGTAGTTCCGCTAGCATCAACTTCTTCAAGGTTAGCAAATGAAGATAGATCTATAGTACCAGTAAGATTTGTACAATCCTATATAGAGAACGTAACAAGATCTTGAACGTTAGACAAATCGATATTGGTTATACCTTCTGCAGTAGAAGCCATTGTAGATCCATCAAGTTTAATACCGTGTATACCAGGTAAGTACTTAAACATACTAGTAGCAGTACCACTTCCGCTTGATATTGTGTTTTGTATACTAGATCCTACTGTTGTCCAAGTACCATTTAAATTATACTATCCGTCAACACTTATATCGCCTACAATAAAATCAGTAATACTTCTATAGAATCCGCCTCGTGTGTAATTAGATCCTTTTTGTTGAACATACGAGTTATTTATAAGACCCCACAATGGATTTCCTTCTGGCGCAACAACAAAATCCTTAATTAGTATAATGTTGGCGCTAAGCGTAGTAATCATACCACCAAGTTTAATCTCACAATCAACTCTATATTTTAACGGTTCTTGCTGAACAGTTCTTTCTACATTCAGTGGGATAAAATATTTGTATATGTCTGATGTAGGTTTATATCCAGTAATGTAAGATAGAGATGTGTCTGCTTGATCTACAAAAGTAGTTGTCGTTAGTCCTGCTTGTATAAAGTCTGTATAATTTATTCCGTACTCAAATCTAGAACAAAGTACATCATTTTTATATACTTTAAATTTAGCATACGAAGGTTTAATTGTATCGTTAGATGGAGTATTCACCCATCTATCGCCTTCTTTAAATTGTACACCAACTAAGAATGGACCAGCCTAGTTTCCTAATACAAATGTATCAAAGCCTTTATCATATTTGTAGAAATCTGTATTCGAACCACTATCATCTAACTTTTTATTACCTTGTATGCTTAAGAATATTTGTTCTGGATAATCTAAAGCTTTTACATGGATAATAACACTACCAGAACCACTTGCAAGTCTAACATCATAATCCTATCCAGTAACATATGGATCGGCTTTTAGATAATAAATAACTTCATCTCCTACGCCTATCCTATTAGAAACAATACTAGTTCCTCTATAAGATGATGCAGATAGCTGTGAATCTGGAGCAGAAAGCTAAAATTCTGTAGAAGATAATGATGGTCTAAGATTAAACTTCGTCGCCTGTATTCTTGCAGATGTACCTTCTTTTATATATATTTCGTTATTTTCTACATATGCGGCAGGACCTACAGATATGGTTGTATATTCTAACTATTGATCGATTACAAGACCACTACTGTTTAATACAAATACACCTTCACCAAACCATGTAGACAAATAAGATGTTTGAATACCAGTAAGAGCATTAGTATCTGTAAGTACTACATAACCTCTAGAAAAATTAGTTATGTTTGGATGAGTTGTATATTGTTGAGAATAATCTATATTATTAAATTTAGCAATCCAAGTAAGTTGTTCATAACTCAAACCAGGAATTGCTGAATTGTTCCAATATATATTCTCTACAGAAAGAGTTCTCTCATTGAATAGATGTGTTAAATATTCATCGAGGGATGCGTATTCATCTGCACCGTTTTCTTGGTTATCCCAATCTTCGGTACCCCATTTGATAATAGAAGCGATCCAGTCTACAACAAACTGTCTAGCACAAGCATTTTTACCAGTAGTACCTGTCATACGAACCGCTAACAATCCTCTAGGAATAGATACTCCTATTTGAGCATCGTCGAGATCATACTTTGTATATGTAGCAGGATTCATTTCCTGTACAGTGTACTCCTCCATTACAGGTTCACCGTTCTCATAAACTACCTCGCCTTGTTCGTCTACTTTATAATCAGTGTAAGTTCTAGTTACATAACCACCAGATGTAGTATGCCAGAACGATAATTTATTTGGATCCCAAGTAGTACTATTAAATGTAATAGAAGAAATGGTATCTGGAAGTTCAAGAGTATCAAAGTCTGTACCTATACAGCTATTGAGTGTATTCATACCGGCACCCATAGCATAGATCTTCTTAATAGTCTTTGTGTTAGCTATAAAATCAAGACCTTGTATACGACCAGTACCGAGTAGACCTGAACTACGTTGTCCACGAATATTTAATTCTTCTATAGCATTCAATGAACTACCGGCAGCAATCTAAATTTCTTTATTATTTTCTTGGCCTGTATATGTATTTGCATCTTGCTAAGTAACCTTAACTCCAATATTTACTTTGGTTATCACAGGTCCTACTTCAGATGAGAATGCGTTGGCAATAGAAAATACTTGAAGGCCGCTTGCTACGTCGCTAATATCAATCTCTTTGATAAAGTTGGCGCCGTACATTTTAAACGGAACCTTCGCACCAGAGTTAATAGAAGATACATCAAACTCTAAAGGATCGTCTACAGTTGCCGCAAATGGACCAAACTTAGTTGCTTCACGTTCAAACATGAAATATGTAGAAGAAGTAGGAACAATGTTTATAGATCCTTGTACATTGTGCATTTCACAACCGATGTACATGTTCTTCTCCATAAATTCGCCTACACCCCACTTAGCATCGTAGTAGTCCATAGAGGTCTTCAACCACCAGTGACGGTGAGTTGTACGAGCTCCTTGTAACCATGACAACCAGCTATCATCATATCCAGATAGAATATTGCCATTGCTATCTACGTTTTGACGGTTTACAACATATTTGAAGTTACCAGTCTCATTATAGATTGTTTCGCACCAGGCATCCTGATACTGTCCATCAAGCATGTTAATTACGTTTGTATACGTAAGACCCTGCTTATACATAGCATCAGCTACCTTCGGAACAATAGTATTCATCCAATATGGCCATGCTTCAAGAGCATCGAACAGCCAGTTAGATACTGTAGTATCGGGAACATCGTCATTGTTTGTATCAATAACAGATCTACCAGAAATAGCTCCTGTAGTAGCATCCATCATCGTATTACGGTCGATAGGAGGATTAAATGCAATACCGCCAGTGTTTCGGTTACCTAATGCGATATCCATATCCCAAGGCTCATAATGGAAGTGTTTACCATCGTACGTCTTAATCTGAGCATTACGTTCCAATGAGTCCACAAGACCAAATCTCAATACAAAGATGTAATAAGCAGCCATCTTATAAAGGTCTAGGTGTTGTGCTGCAGTAGCTTCAAACTGCGCTTGGTTATGATAAGTACCAATGATCCAACGCAACCATTCCGTAAATGGTTGTACAGTAGCTACAAACTTATTGGCGTCAAATTGTTTAGATGTGGTAATTTCCTCTTTCTCTGGGTATACCAATTCAAAGTCTTCTTCCCAACCAATACTTGTATTATCTTCATTTGAACCAAGTATAACATTATCGAATTGACGACCACTATTATCAGCAGTAGTACCACGGAAGTCTGCAAGCGTGCTGTTTACAGAAAGACATTCAATACGAAGAACCTTATCGTTGTCCCAAATCTTAGTACCCTTCTTTTCATCCCAAATAGATTCTCCCGTCTTAGGATCTCTCTTAACACAGAACGGGTCGTTGGCATTGTTGGTACCAGACTGCACGTTGTCTACCTTGTATATACTTCTCTGTCCATATGTATAATCAGACTTCTTATCATCCATAAATACATATTGTCCTAAGAAGTGTGCGGCTGTATCTCCAGCATCGTCGTTTTGGTAGAATACTAAACATGGGAATGAATCTGGCGCCGTTCTTAATACATACGGGAACGGAGTAAGTCCAAAGTAATCTCCCCACTATTTACCCTGCGCATTCATACCTCTAAAGAGATTAGATTCAGCAGTAGTCATCTCATCTCCGGTCTATACAGAGATTGTCTGATTTGAGCTAAACAACTACGGCTATGTCCTAAGCTTATATTCTCCATCAATCTGGCTATTATACCAGATATCCTAAATAAGTCTTAAGAAACCACCATTGTGTGTACCAGATGAGTCTGCATAGTTGGCTTGCAATACAAACTTGTTTGAAGGTATTGCATCGTTCTTCATCTGGTATCTATTCTTAGAGAACGGGATATCTTCAGAAGCATCAATTATTAAGCTAGGTCTTACTTCATCTACAGAAGACCATGTCCACAACTTATAAGAAGTAAGAGGATAGTTCAACGTAGACTGACCATGTTTACGAATACGTCCGTGAGTTACAGTAAAGTTTTTGGAGCGATCTTTAGCACATATGCGTTGTATATCACATTCGCTGTTAGAACCATCTTTTGTAGTATTGCGGCTTAATACTTTATTCAAAGGACCTTTTAAAATAATTACATCGATTTTATCTTGACATTTCTTAAGATTTATTTCGTTGTTAGCGTAAATATTATTTCGTCCTACAATAGACGCCTTGTCATCACTATCGTATACAAAATTATTATAAGCGTTTAAAATCGTAATAGCTTTGGTATAACATCTTATATTATATACACGTATTCCAGAATTACACCCTCCTATAGTAATATTTCCAGTATTTGCGGAAAATACCGCAGGTTCATAATCTTTCCAACCAGCTGCTCTTTCGCATATACCATTGTTTACAATAAAGATTACGTTCTTAATCTCTTCGCTTACATTATTTCTAGGCTCAACAATAAACGCAAGTTTTACGCGTTCGTTAGCTTTATAGTTAGTAGTAATAATAGGAGATCCTTGTATAAACAACTAAGCTTTGTTAGCAAATATACTAATGTGCGGTTCGCTATTTAACGAACTACCTAGTCTAATAAGCTCCTCGTCTGTAGAAGAAACATATTCAGATTCAAACTCAACCTCTACAGTAACACCTTTGTTTGTAGCATCTATATCTCCAAACGGGTTGTAATTGATTACTGCTGTAGAATCGATTCCAGATAATCGTAAACTATTATCATACCATCCGCTTGCAGGATTCCATTTTACATTGGTAAACGTTGTAGAATATGTATTATATTCCCATGTAGAAACGTTTGTATTTTCGTTGAGTCTTCCGTATGCAGAAAGTTTGAGTTTTAAATCGGCACCTCCAGTTTCACTAATACCAAGTTCGCTTTCTTTGATATATATCGGAAGTTCAATTATATCCGTTCCAGAAATTTTTGCTACAAGAAATGTACTTCTTCCAGAATCGGTATATTCTACGGGCATGTATTTAAGAGGACTAGCAGCTACGTTTGACGAACATTCTACAGTTGTAATGAATGTTTCATTTACATCCTCAGGATCCTCATTGTTCACGTCTCGCATATACCACGAAATGCTGTTATTCATTCCACCAATATAACTAATATAACCCCAATTTAGAGTAAACTATTCATATTGCGTGGCCTCGAGCATAAACTCTGTAGGACCAATAAAATCTATTTTGCCGTTAAAGTTACACTCTGCCGCTATACCATGATACATTGTCTCGCTGCCTGGTTGAAAACCTACGCCAAACAAATAGTATAAAAGATTGCTATTAAACTGATTATTATTTAGGATCATTCTACCAATAACCTATACCGCATGTAAACCAGCTTTTAATCGCGTAGCATCTTCAGAACCAGATTCTTGATATTCTGCACTAGGAGTCAAGTTGTTTTCGTCCGCAGTTCTAATATTAAATGTATTTTCATACTATTCTTGTGCAGCTTCGTTGAATTTACCAGAACCGTAATAGTATCTGCGAGTTTTAAAACTCAAAGGACCCTATACGTTTCTGTCTGCATACAATGAAAAGTTAAGAGGTTTTAAATTTTCTCTAACTGTTGTATAATTAAAGTCTGTACTAACATTTAGTTTAAGTACGTGAACTGTAATTGTCTTCTTTGTTTCAGCTCCACTATCTGCGCCTTTAAACGAAATCTCTACTGTATTCAAACCAGTAGAAAGATAATCATATAAATCTTCTCTTACATTTTTTTCAGATGGAGTTTTTGTTGTAGGTACATAAGCACCGTTCTCTACTATACTGTATGTTACATACATGTTTTCGTCAAGTTCGTTGCCTTTACCATCAACAACATTCCAACTATAAGATACGACAGTATTCTCATCATGAACACCTTCACGAGCGTATAGTATAGTACCGTTTTCTGGAAACGTTACCTCTATGCCATATTCCGAAGGAGCTACGAAGCTTGCAAGTTCTAGATCAGCATATCTTGTTCTATCAGAATCCCAAATTCTCCATGCATCGGCACTACTGAAAATCCTGTATAAATTCTCAGTAGTGTCTCTCCATAGATATATTGGTTCTTTCAAATGATCTTGAAGAAGTTCTCTGATTCTTGCGCCGGATACCGGAAGATTATTTGTATCATTACCGTTAGTTAGACTGTTCTCTCCCGAAACCCAATCGGTAAATTCATTGATTTTTTCTGTATATAAATCCATATTTATTGTTCTTTAAACCAAGGTGTTTCGTCAGTCCAAGGGTTTTCATCTATCCAATACCCATTGGCGTAACAACTTAATGTTTCTGTTATAACGTCTATTATCTTACTCCAGACTAAGCGTAGTCCGCTGTATACTTTTACAATATCCCTATTACCACTATAAACACCAACTATATTATGATTGTTTACGTGTATCATAAGTTATTAAAGATTTGCCCAGGGTCCCTGGTTGTTTGCTTTAGCCCAAGAAATATATGTTACGATATCACCCCATGTGCAATGTGGATCGTTGCTGTCAATAACATCATAGAAATCGTCGGCTTGCTTTACATACTTCAGTGCGTTTGTAGCTGTCTTGCCGCTAGGAGTGTTGTCAAAGATACCGGTATCATCTGTCTTACCAGAAGCTTCGGTCTGACGAGTAGCAAGATAAATCTCGCCGTTCTTGTTGAAACGATATTCGTCTGTGAACAATGAACTCTTTTCGGTGTTGAATGTACCAAACTCGAGGCCGTCGCCACCGCCATGTTCGAACTTAATCTTGTTCATATTGCCATCACTATCATAACCTTTAGGTTGAATAGCAATGCCACCGTGGTCTTCACAACGAAGATCGATAGCGTTTGCGCGAACCTTCAAATAACCGTATTGACCATTAGATGCAGTAGCCTTCTTAGCTTTTGTACCAGTCTTAACTTCTACATTCATAATGTTGGCTTTATCTGCAGTATTGTCTTTTCCTTCGGCTGCACGAGCCTTATTCTTTTCGGCAATAGTAATAGCCTTGTCTTTGGTTGTAAGAATTACGTTTGATGCGTTTAATTGAAGATCTACAGGGTATTCATCGATCTCAGCCTGATCTGTAGCAGAAACCTCTGCACCATTAAGAACCTTTACAGCCAGTTCTTCTGGATCTTCTCTGTGATGAGAATACAATGTAATGTCGTCACCAGGTTTGATTTGAAGATCGCTATACGGTTCGATGTTAATCTTGCCGCCCTTTACCTTATTATTCTCGTCGATGTATTGATCGGAGTCCGTAGTAACAAGGTTAAGGTTGTGTTTGTTTGTGCTATCAAAATAGACATGTGTGTCGTTATTTCCTGCACCACCAGCTCCCAATTCATTTACATCAGCAGCAAGATTATTCCATTCTGCTGCTGTAAGCTGATCGCCTGTTTGTTTGTTTGTATTATGATTTAAATTCATAGTTATTATGTTAATGTTATTGGGAACTCACCTATACCGCTACCTCCAAGGATAACTGGAAATGTTCCTCCAAATGTCCAATCTGTTTCTACTTCACCTTCGTAAGTGAAATAATATGTTGATTCGTTTACAAGACCTTTGTCTACCAACTGTTGATATTGTTCGGTAGTAAGAGTAACCATGTTAGAACTGTATCCAGAATCTGATGCATTTCCTTCAGTACCCTATACATCAATAGCTGTAGGATTTGAAGAAGACCAACCTGATTCGTTTGGTCTATATACATCTTTCTTTAATACATACTTCTGGTCTATTACCTGCTATAAAGCATTTAACGCAGCAGAAACTTGTCCTGCATATACATAATTACCTCTTTTTTGATATTCGTTAGCTACATATTGTAATGCTTCAGAAAGATCGTCGCTTGTAGCATAGTCATCAAACTTTTGATCAACTTCTTCAAGCTCATCTTTAGTAGAATAATCATCTATGATAGTCTGATAGTTCTATGAAGCTTCTGCTTTAGTTAGATAGTTGTTCAGTGTAGAACTAACTTCTGACTTAGTAGCATAAGGAGCAAGATCTATAGTGATTTCTTTTCTGCCAAACTCAACCCATTCGTTGTTTATATATCTGTGTTCAATATAAACAGTCTCACCATCTTGAACTGTCTCAAGTAGGTAGATCTTATCTGGATTTGGGTTGCTTGGTAATTCTGATACAATAAGTATAGGATTAGTATCTACATCAACACTAATTGTATCATCTTCTATAGATATACCACTACCAGCTGTCAAAACATTCTGCTTTGTAGCTAAGTCTTGTATATGTTGTATGTTTGTTACATAATTTTCTAATTCAGTAGCATCTACTTTACCAGACAATTCTGACTTCTTCGCGTATTGCTGTAGAGTGTTATTGTCTACTTTGCCCTATAACGCTATTGTTATAGTTCTATTTTCTACAGGGTTTGCTGATAAAGTACTTAAAGTCTTATCTACCGTTATATTGCTATTTCCAGAAGGTATTACAACACCAGAAGACCCTTCGTCGTCAGATCCTCCACCGATTGCACTACCGTCTGTAGGAGTATATACACTTGATTGTTTTACAAATGTTTCTAAAACCCACTGTTTACCTGCATATTCACCCTTAGGTTGATAATTCTGCTCTAGGTATTCATATTCCTGTTCTAGATATTTACTCATATCTACTTCAGGAGTAGCAGTACCTATGCGGATCCATTCTTGATCTTCCTTAGACCATTTGTACTATTCGTGTATAGTATCTCCGTTTTGGTCTGTTGTTTCAAGCAGATATATTTTATTTGGATTGGGATAAGCTACATCGTCCAATGATGATACCATTATATATAGACTAGTATCAATAATTGCACTAATGATTGGCTTACCGTTTTTGTTGTTAGTAATAGATATGTTTTCGCCAGGGATAAGTTTATCTTGTTTATCTGTACCAAGATCTCTTATATTCTCTTCAGCATCTTCAATCTTTTTATCAACGCTGCCAAACTTAGTACGAAGATTGATTTTAAGTCCGTCGTACCAATCCTTCAATACGTATTCCTAAGCGATACTATTACCATTCCCATCCGTAAGAGTTATAACTCCATCTTCCTACGATGCAGAAAATATTACCTCATCTTTACCGTTTTTAAAAGTAAACGTTCCACTTTGAATATCAGCTGTATTCGGTCCGTCACAAACATACTCTTTTCCACGTGCCCATATACAAGGTTTGTCTTGTACGAATACAATCGCATCTTCGCGGATTTTCTCGTCAGCTAAATCCTTAGCAAAGGTCTTGTATTTTTTATAATTTAAAAATCTATAATTAAGTTGTTCCATAGAGCACTATTTAGTAGTTTATATATACGGTTCGAGGGGGCCCTATTGAGGCTCCCTCTCCGTTGTAACTTCGCCATCTTATGTACTAAGTTACCCAGGCTTTTATAACGTTATTATTACGCCTGCTCAGGGGCGTTCTCCCCAGCCGCTGGCTCTGTTGCGGTCTCAGAGTTTATAGGCTTGCCTTCACTTTCCGGAAGACTCTGAGATCCCGTTGCTGCGCTTGTTTGGTCTGTAGAGCCATAACCGTTCTCTCCACGGTCGCTCTCAGAAAGCTCTGTTGACTCCTCAAACTGCACTTCTGGTACAGGCAAGATAAGCAACTGAGCGAATCGTTCACCTTCTTTATATACTGCAGGAATTACATCAGTAGTAGCCTTCATCTTAGCCATTACCTCACCACGATAACCAGCATCAATTACGCCAATACAGTTAGTAAGAGTAAGTGTCTTGTTAGCAATTGAAGACCTTGGTACCAGTGCTCCAAAATATCCTTCGGGGATTTCGAATGCCAAACCAGTGTGATATACTATAATCAACTGACCGCGTTCGTTAATCTCAGTTGTGATAGATGAACACGTCAAATCAAATCCTGCATCTGCGGCATGTGCCTTAACAGGTGCGATTGCATTTTCTGTAAGTCTTTTAAATTTAATATTCATCTGCATGTATTATTTTGTTTATTGGTCGTCCTACCATCGAATCGAACCCGGACCTGGAGGGTTAGAGCCTCCTGTGCTACCACTACACCATAGGACAGTGGTTGGTAGGGGAATCGAACCCCTCGGCATCCTGTATCATTGTTCCAGCCGTTCCAAAACCACCTGGGGCTTAACGCCACCCTTAAGATATTATTATGAAAAAATTTCAATGTAGTTCCTACCCGAGGTAACGCTCCCCGCTCTTGATAAGGCTCTATGCGATAGGATACCAACTAATTTTAACTTTATTATGGAAATTTCACGTGGGTCCAGGTGGCCACCTGAATCTCAGCCTCCCACGTATCGGCTGTATGTGGGATATTATCCCTTTCTAGTAATCCAATTCCAGAATCTACGGAAGATATTAGGCTTCTTTACTCTAATATTGCCCTTAGCGTCCAGAATGATTTTCTCATCGCCCTCAATATTTACCTCCTTATAAGGCAACTCTGAAACAAACTTTCTTACGGTGTTCAGTGTTCTGTAGATTGCGTATCCGATGATTGTCTCCAACTCGTCATCTGTAAGTGGCTTACCTGCCTTCTGTTTAGCAAGAGCAAACTCTACGTATACATCATTAGGAGTCTTTACATCAGTAAGATCTACAAAATACTCAGGCTTCTTACTAGTACTCTTCTTTACACTCTTTGTTTTCTTTTCAGTCTTCATAATACTTATATTTTATTCTGATTACGCAGCAAACGATTTAGGACATTTAGTACACGCTTCTTGAGTGCCACAACAATCTTCGCACTTAGTTTTTGCTTCTTCCATGCGCTTCTCGTATCCTTCGATATTCTTAGTCCACTCCTCACTCTTTACTACAATCATTCGCTTATCGAACTCATCAGTATAGAATGTAACAATAACATCATTCTTCTCAACATCAGCCTCTTCTCTACGCTGACCTGACTGATAAATAACGTGCATTGGCTCTGGAGCAACGTAAATACGTTGAATAGCTTCGCGAGCTGATGAAACACTACTGATCTCGTTTGTTTCGGGATCTACTGTCATATTCATCCCTTCTCTAATAAATAACGTCTTCATACGACTGTATAACTTTTAGATTTGTTTTCTTTATATCTACGTTTCAATTTGAACTTCATGAAGTGGTTTAATAGTATGTCTCTAGTGTCTTCATCGTCCTTCATTATCTTTACCAGTTGATTAAATACATGCTTACATACCATTGCTACTGTATCTACGTCTTCACCAGTTCTCTTTGAAACTTCTTTTATAACATTCTCTATGTCGATCACTTTTCTATACCAAGTATATCGTAGAGTCTAATAAGTCGACTGTTCTTTATCAGATCAAAACCAAGACCTGCTGTAGCTCTGAATACTACAATATCGCCAGGCTTGATGTTCTTGTAAGTACCATCCTGTGCATTTTCATTTTCATAATACAAAGGAAGCTTAATGACTACGCCCTTCAAATAATCAGAATCAACTTCTTTAACCTCTGTCTCTACTTTATCGAAGTCTTGTGCTTCAATACCGTCAGCGTCCTTGGTAGGAACACCGTTAGTGACAGGTTTACTAAACTCTTTCTTAACCTTGACCGGATCCAGCGGCTTAATCAGAAAATGATCGAAGAAACTGTATTTAATCTTACTAGCAACATCTTCTGCAAGCTGCGATTGGTCTATAATGTTTGTATTCTCGTCCATTATTTTCTCAATGATTTAAGATAATTAAGTACACTCAGAAGGTTTGTAAGTACTGTTGTCTTCTCAACCTTCAGGCATTCTGGAATCAACTCTTTGCTATTGCTGAGCTCATTAGCCTCTTTCTGGTACTTGTCAATCAATCTATCAATCTCGTCGAATACGTTCACAAAAGGAGTAGCGTTCTTTGGAGTTTCCTCTACTTCCTCAAGGTATCCATCCTCAATGAGCTGCTGTGCCCACTTCAGAGAAATCTTGAATACTGAATCGTAAGTAGAATTAACTTCACTATCTTCTTTTGCAGTATGAAACTCCTCGCTGTGATGAGAAACATACTCTTTACCGTCTTCAGAGAGTTCAAATGTATCTCCAATCTCCATTACGAAAAATGGATCAATTACTCTTAATACTTTGCTCATATTATTTGTTTTTCTCAAATTTCGACGGCATAACGTAACTTTGGCGAAATATGGTTGCAAAAACGTATAAAATTTTTCAAAATGCAACTGTTTTTGCCATTTTTACGTTAATAAGCCAAAATTCCCCCTAAGAACCCCCTAATATATATTATATATAATTATATATACATGAAGAATAGTAAGACTAAGAAGAAGAGTATAATAGATATATACCCAACTGTATACAACGTTGATATAGTTGTAGCAAATAAGTATACTACCATAGCACAGATAAATAAGCGTTATATGACTATTCAAGAACAAGATTTTGAAGATGATGATGCTTTAGCTTTTACTCAGCCTGGTTATGATAGAAAGACTAATAGAGCTATAATACTAGTCAAATATTGTAATGATACAAACGTAAAGGGTATAGACAAGAATGTAGATCTAATAAATACTTGTGCTCATGAGGCTTTACATGTTTGTATGAGAATATACTCCAAGATTGGAGAAGAAGTATTCAAGGACGATAGTAATGAATTATTCGCTTACTTATTGGGATGGGTAACGGAATGTATTTATAGAACTTGGACTAAAGTATGAATCATATAGAACTGAATGCCATATTATTTTACTCAGATTTCTTAAGCTTAAAAGATATATCATAGCCAGTAACTGACAATTGTAAGTATTTCTATATTCACGGAATCCCCATAAACAGTGCGTTTATCCTAGGTTTAGAACCAGATTATGATGAATAGAACAAATACTTCCAACAAGCAAGAGCTGAATATAACATCATCAAAGACAAGTACGGAGATGAAGGTGTTGAATCTTTTATTGACGATATATGCTGTATAAGAGCTTGCGGATGTGTAGATGCACACAGAATGTTAAACTGTATACATCAATACTCCGGCAAACACGAAAAGAAACAGGCATTCAATATCTACAATAATTGGAAAAAACAACAACTATTCACTCATATGACGATCAACGAAGATGGAGAATACGAAGAAACAGAATGCACAAAGTACGTATACCACGCTGAAAAAATGCTTGGAAGACCAGGCCTGGTTAGAAGCTTACGAAATAATTAAGAGAGATACAAGTAATAGACTTAAAAATCACCTTTATGACGACTAATAGTAACATATACGATATCGATGGAGAGTTATTGAGATCTATAGACGATACTTCTGATCTTACTATCGATGAGGCTCAAAAACGTATAGAACAATACCAGAAAAAGCTGAATGAACTATCAGAAAAAGAGCCAAATAACCCAAAATTAAGTATTTATAATACTTACATCAAGAATTTACAGTCTTATATCTTTAATCAGTATATCCTACACCCAGAGCTTATGCCTAAGGTAGAACATACTACTCAGGAGCAGATACAGAAGGCTATGGAAGACCTAAAAGCTGAAGTTGAAGCTGAAGAAGCTAAGGAAACAAAAATGGATGAATACGTAGATTTTGAGGAAGTAAAAGATGAAAAGAGCGAGTCACTTTGAACACATAATAGGCAAATATAAGGTTGTAGATTATAGTAAGCCAAATATGCCTAATTCAATGCTTACAGATAACCCATTAGAAGCTATGTGGGAAGCAAATAGATTCCATAACAGGGAAATAGAGAATATATGCGGAGAACGTGAGTTTTATAAAGACGAAACTGGGAGATATAGGTTAGTAAAACTATGAACGATTTGCAATCATACATATACACGTGTATAATATCTGCTGATAATGATGAATTTGACCTCACAGAAGATGATAAACAGGAGATAATAACACGTAAAGAAATATCTAATGACGATTGGGAATGGATATTTGGGCCCATAAAAGATAGAAATAAGCGTACAGCATTAATAGAATTCTTTAAAGAAAATGAGACAGATTAAACGTATATTTGTACACTGCACAGCAGGCCCACAGACCCAAACTGTAGCAGAAATACAGAAATATTGGAAGAACGTAAACCGGTGGAAAGCCCCTGGTTATCATTATATCATTAGACCAGATGGAGAAATAGTTAAATTACAGCCAGAAGACAAGCCTTCAAACGGAGTTGCTGGTTACAACAGTACCGCAATCAATGTCTGCTATATTGGAGGGGTTGATAGGCAAGGAAGACCTGTAGACAACCGTACTGAAGCACAAAAAAGGGCACTTTCTTCCGTATTAAAAGACCTACACTCGCGCTACCCAGACGCAGAAATTCTCGGACACCGTGATATTTGGGGTCCAAATCCCATAAATTGGCACAAAATGTGCCCATGTTTTGACGTAAAAGCAGAGCTTCCAACACTCTTAGGAGAGAAGAAGGAAGTAAGCGTAAAAGAAGTAGTAAATGACATAGAAGTAGATAAATCAGCCCTACATCCAGCAATTGGAGTAGCAGAAATACCTACAGAACCTCTTGTTAAACCACAAAATACGGTAGAGAAACAGAGTTTGTGGAATACTATTATAAGCGTATTTAAGTCAATATTTAAGAAATAATATCATTATGAATTCGATGGAAAAATACGAGATGTTCCGCAATATGTCCCAGGAACTATTTGACTCGTTTAAATATATGTATAATATAGGACATACTGGAGTATTTGAAAATATAGCAAAAGTTATAAAATACGCGATTGCTGGACTCCTTGGTTATATAGCATACGATCAGTACGATGTAAATACTGTAATTTCAATCCTTTCTGGAATCAGTGCTGTATGTATTGCGTTTAGAAATAAGTTGATTTCATTCATTCCTTCTATCATCGGTAGTGTAAAAATGACTAGAAAGCTAATGTCTTGTAAAGAAGGTGCTGATGAAGTATCAAACCGTTTAGAATCTCTGAGAAAAGGATTAGAGGCAGATATCGTAGCAAATGTAACAGAAATGCAACTAAAAAAGTAATATTATGAGTGACATTGAACCTGTAGAGATGGAGGTCTTAGAAGAAGAACCAAAATCACATTGTGGACTAGATAATTATAATTATGATTGAAATACATTTTTGTCCATTAAAAGCAGAAAAAATAAATGATTCTTTTGGTGGAAAGAAAATTAGACCTGTAATAAGCAAAAATATAACTGAATTAGGGTTGACAGCTGAACAGGCATTAGAAATATGTAACGAATTAAACGACCACAAAACTATAGCTGCATGGTTGACTGGATCAGAAGAAAAGAAGGAGACTGAGTAATCGGCCTCCTTTATTTTTTTTGCAAAATTTTTAAAATTTTTTGTGTGAGTGCGGAGAGGAGAAAGACTCCACGTTGCACTCCCGGGCTAACGCCGAAATGAAAACCACCCCCTGCCAATCACTAATCCTCCTTTGCCTATCGCCACCAAACAAAAAGCGGTGTTTTGGTGACCGTGTTTGTGAACGACTGCCCAATTGTAAGGGTAAAGTCACATAGCGCCCGCTTTGCAACTCGCTTGGCACGTGAGCTTGCGCATCTTCCGCCACACTATTTCTTCTTGCGTTATTGCCTTGCGGCAATACGCAGGATGAAAACAGTGTTTGTTACACCTTCCAAAGGTGTGACGCTGTTGTTTTACCCAGCAGGGCTAACGCCCCCCAAAAAGGGCAGACAACCAGGGAGGACTAACCATCCTCTCCTTATCGCAGCACCACACAAGTTATGCTTCTTGCTGCAGCTATTAATATATAGCCAAAAGCAACGTGTTGGATGTTTTATTAATTACATTCAAGATATGAAAAAGTTTGCTGTTTTACAAAAGATTGGCGCTTTCAGCGCCAGAGTTGTTCGTGAGTTTGATAACGAAGGTGATGCAATTGATTTTGCTCGCCTTATGGAATCCTCAGAAGACAACAAGAGCATCAAGTACTATGTTGCAGGATGTGGTGGAATATTCTCAGCTTCCACGGCTCTTGCAGGATAATACTTGGTGCTCTGCACCAGCTTTCTTTTTCGCTTACATTTGCTAATGTTTCACCAAATAACTATACGATTATGAAGTACAAATTAGTAAATTGTAAGATTGCCGAGGGTTCTAACGGTTCAGTTTACCTCGCAACAACAGCTGTATCAGAGCGCAATACTGATAACGGTTTCTCTCTTCCGATGTTCAACCCAGGATTCATTGCCGCTGCACGTGAGTGCATCCAGAATGAACTTCCGCTTGACAAATGCATCACCGACTATTTCAACTCAAATGATGCGGTCATTGAAGACCGCACTGTGAAATTAGGTGCAGTGTATTTCCGTCGTGCAGAAGGAGCTGACGGCAAACTAACAGACAATCCTGTCGTAGATAAGGCTACAAACAAGCCTATTCCTTACGACTCGTTGAACTTGCATTGTATTTATTCATTGCCAACGGAAGACGCATACGACCCAGCAACTGGCACAATTCTCACTGAGACTGTGTACATCAATGGTGTCGCAAACACGCGTCCAAAGAGAAAATACGTGTTAGACGAGGCTACTGGCAAGCCCAAGAAAGAATATTGGCAGGGTTGGTCAGCACAAGAGCGCAGAGACCAAGTCTTGAAGATGTTCTACATCTTGGCTCCAAGAGAGTATCAGACCATTTCAGGTCCTGAATCAAATGCTCAGCCTCAAGCAGCTCCACAGCCTCAAGCAGGTGCAGCACAGCAAAATCCGTTCAATGCTGCCAGCGTAGCACCAGGTGCTCAGCAAGGTGCAGCAGGACAACAGCAAGTTGCCGACCCGCTTGGATAAGATTAGCAGTCTTACAACAACGCACTCCCTTTGCCCGCTTATGCGGGCTTTGGGAGCGCTTTTATTACCTTGCACGCCATTCATAGTCTAACGACGTGAGTATGCGCTCACATTCCTCACTAACCTTATAGGGAAAACATAGCACATATCCATACAACTTTTCGTTTGAATCTAATCCGTATACTATTGAACTTACTCACATTCCCTCCCAATATTGGTGATAATGTGTTAATATATTAAATCCCACGTCACGTACCAAGCCGCAGTAGCGCCCTGATGTACACGACAACTCATAAGTAAGGCATGAGTGGGTAATATGTAAATTTCTTTTCATTGTCAGCACGAGACCATAAAATGCGTGCAAATTAAACATGGATAATGTGAAATATCGTTATTCTTGTTTCAAAATCAATTCACAATGTACTACAAAAAGTAAAAGTACCCTGTGAGTTTGACCGCTTGCGGGGGAAAAGAGTTTACTGAGCAAATTGACGGATTCGCAGCTAAGGCTGCAGTTCAGGCTAAAAACAGTCAGGTCAACACTGGACATTATCAGTGTGTACTGCTTGATGCCTGCCGTCTGGTTCATTGACTACAATGTGAGGGAATATGAGTGACCCCAAAAGCGAGACTATGCGATAAACCTAACTCTAGAGTGAACACAGATATGTCCTGTGATAGCTTGAACCTTGTTATTCCGAGGGGAAATCGGAATCCCTTACCCTGAATATGGGGCTGTGTTTGGACGGTATGCCTAAAAAGGATGCGACAGTAGTCAGCAGTATTAGGTAATCACACTCCTCTCAAGTGTGGTCGTATATAAATGTTGTTACACTTGGCATTTTGATGCAACATACGAAATCAAGCGTATTTCCTCCCACAAGTCACGGTGGGCCTGCAGTCATTGAGTTGCGTCAGTGATATGGGATGTGCACATAAGCAGAGATGCGTGTGCATGTTTGGAATTAGTGAAAGCATTTTGAGAGTTTAAATGCAAGTAGCCTCAGTGAACGAATATGGTGTTCTGTACGGTTTATCCGCCACCATTAGTAGTTAAGCGCAACACTGTGTTAACAAAGGGTGGGAGAGTTCAGCCGAAAGGCTGACCCATCCTTTTTATATTAACACATTTTAGTCGAAATTGGGTTATCAACCACAACTGCGTTCAGCAGAAGGAAGCGCAACCTTATAAAATGCGTAAGGGCGGCACGATTTGCCATATATGAAATAAAATGATTAGCCACATTCTATTAGCCGCCCTTTTTACTTGCACATTCATTTTAACACAATATATTATGGCAAGACAACGATTTAGCCTAGCTGCGTGTGGCTCTTCGCGCGGCGGTTATGTGGCTAGAGCTCACGAAAAATATATCAGTGAGCATCACGAAAGAGTAGAAGGAGTTGTATTACAAAGAATAAAACCCAAGTATTATACTAGATGCTGGGGTCGCTTGTTTCCAATAACAGAAGTACAAGCAGCTATGCTTAAACCCACTGGACTAGTTATTGTAAGATAGCTCCAACCTGTACTACAAAGAGGTTATCAAAACCCTTAGATCGTAAAGTACTATCTGGTAAATCGAATACAAGTGAGTAAATACACGAGCCGAAGCGTGTTAGCCTCCCTGCTTGTATTGTCGTGAGTCAGATTACAGGTTTTTGTTTAAAAAATATTCACATTATTAACTAAATACATTTATCAAAGATGGCAAAGAAAATTATTGTTAACGAAGTATCGAGAGCATCTAATGCACTCAAAGACTTCCAGATTGAACATGTTGTAGCAACTTATCCTGCTCAGAAGAATAAACCTGCACACTCGTTCATTGTTGTACTGAACAAAAGCTTCGAAGATGCTAAAATAGTAATCAAAGAAGCTGGTGTTAGCATTATCAAGACTAAGAGTTATCGTCATTTCGAACGTCTTGCTTTCTCTCAGATGAAATTGGATGGAAGAGCATATTTTGTGCCAAAGTTCCAGTGTAAATGCCGCCATTGTGGTAAGACTTTCACGTCTAATCACAAAGAGGCTGTATGGTGCTCAGACAAATGCCATAAGGATTTCAGAAACGCCAAGAAGAATGGACAAAAACAAAAAGCCGCTTAAACCTGGACAATTAGTTACAATAGGTAATCATATTTATCGTGTTGTAAAAGGCAATATTAAAGGTTGGCCTCCGTGCAATAAATGTGCATTTTGGAATCTTTCAGTCTACCATACAATATGCGAAAGATTCTGTTTTAAGGAATACTATTCAAAAGATAGGCCAATGTTACAAGATTGTTACTTTAAACTCGTAAAATAATGAAAAAGGTTATTAAGGAAAATGCCGTAATTATATGGCTGGCTATGAATGCTCTTTGTGGTATTCTCATGTTGTGCAATAAAAATGTACAATTTCATCCTTGGTCATTACCATTCTTTGCGAATTGCTGTGCTATTATTTGGCGTGAATTATCAATTCCAGAAAAATGAATAAAATCTTTCTATTCCTAGCAACCATTGTGCTAATGCTAGGATGTTGCGTATCAAACGCATTTGCACAGAAAAATGTAACATTGAAAGGTAAAACTTTCATTGTACAGAAGGATTCTTCAGAGAATCAAGGAACTCCAACAGGATATGAGTACCAGGCATCAGATGGCACAGTGTATCCAGTTTATCTCTCAAAAAACGGTAAAGCGTTTATTTGGCGAACAAGTAAAAAGACTGGTAAAAAATACCGTCAATATTTGCCTAAGATAACAGAAATGTTAAACGAAGCAAATAAGCCCAAGTAGATTCTGGGTTAAGTGAATCTAATAGTTAACTTTAAACATTTATCAAAGATGTTATTTACAAAAGCAACAGAAGCAGGTATTCAGCTTGAAATTGGTACAATACTGGATTCCAAACAGATTAAAGCTCTCAAAATAGACGTGAATAAGAAACGCGTCGTTGAGGCAGCACGTGATTTACACGTAGATGTAATGATTCTTGACCCTACATCTGATTTCCAGATAAAAGTAGGTCGACTGTTGAAAGACAGTGTGTCAGAATTGGAGATGCGTAAAGCGAAAGAAGATTTGTTAGAAGCATCTGTAATCATTTGTGACCTTATTGACGAGCTTCCTGATGATATTAATGAAGCACTACTGTATGCTGAAAAGCATGCGATTATAGATGCCATGATAGCTAAATTCGAAAAAGAAGTAAAAGCTGTCCTGGGAGAGCACGTAAATATAATTGTGGATATTACTGCGTATGAACGTAAGAACCCAGAACCAACTGCATCCGCCTAAGAAGAAAAACAGAGAGTCTGTTCCCATAAATCCTATTAGAAGAGTATTCTATAAGGATGGGGACAGCTCTATGCTGTTATGTAAAGACGTAACTCCCAATGCTGCTAAAGTATTGGTACACTCTATCAGGGAAAATGCTAAGAATCTTGGAATCAGCATACAAGGCAATTTTATCATTACGCAATAATCTATGGAACATAGGGTAAAAGACTATAAAATATTCGATTTGTGGAGAATTAATATATTCGACAAGGTTATTGATGATGTAATTCATGCTCTTAGAGTTAAATATCGTATTGAGATTTATAATACAGCAGAACCATTTGTATCTCCATCGGGAAAAGACGAAGGTAAAGTAGTATATGGATTCTCAGTAAAGATATGTAATCCAAAATGGGGATGGAATGCACGTCAATATATCGGTAAAACAAATTGGATGCCAAACGTGTGGGAAGCTAAACGCAAAGCTATTAATATTGCGATAAAGTGGATTCTGAGCCACAAGTCTCAGAAAAGTAAAAAACCAAAAATTGTAGCAATCAATGGTACTAAACAAAAACAACAAAGTTGATCCTGGCTTTTGGATTGGCTTATTAATGATCGCTGCATTTTTATACTTAACGTATAGATGTAGAGGATGAAAAAAGGTCAAATTATTCGTCGTAAAATCAGCGATGGAACACCAGTAGGTCCTTATTTAAGGATAGAAGAGTTTAAATACAACTCTAAAATAGTAGTTGCTCATATGATCAACGGAAAAAGTACATCGGTGCTTGCAAGAGCAAATGTGTACGAGCCTAAAGTATTGAATTTTGTACTATCTGATGATATCGTTACACGAATCAAGGAGAAAGTACAGAAAGCAATAATACACGATATTTCACAGAAGTGGAATACATTAAAAATGCAAAGCGCAGAAGTAGTGCAAATACGTTCGGTAAAGTATAGCACAAGAACAGTTATTGTTAGAATAGATGGTGTTAGCACTGTCTATTGGAACAAAAAACCACAAGTACGATTACAACTTGGAGAAATAATAGAATCTAGCGATTTCTAATGACTAAGTTTATCAAACCTGGACAACTGATTACAGTAAATAATACTGTATACAAAGCTCGTAAAAGAGAATGTGGTTGTCGAGGATGTGATTTGAACGATTATAGTCTATGCCCAAGTGTAATCGATAGTGCTATAAAAGAAAAAAGATACGACTGCGCAATGTATCAAGTAATATTAAAACGAATCAACACTTGATTTGTTCATAATTAATTTGCAATTAGAATCTACGGTTCGTGAGAATAGTAGATTCAATTTAACATGCATAGAACCCACCAGATATCAGGAAACCTCAAGGCCTGACAGCACATTCCACCAATAATGACAGTTTAAGTCTGAAGAGAGAAGGATGTAGTGCACAACAGATGTGTCAATGGGGAGAGGGTGCATGCATGTTGTAAAAATTATACGAGTGAATCAGACTCCATGGAAATTCCTAGGGAACTTGTATAATTTTAGCAACCCCACAGTCGTAATAGAAATCTCGTGGTAAATATGTCGGAAAGATCGACACACGTAGTAACTAACGCAAGAGGTCGCACCTCTCCCGTAGTAAGGATGCTTTAAACGTATGCCGTAAGTGCAACTGTGGGAACAATATACGTCCGAGGTGGTTTGGAGGGGTACGAAATCACGCTTTCAGAGAGTAGTACGTGTAGGACGTTTTAAATAATACGCTTAGTGCTGTGCGCGAAGATTGGCTTTATAGGTATTTGCTCTCCCCTCTGGTGGCCATGAAAACAGCACAACGGACTTGTAGCTCAGTTGGTTAGAGCATCAGACTCATAATCTGAGGGTCCCTGGTTCAAGCCCAGGCTGGTCCACACCTGTGAAGGCAAAATCCGTTTTAATTACTTTTAGTCATGATGATTTTAATTTAGCCCCTCAGCGGAGGGGCACCTGGTCTATTCGTCTATCGGTTAGGACGACAGATTTTCATTCTGTAAAGAGCAGTTCGACTCTGCTATAGACTACTAAGATTGTAGTATAATCAACACGGTGGTGTTGTAGGGTGTACCATTTTTACTTTACCCGAGTTAAAGAGCATATATCTTTTCCCCGTATACTACAATCTTCACTATAAAATACATACAATATGTTTATAAATGCTTTACATCTTGTTGCTATATTAGCAGCTCAATGTCCAGAAACAATAATGGAAGTTGGAGATTATTATATAATAGAAAATATTCAATATCCGTTTGCTGAACAAAAAGATGCTGATAGCAGAATTGCGTATCTGCCACCCCCTGAAAATAAGGTAGAGACGCATGAATATCCTTACGTCAAAACAGTTAAACCGTCCGTGCATATCGCACGGGCACATGTCAAACAAGACTTTAAATCTTAGGCGACCTGCGGCTTTAACTATTTTCATAAGAGATTCATTATACAGGAGGGTTCTTAGGGGAGAATCCTCCTTTTGTATGTATTTAAAATTAAGAAACTAACAAAAAGTGTCAAGGTTTTTTCCAAGTTCCTTAAAAACTGGGCATAGCAAATAATATTATTTTCTAAATTCATTTATCAAAGATGAAAACATTCTTAAAATTATTCGCTGCAGCACTTCTAGGCGCTGTGGTTTCGGTCGTAGGACTACAGATATACGACCATGTAACCAAACAATCTGTAGATGGTTCAGGCATTGAAATGCTCATGGACAGTATTGCGTCTGCTAAAATAGCAGATTACACCAATCCTGTGTTTAATAGCACAGATGAACTCCTCTCATTCAGAGATTTCTACGTTGATGACAAACAGCTTGACGACATTTTTGTACAGCTACCAGAACAGATTATACAAAATGTTGCTGGTGTATGTATATCAAAGAACGGGAGTGTAAGCAAACGTGAGCTAGTGCTCGAATATCTAGACAACCAAGACGTATATAATAATCTACCAAACGTTAAGGGCTCCGATAATCCTGCACAACCTGTCGATACCTCTGCTACAGATCTAGGCGATAAACGTGATAATATTATTTCTACATCATATCGCTACCGCACAGATACTGTAAACGGAAAGCCTGTTAAGATCCGTGTAACAACAGAAGAAAAGATAGAGTGATATGGTGAACGCGCTTATTGTATTCTACGAAGGAACAAAACCTACAAAAGGTAACGTAGAAGCACTTGCTAATGGTCTGTTAACAACATCCTGGTGTGATGGTGTAACAGAGATTAAGCATTTCGACTCTGATAGTATTAGTAGAGCTATATTGGACAGAGATAGTAAACAAGAGAAAAAGATGAATATAATATCCATCTCTTCAATAGATGACGTTAAGCGCACACAAGCTGCTCATCGTCTTGAAAGTATCTTGAATATTACCTTTGCTCAGGCCCTGGCTATGCTTGAAGAAGGTAAAATATCAGTGCCTATTGACATTGATATAGATGACATAACTCGCATTATTTGTGACGGCGGTGGTCGTATAACACACGGACCATCTAGTTATGCTGTATCACAAGCAGTATATTTTATGAACAGCTACGCAGGTAGACTGTGGGATTTGATTGAAGTAATAAAACAAATCCGAGACGGTATCATTACAAAAGAAACCGAAGCAGTTAAAAGCGCAATAGATATATTGAACGCTAATTCTGGTGGTAACTGGAGTAAGGTAGAAAAAGATGTGAGAAGTATCATAAACATTATGTGATATGTGTCATGGTAAGTACGGATTTAATGGCAAAACAATACGTTTTAAGTCAGAGAGTCCAAAACACAAGAATGCAGTGCCGTACACACGTACAGTAAAGCATAAAGCCTCAACTTATGAGGAATATAAATAAACTTTAAGTTAAACAATTAAACATTTATCAAAAATGGCAGAAAAGAAAGAAAACAAGAAGGCAGCTGAAAATGCAGCAGAGCCTCAGGATTTCAAAGTAAACAACCACGTGGATGAGGAGTCTCTGGTAGAGGCTGCTGTCGCCGACATGAAGAAGGAGGAGGCAGACAAGAAGAAGCGCGAGATCAAGGATGCAATTGGTCTGGCCACCTATCAGAACGTCAAGACCCGTGCGGAACTCCGTGCACGTCGCCGTGAAGACGACATCACCAAGGAGAAGTTGGACGGAACGAAGAAGCTGCTCGAGCGTGTAATCGGCTTTGAGACAGAGATTGTCAACGGTCGCCTGGTTCCCACAAAGAACAAGTGCAAAGAGCCAGTCCTGACTCCTACCGAGTACAAGGAAGAGAAGCGTAAGTTGAACGAGGAGATTGAGAAGAAGATCTCTGAGAGCAACAAGCAGTTACGTAAGGATCTCGAAGAGCTGCGCGCCAGCTATGAGGGTCGTTACGCCTACTGGTGGGATTAATCCCATTATATGATTTTCACTCACCCAGAATCCTAGAATCAGTGGTGTATAAGCAGTCGAAAAATGTAAAAATGGCATTGCGCCTGGTATGGATGAAGTAGTCTGCTTTATGTGAATTGACACATACACAAGAACCTTTGAGTCACGTGCGAAAATCAACACCGTCAGCACGGTGTAATAATATGCTGCCATTAGATCAACAATTACGACGTATGAGTCATGAACCGGTGCTACTGTGAGCGGTCAACCTTCATTAAGGGAAGCAGCTACCGCGTTGTATATCAAGAATGCGAGTATATTCTGCAAGAACCAGAGAGTCAGTCAGGGCAATGTACTACAAATAAAGGTTTATGAAAAAGCCATTCTAAGCGTTTAATATACTCCAGAGGATTAGCTACCCACAAGAGTATAGAAAATGCGTCAGAGAGGCTGTAAATAGCCTTAAATCGAATCTTACAACTGATCATTGTGAGGTTCACAAGTGAAATCTTAGCGTGTCCTAGGATATGCTGTTCGGACGGCGGTTCGATTCCGCCCAGGTCCACGTGTATTATTGATTAACACTCCAAGCTCCCTGAATTGTGTACTCGCTGGCACTGAAGAAGGTGTACAGAGGATAGAGGCGGGAGCTTTTAATCTGGGCTTGAATGGTTTTGACGGCAGCGGAAAGTAAGACGTTAAGCGCTTCGATATAAAAATTAACTGGCAATTATAACATTGCAGACTACACGGGTCTCCAGGAGGCAGCGTGAAGTCGGTGTACAGGCTACCTAAGTGCCTGTGAACGGTGAATGAGTAATAACGGAACTATGGCAGGTTCGAAGCCTGCACTCATTCCAATGTTGTGGACATGCTTACAGAGGCTCGCTTGACACCACTATAAAAACAAACGCCTCAAAAGGTTCCTTAGCTCAGTTGGATAGAGCAACAGATTTCTAATCTGTCGGTCGAACGTTCGAATCGTTCAGGAATCACTATGAAAAAACTAGGATATCGTGAAATGTTACGGGACCGCTGTCCCAAAGTTGTAGACCTTGCATTGAAGTTTACAAAATCTAAAAATGCATGGGTTGAACATACTTATACTCATTTCGTAAAGATTATAGGCGATAAAGTTGATAATGAAAGCAGACTTATACAAAAAGCTCCTGAAAATAAGAAGGAGATCGTACGAGCTATACTTGGAATTGTTAAAGGTAAACCTAAAAACTTTATATTTGAGAGAAGTATTGATTGGGACGAGCTTACTGATACAAATGACCCAAAAGATCCAAGTACGAAAATATATTGGAAAAGGGTTACTTCATGGGTAAACTGGTTCAGAACTAATCACGCGTATGTACAAAATACGTATGATAACTCTAAAAAGATAGGTAGAACTGATCTTGATATACGTATTGAGATTATTAATACTCATCTTAGCGAACTCATGCCTTCAAGAGACGCTTCAGAAGAAGAAAAACAAGCTAAATATGCATTTGTAGATAGATTAGTTGACTTCTTAATAAAGAGTTTTGAAAAAGAGTATGTGTAGTATATTTTCCAAATATTTGACTCCGATAGGAGTAGATGACGAGAATCAAAAACCTAGTGTTATTTACGATCATTTACGTATCGCATACAATCAAGGCGTAAAGGGTATAGTAGAAAATACCAAGGTGTTTTCGTTATGTGACGACGAAGTTGATGATGAAATTCTGTACGAGATTTGGCGCAATGATGATCTCCATAGTATATTGGTGTGGGTAAACAAAAAGATAGTCCTATTATTAGGGCTAGCTGATTATCGAACGATAGGTGTTCGAATGCGAATAGCAACAGGTTTACTTAACAAACTGGTATATGATGGAAGATTGTCTGCTAAATTGAGTAGCAAGATACATCGCAACTTTGTAACTACAATCAATGGCGAACTTTCTGAGATAAACACAGAAGATTTACCATTCTAGGGCAGAAAACCTAACGGGATTGGTATTCCCACTGCCCACTAAGCGTTTCGGTTCCGCGTACAGGAGTGACACCTTAATAAACCGAGTAAATTGTTTTTGATTATGAAGAATCCTAGAATCACCCCAACTGAAGTTGACTTAATCAAAAAAGCGCAAGCAGGCGATGAGCTTGCTTTTAATGCACTTTACTACAAGTATAAAGGCTTTGTAGAGAGTCTTTTGTTCCAGTATCTAAAAGATATGGACGAGTCTAAAGAAGTGGCAAATATTGTCTTTCTTAAAGTGCATGATAAACTCTCGAAATTTGTAGCATACGACTCCTTTGGGGGTTGGCTGCGAATATTGACTAATCGAACTGCAATTGATTATTTGCGTAGTATAAAGAACAAACAAGTAGCTGATATAAAGGAGGACCGACTAAACTCCAATATTCAGGCTTGTGCTGAAGATGACTTAGTCAATCATCTGACGTATAAGGAACTACTTCGTGAGTTTGAGAAACTTCCAGAGGTCACTCGTAAGATCTTTGAAAGATTTTATGTAGATAATTTAACCGTAGAAGAGATTAGTAAGACGTTTAATCCTAGAGTACCAGTAGGAACTATAAAATCCACGCTCTCCAGGACTAGACGTAAGTTAAGACAACGTTTAAAATTACAATCATGACAGTAGCTTTATTGTTCATTCTCGGAACACTGTTTATATTGGGTATCGCAAGATACAACAATAGCAACAAAGTATTCTGGGCCCTATTTGTAAGCTATACATTAGCTTTCACAGTAGGAACGATTGCTCATAAGGCAATCGAAAAGAAGGAACAAAGTCAGGTCATGCTCAACCAGGCGTACCCCACACAAGGGTTGTTGGCTACACAGGGAACATTCGTATGTATTCCTGAGTATGTAGACTATACAACACCAGTGAAGGTAACTTCAAGCCTTGTGAGTCAGGATTATACGCCTGATATGGTTGAGCCTAACCAGACTTTAAGTGATGTCTGTGGGGTGACTCATAGACTATACCTACACGCTTTGCCAAACCCGCCAAACAGTGTAGAAATTGTAGACGATTCTTGAAAGTCTACTACAATCAGTTCCTATGGTTATAGTTAAGTGGACTAACCAACCACAAGTAATTAATTTAAAAAACCGTTATCAAAATGGCAAAAAACAACAAGACTTCTGCAGCTGCAGCAGCAGCAGAAGCACAGGGAGCTCCTGAAAATAATACTACAGTGAAGTTTCCTGTAAACAATAACCCTAACACAAAGGGTATGAGCCAGAGCGATAAAGTCGCTTATATTGGCGCACTACAAAACGAACGTGCATTCTTGATGACCAATACCGAGAAGCCTTCTCAGTGCACTATCGATGGTCTCACCATGCTTGCACAAGTATCAATCCTCGATGTCGCTATTACTGAGATAGCATCTGGCAACAGTGTTGCTGGTCTTATCATCACAGCTAACGAGAACAACTACAACGCCTTGATGGGTATGGCAATTGAGCGCGGAATTAAGCTTCCTGAGTTCAAGATGCTTCCTGCTCCTACAGAGGAACAGCTCAAACAGGCAGGTGTTGTTGGCCTTCTTCCAGCTGAGACACGTGTTGTTACAATTGACAAGAAGGACGTGTCTGAAAAGACCATCAAAAGCAAAAAGAAGGAAATGGAATCTGTCGCCAAGGCAGTTAGCAATCCTGCGGAGATAAAGACTCCTGAGCAGTTAAAGGCATCTCTCACAGCCATGCTCGTAAAGCCTATCTCTGACGGTATTGATCGCCCAGACGCACGTGTACAACGTACCATCAAGTTCTATCGTGGCTATTTGACCATCCAGGCCAATGCTACTGAGGACAAGACGGCTGCCGTTAACGAAGTTAAGGATAAGTCTCGCCAGAAGTTGCTGGATGAGATAGCAGAGATTGTTGGTCCTTGCCCATTTGCATTGACTGGCACTGCTTACTTTCTTCGCAAGCGTTCCGCTGAGACTGGAAGTCCCATTTCGTCGTTCTGCCTCTATCGTCGCAGTGCCGTTCCTGAGAAGGACAATACCATTGACGATCAGTACGTGGCTGACATCGTTCGCATTCTCTTACTGTGGTCATGTAACAGTAGAATAGCTGAGTGCAACGAAGTTATCAAGGAGCAGAAGAAGCATCTTGAGAACGAGAAGGGCGCTGCAAAGGTAGCAACTGAAACTGCTATTCGTGCAAACGAGACCGCCATCGAGGAGTTGAACCTGATTATCACAGAAACTACCAATCCTTCATTCGAGGTAGTAGACGCTTTGATTGACAACTACAAGTCTGACAAGACTGACTCTGAGGAGTACAAACTTGCTCACCGTCTGGTTGGTAATATCATTGACACTTACTATCCTGAGTTCAAGGGTAAGGAGCTTGATGATGAGACTAATGAGGCATTGCTGAAGAATGTTCAGCAGCGTGCTGGCATTATTGTCAACATGTTCACCGATCCTCTGTCTCAGTCTATCAACTACAAGGAGAGCAATCTCGTTGAAGTTCCTGTTCCTGAGGAGAAGAAGGGTTAAGTGATGTGATAGTTTCGAAATCTATCAAAGGTATGAAACTAGTTACAACAATTATTTGTTCGCTATTGTTTGCCCTAGCAGGGTGGTCATTAGCGGAGGTAGAGAACAATGAGATGTCTATGCGCAAGCATCAGACATTGAACGCTGCAACGCTGCCCGATTATCGAGCATTGCCGTTGCCATCTATCACTCAACCTATAGTTGAGAGACAGAACAAAACGGAGAAAGAGTATGTCCCACTAGAAATAGTGGTTGTTAAGGACACATCTCAAGCTCCGAGAGTAAAGAACCTAGTGTACAAGAAGAAGCGTACATCTGCTCGTGCCACAATAAAACGTCAGGGGTTGAGCACACCAGCTATAATTCCTGATAGTATTGTTAACAACAAAGTACGTGGGGTTCGCGAGGAGTACACCCCAGACACTGTTGGACCTCCTAAAGCGTCCATTTGCCTCACAGTCGACGGTGAGGTAGTCTACAAGCGTTAGTCACTCCGGTGCATGGGGGATGTATGAGGATTCATACATTCCCCGCCCGATGGGCACACGTCAGCATTCGTCTACGGAGTAGGTCTCATCAACCTTAGAATGCGAATAGTACAACTTGATCCGAGAATATGTTAGCCATCTCAAATGGTGAGAAATCCAAAAGGTAGGATGAAATGCTATAAGTTTTATGCGTACTACATAATCGAATCGCTTATAGTAAGTAGGGTGAGCGTATGTATCAGACCCTAACACTAATATATACCAGCAGAGTCCTTTATGCTCTTGCCAGACTCTTTGAAGTGTGGGGTATTAGTAAGGAAGACGCATAAGTCCCGAATGATGGGCAAAACTGAACCGTATTCGACATACTATCTGATGATACATAAGGATAGCATAACGAAACAGGAGTCGCAACATTGAGTTTGAAGCCAAAACACTCAATGATGTATCAACTTTAAGCTGTAGTCTAGTGTTCCACGTCTCCACAACGTGTATGAAGGGATGAAAAATATCTGAGTATATTCGCCTAGCAGAAGGTGTGACTGTCTGCGCCGTACCGTAACTACGGTCCTTGGAGAAATCCTTGCCGTTCGATTCGTGCACAACTCCGTTGAAGGGGTGCCAGGGATGGGGTACAGAGGAAAATATGATGAAGATGACCGCCAGGCTTTAGTCGTTTGTGCGGGATATAAGAGGAAATGACTACAAGTGGATGCGCCACTTAATCCATATGGTTCTGGAGCCTATGGTACGCGGATGAAGAGCGCGGAGAAACTCTATTTCAATTGATAACAAGTACTGGTAAGCGAGTATTATGTTTGAAGGATGAGGAAATGCGTTTTAGATGGTTACTAGATAGCCAAAAATTTCTTATCTAGGTGGTCGATTCGAAGCCTATACATTCCAGTATAGAGAGAGATCGCTTCCTTCGAAAGTAAGATGATAGTTAGATGACGAACTGTATACAATATACCGTTATACTTTATCGGGAGAAGATTCTAACGAAGATAATACGTAGTAGAAAACAAAAGAGATAATTAACATGTTTAACAAAAATTGATGTCCCCTGGCTGGGAGAAATTAATGTTGTATATCAACGAAAGACTCCGTTTGTAATGTTTGTGAGTGCTTTCACGCCAGAAATCGAGTGCCAACCGTTCCTGAGAAGCAAATAGACAAGATGAATCCTATCAGAGCATAGACAGCAAATCTATGTGTTCGGTAGAGACCATGAAGTCATATACATTTAATCGATGGGCAGCTTATCGCGAAGTGAAATCACCTCCCTGTCTCGGAGGGGTAAAGGAAATAGAAGTAGCAAACCGTACAACCAGTTGCATTTGGGATAGTTTGTGAAACTAGGACTCGATGAAGCGGAACATTAAGTGGGTGACAAGAAGCGATGTATGAGGTGGAATTCCTCCAGTATTCGTGCACTATAAATAATGAGGGTGAGTAAACACATCCAAGAGAAGAAATATTTAGTACCGTAGAATCGCTAGGAAGAATTTTAAATCGTAGTACTTGAAAAGAGTTATGGAGCTCTTAGATTGTTCGATAAAGAAACGTAATCCTTACGTAGGTAAACACAAGCACGTTGAAATAACAAGGAAAGGTAATAGTAGTATGAGCCTTAAATCATGCAACAGGAGAGAAAATCTGTGGTTAAATGACAATCGTAGTGTAGTTAACTCTTAAGGTACTTGGGAAATATACTAACAGAGAAACTATGCAAAATTTTTGTGGTGAGTCCTATGAACATTAGTTGGATAATTCCAAAATTTTGCCAACGGACTCGAAAAAAGTGAATATTGGATTTAATATAAATTTAATAAATGTTTACGAAAATATAAACATACCGACAAATAGGGTTAGTGTTTGATACACATATTCAGCGTTCAAAGTTTTCGAACCTATTGAGATGATGGGCTTAGATAATCCTACCGTTGGATTCCCGTTACATGAGTTGAGCTTCATTTTAAGGAATATAGAAGTGTAACTAGTCTCTAATAGAAGCGTGCTTCCCGTAAGCACAGCAACTGAAATCACAATAACCGTCTAACGTCAACATCTAGTAGAGCCACCGAGCCGGATGTAAAACTTATATAAAACAAGGTAAACCTGCACCTTGAAGCAGGAATTATTAATCTTTCGTTGGTGGATCAACCACGATATCAAAAAGGAAAGAAAAATGGCAGAAAAAACTATCGACGTTAATATTTCAAACGTCATCCCTAGCACTCGTCAGGCTGCTAGTCTTATTGGTGCTTTGCTAGGCAAAGCTTACACTGAAGTTGAAATGAAGGAAATCTGGGCCGGCGGCAAGGAAGGCTTTGAGAACGACAAGAAGCAGGCAAACACTCCTGGTGTTGCTCTGTTGATTACCAATCGTTCTCCTCGCAAGTACACGCTCCGTACCAAGGATATCATTGGTGCTTGCTTCGATACAGTAGGTATCGGTGAGGCTAAGCAGGTAGGTATCTCTATCAATGCTCGCCCCGATGGCACTCGTGATTTGTTCTTCCCGCTCAACAACGGTGTTAATCCAGTTGTAACCGAGAAGCCCATCGAAGATGCAATCGAGGCTGCTATTCACGCTGAGGGTGAGAACTTCTTCCTGGACGCTAAGAAGGTTGCCAAGGTTCTGAACGACGCTAACCGCGCTGAACTCAAGAACATTGACATGCTGATGTCAGCTCTGAACAAGATGAAGCAGAACATCCAGGGCGCTATCGTCGAGAACGATAAGAAAGCAGATGAGATTTCTAAGGAGTGGAACGACTCCAAGATGGATAATGTCAAGATTAAGGACATCCTTAATGGTGGCGCTACGAGTGTGATTAACGTTCATACATCTAACGAGTAATATGAAGGTTAAATCCCTCACAGACTGGTCTATCGGTTTGATGGTCCAGTTGATGAAAAATGAGACCGTCGCAGAAAAAGTAAAAGCTGTCGGCGGAGAGGGTAAATCATACGCAATCTTCAGAGTTTGTGACGATGGAACTGTAGTTCTTGGTGAAACAAGCTTTGATTTCTGGAATCGACTAATCGGATGTCAGGTAAAACTGCCGTTCGAGAGTTGGGCATTAGCCGTATGGGATGCCCTTGTGAGTCTTTCTGTAGGTGACAATGCAGTTGCCATTGAAGAAGGACTTGGTGTTGAAATTGCTAAGAAAGCACAACGCGAAAATGAATATGATTGGGTTGTTTCTCGTTTATTCGAGATACACGAGCATGTATGCAACAATAAAGGCGGTGGAGCGTCTCTCGAGGGAGACCGGAGGAAGTCAGGCTCAAGCGTAGTCGTCAAACCTGTTGCAGAGCCCGTTGTCGTGAACGTGAACGTATCCGACAAGCATCGCGTATTTCACTTTCCTGACGCAACTGGTAAAGCATTTCTTAACCTGGAAACGGGGATAGTAGGAATGAGTGTAAGTACGTCCGATGAATAATCTCGAGGGATTTAGTCTGTATATGTCGAGGCATTAGCAGACAAGGATTTACAAACACTTATTATTACAATTCTTATCTTAGTTGAGAAGTGTAAAAACAACAATAAAAACAATCTCATTTATACACTTGAGGGTGTTTTGAGGAGTAGGGTCTCGAGGGACCCTCTCCTCGGAGATTAGTTTTAGCTTTATACACAAGCGATTGGATATAAGGCACGTAGGTAATCTCGAATTCAACATAATTCACGGAAGTTTAACTAAATCAAATGTTTATAGTATGACGAAATCAATTAAGTTGAATTCAAGTAAGATAATCGCTATGCGCGATGAGATTAATTCTAAGAAGAAGAAGTATTGGAATTATATTAAGGCAGAGAACCTTCTCTCCAAGAAAGAGATTAAGGCTGGTCTGCGTTCCCATGATGTGAAGAATCTCTATAATGAGATCACACAGATGGCCGAGAAACTTGTCTATATTAAGGGTATGCTTATGTATTTGAATATGGGTATTACTACTTTTGACAAGGAGGCGTTTAAGAAGACGAACAATTATAGTATTTTTATGGCTTGCGAGATGAAGGAGGCTATTTGTCAGTTGAAGATGATTCCTACTCTTGACCAGAAGACTAAGGCTCAGAAGGGTCTGAAGAATATCGGTAAGGATGAGGTATTCACATCTGCAAAGATTGCTTCTATGATTAAGGATCTCCAGTTGAAGGCTAACAAGTTTGATACTGCAATGGAGGACTTTAATACGAAGACTTCTATCGATCTCGATGCTGCAACAGCAGATATGTTTAAGATTGATATGGCAGCGTAAAATACATATGGATCAGAATGCTGGTGCGTACGTGTAAAGAAACGTACGAGCGGATCGTTCCCGCACTGATCGCAATATTTCCCAATAATTAACATGTTTAACAAAATTCATTTATCAAAGATGAAACCAAAATACAAGCAGGTGGTTCTGCCTCATTTTATGGCAAACACCGATTTAAACAAACACAGCAAAGATTACAACCTTAAGGCTGTATTCAATTCTGGTGAAGAGGGTATAGTATATATCTTCAAGAGAAAGAGTTTTATTACTCGTTTAATTAACAAAGTTTTTAACAAATAAATAGCATAATCAATATGAATAACAATACAAAGGTAGAAACTGCTCAGAAGAGTCAGGCTACCAACAAGAATACATCCAAAGTTCCCACAGGTAAAGTAACTCTAATGAAAGAAACGGAAGCCCGCAAGAAGGCTCGTGAGGAACAGTACCGTAGTTTCCGTATTAACGCTCTGCGTCGCCGTTGTAAGCGTATGAAGTTCGACGACGAAAAAACAGAAGAGCTCGTAAAGAAACTCATAGAACAGCTCGACGCTCCTAAGGAATACAACATTTTAATAATGTTGAATCGTGACGATGGTCCCATGGTGAAGGAAGCCCTGGCAAAGGCTAATATTCATTATAAGTATCACGGAGATACGTTTTTCTCTATTGACGGTAACCAGGATGTACTCGCGAAGATACGCGAGATCGCTCCACCTAAGGCTAAGATATATCCTTACGCCAAGAAGATGGAGTCTGTAATCTCTAAGGAAGATAGAGAGAAGGTAAAGAAGCCTACTAACAATACGGCTGAGAAGAAAGCTGCTGCAAAAGCAGCGACATTCAAAGGTCGTGGATCTACTCGTGCCATTCATAGAATGCAAATAGGTAGACTTAAAGATAAGATTACAAGAGAGATTAAACCGATTAGAACTCACGGTTCTGAGAAGTTTAATAAGAACGGAAAACTCCTGGCAAGACGTAAGCCGTCGCCCCGTCCAAACGCCGGAACCAATAAGACGAAAGTTAAAATTGGTAAGCGAGCGTGGATAAAGGCCAACAGTACGCAGGCTGTTTTAAGCCTTGCTGAGCGCATTGCTAAGCAGAAAGCTATAACTGTACAGCTGAACGCTAAAAAGAGCTCTAAAGGCTCAGAAAAGGCCTCTACGAACGTTAAAAAGGCTGCATAACATATGGTAAACCTAATAAGTAAACTAATATGGCACATAGCAGCATACGTCTTAAGGCTCGTAGAAGAAAAGTAGCGAACCTTGCAGCCAACAGTCGTCAGCATTCCGTTAGAAACTGTACAATACCTGAGGCTAAGAAGGAAGATATCATTGATATTAAATATTCCTGGGGTACTGTAAAAGGTACTAAGGGAGGTGGTTGGACAAATCCAAAAGAAGGATATCCTCAACCAAAGAATCTTCGTAAAAGATGTCGTGGACAAAAGTGGATAAGATACAAAGATGGTACCGTAGAACTTAAGAAGTGGGATTATCCATCAGAGTTCCCAGATGCACACGCCCACGAGAAGAAGCTTTGGAAGAATCTCGGCAAAGCCGCAAAGATGAAGGCTTATGAAGACGAGAAGATGAAGAGGTGGGAACATAAACATCCGAAGCCCTGTCCTACAGACGATCTCTTCAAAGACGAATATATTCCTCTTTGGGAGAAAGAACGTGAGGAGGCTTTGACTCGCATCAGAGACTTTGTTGTCTCAATGTTTGACAAGTTACCGTTGACTGGTCGGTATAAGACTGGTGAACATAAGTTTGAGGAGAAGCAGATCGCTGAGATCAAAGACATAAATGGCGAAGGTCATAAAGTCAATGAACTCAAGAAGGATTCTAAACTTCTCAAACACGCTCAGAAGAAAGTAAACGAGGCTTCCGCTAAGAGTGAGAAGTTTGTTGCTGGAAATCTGAGAGACCATAAGCGCAAGAAAGGACGAATAATCCTTCCTGAGCGTAAGGCCGCATAATGCACAGTAAAGCCTCTGCTTAGCACGTAACTGTGTTAGTACACTACCGAAGTCTAATTGACGTTAGGACGGTTCTTCGTGGACATCGCCAAGCGAGTCCTCGCGAAACGGAGAGAGGTTCGATTCCTCGGTGTACACAAGGATGGGTTAGTATAATGGTAGTACTGCAGTAATGCTATAGGTCAGCTGTAGAATGTTGGTTCGAATCCAGCACCTGTCCCTAGTATTAACTAAAGAACCTATGAGTCATGTGGATACGAAATCGAATAGTCTACGTATACGACGTAGAGATATTCCCTAATTGTTTCCACTGTTGCTGTAAAGATACAGAGACAAGTCGACTATACAAATTTGAGATATCAGAAAGAAGGAATCAACTAGAAGATCTAGTTGGTTTCTTTTTATCTGAGGGTAAACAAAGCATGCGAATGTTTTGTGGTTATAATAACCATCATTATGACGATGTTATAATCAATTATATAATTGATTATTCACATACACTGGCAAGTTTACCTTATTGGAAGATTTGTCAGTCTTTGTTTAATCTATCTACTACGATAGTGGAAGACGAAGATGGGAGTCGTGAGAAGCTCAAACGATGGAAGTATGCACATTACTTCGAGTCTATGGACTTACTCACAATGCAGTTTAGTCAAAAGCTTAGAGTGGGTTTGAAAACCATGCAGGTTACAATGCACTATAAGAATGTCTATGAGTATGAGGGAGATTTCGATCAACCCTTGCCTGTAGATAAAATTGACGAAATGATAGCATACAATATAAACGATGTTGAATCGACTACTGAGTTATTAAGCCGCTTGAAAGAGCAAATCGATTTAAGGTTGTTTATCGAAAAAGAACACGGCATAGATTGTCTTTCTATGGACAGTGTTAAAATGGCAGAAACCTTCCTGTTAGAAGAATATTCTAAACGGTCAGGTATTCCAAAAAATGTTATAAAGGAAATGCGTTCTCCTATGGATTATATTCCATTGAAGGATGTTATTCTGCCGTTTATAAAATACAAAAATCCAAAGTTACAGGACGTTCTTGAGGATATGAAGAAACAGATCGTATACTCTAAAGAGCGCAAAGGCTATGAGAAGAAGTTTGTTCTCTCAAATGTGGTGTATTCAGTAGGCGTAGGAGGTATTCACTCTATACATACTCCGAAAATATTCCACCCTAAAGATGACGAGCACATAGGACACGCCGACGTCACTAGTATGTATCCAAGCTTATTAATTAAGTATCAATTGGGTCCTCGACACTTAGGAAAACTATTTTGCGATATATTCGAAGGTATTTATTATGAACGAATAGAAGCAAAACGTACTGGTCAAAAGATTAAGAATCTGTTTCTAAAGATCGTGCTTAATTCTCCTACTGGTAAAATGCAACAGGAGGTAAGTTGGATGTATGATCCGTTCAATGTTTTTAAGATTAGAATAAACGGTCAGCTAATCCTTTTAATGCTTGTAGACAGGCTTTTGGAGCTTGGATGTGAAATCATTCAGGTCAACACTGATGGCGTCGTCTACAGGGCTAAAAACAGCCTTAAAGAGGGTATAGAGAGAGCCATCTCAGAGGTAGAACAGATTACACAACTTGGTTTTGAAGTAGATGAGTACGAAGCATTCTATCAATACGCTATCAATGACTACTTTGGGGTCTTGAAAGGCGGAGAGATAGAAGAAAAAGGTATGTTTATTACAAAAACAAAGCTTGGGAAGGGACTAGCACCAGTAGTCATTCCAAAAGCTGTAATAAATTACTTTGTCCATAACATTCCAGTGACAGAAACTATTGAGAAGGATAAAGATATCCGTGATTTCTTAATGTCACAAGCTGTAGATAAGAAGTTTAAAGTTATGCATGGTGATAAACCTGTACAACGTATCAATAGATTTTATGCAAGCACTAACGGTGAATACCTTTATAAGGATAATCCTGAAGATGGTAGAGACCGAACAAATATGTTAACAAAATCAGGAGTAACAATCCTGAATAAGTTTGATGATACACCGATAGAAGATCGCAAAATTAACTATCGTTACTATACCAGTGAAGCCAAAAAGATAATTGCTGACTTTACTGAACAACAACTAGAATTATTTTAGTAATACACTTAGAACCCAAGAGTCGATAGTATGATTATTGAAGTAAACACAAAGATTTTGGATGAAAATCCAGAATTAAACGCAAATCAATTATTGTTTCTGAGTATTGTGTTGGATAAGAATCAGCCTAAATATCAAGACGTCCGCAAGATTGTCAGCCTAATCAGCGACGACGAAATACAATACTTACTCGATCAACATTTGGTCAACTCGATAGGGAGAGGTGATTCAGTTACATATGAACCATCAGAGAAGTTGTTACAACAAGTTACTCTTAAAAAAGAGTACTTCGACCTTTTCTATGATATGTATCCTGTGTATGTTGTGAGAGCGGATGGAAGTAAATCTTATCTGCGTGCGAACGTAAATAAGTGTCGACATTTCTTTAATACCAAGTGCGGAAGGAGTTCTGCAATGGCCGAGCATATTATTAAGTGTCTCGACTATGAAGTATCTAAGCGTATGAGAGAAGGCTCTCTTAGCTATATGATGACCATGTGGAATTGGTTGACACGTAGCCAATGGGAAGCTGTAGAAGATGAAATGAACGATAATTCCAAAATATCAGTAAACTCTTATGGAACAGAACTTATCTAATGTACGTCCGATGAGTGTTGTGGCCCAAGAGGCTATCAACTACGTTAGAGGAAGAAGAGAGCATAATATTGTATCTCTTAAAACTAGGTGGAGAAAGTTTAATAAGCAGTGTATGGGAGGTATTGAACCTAATACTGTCATTACCATAGCTGGTATATCTGGAAGTGGAAAGAGCTCATTTGTTAATGAGCTAACTACCGACATAATTGATTTGAATCCAACTGAAGACATAGTCATTCTAAACTTCTCATTAGAGATGGTTGGATTTAGGCAAGTTGGAAGAACGTTGTCGAATAAACTTCGAATAACTACTTCTACCTTGTATAGTTCAGAAATGGACCTGGACGATGAGACGTTTAAACGCGTAGTTGCAGTATCTAACCAGTTGAAAGAGTATCCTATCTATTTTGTAGATAATCCAACTACTCCTTCAGAGGTAGAACGAACTATTAAATCTTTCTATGAGTCACATATAAAGGGTTCTAAGAAACACTTTATTATTGTATACGATCACACGTTGCTGACAAAACAAGTAGGTTCTGTTATAGAAACTACATCTGAACTCGAAAGAGTATTCATCCAGGCTAAAAAGCTCCCGATGACGTCAGTTATACAGATCGCTCAGATGAATAGAAATATTGAGTCTTCAGAGAGGATAAACAACCCATTGAGTCATTACCCAATGAGAAGTGATTTATCGTCATCTGATGCAATGTTCCAAGCAAGCGATTATGTCCTTGTGATGCATAGACCAGAGATATTGAACATCCAAGAGTACGGTCCAAACCGTTTACCTACACAAAATAAGGTGTACATGCACATGTTGAAAAACAGAGATGCAGGAAAGCCTTGTATTCTTGAATTCGAGAACGATTTGATGTACAACAATCTGGTTGAAAGTTAATGCGCAGATGGCTAGTATTAACTTAAAAAATAGGCTGAATTATGATTACAACATACACTTTTGGTAAGAAGAACAACAACAATAGTATTCCCTTTTCAACTAGTAGCAAACCCAACTATTCTAAGATTCTTGACGATCTTGTTATTGCTGATGTAATTAAGAAGAATAGTTATCTGTTTAACAACAGTAAGAAGAATGATGAGGACTCTGCCCTCTTCAAGGCTCTTCTGGGCAAGAAGTATGATACTAAGCTTGACAACGCTATTGATTTTCTTGCTAATTATAAGAAGTATAAGAAGAGTTACTCTATTCCGTATATCTACGGTAAGATGTATACTCTGAGTGATGGTACCCCCATTGTTTTCTACGAGGATGAGATCCAGATCGGTTTCGATTCATATAAGTATACCGATTTCTCTGATTTCAACTTCCTGAAGTCATTGAGTACCAATACCAAGAAGACTATTATTAATATCTACACCAACGGTGCAGCTAATATTAATATTAATCTTCTTTAATCATTAGAACTATAAGTCAATATGATAATATTACCAACTCAAAAAGTTCCTGCAACTTCGACTAATCCGCAGTATTTGGTTTTATACGGCCTTCCTAAGGCAGGTAAGACCAGTGCTGTAGCTCAGTTGGAGAATAATCTCATCATAGACCTTGAAGGCGGATCTAAGTTCATTGATGCGCTAGCTGTTCAGGCACGTACCATTAATGATCTTGGAGAGATTGCACAAGCCGTTCGAGCTAAGAATGATGAGTTGGGACATAATTTCTATAAACACATTACAATAGACAATGCCACACGTCTTGAAGACATTTGTATGTCTTATGCTTGCACTCTATATAGACAAACGGAACTTGGAAAAAACTGGAAAGGAACGGATGTCACTACGCTCGCTCGTGGAGCAGGTTACAAATATCTAAGAGACGCTGTGAAGAAGGTAATTGATATGTTCAAGGACCTTTGTGACGAATTTATTCTAATAGGCCATGTCAAAGACAGTATCACCGATAAAGATGGAGAAGAAGTTAACGCAAAAGAAATCGACCTCGTTGGTAAACTTGGGAAAATTGTGTGTGGTATGGCCGACGCTGTCGGGTACGTCTATCGCAAAGATAATGAAACTCACATCAGCTTCAAGTCTGGAGGAGACGGAACGATTATGGAAGCACGTGCTAGGCACATCGCAGGTAAAGATATTGTTATAGCAACAGGTAACGAAGATGGAACTATAACAACCTATTGGGATCGTGTTTATAAACCAGAAGTATAACTCAGAGTTTAAAAATTATGTATAGTACAAAAACAGCAACAACAAATAATGAGGAGTTTAACTCTTCATATATGCCTGTGGGCATTAATGAGAATATTACCTTAAAAGAGGTAAACGTTAATAAGACACCTAACGGTCGTGATTTCTTGGAGATTATCTTTGAGAATGAAAATGGTCAGACCGCTACTATGACTGAGTGGAAGAATGAGAAGAATATGTGGATTAAGACGGATGAAGATCTTCAGCGTCGTGATAATCAGCAGTTCGGTCGTATTCTGCAGGTAATAGATGCAATTAAAGGTGGTCATAACGATTTTGAAGGTTCTTCATTTATCGAGATGATTACTTGGGCTAAGATGTGTCTTAACGATGGAGAAAGTGGTACCGCTCGTCTTAAGGTAACTTATGATAAGAACGGTTATACACAGGTATCCAAGAATGGTATTTTCATTGAACCTATGAGTGTAACAGAGTCTCAGATTAAGCTTTGGAAGAACGATCTTTTGGAGCGTCCCATTGTAGCAGATAGAGAACCTGCTGCAGATCCGCTCAGTGTAACAACTGCTCCGGTTACTGAGACTACAGGTGCTGACGACCTGCCTTTTTGAGATTAATGTAAATGGTATTACATACTATATGCATTATGATGATTGGCTGAAACTAAGGGAATGGAGACGAAAAAACGACCCGTTCTACTGGTTATGACAGTCAGTGGTGCTGACGACCAACCTTTCTAATTTAATACGCGTATATTCGCACGTTGACAGCCCACGAAAGTGTATTGCTGGCGATTATGTTAGAATAAACGGTCAGTGGTGGAAGACTGATGGAATAAATCTGTCAGCCCCTTCAGTTATGATACAAAAACGATATCAATATTGGACCCATGAAGGTGTCGTATGGACACCTTGGGTAGATTATTGTGAAGATGATTCACAATTGAAAGAAATTGAAAAAATGTACAAATGGCAACTTAAAAATAAACTCAAGAATGAGTTTAGAGTTGTATAAGGTCGGGATTTTGGCGTAAAGGTAGCCGCGAGGGACTTAAAATCCCTTGGTCAGTTGACCGTGAGGGTTCGAATCCCTCATTTCCCACATACTAAGAGCTTATAAGCCATGTATAGTACAAAAACAGCGATTACAATGAGTCTTAGAGACTTGTTGAATAAAGTGGATGACTATACTATCTATTCTTATTATCTTGGTGCTTTTAAGCCAGGGAAACTTATGAATAGTCCTTTAAGAGGAGACGATAAGATGCCATCGTTCGCTATATTCGCAACTAAGGATGGTGCTTTATTGTTTAAAGATCATGGAACAGGAGTGTCTGGAAATGCTCTGAAGTTCATGAAACTCTATAAGAATATTCAAACACGTGAGGAACTAGAGAAAGAACTGCTGAGAATCGTTAAGCGATCCAATCCAACCAGCAGTGTGGCAACTGTGACACGGTCATATACTCCTTCTGGAGAATCTGACATCGGAATAGTTCGTCAACCATTTACAGAAGTTGATAAAAAATACTGGAAGCAATTCCATATATCTCTGGATACGTTGAAGAAATTCAATGTATTTAGCATTAAATACTATCTTTGTAATAGAGTCGTCAGAGGAACCTACAAAGATACCAGTCCTATGTATGCATATAAGGTTTATGATAAATTTAAAATTTATAGACCTTTAGCCTCAAAGTATACTAAATGGCGTACCAATCTGACAAATCGGCACGTACAGGGATTGGCTGAACTGCCCTATGAGGGAGGGGATATCCTTATAATCACTAAGTCTTTAAAAGATGTTATGTGTTTGTATGAGATGGGTTTTAGTGCTATATCACCTTCGAGTGAGACTACATTTATACCTGATGATATATTGAAGTCTTTACGATATAAATGGAAGCGTATTGTCATACTATTTGACAGAGATGCAACTGGTATGAGGAAAGCTAGAGAATATAGTAAGAAATATAAAATAGATGCTATATTTGTCCATAAGAAGTTTAACTCAAAAGATATTTCGGACGCGGTGAAGTCAAACGACTTTACAGAAGTAAAGAATTGGTTACAAAAAACAATACAGTATGGTTGAGACATTGATCCTTGGTACGTTTTTGGGTGCGTTTATCACCACAATCGTATCACTATACATTTCATATAAGAATGCTACACAGCCTTATGTGATTAAGAGTTTATCGGATGGATACGAACTGATAGCCATAGATAGAAAGTTTGATAATGACAAGTATACCTATGTTGCTATAAGAAAGAATGGTAAAATCATTACAGCAGTTCGATTAGACGATAGAGGTGTGAAGGACATCTGTTATGATGTCGAAGTCTAAAGGTAGGGTTAAAAATGCGACAGCGGTCGATGCGTATGGACTACATTTTCGTAGTAAGCTCGAACTCTATACGTATGAAGCTTTTATGGAAGCAGGGATACCTGTAAAATATGAGCCAAAGCATTTTACTCTGCTACCAAAGTTCGAGTGGATGGGTCAAAAAATAAGACCTATTACATATCTACCAGACTTCGTAGGACGAGGTTTTATAGTAGAATGTAAAGGTCTTATGGGAGATTCATTTCCTTTGCGTTGGAAGCTTTTCAAGTATTACTTGTATAAGCATCACGCGAAAACTAAGCTATATCTTGTGAGAAATCATAAAGATGTAGACGCCATGATTCAAGAACTTAAAGTCAGTAAAAATGGAAAAACAAAATAAAAACAATTCTTTTGTCAATGATAACGGCCATATAATCCCAAAACCTTTCGGTGTAGACTATGATCTTATACCAGGTAAGGTATATACTTTAATTCACGATCGTGATTTGTATGTGGATTATTTAGTCGAAGACAAAGATTTCGAATTTCCAAAGAAGTACTATTTGAACGATAAAGATATTAAATTTATAAACAAAGCTATCGATACGTTTAATAAAACTGAGAAGATGACAACAGGCATACTTCTTAGTGGTATGAAAGGATGTGGTAAGACACTTATGGCTAAGAAAATAGCTAAAGAGTCTGGCCTGCCTATCATAGTAGTAGACAGTAAAATGTCGTCTGATGACATTGAGCCGTTTTTTGCGAAATTTACAACCGATGTATGTATTATCTTTGACGAAATCGATAAGTATTGGAATACTCGTTATCTCCTTGGATTTTTAGATGGTGTAAAACCTACTTGTAAAAAGATGGTTATTGCAACATGTAATGATGAGAAGGAAATCAATACGTATTTGAACGATAGGTGTTCTCGTATACGTTATAAGAAGTGTTTTGGAGGTCTTACAAAGGATAGTGTTAAAGGAATCATTAATGATATTATTGGGGATAAAGATAAAGCAGATGCAGCAGCAGAATATATTTGCAGCAATGTTGATACTATATCTTATGATAATGTTATTATATTTGGAGAAGAGATAAAGAATAATCCTGATGATTCCTTTGATGATATTATTGAATTCCTTAACATATCTAAACGATGATGGACATATCAGTTCCTTATTATGAGGATTTAACTAGAATATCCAATTCGAACATAGGCTGGTTCCTAAACAAGGGACCAGCCTTTTTGCATAAGATGCTTACAGACCCTCCACCAGAGGAAAAGAACCCTGTGTTGGAGCGTGGAACTATGATTCACGAGTATCTGTTACAGCCTGAAGAGTTTCAAAAGGACTATGTAGTCTGGAACAAAAGTAGACCTTTCTCTGCACAGCAAGAGAAGTTCTGTCAGGCTTTAGCATCTTCTTTAGAAATAGAGCCGAATAGAGCCATTCTAAGCGCTTATAAAGAAGCATATAGTACAGCAGGAAAGTCAGAAGACAAAATGCTGTCAGAAGGCCTGAAAATAGCCTCTACGCTGAAGGATTATATAGACTTCCTGAAAGAAAACGATGGTCGTATTATGATAACTCCTTCAGAGTACAGAATGCTTGAGAGAATTAAGCAGAATGTACAATCCCATAAACTTGCTTACTCTATAATAGAAGCTTCGAGAACACTTCGTGATTATAAAGATGATGTAGTGTTTGAGAATCATCACGAATTTCATATAAACTGGACATACTATGTAAAAATGGCAGCTGGTGTTGCGTGTAAGTCATTGTTAGATGGTCTTACTCTTGATTTTAAGAATAAGAAAGCTATCATATATGACTTAAAGACTACACAAAAGTTATGGCACTTTGAGGATAGTATGAATCAATATGACTATCTCAGACAGCTTTGTTATTATTATCAAGCTGTCGTATGGTATTTGCGATATGAGCTCAAAGAAGACTGGAATAAATGGTCTTTTGAGTTCTATATTATCGGTATAGATACTACAGGAAGTGGTGATATTCGTGTATTTAAGATTGATCAGTTTGATGTATATTCTAGAAAAGATACTATATTGAAAGCTATGCAAGATATATATTGGCATCAGACTAACAATAAGTGGGAACATAGTAGAGAATATTATGAAGGCGATGGCTCAGAGTCATTGAACCTATGAGTACACAAGTAAAACTAATAATTCCATTAATAGATGAAAATTTTTCAAAAGATGATTTTACTAGTCAGGCTGGATTTGTTAATGGTTATATAAACAATATAAATCATCCAGACTTGTTAAATCATTTATTTTTGTTGTATAGAGCAGAAGACCGTACATATGAAGGTGCAGTTGTTATGTCTAAAATACAGCAAATGAAGTCTTTATACTCTTGGAAAACTGTTAAAATTCAAGGACATTATTATACATTGTATACTATATCTTTGATTGGAAGTAAAATGAAAAGTTTGCTAAAAGGAATTCCAAGTTTTGATAGAGCCGACGTTGAAAAAACATTAAAGTTTTGGAATTTAGAAGAATCTGATGTAAATCGTATATTACTTGGTGAAAATCCTCTTCTTGGTATAGATACAGCGTCTGTACCAGAGGAGGATTATTCTTATCCAGACTTAACAACGGAATCAGGATACAAAGAAAGCCTAGCTATCGAAAAATGATAGCCAGGCTTTTTTTATTAAGACTGCATATTACAGAATATTATAAAAGAAACTTTTCGTTTGATTTTAAAAGTTAACGTAACTTACGTCCACCACGATTTGATTTTCTACCGCTCTTCTTTTTATTTCCTTTCTTCTAAACAGATTCTTTCTTGGGTATTACAAATCTATTAAGACCAGTATTTCCTAGATAATTAACGCGGTTAACCAAACCTATTTCTGTAGATTGTTCATAAGAAGCAGGATAACCAAAAGGCCTATACCAAGAATGTGCAGCACCATATTCCGATCTGGTAAAATATCCCGTATAAGGTCCACCTTGCATAGGATCTTCTAGTTTACCTTGTTGGCCTTCAACAATCATATTTTGTCCAGCCTCTACAGATTTTGTCATTACATTTATTGTTGCAGAAACTGAGTTTGTAAGGTCGTTGATTGTCTGGTAGTCGTATGGTGCTATACCTTCTGTAAAGTTTTTGAGAGACTAAGCAGCGGCTGCTATTTTTATAAAATCTAATTGTTTTTGAACAGCATCCATTTTTTTACGTGTAACTGCTTTTGTAGTTCTACTAACTTTTTTAGTATAACCAAGCATTGCGTCAGACTTGTTTTCTGCAACTTTATCAAAGAATGGTATATGACTAATAACTCCATCTGTCGAAGAATCGTGTACACCTTCCCAGAATTTAATCCATGTATCAGATGTCATTACAGGGTCTATGGCAGATTTTATACCACTATCCATTTTATGCATTACAGAAGTTGTCTATTCGTTGAACTTTCCACCTAAGAAAGCTCTACCGTCATCGTAACGATACCATGACAAACAGAATGTTGTTATAAGCCACCACTACATCAAACGTACAAGATCATAAACAATACGTTTAAGTCCTTTTATTTGATTTGGAGTTATTTTTGGATTATATTTCGGAGATAAACTCTTAAATCTTTCTGGAAGCATTGTGTTTATATAAAACTGTGCTTTTCTAGCAAGATTCATAATTAATCTTCCGGCAAGTCTATTAGATCCGTTTGTATACATATTTCTCGCATAGTCGTAATAGCCTTGATTTTCATTGATTTTATTTTTTATGTTTACAATTTGCTCGTTTATCTATTGTATTTCCATAAGAATCAAATCTCGGCTATCGCTAGCTTCATACGCTCTAATCTAGGCATTTATACTTTTAAGTTCGACTTCTAATTTACGAACTTTAGACATAAATATACCAACATTACTTCCAGAAGACTATTTACGGTTTGTATAAAAGTTTGCAGCCGCTTGAGCTAATCCAAGACCAGCTCCAACATATGCTCCAACAGGGCCTGCTATACTTCCTATAACATATCCTAGCCCAACCTCAATAGAAGATAATCCGATTAAATCTTTTATATTACCCCAATTTATACTGTTAATATCACCAGAACTCTTAAGACTTATTAATTCTGCTTCTATTTCAGAACGTCTATCAAAAAGCTTTTGTAGTTTAGTTTTCTTTTTATTATCAGTTAAAGACTGTTTGTATACTTTAACAAGAGCCTTTCTTCTAGCCTATAATATTTCAAGCTTGTGTTCAGATATATTTGGATCCTAAAAATCTGCACCGTTTACAAAACGCGTTTGTAATTCATTAATGAGATACGAACGAAGAGCAACTGTAAAACCAGCAAGTATGTTTTGTTGTATTACAGCTTTATCTTCATCGGCAACAGCTCCGTTAAATTTTGGAGTCCAAGTCTATACAGCTATTGCTATATCTTGTTCTAGTTTTGTAACACCAGCTTCACCGAGCATATCTTTATACTCTTGTTTAAGTTCAAACTCAGGATCTCCAAAGAAGAATACACTATCTTTATAATTATATGCGTCCAATAACGGTAACGCGTCATCGTACATTCTATCTATTTCTTTTGAGGAATATCCTAGTTTATACAGCTTATTTTTAAATGATCGTTCTGGTAAAAACTAATCGTCTAATAGTCTGTAATTGTCGTATATAGACAATGCTGTAACTGCATTTATAGCGTAATCACTAACTCTAAATCCACCCATACCAGAGCGCTCCATTCCAACAAATCTTCTAAAGCGATTTTTATATCCACCCTGATATTTATATTGAATTCCAGTGCTCAAATTATTCTTCTGCATTATCGCAGCTATTATATTGTTTGGTAATATCTATCCAGTAGCCAAAAACAGTCTTCCAGATATTAAATATTTATCAAAAATTGCAATAGCTCTTGTTATATTCTTAACATTAAACGCGTCTCCTGCAAAAGCAAACGAATGTAATTTTCCGGCAGCATCAAAGAAACCGGTAGTCTAGGATAGAATATTTCTTCCCAATGCAGTTATAGTACCAAGTTTTGCAATAAATTTTGCGGTTTTTATTAAAGTTTTTTGTACACCAGTTATTTTCTAACTTCCACGTTCTCCCCATAATTGTTTTTGGTCATACAACAAATTATCCATTACGTTTTTATATTTTGCATATTGGTTTGTTGTTTTACCAAGTACAAGATGTCTGGTTCCGTCGTCTGTAACAATATCAGAATCCTAACCGAGTTGCTATAATAACGCTTGATATAACTGCTCAACCTATTGTTTATAATAATAGTTAGATGCCATGTGTTGATAAAGCACTAGCGAACCTACAACATCTGAAGATAATAGTGAAGGATCTCTGAGTTTATCAACAAATTTTAAAGGAACACTGTTTACTCTAGTTCCGTCTGGAAGTGTAGTAAAATCATCTATGATTTCTTCATCGGTTTCGTTGGCGATAAATTTATTTGTAAACACTTCCTATGTTGTTGACAATAAACCTCTTGATAACATTCTACTTATTACAGCCATATCAGATGCTCTCATTTGAGGTAAGAAATATTTAAGCTTTGTACTTATTGGTATATATGTGTCAGCTTCTTGTTTTATTTGCATGCATAACTTATATAGTTCAAATACTTCTTTTGGTGCCTCTTTTTCAAGTACTTCGTATATTGGATTTAACTCTGTTGGTTGTACATATGAATCTTCGTTTGGATCAAATTCAGGATCAACAAGAGATGGTTCTGCATATCTAGAAGAACTTGGTTCAACCATCTTATTATACTTTCTATTTGGAAGCATTAACGTATATTTAAAATCGTCTCCTATTCCAAATCTGGCTTTTACGTCGTCTGGGAAAACGGAAGGTTTCATATATGAAAATATACTTAACGGAACTGTTTTTATTCCTCCATCAGTAACAACGGTTCTTGTATATTTATCCAAAGCTTCCATTTCGTGTGTGTTTACACGAACACCTAAAGCTAAAGATTCTTCATCGTCTAGTTGTCTTGCTTCATCCATTAACGCGTCAAACGCTGTTGTGTCTGGTTCTTTATTGTCCATAACATCATCTAACCTTGCTATACGTTTGAATGCTGAAGGAATTAAAGACCCTTTTGGCATTGACTTCATATACGCAACAATCGGTTCGTATGCAATATCCATTTCTTCATCTATCTCTTTTACTCTTCTCCAAGAGCTTTCTGATAAATCTCTTAAATTTGGCATTGCAAAACCGCGTCTGTGTTTTACTATATCTACGATATCATTTCGTTCTTTACCAAGACGTTCTATTTGTTCAAAATTAGGATTCAAATAAGCTGGAAATTGATCTCTGTATTCTTTTTGGAGAATTTTATAAATTTCCCAAAATTTTGGATTTATTTCTAGACTTGTAGACCATTTTTCAAATTCTGATAACTCAGACGGATCTACTTTAGCTTTGGCGGCTTCATATTTATCTTCGTCTGTTTCATAAACAACGCGATCTTTAATAAGCCTTCTAAACTCTTTTATTTCCTAAGCTATTTTAAGGTCTTCTCCATTTTTCTTTTCTCCAAGTAAAGTATATTCATTTCCAAGATTATCTTGCTGTCTATATAAATCCTATAACTAAGCACGCTCTTCTCTGGTTAGTCTGTCTGGACGATAAACCTCATCTTCTGTCACACTACTTTCGATTATATCTATAGAATTCTATATATTATCTTCGAGAGCAATTGCTTTTCTAGATAAAGTATCTATTCTTAGGTCGTAATATTCTTGCAAGAAGCGTTTATGTCCATTTTTGCATTCAAAATCATTGACAGCGTGTGAATATTTTCTCCAATATTCATCCCACTCTTCTCCGTCAGGAAATATAGGGTTGCCGTAGTCATCAAGCTCCATCTTGAAATATATGTTTCCAGTTTTATTTTGTATATCTTTCTCGATGTCTCTTACTAACTGTACTACAAGCTCTGCTCTACGTTTAAAGAAATTACCATAATGACGTTTTCTTGTAAACATTCCAGAAGGTGTACCGTCATCATATCTTTCCATAAACAACATCTGGAAATTCTTTGGTACAAACCTATATCCTGCCCACTTAATTCCACCTTTAAGCAAAGATTTCTATGCCTTTTTTAAAGCTTTTTGCAGCTATTGAGCCACATATAATGTTTCTTGATCTCGATTATAATTCAATCTGCGCAAAGAATCATGCATCATTCTTACTACCGAACTTTTGGATAAAGAGTTCATTGTAATCCACAGTTCGTAATTCTTAAGATCTCCATATATAGCATTATTTCTAAGCTCTCTATGTGCGTTTTCTTTGGCGTTCCTTACCATTTCGGCAGTTACCTGATTTATATCCATATGTTTGTCTATATATTTATCGACAAACTCACATGAAACATCATACAGTTTTTCTTTATACATGCCATCTAATGTTTTTAGCATATTAGACAACATATTATACATACCAATCTGTCTTGGGAATTTTGTACTGCTTGGATCAAAATGTTTAGTTAGCTAATTATTTAGTATATAATTATAAAACGATATTGTATCGCTATACATACTACCAAGCTTAGAAAATCTATCGTTTATACCAGTTATATTATGGAGGTTTTGAATAGCTTCCGTGGCATCTCTAATTTCTTGATATGCAAGTTCAAACAGACTATTAAAAACTTCTTCTTGCGAAGTAGGATCCATTTTATCAGACTACTATAAGAACTATAAAGCCAATGAGGTTCTTGTTGTTTGTTCGGCAGATACGTTGGCATCTCGTTCCTGTCTTTTTATTTTATTTTGATAATACGTTTCCAATAAATTGAAGAACGCTTCTATTTCTGATAACTAAGCCTCATTCTATTCACCCCAAGGTTTATATTTTGTAGAATACCATTGCGCATAATAATCGATCGGTCCTGTTGTCATATAACCAAATGAGCGATTCCACAAGTTATATTGATCATTTGTTATAAATGCTGCAGCAACTACAGATAATATCTTCTTTTTAGCTTCTTCAGACTTTACACCGTTTGTTATAACCTAATGAATAAGATCGTCGAATTCGTCCCAAAACGATTTAAACGTTTCATAAGACACTCCATTTTCAAAAGCTTTACCAACGTAAGAAGAATTTTCTACACCAACTATGGCTGGAGTTGTTATTATATCAACTAGCTTATTTACAAGATACAATTCGCTTCTGTCGTCAGTATCTCTCACGGCCTCCAAACCAGCTTGAATTAGAGGGCTATCTACAAACATTGTAATATAATGATACGCTAATGCTTTATTTACAGTTGTAGATGTACCACCTGTAAGGCTTACGTTTATAAGAGTACTAGCAGCTATTAACTTATCGCTTTTACGACGTTGTATAACAGCTTCGTTTATGTAATCTTTTGCGCCTGGAACTTTAAGTGTAAACTCTTTAGACAATACTACATTTCCTAATATAGACTGTCTTAACTCGTCTTCAAATCTATCGTTTATTATATTATTTAAAAACTTCAATCTTAGCTCTTTTACACCAGTAACAGCATTTCTTCCTCTTGTTTGTAATTCTACAGTACCATTCGGTTTTTGTATATATACCAATCCAAAAGCTTCAGCTAGAGATCTAACTTGTTCGGTTAATATAGACTACACCTTACGACTATACCACTATCTGCTAGCAACAACTTCCTACTCGGCAAGTTCGGTATCTGTGGCAGATGGATGGTTTCTTTTATATTCGTTTCTATGTCGTTCTGTATACTAATCGTAGCTTTCCCTAATCAACTATTCTACAGCGTAATCAGATAAATCATCTGTAGGGCTAATTCTGGAAAGATCGCTCTATTCTATTGTTGGATGAACTGTATCCAACAAAAACTGGTGATTCATAAGACTTTCCATTTCACCAGTCATTGAACCAAGTACAAAACTTGACTTTGGTTCTCCTTTTGCATCATACATCGAGGGATCAGTCATCGAACCCATAGTCCAGTCTCCATTTGCATCAAAGAATCGCTGTGTATACAACATTGCTTTTGTTCTTATAGCTTCTTCTTCGTTGCCATAATGATTGACAAGATCTATATATAAGTCAGAATCTTCATCGCTCGGTGTTTTGTCTAGCGGAAATCCATTATTCTACGATAACACGTAGTAGGCAGCTTCTTCGCTGCCTAGTATACGTGAATATCGATCTAATGCATTTATTTGTTCCGTAGACGGATTATAAATACATACCATAATTAAACTTTACAGAATTTTTTACGTGATTCGCCAAGTTGTTTTAACTCAGCTGCATTAAATACAGTGCTTACTACAGGTTTATCATATTGAACCTGTGCAGCTCTTAAAATAGTCTTCTTTAAGGTATCATATTTTCCAAAGTTTTCAACTTTAGCAGTACCCCAGTTAAATATAATACCAGTGTTTGTTACAACATAATATATACCGCCAACCTTGACAAGATTTGCCTTGTTTATATCAACTGCACGTTTCCATATTACACGATTTTTGGTATCAGCGTCAACAGGTTGTCCATTTGCGTCTACAACATCTCTTCCATTCAGTGTATATTCGTCGTTGCGAATTACAACTTTAACAGGACCGTCTTCTATTTCAGAATACTCATTTACTTTACTATAAGCAAAATCTTTTAGTTTTCCATATTCGTCATAATAATCAAACGGATCTGTCTTCATTTGTCCTGCATAACAATATACACAAGAACTCTTACATTCGTCATTGTATCTAAATACATCAGAATGTACACCGTAACACTTACAGAACTTTCTAGTAGCATCCTCTACTGCATCTGTCTTAAGAGAAGTAATAGCTTCTATGATTTCTGGGTCAAGACATGCAGAAGGTGTAAGTCCTGCCATAGGTACAGCACAGCTTTGTATAGATATTCCATATTTAGACATCATTTCTTGGAACATGTCTATGTATGGTTTAACATATTCAGCTTTTGGTGTAAACGCTATGTATTGTGGTCTATGTTTATCTTTACCATAATATTTCATCCAGTTGTATTCTCCAGTCTGTGTTACAGCATCTGGATATTTTATAAACGAATCACTGTCAGACTTGAGAGCTTTGTCAACATAAGGAATTACGCTTCTATTTGGCATAGACGCATACGATTGTACAGGAGATGTAACAAACTTTCTAATACCCATGTTCGCACCACGTTCTATAACATGTTTAAGCTGTTGAATACTAGTAACGCCAACAAGAATTGGATCTATTCTAAAAGTAGTAACCCTTGGATCAAGAATACCTATATTTATAAGCTTTTCTATATTATCAAGCAAATCGTCTGCTTTCATAACACCAGGCTCAAATACTGTATTTCCAAGCGTTGTAATACTAAATGATACCATCGGAGCAACTCTATACTTCTTACAAGCCTCGAGAATGTTCTACATTGGTATGCCGTCATGTTTACTCCATAACTCAATAACATTTATTCTAGTTGGATCGGTAAACGGCTTGGTAGAATTTTCTCTAAGTATATTTATTACTTCTGTTGCATAGAATACAGGATCTGTGTGTCTGCTAGCACTAGTAACAATAAGCTTACCATCATTACCCATGAACTTCATATTAGGAATAGCCTATTTTATTTGCTCGGCTTCTTCCGGAGTAAAGAACGGTTCTACATCAGAGAACATCTTTCCTTCTTTTCCGGCTTTAATGGCTGTCGTATATTCCTTATATGCCATTTCATCTCCACCTAATAAAGTAAGAGCTCTACTTTCAACATCTTTAATGGTATTATAGTTTTCTGCTATTTCGGCACGAACGCTCATAAGCGCAGCTGGGAATCCAGTCTTCCAATAAAGTCCGCCTTTCTCGTGTGTCAATTCAGAATCCTCTGTAGACAACAATAACTTTGCTGCTCCTGTATTTTGTAAGAACGATTGTAGCATTATCTCGCGAATAATAGCATATGCAGTACTGTTCAATACATTATCTGGACCACCTTGATTCCACTTTTCGTTAAAGAACGCATCTCTAATACCATCAATATCAGGTATCATTTCATGGCTTATAGAAGTAATCTTAGATCCGGTGGACTTAAATATTCTATCCTGCTTATCTTTAATACCATCCAGTACACTCTTTATTGCAGCAGCAGTTTCAGTAGATCCTTTTGCAATATCTACACCAGATAATCCGTATAAATCTTTAGCAGATTCTCTTATAAATTGCTTCATTGCTTCGAACTTAATAAGCTAGAATAGTTGTTCTACAGAATTAAACTTATCAAATCCTTCTGGAGCTAATCGCAATATGCGATTTATCATTCTACTTTCTGTTATATTATCAAGTTTATCTAAAGCTTTTGCAGATTCTTTTTGCGGGAAATGCTCGTTTACAACAGATACGATAGATGGGGTAATATCAATAGATCTTATAGCAACATTAGAAAGATTTGCATATTTGTCGTGATTAGTACTCCAAATATCTATCTTCTTTTGTTCTTCTGACTTTGTTTCTACAACCTTTTTAAACGTCTTTTCAAAAACATCTCTAATTGCCTATTTACCGGCTTCGTTAATCTCTCTAGTTCCAATGCCTGCAAAATTAAGAGTTAGCGTTGGAGTATCTATAGGATTAAATTGTGATCCATCCCAAGCAAACCATTGATTTTCTTCTTGGTCAAACACATATACAGGTTTCTAGTGAAGTATTGCCATTCCTACTGCATAACCAGTACCACCCTAAACACACGGATGTATTGCTTTGCGAGTGTCATTTGGTTGATTTGGGAATACAGGATCACCAGGATTAGCTATATGGCCTATTGCAAATATTCCATCTGCGTATTTAACCTGGCTCCAATTGCGAACAAGACGATCGTCTTTCATCGAATCGTATTGATAACCCCAATTATATTTTGCAGCAGCTGCAGCTTCTTTTTTACCCTCGTTATAATCACCTTCTGTTATTCTTGTATTTGCGTTTGGAGCATTAGAAGGAGATTGTTCTCCGTGATAATAATGACGCTAACTGTCTATACCATATTGAGTAGCAACTTCTCCCCAATATGTATCTGATCCTGGAGCACCTCCTGAATGCAGCGTATATCTACTAGAATCTTTTATTGGTTCTGGTTTTTTAATTGATCTAAGAGAGTTATTATGATCGTATCTAACATTTTTCTTATCGTACAAAACATGATACATAGACATGGATTTTACCATTTCGTAGAACTAAGTAGCATTACTTCTTGTATACCCAATCGGAGTTCCATCTTCATATGAACCCATAATTGGTTGTTCTACCATATTTTTGGCAGTTTCTAATTTCAACTCCTCTCTTGTAACAACACCTTTTGCTATTTGGTCTTCGTTTTTCCTAAACTCAATTTCAAATTGATCTTTTATTTGAGCAATACCTTCGACCATTTTGGCGTCAAGATTGTCTGTATACCATTTAGTATCTCGCTCCCAAGACATATCAAGATCGTCTCGATACGTAATAATATGATGTCCGTACATTACTCCGCCAATCTATGATATTCTTCCATATATAGGGAAGCTTATTGGTTCTCCGTCAGCATCAAATACAGTACCCATTCTTACAAATCTATACAACTTGAAGTCTTGTGGGTTGTTATAACTATGAGCGTCATAATTATGCAACTTTATTATGAGTTTTGGTTTGTCTAATGTTGCCTCATGGAATCTTCTCATTCCATTGCCGTCTATAGTAGTTTTTACCAACGAGATTAATATAGGTTCTCCGGCAACTGTATACTAGAAATAGTTACTTACGGTATTTCCCATATCATCTTTTGATGTTTCTTGTATAGTAGGAACAAGATTGTCATCAAACCAATTGTTTCTAAGAATCAACTCATAAATACCTTCATTTTCTAATCTGTCTGAGATTCTAAATTTACCTTCGTCATCACCTTCTTGGCTATCGTTTATAAGCTGATCTATATATTGTATATAAGACTAATCGAGCCTATTTTTGGATTCATCTTCTCTCCACGAGAATGGAACAAGATTAAAGAATGATCCAGGTTTGTTTGTATCTCCAGATGTTATAAACGAATAAACTATCAATCGTTTTGCAAAATGTTGCAAATCTTTATGTTCTTCGTCATGTAACATCTGAGCCCACCCTGCAATAATATCGTTGTTACTATTAGATTCATTTTCTTGAATTGCTCCAAAATCAACAAATTTAGGCAGCGTTTTACCATAGTCCTACATTATATATCCTGGAATATCAGAAGGTTGTAAAGATTCGAGCAGAGCATTTGTAATATCTCCGTTTCCATCTGTATAGTTTTTATATACAGCAGGATAATTTATAATAAGCTGCTTTATTCGCATCAACTCATTATAAATGCTCTTAGATCCAACAAATAAGTCTCTTATAGAGATACCATTTAACTCAGCATATTGTTCAATATATTCCCATTTCTGATAAGAAGATACACCATCAATAATACTCTTCATTACATCCTTAGTAAATGGAAGTACAGCTACAGAAGAAAATTCTTCAGTAAAATACTTGTAAGCTGGAGTATAAGACAGCATCTCTTTTCCTAATATCTACTCTACTGCTGTAGTAAACAAGTTTTGCTTTGTATCAATACTAGAATCTTGTACCATTCTCTGAACAGTTTCTGGTAACATTATCTTAGTATTTCCTCTGCTAAAGAACGAATCATATTTGTGATTATATGCTAACTGTTCCGCTCTATTTTTACCTTGTTTCTTTGTTTCGATTTTACTATACTGTACAAGATTTTTCATATCTGATACAGGATCGTCAATCATTATATTAGCAAGATAAACATAGAATTGAACATCTTTTACGGATATTTTTATGTCTTTATCGATAATCTCTCCGTCTTCAGTAATAACTTTTTGTTTTATTGTATATCTTTCTTCTGGATCAAATATATCTTCTTCTTTATTGTGGAACAGTGCTATATCTTGCAATATAGTACCTTCGTGATCGAATCCATTATTGTCTTTAAAGTTGTCTATTTTAACAGAAGGATCTTCTGGAGAAACGCCAAATATTTGCTGTATTGCGTATACTGCGTTTGTAACACGATGATTTAACGCGTCTTTTGCTTTAGAACCGCCAAGAGCGTCATATCTATTACGATAGGCTTTTACTGCTTTAAGTAGTTTCGTAGATTCAGCTTCCTTTCCATTTTTACCATCGTCGTCCAACAGATATTCATCTTCCAACTAAGTAAACGCTCTATTTCTACGAACCCAAACGCTTTCGTTTTTCTTATCAAACAAATAACCACCGGCTCGTATGTATACTTCTGCTGCTTTACGCATTATCGGTTGTGAACAGAACCACAAAGCACGTAAACCCATGCCCGCTCTAGCGAGATATATATGAATATCGTAAGTGTATTCATTGATATTCAATACGCCAATCCACGGGTCTTTTGCAATGTCCACAGAACCAGTAATAAATGCGCCAATTGTAGCCATTACGGAGTTTCCTTCTGCGTCCAGTTTATCATACAATCTGCTTATATCAAGAGCTTGTATAAGACCTACATTATCGCTTTCTACTTCAAACAACGATGTCATTATTTCATTGTTATTATTCAAAGCGTAAGGTCCTACACTAATTCCACCAGTTCTATTTAAAGCTTTAATTTGACATTGCTTCCACAATTGTAAAGCTTGGTATACCGTAACTTTATCAACTTTACCTTCTTTGAGCAAATTAACAACTTTCATAGGAATTGATGTATCGTAGTCAATAGAGCGAACAAGCTGATTTGCATATTTGCTCTTATCCTGCGTAAGAAGCTCTAGATAACACTCCAGAAGTTCATTACCGAAGTGTTTCATAGGATCTTTCAGCTTATCAAATTCCGTACTAACTACATCTGTCTCTTCGTCGAAAGAATAGAATTTTGTAGATAAAAACAGTTTATCAATATCAAAGTCAGAACCAGTAATAGCTGTAAATTCCTCAGGAAGTATGATAGTATCTCTTACCGTACTTATTACATCTATAAAACGTAGAGCGTGTATAGACGAGTTTGCCTGTGTTGGAATACGATATGCTACAGTTTCAGCTTTTGCATTCTCACCAATTACGTTGTGATCAATAAGCCACTGTCTTGCGTCTTCGAAGGACATGTCTTCGAGTTGAGGGAAGAACTGATAGAAGTAGTCAATACTTACAACAGCGTCCATGCTACTCCAGTCATTAGATATGTGTAGTTTTGGAATACCGTATACTTGATTATCACCAAGAATATTATTGTCTTCCATCGCATATACAGATCTCTGTATATATGCACTACCTGGTAGATTTATATCTACTATATGTTTGTTTGCAAGAGACGTGATGATCGACTGTATCCATCCAGAATTAGACAACGCTTCCAAATGGGCACGCATTCTCTTTTGTCTTGTTTCTGGATTTAATACCAAAGATAAACCTTGTAACATATTCGAATCAGCATCTCGTTCTCCAAGATTATCTCTAAGATATTTAGCCTTTTCTTCTACACTAGAGAATCTGTTCATTAGATCTAAGAATCCTATAGAAGCAAGGCTTCTTTCGCAGTCGAATATTCTTTGTTTAAGCTGCTGTCCAGTTTCTGTAGTTCCATCACGTTTTACATAATCATCTTTGTATATGTCTAGAATAGTTAGCGCGATCTTCTTTGTCTGAGATCCTACAGATTGTAAATTCTCTTCTTTTGGATCGGTATTCAACTGTTTTCTGAGATATTTGAAATCCTCTTTATATACATTGAAATGGAAGCTGCTAAGTTCTTCTGGAGTAGTTGGGAAATCTTGTTTACCCTGACTGCCAAATTTCTTAGCTGATTCAAAACAAAGCATCATTACGTTATCCTATTCCATTTTATCCAAAATATCCTTGGTTCTTCCGTGTGCGTTTTGTCTAAACAGTGGGAAGAATGCTGATTTTGTATAATATGTAATAGGTTGGCCATTGTTCATTCTATATCCGGTAGCGGTATACTTCTATGTACCAAACAACGCGTCTGTTATTTCTTTGTATAATACAGCGCTCTTTAGCGGGTCTAATACGTTTCCTTTCTGTAGAGATTCCCACGCCCTTTCGACTTTGCCGGTAAATTTACCAATCTTCATAAGCATGTATTTGACCATAATCGGGCTTACAAAAGAAGCACCGTCCGCTACATTTATCTTAGAAACGAAATTAGAAGTATATGCTGCGATACGAGTGTTTACACCAGTAAGAAGTTTTCTTTCTTCTAGTTCGTCTTTAACTTGTTGTAAAGACAGTTGTCTTTGTCGTTTATATTCAGCACTCACAACACTGGTTTTATACGAATCTATAATTCCAAGCAAAGTCTTCATGGCTATAGAATAAGCAACCATTGATTCTGACTTACTTATCGCCTCTAACGCAGAAGCAAACTTTTCTGCCCATTCATCCTCAATTGATTTAAATACGTCTTCGTATGTGCTTAATATACCGTCTGCGTTATATGCCTTTTTAAATATATCAAACGCAATTGCTTGTAGATTTGATCTCAACTTCTAAATCTATATAGAAATAGACTTTTGCTTATCTGCATACAGTACAAAACGCGATTCACTTTCTTCAAACCAACTTTTAAGTTCTGTTATTTGCGAAGAAGTTGTCTTAAAATCTTTTAACTCGGCAACGGTGTATTCATCTGGAGCATCATCCAATCTACACTGAGTTTCGCCTGTAGACATATGACCACCCAAACGCTTTGATAGATCTCCGGTATCATCTTTAACACTACCGTCTTCATTAAACAGAGTAACAAACAATCCAGGATTACCAACAAACAGTCTTTGATATTCTTCGAGACCTATTTGGTGTTTAAGCATTATATCTAAAACAAACGCACATGTTGCAACACTTCGCATTACGGCGTTTCCATATAGGTCAGACATTTTTTGTCCGTATTGTTTTTGTATAGCGTTTAAGTGTGCTGTATCTATAACAACAGGTTCATATCTAGAATATACAGGTTGACTCTTCCAGTTTTTACTACGATGCTTAAGAATACCCTGCGTTACCAAATATTCTAGATTCTCCTCTAGGCGTCTGTTTATTATCTCAGTAAGCATAGCTTTTCGCATCTCGTAGGTTATATCGTTTCCAAAGAATACTTCTTCAGCTCTTCTGAGATTATCTTCATACGATTCCGCGTTGTTGTCGTTGAAGTTAACAGTTATCCACTTTTGTTTTCCATCAACCTCTTCTCTGACGTATACTTCATAGAATCTTGAAAATCTTAATGCTCCAGGTATCTTTGCTCCTTTAGTAGCAGTATCGTAGTTTACAACCTTTTCTCCTTCAGGAATTGTCTTCATGCGTTCAATGTTCTGCTTTATCTGATAATATTCTGAGAACGCATATTTGATTAGAGTATTATATACCTAATCAGATACTACAAATTCCTTTCCCTCAAGACTATAATCACCTTGTGCACGTTTAACCCATGGTTTATCTACAAGAATTGGAACATTTGTTGCACTATATACTTCTGCAGTACCATCTGCAGTTTGTGCATTGTTTCTATTTGCTATGTAATATATACCAGGTAACTGTATTTGCTGCTCTGTTTTACGATCAATAATCTAAACAGGTTGATATGTTTTCTTATTAGACAGTGTAGGAGGAGTAATGTCTCCTTCTATAAGAAGTGTCATCTTGCTTATTGCGTCCTCTGGGTCAGTAATACTCATAAAGTCCTATCCAAAGTCACTCTTATTGTCACTGACATATCCCGCGTTAGTATTACTCCTCAGATATACATCCCCTCTCATTAAAGCATCTATCATTATAGAACCTCTGTGATATGGGCTACTAAAGAAGTCTCTAAGCATTTTGCTATCGGGAGTATTAAGATCCTGCATAAATACATCTTGCGCATTTCTATTTGCCACTTGATAATATCTATTCTTACCAGGAGCTCTAGTCATAAGATCTTTTGTCGTCTGTCTATATGACCAAATACCGTCAGCAAGTTGAGTTATTGCACCAATTGCACTGTAGAATGATCCCGATACAACTGTTCTAGAATACTCTCCATTTTCCTATATTCCCTACTCAATAGCCAATATAAGTTTACGTATACTAACACCTTTTGTTCTACCAAAGTCTTCGCCATCTTGCTGGAAATACTTACGTAAAGCATGAATATCGGTCTTTCCAAATAATTCGAACAATAGATGATTAAACTCTTTAGCGGTAACAGTAATGCCTATAGTATTTAATAATTTTAAATAATAAGCCTTAACTGCTTCTGGGTCTCGATTAACATAAACAACCTTTCCGCCAAGTTTTATTTCTCCAGTTCTCCAACCAACGCTCCGTCTGTCTGTATAGCTGTCTACAATAAGCTTTAGTTCGTTTGCTACATCTTTAAACAGATTCTTATTTGTTGCTGTATATATTACGATCTATTCTCCATGTCGCATAACTTCTGCAGGACGCACCTTATTTATATCGTTTATAAACAATGCGTGCCATGCCTAAGTATACTTTCTGGCAGAATACCCGCCTTCTGTGTCCATTCTCTAAAATACAATTGAGTTTGGAGAAGGTCTAGTACTCATAATGTTAAAGAAATGCAATCTTGTACCAGAAATGTTATTGAATATAGATACAGCCATTGCTTGATTATTGCGATTCTTTTTGAAATCCAATTCGTCGACCGTATAATATTCTTCTCCGTATTTATCTTTGCCTATAACTTCTTGGAACAAACCATTATTCAGCCTTCTATATTCCTTACCGTCTGTTGTTATATAAGTTCCTTTCTTACCTCTAAGTTTAATATTATTTAACAAAGACGCAAAACGCTGAGCAATTGTAACAAAAACTGGGAATTCTGTAGAAGCGTCTATAAATAATTGTAGTAATTCTTCAAGGCTATTTGCAGAATAACATCTATTCAGAGCAACTTTACATGTATTGTAGAACGGAGCAAATTGTGGGAATCCAAACTTGTTATATACAGGTTTTGTATTTCTTACCATGTTTATAGGCACTTGCGCAGTACTTATAGGTTGGCCGTCTTTGCTAGGAACGTGTATAACTTCTCCTTCTTTAGTTTCTATATATCTAGCACCTGTTTCTGGATCTGTTTTTATAACGCGTCCCTTAGCATCTATCTGTTCTCCATATACATTCTTTTCAACAACGTACATCGGTTCTTCATCGAACTCTTCTACAAAACGTATATCAGGAATAGTAGCAAAGAAATATTTAGTTCTTTCGGACATTTTTTGTATTTTAGATATCTCATAGTCCGCAAGCTCGTACTGATTTATATCTGCGCTCTTTGCTTTACTTTCATCAGCCTCATTCTTTGCTGTCTCTTCTATATCAGACAACGTTGTCTTAAATGTTTCTATTTCGTTTGTACCTTTGTTGTGTCTAAAATGCAATCCAAAGCGTTTGAGGCTTAAAACAACATCGCCCAAAACATGATCCCAGTTATTAAAAATATCTATAAATATTTTATTGATGTCATCTGGATTCTTTCCGCCTATCAGTTTCTTATATACTGAGCCGTCTTTGCCAAGTTTCTATACACGCTCTTTTGTAAACTGTATTTTGGTTACCTTCTCACCAAACAAACCGGCGCCACTTTCTGATACAATATAATCAACTATTGTGTTGATAGCGTCTCTATAATCTACATCAGATGGAACATTTGGAAGGTTTATGTTTTCTCCAGTCGAAGCATCATATATTGTATGATACAAAACACCTCGTTCTTCTTTAGATATATCAAATATCCTATTAAAACGATCGATGTTTTCTTGAGATGGTTTTATATTCTTATATTTTCCACGATAAGCGTCTCTGTACATTTTATATAGCACTCGCTTATCTGCATTAAACATAGTCGTTATAAATTTCCAAATATGTCTCCAGAATCTAGACCATTTTGAAGAAGATTTTTCTTTTCTAGCGTAAGCCTTAAAGTCTTCTGCAAGACCTTCTGTTATCTATCTTGCATTGTTTGGATCTATTTCCGGATGCAAATTACTAAACGCTTTATATATCCTCTGTCTAGTCTTATCGTCTATAAGAAGTTCTATTATTTTGTGGAACGCCTCGTGGAATTGTGTCCCAGCACCTGCTAATTTACTAAGTATAATAACATTATCTAAAGTAGCACCTAGGGCTTTTAATCCATTGTCCAATATACAAATAATATCCTCGACAAACTCTACAGCAGCATCCCCTAAAATAGACGCAATATCTTTTCTAGCTTCTTCTTCTGTTAGAGTTTCTTCTGGAAGTTCTTCTGTAGCATACCAATCAACACCAAATTCAAATTGATTATTCAAAAGACCAGATGCAAATGGATCTCTTATGCGCTCTTCTCTTGTTTCGGTAGATTCTTCAGAAGATTGTTCTACCTGTGCAGTAGACGTACCGTTATCAATTCTTGGATCTGATAAAGATATCGACGGTTCGTATATACCACTGAGGTTGCTTAATAATCTACCGTGTCTGATAGACCATCCTATACCACTAAAACCTCTTCCGTTTCTATCTACATCCTGTTCATCAAATACCAAATTCTTACTTATAACCAGACTTCCATTCTCTTTAATCCATTTTTTAAGACCACTAAACATCTGATCCATCTGATTGCCTAGTTGTGCGCTAAGTACATCTCTATTCTAAGCGACTTCGTACCCATTGCTCAGTAAGGATCTTAGAGTCTGTTCTCCAGACGCAGTAAGAATATCAATTGGTTGTGGCATTTTGTCAGACTGTCTTTGTCTAAAGAATACACGGCCATAATCGTCAACATAGAACAAAGATCTATCGCTAGGTCTATTATCGTATGTTGTAAGCATTCTGAGGATGTCTTCGTTTGTAATAGGAGATTCTTTTCCGTCTTTGGTATGGTATCTAGAAGTAAGAGTTCCTCTAAATCCTGTAGCTATACCAGATGCGTTTTGTTTAAGTATATCTATTATTACATCGATATCAGACTTATCTAGTTTTGCCGGTATGAGTTTTACAGGAATCTGACCTCCGTCAGGATATTCTGCAAAATTAAATGTATGTAATAAGAATATACTTCCTGCCTACGTACTCTTAAACTTCCACAAGATAGACTTATCTTCACCTTTGTTTATAAGTTGTACGTTGTTATTAGAATTTGCTATACCGACATTATCAGAATCTCCGGTAATATCTTGTATATCATCTTCTGTCATTCTTAACGACGGAATTTCTAACAACGGTTTGGTTGGACCATAGTATCTTGGGTTTGGTATCAATCTTCTAGCAGTAACGATAATCGGTAGACCCTCCGATGTATTTTGCATCTGTATTACATCAGTAACAAATTGAGCACCTTTCTCTGTATACGCCTATATTCCTGCTTTATAATGTGCAGGCTGAACCATTATAGGATCGTATTTTACACCGTTATATGTAAATACAACATATACTCCGGATCCAGGATGTGTACTATACCCATTTAACTTTACAAACTCTTTTGTTGTAGGATTATACCATCCATACATCAACTCAGCCTTTCCGTTTGTTATAAAGTCACTAGATGCTGTAACTGGTATACCCGAAGTAGACAATGCTGCAAGCGGATGATTATCTGGTATTATGGGACGATGTGAATCGACAGTCTCGCCTTCGTATACGAAATCTTCAGGATTGTACACATCTGCTGTTTTGTATGCAGATAATATATTTACAATCTACTGCCATATTGTTTCTATACGTTTGATACTGTCTTTTATCTCCTGTGTTTGTTCTTGACGACGTAAAAAGTTTCTATATTTGTTTAATACATTTTTATCATTGTCCAAGAACTATCTTACATCAGCTCTTATTTTGCCATTAAACGATAGTTTACCGCTATAAACATCGTTTATCGCCTATTCAAACTGTTCTAAACTTTCAAGTATTTCTTGCAACGTTAATTCGGGACTTCCGTCGCCTTCTGTAGCGGGTCTAGGACGGCTTTTCTGCTCCTGTCTTGATATATAATAAGCAAGCTCTGTATCCAGGCTGTTAGCGTAGTTTAAAGCCCTCTGTTGAAGTCCAGTGTTGTTGTTTATTGGTGTAGTTATAGATAGTTGTATTGGTGTGCCAGTACCCATTTGGTTGATTGGTAGTACATATACACCTTTTACAGCGAGCTATACGTGTGGATCTAGTGTTGCAAACAAATCATTTGCTACTTGTGTATAATATTCTCTGCGAGTGCTTTCCTGATGATTTCCTTTATTGTCAAGATCTTCATCGGTCCACATTTTAGACGGGAATGCCATTATGTATATATTTGCGCGACCATCTTCGTCAATACTAATAGCATCTATAAATGCAGATTGATTTGCAATACTTGTTTGAATATTTGTAAGAACTACGGTACCACTACCGAATATACGCTGTCCTTCTGGAGAATTTAATAGATATTCCAGGTCTGTATATCTAGCTCTATTTGCCAGCCACTCTTTTGTAGATGGATTGTCGAATTCAGAAATTTGTTCGGCAATAGACATTAGTGCAGCATTGTCGTTTATGACGTTGATATATTCTGCATTTATGTTGTGATCTTCCAAAAGTTTTGATATCTCTTCCAACATATTACTATCCCTAAGATCTGAAATCTGTTTTACAATCTTAAGTTTAGCATCTCGTCTAGCTCTAAAATCTGGATATATACTTGGAGTAAGCTTAGTAAATGACGGTACATAGAAATATTGGCCGTTATTATTTTTATATATACAGCCGTAAATGGGATTCCATTCTACCATCTTGTTGCTATATACAGAATCTACGGTCATAAGATTCTCCATCATGTCGTACTAAGAACTATCTACATCCCAGCCTCTTGGTATTCTCGCTTTAAATAAAACTCTAGCTTGTTCAACAAAAGAATCGTCTATTACTGCAGGAAGAAGTGTATTCTTTGCAGCTTCAAATGCCTATGCAAACGGCGAATTCTTTTTAAATCTCAACCAAGAATCTTGTTTTTGTTTTTCGAATACTTTTTCAAAATGATATGGTGCAGGCAATGCCTTTTGATATTGATCGGCTTCAGTATCTTCTATTGTAACAGTGTTACCTTTCTGATCTTGAGCTTCTATCAAGAATTGGCCCGTGGACGGATTTATCTTTATATCGCGTATTGTAAATACATTTCCAGGTTCGTTAATACTCTCTATTGTAGATCCAACTGGGAATTGAGATATTACAGGCAACGCTAATTGTGTTGTATCTGTAGGCAATCCTTGAACGCTACGATCTTCTGGTTGCTACTGTTGCTCTTCATTTACTACAGGTCCAGGCAACCCAGGCTCTTCTGGCTCTTCCTATTCCTCTTCTACGGCACCATATAAACCTTTATTTCTATCGTCCTGCTCCTTATCAAATCTGTCGGCAATTTCTGCCATTAACTCAATGTCGTCCTATACAGACTTTTCATATTGTTCAATAAACTCTAGTGCAGCACGATCTCTGGCGCTCTTTTTAGAACTTTTTACTGCCTTATCTTTTTCTTTATTCAGTTCATTTATTCTACTGTTGATAAAATCTAGCTGATCTGCAACATAGTCATTAGCATGAACTTTTGCATTATTTCTACCCCAAAGATTGTCTAAAACGAGAGTAGATGTTTCTAATTGTGCAGAAGCCTAATAAAGAGTTCTGTAAATAGAAGTATATTTATCTAAGATATCTTGTGGAACATTATTCATGAATTGCATGTTTTCTGTACCACCAATCTTTGATTTAATGTCTTCTACAACTGAATCTAACTTTTCGCGCTGAGCTTTGTAGTGATTTAAGTTTCTACGCTCGGCTCTAGTAAGGAATTCTGATCTAGATTCTAATTCAGAAATAAGGTTATTAAGAGCATTATATTGTCCCACAATCTGATTGTTTAATGGTTGTGCCCATTCCACAAATTCAGCTGCTTTATTTATTAACTCTTTTTGTTCGTCGGTATATGCAGAATTCCATGCTTGTTCAAATAATTTAGTAACATCAAGGCTAATTCCGTCTTTTTCTAGAATTTGCTATGCCTAATCTACTAAATCATTAAACAGGTTAATATTCTCCATTTGCATTTGGTCTGCATAGTTCATCAAAGACACCATAGATCTAAATCTATCGCTACCTTCTTTTATACCCAATTTTTTAGCTCTGTTTTTAGCTTCTGTTGAGTTTGCGATCGCAGCAATTCTTTTAAACTGATTTCTTTGATTTTCTATTTCTTCTTCCGACAAACCAACTTTATCTGAAGCAGATTCTGATATATGTTGATGAATACGCTCGGCTCTATCTATTGCGTTCATCATATTTACGTATCCGCTTCTAGATGCATATTTTGCCATCTCCTCGCCGTTAATAATATTGCTGCGCTGTCTTAATTTTTCAGCCATTATATTGTTGAAAAATACATCGCCTGCGCGCAATTCGCCAACAGCGTTTATTGTGTTTTGTGTAGCAGTAATAAAAGCTCCACTATTGAGTATACCTCCGAGGAAGCCGCCGCGCATATTTGACATCAGCTCTTTATCGGGCTCTATGCCTAAGAACTGACTCCCTATAAATGCGGTTCCAGTATACAGTCCAGTTGATAAATCATCTATAAGCGTACTAAATATAGAATTACTCTTTCCGGCAAATTTTCCTTCTGAGAACATTTTACCGTATTCATACTGCTTACCTTCTTCGACTGCCTCAGAAAAACCTCTTGCTAATTGCTTACCGAGGAAATTGAATGCGTATTTACCTACGGTAGATGTACTAAATATGCCTTTTGGAGCAATTCTCGCCCATTCTGCAGCTCTTGCCATGTATGTAGCAGCCTACTTAATCATTGGCTTCATAGCGCCGCTTATAGACGTCACAATAGGTTTTACTGCAACGTTGTATGGTATATTAGCCAATGGTGACAATGCGCTGGCCAACACATTAGGCTTTGCCATTTTTGCTGTAGCGTGATATGCTGCAGAACCCAAATCGTTTTCTGCAACTTTTCTAAGAATTGCATACTTACTACCCTGAGGCAAAAGTTTCATAGCCTCAGCGACTTTACCTGTTGCACCAAATACGTTCAATCCAGCATTAAATGCAACGTCTGCTGATACAGCCATCATATCGTTTTGGAACGCATTATTTGCGCCGAACATATGACGTAAAGCAAGATCTTGTATTACTGGATTGTTTGGTTTATAGTCTTTTAATATAAAGTGTCTAAATACATCTTCATCATCTCTAACAACGATTCCTTTATGTTCTAGCTGTTTCTTACCATCTTCCAAGAACTTCTTTAATAAGCCTCTTTCTTGTAAAGAGTTACGAAGACCTGATATATAGTTCTATGTAACTTCAGCTCTATTTTCATATACACCAGATACAATACCAAGTCCAGCTCCAGCTGCAGTAGATACGGCACCAGCAGCTTTTGCTCCAGGATGAGGTGCCATCAACAAGCCAGCTCCAAGCCAGTTAAGTCCTGTAGACAGAAGTTGAATTCCATTGAACGAAGCGGAAGATCCCAAAACACCCCACATTCCGTATTTGTACGTATCGAAATCTGTAAGATAGTTTGCCTATGCAGCCTTTTCCTTTGCTTTAAATTCTGCAGACGGCGTGTGCCATTCAAGCCAATCTAACGCTTCTTGTTTGTTTCTAAGAGCCAATTCTTTATCTTTCTTTATTTCCTCATCTACATCAGACTGGAATTTGTCATTTGTAGAATTTATATTGTTTTTAAGATTTTCAAATTGTGCTAAGAACTATTCATTTATATTTCTACCAGGAGTCAGTTTGTATGATTTAGCTAAGTCTAATAGCTATTGTCCATAATTTCCAACATCATCTGGTATAATATCCGAAATTACTGGAAGGTTATGCTTCTTTTTAAACTGTTTTCCATAATCTCCACCATCTAGTATATTAAAGAAGAAGTCTCTAATACTTTTAAATACAGTACCACCTACTGTAGGACTGTATTTATATGATGCTGCCTCTTCTACCTTTGGGCGCAGTTTTTCATTTTGTGCAAGAATATTGTTCATTTGAACAACTATCTGCCTCTTTTCTTCATCGGATACGTTAGGATCTTCTATAGATTCATTAAACTGTTGCTGTAGTTGTATATACTGATCTATATTGTCGCTATACTGTTTGATGATATTTGCATATTGCTTTTTTTCGCCAAGACGCACAGCAGAGTCTACATATGCATCAAACTCCGCATTGTTCTTACCAACAGACCATGTACTAATTATATCGTCTATATACTGTTTGTCTTTCTTGTCAGCAATATTGTATTGTGTTTTTATATTGCTGTTGATATTATTAGATATTATATTATTTAAAGGTTGTGTGGCATATACATTACCTTGTCCAGCTCCATACCCAGGAGTCATTAAATTTGAAGCAATATTTTCCCAAAATGTACCTTTTGCTTCCTGTTCTTCTCTTATGTCAACAGGATCTCTTGGTACATTATATCTATTGCGAACATCATTTAATCTCTATATTGGGTCTGTAGCTTGTAAATATCTACTTTCATAATCAGAAAGACCTTCTGGAGTTGGTCTATTCAATAAGGCTTGTCTTGCGGAAGAAATTGTTTCTTCGGGATCATTTATAACCTAGAACATTCCGCTTGTAGTATTATATACTACAGGTTTCGTGTAGTCATCCATTAGGCCGGTTATCGATGGAACACTTATGTCTAGGTATTGTTCCTTCTTTTCCTATGGAGCATCCGCTCTTCTAGATGTTATTTTGCGATTTAGAAAACTATTGATACTTGCCCTATTGCTATCTGCTATCTCTTGTATGCTAGGTATCTTTATATCTGAAACAGCAGTTTTCTGCTGATCAACCTTTTTTTGTCTCTATTTAGGCTGACCAGCAGGTTCAGACTGTTTTAATGTATCTTCTGCCTATTTCTACTGCTGAAGCTTTCTTTCTTTTTCAATAGCTTCTTGTTTTTCTATTTCTTCGCGGATTTTCTCCTCTTGTTCTCTTTTCTTGCGCTGAGATGCCAAATATTGATCACGAATTCTATTATATTCGCTTATAGATATTTCCAGATCTCTTTGTGCAAAGCGAGTTCTAAAATCTTCTTTAGGAACCCACAATTTCTTTTTTTCTTGTTTCATTTTTATTATCTATAAGGTGAAAGCGAAACTCCTTCTTGGTTGTATGTAACATCCCTATTAAATGGATGTGTTGTAACTCCATACATACCTGTTGTACCCCAAGAAGCTCTTTCATTTGCTCCTCTTACTCTAGAGTTAATACCTGCTTTAGCACGACCTCTTAATTCATCGTCTTGCATGACATAACGTCCATCTTTATCTTTCTTCCATTCTTTTATAGACGGAATGTTAATATTATATTCTCTAGTATTTGGTATAGTATACCAGAAATCTCCCATGTGTTTTCCGGTGTGTGTATTTATAATGGCAACTTTCCACTGTTGATCCATAGCACCGTTCTGTCCGAATCTTTGATATGATGTATATACATCTTGATACGGAACCATTCGTATTCCTTCGTATTCTACCGTTTCTTTTCCTTCGCCATCTGTAGTGTTTACTTTCTAAACTGGAGCTGAATCAAACATTGTACGAATCTTGTCAGAATTGGTTGGAATATGTGAATATGGATAACCATATGTACTTGTAACAACGTCTGCCTAACTTCTTAAATTCTACAAGTCCGCTCTGGTCAAAGGGACGCTTCCTTCATTGTCCATCTTTCTACCAATTATGCCTGCAAACATCATTGGGTTTTCGTAAATAGTAAACTTATTTACATAATCGTTTGTGTTTGCTTTATAAGCAGCCCACGGTCCACTAAACGAACCTTTTCTCATAGATTGACCAAATCCTATTTGATCAGACATGATATTATTTAAAGCTGTTTCTTCTTGTGTATTTGCATCATATCCGAAAGCATTTGTCAATCCGCGTTGGAATATGCCATTCATATAATTAAACGAAAGTTTTTGTTGCTGCTGTCTGTATCCTCCACCGCCGCTTCCTCTTAATCTATTTTGATATCTTGCTAGCGCATAAGGATCGGATTCTAGTTTTACTTGGTTTTGTTCCCAGTTTGCATTTACTATTCTGCGTTTTAATTCGTTTACAGCAGCTCCAACTCTATCTTCAGTACCTTCTGGTATAGATTTTAGTACTTCGCCGAGGTAGAATTTTCCAAGATCAGAATTCAGAAGTTGTGCAATATGAGTATCTACAATAGTATTCATTGTGTCCTTACTTTTTGTGTAAGCTTTGTACCCAGGATATTTCTTACTTTCTTCTGGGTCAAATGACAACTCCATATCATCAAATAAATGATGAGTCCACTGATTAAGATCCTAAAACTTAGTACGTTCTTTTGTACTCCACAACCCATCGTCTATGGTGCTCCATTGTGACAAATCTCTACCAAGCGCCTTTTCTAACTCAGGATTTGTAAATTCATCGAATGAGTCCAAATACTTCTTAGCAGTTTCTGCGCTCTGACGAAGCTGAGCTATTTTTCCATATGGCATACCTGCTATCAGTCTGCTTATACCAGCTCTACCTTCTGCAGAACGTAAAGGGTCTATTCCTTTGGCATACAAATCGTTTACATAATCCTAAATAACACCAGTGACATTGTTTGCATACCAATCCATATCTTTTTGTATAGGACTAAGAAAGCCTCCATATTCCTTATAGAACTCTTTCATATCCTTTACACCCTGCTAGTAATCGTTATACAACGCGTTTATGTATAAATCTCTAGCTTGTGCTTCAATATTAGCCGCAGCAGGATCAAATATTTGTGTTGGCGTATATAACTGCGGCCTTTCTAATCCTAAAAATGTCATAATCAAGCTCCCCGTGTTAGTGAATTTTGATACGCTCTAGCAGCTTGTCCCAATCTATAATTTTTATACCACCACGGCATATCGGACAATCCATCTTGCGCTGTAGAATATCCTCCATACATACTTGCGGCTAACTATCTATTGGCAGCGGCATTTTCTGCATCTATCTATATTTTTATTTCGTCGTTATCCAACTGTCTATTATACAACCCTTCCATGCGATCGCGATATGCATTTGCACTTTGATCTTTTGATACTCCGTATAAATCTTTTGCCCCAGCTGCTATCAAACTACCAAGCTGAGCCATATCAGAACGAAGAGCTCCAAATCTAGCTCCGTATGCCTATTGTAACCAATTGTGTTTATTGACGTTACTTGCTATGCGAGCTTGTTGATTTTTAGCGCCAAGCGCTGCCAAAGCATTGGCATACACTTGACTGTTCTTGGCGTCCATTTCATTCTTTGTTGTGTGTATTTTTGCAATACTATTCAGATAGTCTGCAAAATTCATACGTTCCAACATAGCTCTACCACCAAGACCAACGCCCGCCATTCTTCTAGCAGCCCAATTAGCCATATTTAGTTGCTTTGTTGCATCATACAAATAAGGACGCTCATCAAATCTTTGACTAGCTAGAATATTTACAGCCTTACGACCTTCTGCATCATCTACATATGTATCTGGTGCATAAACGTCTGCTGTTTTATCAGCATTTATATTTTTCTATACAAGCGCCATTTCTGCAAGTCTTGGTAATCCTGTCATAAGGTAATCACCAAGTTTGCCTCCCCAATATCTCGGCATCTTTCCGTTTTTATAATTCTTCATTAGTATATCCTACATATTTAAGGCACCTTCATAGTCACCTGTCTAAGCAGCATAATCAGAAAGGCCGAATTTATTACTTATTACAAAATCACTGTTTTTAAGAGCTGCAAGTTTTGTATCTTTATTATTTTTCTCTCCAGCAACTCTAGTTACAGTACCGTCCTAAAAATTACCTATAAGCTCTCCACTAGATACTCTTGCCGTAGCTTTTCTATTTACCAATCCTGCCGGAGTCCATACTGGACGCTTACCGTCAGCAGCACTAGCTTCTCCACTATAAAATGCATTCTTTATATCTGCATCCTTAGCTTCAGAACTAGACTGTCTGTTTATTCTAGCTGTTTCTTCTCCAAGGATTTCCATCTGCTTTTTGATTTCTTCCTCGTTATCGCCAAATCCAAACAACGAAGCTATACCTCCAGCAAGAAGTCCTAATCCAGCGCCAAGTGCAGCTCCTAAAGGACCTCCTACAGAACCAGCTAACGCGGTGCCTCCGACCAATCCTCCAGCAGACGCTCCTAATCCTATGGAGTCCATAGTAAGACCAAGCTGTTTGGATTTTCTATTTTGACGCTCATATTCCAACTCTGATGCTGAGTCCACACCAAGTCTTTCTGTATATGTATTACCGCCGGCTGTTGTATACGTATTTGTACCTAGAGTATTACGCATTTCACCAAGAGATCTATGCGATCCGGCATCTGCTATATCAGAACCGATGGAATACAATCCGTACGCAGTACCCAAGGCTCCGGCTACTTTACCAACAGTGCCCAATGTCGCTTTGGTTGCTGCACTTTCAGCTATCTCTGGAGCTACAGAAGCAACTTGTTTGCCTCCCAAGCCAAGGGCCACTCCAGTCCCAGCAGGAGCAGCAGAAGATGCAGCAATTATAGAACCTGCTGTGCCAGTTGTTGGTAATACACTTTTCATTCCCTAGAACATCTACATAGGAAATTGTAAAGATTGTCCTGCTTTTCCAAGTGCATTTGGTATTTGGTTCTACTTCATAGCGTTTACTTCTGGCTACAAACTTATACCAGGGTTTGTGGATGTCAAAGAGTCTCCAATCCCTTTGTTAGGTTGATAGCCGAGAGTTGTAGGTTTTCTAGTTCCTAGCCAATATCTAGGAAGTTTCTTTTTACTATTCTTTTTCATATTAACTATAGGATTGTCTAAACTTTGTTATTACGTGAGATAGAGTAGAATAATCAGTAGGTTCTTCATTCTATATTCTTACTTTCATCCACTTACCTCGCATTCTGTTTCCATAATCTTCGTTGCCAAATCTAGGAATTGCATATAACAAATTACCTTCTCTGTCAGTGCGTATATTATTTATATTCACATCAGTTTTTTCATATAAATCTGTTTCTACGGATATAGATATATTCGGAATTATCGATCCAGAACGCTTGATTGGAACTATTTGTTGGTTGTCAAATACTTTTACAACAGAAACGTTTGGGTTTACAACAAAATCCAGAATCATTGGAGCTAAGTATTTTACTTCGCTGTAATTATCTAAATAATTATGTTTTGTTATAATTAAGCCCTCTTCGTTTTTATACAATCCAAACAGATGATTTTTTATATATGACATTTCGTTATAACTTCTGTCGTAAATAGAGACCGGAATATTGTATTTGGTATTCAATACAAGTTGCTCTCCGTCTTTCAAAATTTGGCACAACAGTTCGTTATTCTGAATGTCATAGTCTATATTTGGTATTTTAGTTATATCAATTCTGTCGTTAATTATATTCTAAACGCCTATCTGCTCTCCGTAATTTATAACTTGATTTCCTGAAGATGCTACAATAGCTTTATTATTCATATCTGCCCAGTATACACCGTTTTCAGTCGGTCTTGCACAGAAATCATATAGACGCATGCCATATTTTGTACTCAAATAGTCATAACGACTAAGAATACCGGCTTGACCAAGCATTATAGTATTTCCGTTCTGATCGTTGATAAGTGAACGTTCATTTACACTAAACTTACCAAACGCATGTTCTTGCCAATAATACAACAAGTTTTTGTCTGTACAAAGATTGGTTATCTATCCATATTTACTATCTACGTCAATAAACGAAAGAGCTTTAAAAATAAGGAAGTTATCTATAAACTCACCATTATTCTTTAGTTCTGAGAAATACGCTCTCTGTTTAAACATGTTTGTTTCGTTTTTATCTGTAGATATAAGGGTAAATACATCATTAGACGCGTCATTGTCAGAATAAATCATATTATACTGATGTGCCGGTCTTTCTTGTGTTGTGACTCCGTCTATTGATCCTGGTTCATACATAAGATTCGCACTAACAGTATTCCTTAAATTCATTCCATAATCAAAATAAGTATTTACTTTAGATTCTAGTGGAATGTAATTTGTTATTTGCATTGACTGAAGTGTATCTACAGATTCGAAGTTATACGCTTTGTATATAGTTGTAAACTCGTGCGGTGTTATATATATATCTCCGTCAAACACGGTCATTTTATCTCCACCTCCTAAAAGCTATAACTTCTGGTTTTTATATTCAAGTTCAAAATAATTGCCAAATCCAAAAAATTGTACTTGTTCATCAGACTCAACATTGTCCTATTTTGACACGTGCTAAATATTACATACCGATGTATAAAAATTTAGATTTTGTGTAGGGAATCCTCCAGTTTCTCTTTCTGTAACTAACAAAAAGCACGAAGGACCTGGTCCTATATAACCATTTCTTAAAAAGCCTTCTCCCTCTTTCCTAGAAGCGTGCAGCCAATCCCAGTACCTATCTTTATGTCCAATTAATTCTTTTGTTTGTGGAGCGTCCCAAGACTGATTTGGACTATATTCATTTCCAGCATTCAAGTCATATTTTCCAAAAGACACCCAGTTATTATAAGAATATTTATCTATTGTTGTATTAAACCCTGTGTATTCTTTATTTGCACGTAAAACATCGCCGTCATCATCAAAATCAACTCGATCAAAACCGTCGTTCCAATTTGGTATTTTTACATCTTTTATTTTTTGTATTTTTATTTTTCCGTTTGATGCGGAGCTATTAAAATTAGAATGATACGGAGTTCCTGTTTTAAAATAATTAAATATATAATAGAAATCTTTTTTGTCTTCGGGTGTTAATTTTTTAACATATGCTCTATCTATTCCTATCGCAGTGCTCGAAGTTGGTGAGTACTAAACAATCTGAGTAGCAATTTCTAAATTTACTATTCCAGGCACCGACATTCCAAAACCACTACTTATCGTAAAATGTGTTATGTAATTTGTCTATATTCTTAAGTTTCCAGAAAACACGCTTGGGTCAGAAAGTGCTCCTATTTTAGGAATTATATTTTCGCCTTCGTACACCTAAAACAAAGGTACATCGTTACTGTAAAATGAAAAAGTCCAGTGATGTGTGTTAGATTCTTTCTAGGATGGCTATAACCATATATTGTTTGCGTTCAGATTAAACTGGTCTGCATTTATCACATATGAATAGTCATCGTTAGATTCATACTCGTTCCAGGTTGTATTTATATCTGTTGGAGAAGTTGTATTTGAAGATACAACACCTTCGAAAGAATTTACTTCATCTAATACACCGTTTTTATATACCGAGTATGTAGACGGTATATAAAACTATTCTTGTATTAAAGTATCAGAAACGTTTAGTTTTGATAATACATCGTCTCGTCTAAAATCAATCTCTGACGAGAATATCTAAAATAACGAATTATTTTTTGTAGACGCACCAAGAGGGACTGCGTTTTCTCCTATATACCTCCAATTGCCACCGACGTCATTTGTATAATAGCTTGGCAAAATTGTCATATCGTTTACAGATAGAAAACCGGAAGGATAAAATGGAGACTGTTTGTTTGGTGTTAACTCATTATGTAATTCACTTAATCCTTGTTGTAACGGTCTGGCCAATGCAACTTGCATTAAAGTATTTTGGTATATTTCAGAAGAAGAACGTCTTACTATTTGACAACCTATTATGTCTTCTGGATTTACTCCTGTTATTTGAGGTATTTTTATTTTTACACCTTTTGGATACGCAATAAGTATTTCTTGTCCGTTTATGATTTCAGTACCGAACGGCATCTTCTAATCGCTTATTGGTTCTACATCAACGCTACATATAGTTTTAACATCGCTGCGTCTACCGTATTTATCGTAATATACAATGCCATATCTATACTATTCTCCACGTCTTAACGATCGTAATAGACTTGATGTAAATATATTATCATAACTAGGCTTTGCTAGATCTACGTTTATACTTCGTTGTTTAAAATAATCATCTAAATTAACTCCTATCTGTCCGAATGTATAATTTCCTTCATCTGGAATAGATCCTGTTAAATTTGTAGCAAGTACTACTTTACTTTCAACCAACTCATAAGGATTTTCGTCGACAGTAATCTCTAGATCTTTTATTATTGTATCGTCACTAACGTTAGAACAGAACATATATTCTTGATTCTATTCTATGACCTGAGGAATCAACATTACTCCAGACATGGCTGCAAATTCTTCTATTGTCAATGTTTGTAGAGGATCTATACCAACGTCGTTTAGAATAAAATTATCATCAAACTTACCATCGTATATTAATGCTATTTCCGCATCTTGCCCAGGAACAATATAAGACAATCTGTATACCTACAATCTTTCATATACACCGCTATAATCTTTTGCATCGATAGTTATTGTGAGGCCCACAGACGTTTCTGTATCTTCAGCATTTCCAATCTCCTTTGATCTAGACGGATCGATTATCTATATTTTATTTGTAAGTGGTGCTAACTGTGTAGTATTGGCGTATTTATTATAATATCTGTATGTATATTGAACCTGCGATGTTTTTAATCTACCGGAAATCTTATTGCTAATAAATACACGTTTTCTTGGTATGATACGGTTATTTATGAGATAATCTACGTCTGTATATTCATATGTTCCATTATTAAACTTTCGTATTGTATTTTCTCCTTCTTCATCTACTCTAAGAACAATGACAGGAACTTTGCCAGTAGCTATATATAATTTTATTACGTTTTCAAGTTCTTTATATAATACTGTAGAAACTTGATCAGGTGCGTCACCATTCCAAAATCCAGGAGATTTCCACAACAATTCGAAGTTGTTTGTACTACCATCTATTTCGTCAATATAACATCGATATACATTTAAATCTCCTGCATTATTTTTGGTAATTATTACACATAGATTATCTACGCTTTTAACAGAAAGAATGGTATCTGTAAAATCAGCTATGGTTGCAGAATGAATTCCGTCAGGAACAGGTGCTACTATACCCTCTCTAACTGAAGAATAATCACTCGCGCCTCCAAGTAACTAATTCTTAGTTATTCTAATATTCTTTGCAAAAGTATACTATGAATTCTATATTTGATCAAACGCCTGATCGGAATTCATTCCTTTTGTAAAAGAATTTATATATGAATTGTTTTCATTAATAACCATTGTAGTAATCTGAGTATATAGTCTATTCGTCACTTATATCTTTAAAGAACTGTTTATCGAAGTCCATCTCAGGCAACAATCGATTCCATTCGTTCTTTATATTCTCCATATCTCCTGCAGTAGGCATCATAGCTTCCGCATATGCTTGATTTCTGTAGAAGTTCCACTGTTGCTAAGTATAGAAATAAGTCTGACTTGCGTATTTAGCTGCATATTTAGAATTTGTATTTGACAACTTACCCATCATGAATTTAGGGAACGTAAGCTTCATTACAACATACCAGTATATAGCTTCTTGATAAGAAGTAAGATCTGGTATCAGTGGATAACCTCTTTCATCTGTAGCAATAGCTTTATATGAGAGTTTTACAAACCCTTTGGGTTTATTTACAACAAGCCAACCAGGCTTAATAAAATATTCAGGCTTTTCGTGTATCTTATCGCCGAATATTCTATTCAAATATTTAGTGGTGTTTATTCCATACAGCTGTGACTATGAAGTAATCATCTTATGCGCCATCGGTTGATGTTCCTGTATAAACTCAACCCTATCGTCTATGGCATAATTCTCTTCGTCATGCTGCGGTGTGCTTACAACCATTCCTTTTGGATGGTGTTTGTGTTTAGGTTCTCTGAATATAGATGTAGTTGGCTACATAGGAACCCAAGGTCCTTTAGGTCCATTAGAATAAGCAACTCCGTCCAAATGTACTAGATCTGAAGGCAATGGTATTTGATTGTCGTGTATTTGAAATACCGGAACATCGTCCGCTCCAGATTCTTTTCTGATATACTACATAGGAGCACCAATCTTGTCTACGGCTTCAAATATCCATTCTCTGATGTCGGATATTCTATTCCTAACTTCAGTAGAATCCAAATCAGCCATAATTTTAGCAATGACTGATTCACACTTTGTATAATTGTATATCATTTATATCTAAATAGTCTTGTTTATTAAATATTAACTGTGCTAGTCTTCGTTTATTTTTTCTTACCATACTCAACTGATACTTGTATCTATCAGGGAACGTTCTGGGTATCTTAGACCAGTATAATCTATATTTATACCCATCCGAATGTTCGTTGAGGTGGTATATACGTTTGTCGTATTCTTTACTAGCTTTATAATCTACAGATAGGGATTCTGGTGACAATGTCTTAGGTCTATACTTTCCTATTTGGATAAAGCCTAGCCCTAGAGGCATTTTAAAGCCCTCTGAGCGCTCTAAGACGTGTTCTAGTATAACTTTACACATCTCCTCTAATATACGCTTATAGAGGCCGTAATCGACCTCTATTGGCATTGTCTTATACATGTCCCTAAATGTAACGGACTGTTTATTCTTCATCATCCTGTGGTCCGTGCGGCTTTACGCTTGCCAACGTAGCATTGTTGCTATCGTCACTAGGTCTGTTGAGCATGAATGCTAACTCGTTCTTCATAATCAACTCTTTGATATGAGGAACCATCCAAGCTGGGATCTTTATATCCTCTTCGTCTGGATCATCATCGTTGTTGTTGTCATCAGCATCTTCATCAAGCTCCTTCAACCATAGTACGTAGATATATTCAAGTTGTCCTTCGTCTGCAAGACCTTGAACATAAATATGACCTTTATTGCTATCTTCTACGTCAGCTTTATAGAAAGCTGTCAGTTCTCCAAATGTGTACTTTCTCCAGTAATTATAGTGTCTGCGTATGTGATTCATATACTGAATGTTCTCTCCGTTCTCGTCGTGTATAGCCAAGATACCTACTTCGCTATTGTTTAGAACGTTCTCTAGAGCATCTTCAGTTACTTTTGTAAACGTAGGACTATCGTCATTTGAATCAACCGGTACCAACTTCATAGGACCAGATTCAATTTTGCGAACATATTCATCGTCGACGAGATCTTCCCACATCAGCTGACCAAACAAAGCCTGCTGCTTTCTACGATCCTTTTCTTCTTTCCACAGTCTATGACGATATGCTTTTACCCAAGCATGTATCTAGGCTCTAGAGAGATCTTCGCTTTCACTAATGTTGTTATTACGTACAAGGAGAAGTATATCATCGGTTATTGTTTTCAATGAAATCTTCGCCATTTTACTTATTTATTTCTATGACTCTAACACTATCTGTTTGTATTAGATCATTAGTATTCTCTATCTTATATTTTGTAGTAGTTACTTTCTTAAAGTCAAAAGTAAATAAGCGCTTCAAGAAACTCTTTTTGTTCTTGTAGTGCCTATCATTAAATACATACAAATACTGTTGATTATTTATATTTAACCCTATGTTTATACTATCTTTACCAATACAGTAAGACACAGTAGTTAAATCATTAAACTTAATAGAGTCTTTATATATATTATCTCTATATAAAGTATCTCTTATCTCTTTACTCTAATTAACGTTTATACTCTAACTCTAAGTTGCAGCGGTCTTAAGTTGTTTAGATTTAATCTTAAGTTTTTCTCTAACACTATCGACTTTGTGCACGAGTATATCATTTTGTGTTTGTAGTTCGTCAACGGTAAGCCTTAAAACATTATTAGCCTACTAGGACCCCGCTAGGGAGCCCTAATAGGCCTCAATGTTATTCTAAGCCCTTTCTAGGCTTTCTGACAGGTTTTTGTTTTGTTTGTGGAGAATCATTCCCCAAGACAACAAAATCGCCACAGCGACGCCTAAAACGGACTTTACGAGCTTATTTCGATTGACTACTAACCACGTTAGCGTCGTTCCTATCATACAATGCTTTTTCTAATTTACTATATCTGGCATCCATCATGTTCATTGTCTCGCGATATTTGCCATTCCAATACATTGTTACTCCAAAAATACCAGCAGCATATACTAATACTTGAGCAACATAACCTAACACTCCGTTAGTCAGATCACCAGTGTCAAAATACTGTATGAATGCCAGAGTTACACCACTAGCAAATGCGGCTACAGCCGTAGCATACTAAGTAATATCTTTCCACCTTTCCATGATCAGTCCTCCTCGTTGTACCAACCTGTGATACTATTTAGATTTACTTGTACCGTAGAATCGTCAGTTCTGTTAAGGTTAAGGATATCATCCCCACCTTCAGTAGAAGCCCAACCTTGTCTCACGAATACGTCAGTTACATCTGGAGTATATACTACATCTTCTGGCAACTTGTCCATCAATGCAGTAACATCAACATACATGTCTGAGTCGATACCCTCTGCAGATGTGCTGACAAGTTCGAATACGTTAGGTACGTCTATTGTATAAGTTTTAAGATTGTGACTATTAAATCCGGGAGCATATACCTTTGCTACGATAATCAATGAGTATACACCTGTATGAAGCTGATGTTCTGCTGGGAACATTACTTCTACAACACTCTATTTATCAGTAGCAGCAACATTTGCCAAGTATTCAATATCGTTTCTCATTGGAACATTTCTGTATATACTATCCCAATCAGGATTTACTCCAAATCCATGGTACGTAGCAAACATATGATTTTTTGGATACGCTTTCCATGAAGGATATCCACTATTGTGGATATTATATGGAGAAGAAGCAAAAGCTCTCGTAAGCGGCTCCATTGGGAAGCGTGATACGAAGCGACTCTTATTCTTAAGATCCTTCTCACGTTTTTCCTTAAGAGTTTCGTTTATAAGTATAGCCTTTACACTTCTTATACATACAGAGTTTGTTCCAGCATTAACGTCTGTAGATTCTCCTTCTTGTTCCTGTCCTGGATATACTTCCCCCCAGTTAACAAATGGGTTATTATCTAGACTTTCGAAGTTAGAATCATTGGGATTATATACCTGACGCTCTTGGACTTTATTGCCACTAATATACTAACGAAGTTCTACAGCAAGTCTTATGTCGTTTCCAATTCTTATTTTCTACATAAGCTGTTATAATAAAAAAGCTAGAAGCAGGGCAGTGCCCCACCCCTAGCTTATATCGTTAGTACTAATCAGTCAACAATCTCATCCTGCTGAGTGCCTGCAACGAAAGCATCAAGAACAGCCTTGATCTCAGTAGCATCAACTGCATAGACCTCAAGGTTCTGCTTTGTCTTACGCTGAATATCGTCGGCAGCACGATACATATTCTCGAACTCGAGAGTAATAGCGTTGTAGTGCTTGTCGAGCTCGGTAACCATCTCAGGCTTGATGATTGGCCAAGTGCCTTCACCACGATTCAGGATGCCCTGATAACCCATGCCCCAAGCTTCACGATCACGAACCAGCTTAGCTGAAGCAACGTGAGTCTTACCAGGAGTCTTGGTGATCTGTACACCAATGGGGAAGTGCTTGTTCAAAGACTCCCAACCCTCAGCAGCAGGATCTGTGTAGTAGATGTTGGCGTTGAAACGAACCTTGTTGGCCCAGTTCAAAGAATCTACACTGTTATCGTCATCATAAGGCATAGCTGTCAAAATGACAGTGTTGGCACCAGCTTCAGAGCCAGCAGCGGTAGCTGCAATAGTATCTGGATCGCCAGTATTAGTACCAGCAGAAGCGGTACCAAGAGAAGCAACTACACGAGCACGCTTCCAATCATTGTTGATCATGCTAACAATACCTCTAACAATAGAGTTAACAGTATCGCCATCCTTAGTGATGTACTCGTAACTCTCAGTCCACTTGCGATAACGATGAGGCATATCCTTAAAAGTCAAGCGAACAATAATACGCTTACCTGCAGTAGACAATGTCTTACCACTTCCTACAAGACTTGCGTCAAGGCTACGGAAGTTGATGTTAGCAACATCCTCAGTATCTGCAGCGTATGCAGTATAAGTGTAGCTCTTGATGTCAGCAGCCTTAATCTCGTTAGACCACTTGATGATTGGCTCCTGAGCGGTAGTACCATCAGGCTTACGCAGAGTCATAGACTTGTTAGTGATATAACCAACCTTAATAGTCTGAATAGAACCTGCGTTAGAAGCACTTACGTCATACAACTTCTGACCATTTGAATTGAGATTAGGATCACAATTCATGATAATAAACTTACCTGCATCTGAAGTTGAAGGCTTATAGTTATTACCTGCAGCAGGTACGAACAAGGTGTCGCCAGCATTTGAATAGGTCTTGTTGCTAACGAGCACAGTATTTACATAATTTACCATAATTTAATTTAATTTTTTTCTACTCCCCCTCTATTTCTATGGCTAGACCTAACTAGCTGGGGTTTCCACGTTAAAAATTATTCTTGTGTTAGAACTTCGTTTGTAATAGTCTAATATCTCTGATCTTGCTGATTTTCGATATACATTTGAGCGGCTATCTTAACTATTTCTAACCAAGTGTGATTTTCGAAATCCGTATAATCTTTCAACGGATTATCGTTTGTTATTTCTTCTGGGACCTTAAGGTAACCCAGAGTATATTTATTGATTTTATACTTCTTGTCTGTAAGAAGCCTAAACCCGTCTTTTGTTCTTATTCGCAACGGTCTTGCTCTGTGATAACGGTAATGAAAGTCTGTAAGAGAATTGTTTATTCTATACATAAAGTTATCAGCAGTGCATTCGAATACACAAGTATCCATTAGATGATCGTCGTTTGTATCAGATATAACCACATCCTCATTAAGAACAAACATCATCTCAGATGGATATTCAAATTCATATTCATCATAATTAGCATGTTCTGCAATAGTTGGGATGTCTGTATATACCTGTTCACGGAGCAGCTTAATTAAGTCTCTGGTCCTCTTCTCATTTTGTTCATAGGACGTTCGTTTCGGAGCATTTCCATTAAAGCGATCTTTGGCAAATTTAACAGCAGCTTGATTGATCCAATATAAAGAATCGTCGGTTAGAGGCTTCTCTAATGTATTGTTAAGCTTATTTATTTCAAGCTCAAATGAAGCTAATATATCTACTCCTATCATTATTGTTCCTCCTTCTTATTTTGTTTCTACTGTTGTTCTTGCATCTAACGTTTTCTAGCTTCAGCACCAGCTACATACTATACATACAAATCTACAGCACCTGTGACAAGATCGTCAAAAGCTTCTGTAGGAAGTTCACACGCCATACCAGTAAACAAGTCCATATATCTAGGTGTTTTGTAGTACGACATTACAAAATCTGTAGGCTGCGTATAACGGTCATAAAACACTCTCAGAGCGTTGTTATCGTCAAGGTAGGCAATTGGCTACCTCATGATGCGAAACGCGTCCTACGGCCTTGTAATTAGCTCCTACGCCTTTGATTTAGATACTAGTGTGTTAGGAATAACTCCACTGTTAGGTCCTTCTGATTTATATGAATATGTATCGCTTACGTGGGTATAACTATCTACGTACAAACCAAAGTTTCCTGGAAGTGTTATAGAATAGCTGTTATTCTCCGTTGTTACGTTGTTCTATCTATACGATGTCAGCAAACCTTGTATAATACGTTCAACATAAGCTGATGTTTTAGATGGAGAAGGGATATTGTCCAACACTTTGTATATATCGTGAATAAACTTATCCTGATACTGATTCAAAAAAGAGTATATTGTTTCTGTGTCTAGCTTTGAGATCATCTCGGTCTCGGGTATCATGGTTTGTACTCTACGCTCAAACTCTATACCAAGCTGTCTTGTTTCATCTAAACTCATCCTTCAAGCGGTAATGTTGATATTTTGGTTTGTAATCTAGAAGACTCTACATTCTCAAGTGCGAATGTTATAGCTAGGCTAATCAACTCCTCTGCCATTGTATCTGACAATTCGAAGTTTCCACTAAAACCTATAAAACTTGCAGGCTCACCAATATAAGTAGTTGTGAACGATTCAACGTCATCACGTTTGTATTCGTCAACAAGTATGTGTGCTTCGTCACCTTCCAAAAATACTACGGGACGCTTAACCCAAGGAAGATTGCTGTCTGTACTTCTAAACTTTTCAGCTATTTTATGACTTACTATTTCTGCGACTTGTTTGTATTCGTTCGTATACTTTACATGTCCTTCTATAAAATATAGATGATCTGGCTGTAATTTATATACCTTCTCGTTTGGCGATATCGGTTGAGTGTTAGAAGAAGCTAACGTTGCAGTTTTAATTAATGGTCTTAAATCCTCTATAGATTTAATATCATATTCGAACGGTATTCTTCTAGTATTGTTGCCTGTAAATTTCCTGGCTATTAGCGCTAAATAAGCTTTGTCTAAAATCGTTGCGATTTCGTAGTCTGTTAACGATGGATATGACGAAGTAACATTTGCCTTGTCATACTCTATCAGGAACTTAATTTTTACATTATCATGCGTCATATCTCATTTGATCGTTAGATCACTTATTTTGTGTTTCGTTAATGATTGCGAGCTTCAGGTCTTGATTCTTCTTATTATCCAGATAAGCAATAGCTTCGTCCAGAGTAGTAGCAAACAGGTCTGTTCCGTAGAAGTAGTTAGTCTTCTCTTTACGAATAACACCTTTAGCAATAGCCTGCTCAATCATGTACTCTGTATCCTTAGACTTATTGTTAACCCACTTATCAAAGAACTTCTTAGGCTGCTTATCAACCAATCCAAACAATGTAGATTCTACGAGTTCATTTGACATACGATCTGCAGACATACCAAACAAACGCAAGCACTGACGCATCTGATCGAGTGACAGCTTATCAAATTCTTTAATAGCATCTCTACGCAGCTTATTCTGCTTGTTCTGTTCTACTGCTTCTGCTTCACGATTGATCAACAGATAATCTTTACCAGCGTCCAGCTTATCTAATGAAGTAGCAACGCGCTTATGACCACTAAGGAACTTAATAATCATTGCCTGACGGGGAATTGAATCGTCCAACAGCAAAGTACGCGTACCAACTTTTACACAGAAGGTCTGCCAAAAATCTGATGTCTTAGCAAGATGCCCTTCATCGTAACCCAAAGCTTTCTCAAAATATTTCTCATCTTCTGGGGTGAGACCCGTATATATCGACCCAGAGCGGGTATAGTATGGTGCAATATAATCAAAGCAATTCTTATACTTAATCAAACCGATCCAGGGATTCTTCTTTTTAATTTTTAGTTCAACTACCATAATTTACATTAGAGTTGTTTAAATCGATCTGTATGGGGGCCGAAGCCCCCAAGAGATCTGATGTATTGTTTATTATCAAATACCGTTGTTCTGAATTTCGGTATCCTCAGCGTCACAGTACAGAATACCACAAGACAGTGGGTTGCGAACCATGATACCAACCTCACCAAGGAAGTGAACCTGGTAACCATCACGGCTGTTAGAACGCAGAGTGTTAATGCTGTTAGCGTAACCGTTAGGTGCTACAGAACCGCCAGTGTACCACTGAACGAACTCACGACCCTTGCGGCAAACCTTAACAATATTAGACTGTCCGTCGAAGTTGCTAATGTTTACGAACAAGAACGTGTAAGACATCAATGGCTTACCAGTCAGAGGATGCAACTGACGGAACAGCTCCATGTTGTCAAACATAGGACAACGCTTCAGAGAGAGCTCGATGCCGTTAGTCATCTTATAGGTAGTGAACTGACCACCAAGAGTCAAGTTCTGACCAGAACCAGTTACGAAAATATTGTCAACCAGGTTGAATGAAGCAACCTTCTCCTTCAGGATACGATCGAACTCACGAATACCCATCTCACCGGTCAAAGCAACGAACTTACGCTCGTTAGTACCGAGGATGTTGTAGCAGAGATCGAACAGATAATCCTCGAACAGCTCAGCGGTCAACTTAGTATAGTAGCGAACGTTAGCTGGAGAGATCTGCTCAAACAGACCAGACATTGTGGGAACAGGACGACCATTGGTACCCTTGTTGATATAAGTACCATCGCTCAGACGGTTGCTCTTAGAGAACAACAGAGCGGTTTCCTCTCTCTTCTTCCACTCACGCAGAGCCTTCCAGTACTGATAGTCAGACCAGAGATAAGAGCTCTTACCAGTCTCGGGATCCTTCAAAGCGATAGCCAGTACAGTGCTGTAAGCATCACCGGTGATGTCGTAAGACAGACGCAGATTCTGCAGATGATTGCGCATCTTGAATGGGGTCTGATAGTTGATGATATCAGCCTCATCGCTGTACTCCTCGTAAGCAGAACCGATACGGCTTACCTGACGACCAGGCATCAGGAACTCACCAGGAATGTAAGCAGCCTGTGAACCATCGATTACATAGCACTCGTATACCCAAGCGCTACCATCCTGATAAGGAAGACCAGTTGTACGAACCTGGAACTTGTAGTCATCGAAAGAGAGTACAGCACCAGGACCGAACCAACGCTCTTCAAGAGCCAGGTAGATAGGAGTGTTGTTCAAACCAGGAGTGATAGTAGAGTAGTTAGAGTAAGAAACTTCCTGACCATTCCACTTAGCCCAACGAATGTTAACAGCGTGATCAGAATCAACCTGAACAGCCCATTCGAACTCGCGGTTCTCGATAATCATTGTTTTGCCCAGACCACCAGTCAGCAAGTCGATGGTAGTTGAAATACCATCATCCTTAGTACCGAATACCAGTGAAAGAAGACCAGATACCTCGTGAGGCTTGGTCAGCAGAGCGTTAGAAATCATGTTCTCATCTACCAGGTCGCTGAAACGACGTCCACGATACAGCTGGAGATTATTAAGTAAAGTATTATTCATATATGTTTAAATTCTTTATTCTT
>Ga0247611_10000273_pt1 | contig 106667 bp, 85 predicted proteins | sample 177DNAGHGhighgp2_FD_192422 | JGI IMG/M metagenome (GOLD analysis project Ga0247611, IMG submission 192422) | Sheep rumen microbial communities from Palmerston North, Manawatu-Wanganui, New Zealand - 1770 DNA GHGhigh gp2 | ecosystem: Host-associated > Mammals > Digestive system > Stomach >... | reverse complement strand
CACCGCACTCATAGCGGTTATACTTGGTATAGCCGACAGCGGCTCCTATCAGTGCCTCGATATTCCAATGGCGACCCAGGGGCCAGGAATAACCGTAATAGATGCCGAGGGCACCGAGGTCTCCCTGACGGCGCTCGTTACGGACACTCTTGTAAAGTCCAAAAGGAAACTTGACATCGGCAACGTTGTAATGGCTGTAGATCAAGTTGACACCGAAGAAATGATGCACATTGACGGAGTCTGTCCAGTAGCGAAGGTCGGGGGACACCAGCAGGTGCTTCCACTTCTTCGACTTGTGGTCGTCGGTCGGCCAGGGACGGTAACCTGCCGTCACACCCATCGACCAGTGGGGAGCCAGACGAACGCCCATCCGGAGGTTCGGGGTCAGCCATGCGTCATAGAGCAGGTTATTACTGATGGTCACCTGCTGCGCCATCATATCTGTTGCTGTCAACATCAAGAACGCTGACAGAAACACTTTCAACAATATCTTATTTTTCGTTAATCCCATACACCACTATGGTTGATTTTAACAGTTGTTCAAACTTGATTTTTGCAAAGATACATAATTATTATTACAAATGTGCAATATTTTCCAAAAATAGGGGGGGCTTAACTTAATTTAACTTAATTAACTAAAAAAGAGCCCTGTTATCATATAACAGGACACCAAAATGCCTTCCCGGCGTGTGTTTTACATGCACGAAGTTACCCCTAAGGTGGTGGCGATGGCAGTAAGGATACTTACTACGGGTTGTTGTTCTTTGACTTGATAAATTTCTGACTCATAATTTGTGTGTTTAAAAGGTTGATTAATTTAATTTTCTTGCGCTGATTCAGATCTGCAGCTCTTTCCTCATTGCAAGTACAAAGGTACGAATAAAAATTGAGCCGACCATAAAATCGGCACCCGGAATTTACACTTTCAAATCCCAAAATTTCCATTTTAACATTTCCCCAAAACTATGAACTAAGAACTCTGAACTCTCCCCCTTTCCCCTCTTTCCAATAGCACTTTACACCGCTCCCGATAATCCTTTCACCCCTGAAAAGATAAAGCTTTTACCCCCTAAAACCTTATCGGGAACAGGGTAAAACCCTATCTCTCCCCCTCCAGGGTGCCAGGAGACTGCAAACAACGCTCCCACACGAAAATCTTACAGTCTTACACTTACAGTTTTGTGAAATGGAAAAACACCATCATTCAAGCATAAAATATGTATATTTATATACTATATATATAATATATATATTATATATATAGTATAATGTAATGGCATGCTTTTTTTCTTCAAAATCACAAAACTGTAAGTGTAAGACTGTAAGATTGTAAGTAAGGAGCTTTTTGTGACTCATGGGGAATACCTATGAGGTCTTATTATTTACCCCAAAGCTGATAAGGATTCTTACGCAACTGACTGTTGTAATAACGACGGTCACCAGTCACTTCTTTCCCGATGAAATCGGGCATTTTTACACTTTCATCAACCGACGAAAGTTCTATTTCTGCCATCACGAGCCCCGCATTCTCACCAAAAAACTCATCGATTTCAAAGGTATGATCGTCATATTTCACGAGCCACCTGTTCTTGTCGATGATACCCGGTTCACATAAAAGCAGGAGTTTCTTACCATCTTCCAAGGGAATCTCATACTCAAACTCATCACGGGAGAGTCCTCCATCCATGCTGGGACCCTTGATGGTGAGGTAGGCACGCTCGTCACGGATGCGGACACGCACGGTGCGTCCCCGTTCGCTGGTGATATACCCCTGTTGGATGTGGCTATGACTGAATGACTCCTGTTTGTAGGAGTCATTCAGTACCAAGAATTTACGTTCAATCTCCAGTGCCATTACGCCATTGACAAGCTCGTTGTGATGGCATAGATCAGACCCAGTGCGATCAGTCCACAGATGATCCACATAATCAGGTTCTTACCTTTCATTTCCTGTTTCTTTGCGTAAGCCTCACGCTTTGCTAAATGTTTCTTGCTCATAATGTTTTAAATTAGTAATGAGTAATTAGTAATGAGTAATTATGATTACTCTGCTATCACCAATTCTCATCATAAGGTTAAACTTTATTTTTATTTAATATTATTACTTTTACATTTCAGCCGCCAAACATATCATAATTACTAATTACTCATTAATAATTACTCATTATCTGTAACGGGAAATTCCATCAGGTATGCCTTGATGAAATCGTCGATTTTTCCATCCATCACGCCATCGACATCGGAGGTCTGGTAGTTCGTGCGGTGGTCTTTCACCCGACGGTCGTCGAAGACATACGAGCGGATCTGCGAGCCCCACTCTATCTTCTTCTTACCAGCCTCTATCTTCGCCTGCGCTTCCAGACGTTTCTTCATGGCACGGTCGTAGAGCTGGGAGCGGAGCAACGCCATGGCACGCTCCTTGTTCTTCGGCTGGTCGCGCGTCTCTGTATTCTCAATGAGGATCTCCTCTTCCTCCCCCGTGTCCGGGTCGGTATACCAATAGCGCAGACGGACACCCGACTCCACCTTGTTGACGTTCTGTCCACCGGCACCACTGGAGCGGAACGTGTCCCACGACAGTTTTGCGGGGTCGACATATACCTCGATGGTGTCATCGACCAACGGGCTGACGAAGACGGAGGCAAAGGATGTCATACGCTTGCCCTGTGCATTATATGGACTGACACGCACCAGACGGTGCACGCCATTCTCCGACTTCAGGTAGCCGTACGCATACTCACCACCCTCTATCTGCATGGTGACACTCTTGATACCAGCCTCGTCACCGTCCTGCAGGTTGGAGATGCTCACCTTATAGCCATGAGCCTCTGCCCACCGCTGATACATACGCATGAGCATCTCAGCCCAGTCCTGTGCTTCGGTACCGCCGGCACCAGAGTTGATCTTGAGGACACACTCCATCGGGTCCTCCTTCTGGCGGAGCATATTTCTTAACTCCAGCTTTTCCAGGAGATCAAGTACCACCTGGTAGTCGTGGTCGACCTCCTCTTCCGTCACCATCTCCTCTTTATAGAAGTCGAAGGCGAGCTGCAGCTCGTCGGCAGCATTACGCACGGCGGTATAGTCGTCAATCCATCGTTTGATGCCCTTCACCTTCTTCATCTGTGCCTCTGCACGCTTCTGGTCCTCCCAGAAGTCGGGAGCCTGTGTACGAAGCTCTTCCTCCTCGTACTCCATCTTCTTCTCTTCTATCTTCAAGTAACGGTGCAATTTCTCCGTCCTGTCAAGAACTTCTTTTAATTGGTCGGCTGTAATCATATTCTTTTTAAATGAGAAATGAAAGAAATGAAAGAAATGAGAAATGAAAATGTAGAAATGAAGCAATGCTCCTTGCACCATCACTTCCCATTTCTTTCACCCCGTTCATTCTTCAAATTCTCCCTTGTCGTTTTTGTTATTGTTGTTAATATATTGATTATTTCTTCATTGTCGTGGATGATTGACATGAATTCACTATCCGTAAGAGAGCCATAGGCATATAGTCTTTTCAACCAGAACCGTGTTTCATTGGCTTCTTTCAGTGCTATCGTCACCTTTGTCAGGAAATCAGGTTTTGATTGTGCGAACTGACCTTCGGAGACATTGGCACCGATACTCGTACCACTGCGGACTATCTGTTTCAACATGTCCTTATCTCCCAACTTTTTCTCCGACAGATACCTATACATCTTGGTTATACGGTCAGCGAATCGCTCTGTCTTGTCAATGATAATATTGTCACGTCGCGGCATCATTCCTTCATTTCTACATTTTCATTTCTCATTTCTTTCATTTCTTTCATTTCTCATTTGGAATTACTAATTACTCATTAGTCCATGTACATTTTGTCGATTTGTTCCTTATAGTTCTCATAAAGTACCCGGCGGCGGATCTTGAGGGTATTGGTCAGCTCACCTTTCTCCATCGACAGATGGTGGGGGAGCAACGTGAAACGCTTGACTTGCTCGTAATGAGCGAGTTGCTGCTGGAGAGTGTCGATACGCTCCTTCATCATCTCATAGATCTGCGGGTCGGCACAGAGCTGCTCACGTGTCTCAAACGCGATGTTATGCTCACGGGCATACTCCTCCAGGAGCGGATAGACAGGGATGATGAGGGCAGATACGAACTTACGCTGGTCGGCGATGACTGCGAGTTGGTCGATATATTTGTCGACAAGGAGTTTCGACTCTATCATCTGCGGAGCAATATACTTGCCATTGCTGGTCTTGAAGAGGTCTTTGATACGCTCCTTGAGGAACAGCTCACCATCCTTCAGATAACCGGCATCACCGGTCTTGAAATAACCGTCCTCGGTAAACGCTGCCTTCGTGAGGTCCTCACGGTTATAGTAACCCGGGGTGATTGTCGGACCCTTCAGGAGGATCTCACCCTCCTCACTGATCTTGATATCTATCCCCTCGATGGGCTGACCGACGGAACCGACGGTATAGGGCTCACCTAAGTGGTCGCAGGAGACGGTGGCAAGAGACTCTGTCAAGCCATAGCCTACAATCATATTAATACCGATGGAATGGACGAATTCCTCCACATGCGCACTCACTGCCGCACCTGCCGTGGGGAAGAAATGAGCATTCTCCAAGCCCAGTTCCTTACGCACCAGTGAGAAGACGGTGCGGTTGAGCATCTCATACTCCAGATGGAGTGCCATCGGCGGTTTCTTACCCAGGCTCAGATACTCGATATTATGCTTGCGACCGACTTTCAGCGCATGCATGAAGAGCTTACGCTGCATGGTGCTGGAATGGTCAATCTTATCCATGACACCCATATACACCTTCTCCCAGAAACGGGGAACAGAGGACATACAGGTGGGATGCGTCTCACGCATCGACTGCTGCACCTCTTGCGGATGGGTGTTCACAATCATCGTGGCACCCTTCGTCAGGGAGAGGAGTGCCCATCCACGCTCAAAGATATGGGTATAGGGGAGGAAGTTCATCACACGGTCGTGCTCATTCACCGGCACACACTTGTTGTTTGCCTCGAAAGCGGCATGGAACATTGAGTGTGGCAGGATGACACCCTTGGAGTCTCCCGTGGTACCACTGGTATAGAGGATATTGGCGATATCATCGAAAGAAGCCTCTTTCTGACGTACCTCCACCTCAGTCTGACGGGGCAGGTTCTCGCCCATCTTCAGGAAGTCTGTGAAATAGATGGCATTGGGGTCATGCGAGGAGATACGCACCAGGGGGTCGAAGACAATGATACGCTCCAAGGTCGGACAGAGGGACACCACCCGACGGGCACGGTCGTACTGCTCCTGCTCACCGACGAAGAGGAAACGCACCTTCGCATCGTTGATCATGAACTGGATCTGCTGCTCGGAACTGGTAGCATAGAAAGGAATAGTGACAGCACGGACACCCCATGCTCCGAAGTCACACTCCAGATACTGCACGGAGTTCTGCGAGAAGATACCAATGTTCTCCTGCACCTTCACCCCTAAGTTCAACAGGGCATTGCTGACCTGCTTAACGGTCTGAGACACCTGATTCCATGACAACGACTTCCATTCCTTACCACCGAAATCCTGATAGATCAGCATCTCACGGTCGCCATAACGAGCGGCTAAGTCGTGTATCAACACCGACATATGACTGTTTATCTGCATAAGCCTATATTATTAATTAGGTGCAAAGATAGTGCAAATTGAGTGAAATACCAAATTTATTTGGATATTTCCGAAATGCAGCCTATCTTCAAGACGCAGTCTTAAAGATACTAAATTAAATGAGAAATGAGAAATGAGAAATGAGAAATTTAAATGAAGAAATGAAAAAATGAGAGGGAGGTATCATTATTTTTTGTATCTTTGCAGAAGATATGGCATACAAGAAATATACAAACGAAGCGGTGGAACTGCTGAGCAGGCTCATCAGTACCCCCTCTGTCAGCAGGGACGAGAAGGCTGCTGCTGACATCCTACAACAGCAAATTAAAATGTGGGGACTCCCCTGTAAGCGTATCGGCAACAACCTGATGGTGGCGAAACGACTCAGTAAGAAGAAACCCACTTTGTTGCTGAACGCACACATCGACACGGTGAAACCTGTGGCGACATGGACACGGGACCCGTTTACACCAACCATCGAAGATGGTAAACTCTACGGACTGGGCAGTAACGACTGCGGTGGCGGACTGGTCAGTCTGTTGCAGGCATACCGCATCCTGTCTGAGGAGAAAAATCTTCCGTATAATCTCATTTATGTCGCCTCCTGTGAGGAGGAGGTGAGCGGTCAGAACGGCTTCTCTGCCGTACTCCCCCACCTGCCCGGGATTGATGCCGCCATCGTGGGCGAGCCGACGGGGATGCAGCCTGCCATCGCTGAGAAAGGACTGATGGTCATTGACGGTATTGCGCATGGGAAGAGCGGTCATGCTGCCCGTAACGAGGGTGTAAATGCCATCTACGAGGCACTGGACGACCTGCGGTGGTTGCGTGAGTATAAGTTCCGCAAGGTGAGTCCATTGCTGGGGGAGACGAAGGCGACGGTCACCGTGATCCATGCGGGTACTCAACATAACGTCATTCCTGACAGGGTGGAGTTTGTCATTGATGTCCGCACCAACGAATACTACCAGAACGAGTATCTCTTTGCTTTCCTGCAAAAACATATGAAGAGTGAGTTGAAAGCACGTTCCTTCCGTCTGCACTCGTCATCCATCCCAGAAGACCACCCGCTCATCAGGAAATGCAAAAAGATGAGGATGAAGCCTTTCGGTTCACCCACCCTTTCGGACCAGGCATTGATGCCCTTCCCCTCTTTCAAACTGGGACCAGGGGAGTCGAGCCGCAGTCATTCTGCCGATGAATTCGTCAAAATTGACGAGATTCATCAGGCAATCAACAAGTATGTGAAATTGCTATCTTCCTAGCCACGACTCGGGATTCAGCTTCGCTGTCTCCCTGCGTAACTGGAACTGGAGGATATCGTCCTGTCCTACCCGTCCTAACGCCTGGCGGGTGCTGACCTTCTGACCACGATGTACATTGACAGAGGCAAGGTTACAGTAGACAGAGATATAACTGCCATGGCGAACCATCACCACCATGGTACCTCCGAAACTGAATACCGCACTGACCTCACCATCAAAGATAGAACGAGCCTGGGCACCAGACTGTCCCTTGATATTGATACCTTTGTTGTCAAGGGTGACATTATGCAGTCCCTCCACGTTATACTGACCGAAATGGCTCACGATACGGTATGGACCCGTGATCGGCATTGGCAAGCGTCCACGGTTGCTTTCAAAGTTACCGCTGAGACGGCGGTCTTCTGACGACATCGAATAATTGAGCGTCTCGGTATTCTTCTTTGCCTCAGCGACCTCCTTTGCATGCTCACGTGCCTCAGACTCCGCACGACGCTCTGCGGCAAGACGGGCAGCCTCAGCCTCACGAGCCTGTCGCTCTGCCGCCTCACGGGCTTTCCTACTACGGGCAGCACGAGCCTCCGCCTTTGCTTTCTCCTCACGAGCCTTTGCCTCAGCGATACGACGGGCATTCTCCCGGGCAGCAGCCTCTGCGGCAGCTTTCTTTCTAGCCAACTCCTCAGCCCGCTTCTTGGCAGCCTCCGCTGCAGCCTTTCTCTTCGCCTCTGCGGCAGCACGGGCTTTCTGACGAGCCACCTCCTCGGCAATCAAGCGGTCAATCTGTGCATTGAGTGCCGCATCTTTCTTTTTCTGTTGAGCGATGACATTCTGGATCTGTTTCTGCTGTTTCTGCAAGCCAGAAACCACATTCTTCTGCTCTGTCTGTTTCCCTTCTAATGAACGACGTTCACTCTCACCCCGTTTCAACAGCTGATGCTTGTTGTCACGGGCAGCGAGGAGTTCTACTTGCTTGGCATTGACCTCTGCCTGCTTCACCTTCACGTCCTCACCCTGTGCACGCTGATAAGAGGCATATTCTCTCATAAAACGCATGCGGCGGAACATCTGGGTGAAACTATTGGCACTGAAGATGAACATCAGTTTGCTCTGGAGGGACTGGTTACGATGCATATAACGCATCGATTTCACATATTTCTGCTTGCACTCGTCCAACTCTTTCTTCAGAACAGCCAAGTCAGTATTGAGCATCTCAATCTCGACATCCAAAGAGGAAAGGTCTTTGCGAATGGTATCTATGGTACGGCGTTTTTGGGCTATCTCGGTATTGAGAATCATCAGGTTCTCAAGCCGTTTCTTGACATCAAGCTCATTAGAACGCAACTTCCGCTCCTGCTCCTTGATTTGCTGTTGTATCTTCTCACGCTGGCTCTGCAGACTCTGCACGGAGACAGGCTGTCCCGTCGACTTCCTGGTAGAAGTCGTCTTTTTTTTCGTAGTCTTCTGAGCCGTCTTCTTGACAACAGTCGTTCGAGCCTTGCCCTTAGTGGTACGCCGCTGCTGGGCATACGGACTCAAGGCAAAAGTCAATAGCAGCAAAATGACACCTATTCGCTTCATCCGCTATTTACAGAGCCATAAAACGACGAAGAATCTCGTCTACGGTTACTTCACGATACTTACCAGAAATCTCGGTTCGCGTCTCCCATTCATCATCATTACCCAGATAGTTGAGGTTCATACCCATCTTGACAGACTTGTCAGGTGTATTGAACAGGATTTTATGCGTATAAGGGAACTGCTTCTTACCAGTAGCACGGAAGTCCTCATAGTCCCAGTTCAACTGGTAATTGCCACGAATCTTATCTTCATACATGATATTCGCCATCTTAATCAAAGCACCGTCCTTGTCGGCAAGCCAGCGATAAGAGAGTTTTCCGTTCTCCATCGAGATGATGGCATCCTCACCTATCAAGTCGGTCTCATAGGCATTCAACAGCTCATCAGAAACTTTCGACTTGCCAGGCTGGAACAACTCATTCCAGAACAACGCCTGCAAGGAGTAGAAATTCAGACCACTGTTACGCAGGAAGTCCAACTGGTTGTAATTCGCCTTGATAAACTGTTTGTTGATACGGTCCATGATCAGCACATAGTCTTTGGTGAACTCCAGACGACCAGCCTCCACGAAACCGAAAGCCATCAGCTGCAGACGTATCACGTCATCACGTTTCATCTTCAGGTTTCCGGTCAGCGTCAGCTGCTGATTACCCACCTCCACAGAGAACTTCACCTTGGAAGTAATAAACTTGGCATACTGCGCATTGTCATTCACTTTCTGTAAGAACTTCTGCGCACTCATCGTCGCAGGCGTTACTGGCTTCGTCTCAACGACAGCCTTTTTCTTCGTGCCGCAAGCAACCAAAACCAATGGAAGTGCCAAGGCGGCAATTTTCAAAATACGTGATGGTTTCATTCTTTTAAGTATTTTTTGAGTTTTATTTTTCTTGTCAATATCTGTCGACGGTCTTCCGTTACCTCACCGGGCTTGGGAACAGTCTCCTCCGCCCTCACCAACGCCTGTTGCCAGAGAGCCAAGGCTTTCTCTTCCTCACCGGCATGGTAATAGATGTCACCAGCATGTTCCAACAACACCGCAGAGGAATCAGAGTCACACTGTAACGTCTGGTCAATATATATCTTTGCCTCAGCATACCTGCCCTCCTTGAAGAGTATCCAGGCATAGGTATCAAGATAGGTGGCATTCTTAGGTTCCGCTTTAATGGCACGGAAGGACATCTGCTCCGCCTTATCCAAATAGATTTCCTTCTCACTGAGATAATACGCATAGTTATTCAGACAGCCGATGTTATCGTCCTTCCAGGCAAGACAGGAGTCATAGGCGGCAAAAGCCTCCTTGTCGAGTCCTTTCTGATGCAGGATATCTCCCATGACGGCATAGAAGTCGCTGACAATCTCCACGTCACTCTGCTGGTTGATGACACTGATACCATTCTGGAAAGCATTAAGGGCATCATCCAGTTTCTCCTTTCTATAATAGGCAATACCCTGATAGTAATAAAATGCCATTTCATCGGGATTATACTGTCGTGCCTCCCGGCAGAGGGAGATGATGCGATCCATGTCTTCTGCCTGCCAGGCATAGCTGACTAACTGCAAACGGGCTGCAGCATGGTCGGGGGCGACCTTCAACACCTGCTCCAATACCGCACGGATAGAGTCATTAGGCATCTGCTTCAGGTTCATATAGGTAGCACAGAGAATCGCAATATCGGCATCCATCTGCGGTTGCTCCAGCATCTTATGGAAGAGATAGAGCACGCGGGTAGAGTCACCACCATTCTGCTCACTTTGTCCTATCTCTTGCCGCATGAGCAAGATACGGTCCTGAGAAGTGATATTCTTACTCAGCAGCACCTGTTCTGTCAAGGCATCAGCCTTGTCTGGGTCACCCTCGTCTTTCTCATAGGCAAGCAAAGCCATCAGTGCGTTACGGTTTTCCGGTTCTATCTTCAGAATATCATGATAGATGTCAAGTGCTTTCTTCTTTTGCCCGTTCACGAACAGGGTATTGGCATAGAGCCCGCGGTAGTTCTGGTCGTTAGGATACTGGTCAGCAAGTTGTTTCATCTCAGCGATGGCAGCTTTCTTATTCCCCAACTGTGTATAGAAATTACTCTTGGCATAGGAGAGGCGTTCACTCTTTCCCTCTACCGTCTCTAATTTCGCCAGGGTCTTGATGGCTGCGTCATAGTCATGCTGCTCCTCATAGAGTTGGACAAGGATGCCCAACACGTCATCCCTGTCATGGTGCTGGTCATAGAGACGTTCCAGCACCAACGCCGCTTTATCATATTGCCGCTGGTTAATATAGGCGTTAGCCAACGTCTCCTGGTAGGTGGAGATCATCGGTTCCAAAGCGGCAGCTTTCTCAATACAAGCAATCGCTTTGTCTTTCTGTTTCAAGGCACCATAATACTGGCTCAGATAGTAATACGCCTCAGATTTGGTGGAGTCGATCTCCAGACAATGGCGCAACAGGTCGAAAGCCGCATCGTTATTCCCTTTGGCACGCTCGCAAATAGCCTCCAAGAAGAAAGCGTCATAGCGACGACTAGGGCTGACGGTCTGCGCAAGGGATACGGAAAATGAGAAATGCGAAATGAGAAATGCCAGTAAGACCTTTCCCACACCCATCGGCAGCCACAGATGACCACTCTTTCCTGATGTTAATTTCCCATTTCTCATCTCTCAATCCTCATTTAACGCCTGTATGTCCATATCCTCCCTCACCGCGCTCGGTCTGGTCTAATTCCTCAACGATGATAAAGTCGGCTTGCTCATGGCGGGCGATAACCATCTGTGCGATACGCTCACCGTCATTAATCACGAAGTCCTCCTGAGAGAGATTTATCAGCAACACCCCCACCTCACCACGGTAGTCGGCATCAATAGTCCCCGGAGAGTTGAGCACGGTCAAGCCATGCTTCAGGGCAAGTCCGCTGCGTGGACGCACCTGTGCCTCATAACCTTCCGGCAAAGCGATATGCAAGCCAGTAGGTATCAAACGGCGTTCCATGGGATGGAGGGTGATGGGTGTGTCAATGTTCGCACGAAGATCCATGCCGGCACTCTGTGGCGTGGCATAAACGGGCAGTTGCTGGTGCCCACGGTTGACTACTTTTATCTGAACCATTTCGAAATGTTACTATTATTATAATGTGCAAAAGTAGTCATTTCTCTTCAAATAGCCATATTTTTAAGCGAAAAATGTAGGTTTTTAATAAAAAAACACTACTTTTGCACGATGATGGACTGGAATAAACTCATTTCAAACAAACGCTTAGGTCAAGAGTTCCGACATTCGAAACCGCATGACGACCGAACGGAATTCAAGCGCGACTACGACCGCCTGATCTTCTCGGCTCCTTTTCGCAGGCTGCAGAACAAGACGCAGGTTTTCCCTTTACCGGGCAGTATCTTTGTGCATAACAGACTGACCCACTCCCTGGAGGTTGCCAGTGTGGGAATGTCGTTAGGCAATGATGTCGCCCATCGCATCATCAAGGAGAAGCGTCCTGAGCTGAAGGACACGATGTTTGAACAGATCGGACAGATAGTCAGCACTGCCTGTCTTGCCCACGACTTGGGGAATCCCCCTTTCGGACATAGTGGTGAGAAAGCTATACAGACCTTCTTCACTGAAGGACCAGGCAGTTTCCTGAAGGAGCAGATCAGCCAGCATCTATGGGATGACATCACCCATTTTGAAGGAAACGCCAACGCCTTCCGTCTGCTGACCCATCAGTTCAAGGGTCGCCGCCCAGGTGGTTTCGTGATGACTTACAGCACATTGGCAAGTATTGTAAAGTATCCATTCTCCTCTTCCGCCGCCAGCAAGAAAGGGAAGTTCGGATTCTTCTTCTCTGAACAAGATTACTACCAGAGAATTGCCGATGAAATGGGCATTATTCGTCTCTCAAAGGAAGGGGAGGCACTACGTTATGTTCGTCATCCGCTGGTCTATCTGGTAGAGGCGGCAGACGATATCTGCTATGAGATCATGGACATCGAGGATGCTCACAAACTGAAGATTCTCACCTACGAAGAGACAGAGAGACTTCTGCTCAGTTTCTTCAACGACGAGGAGAAGAAGCATATCAAAAGCCGCATCCATGAGGAAGGGGTACTCGACCCCAACGAGAAGGTGGTCTATATGCGTGCCTGTGTGATTGGCAAACTGGAAAACGAATGTGTCAACACCTTCTTTGACCACGAGGACGAGATATTGGCAGGAACATTTGAGGGCAGTCTCATCGACCATATCAGTGAACCTCAGGCGAAAGCATACAAACAATGTGCGATCCTGTCTGTTGAGCGTATCTACCGCAGCCGTCCCGTCTTGGACGTGGAGCTATCCGGTTATAAGATCATGGAGACACTGATGGTACAAATGACAGAAGCCGTGACACACCCCCAACGGTTCTATTCCCAACAACTGATTGGCAGGGTATCAAGTCAGTATGACATCCATGCGGAAGACTTAGAGACACGCATCATGGCAGTCATCGACTATATTGCCGGCATGACGGATGTCTATGCGCTGGATGTCTATCAAAAGATGAACGGCATCTCACTGCCTATCGTATAGGCATCAGTCCTTTTCCTTGTAAATCACCTTATTGGCACCAGAAGTGATTGTCAACTCATCACGATGCGCATCGATAAAGGTATCGATGTGACGCTTACGCTTTTCCTCAAAAATCTCGTCAATGGCAATAAGAATACCTGTCTCCTCGACATCACCGAACCCATAGTTGATGGCTGTACCGAAGAGTTTCATCGTAGGTGAAAGTCCCATATAGGCATTCACCAAAGGAGGAATATTATATCCCAGCTTGCGAATCTCACGATTGAGGATACGATAGTCTTCCTTGAAAGAGTCCATACAGAAAAGTGCCTTCAGTTCCTCCTCGTTGGTCTCAATTTTCAACGGTTTCATCGGGATAATCAGCTTCTCCTTGTCATCGAAATACTTCTTCAGGAAATAGAGAATCATATCACGACCCTTGCGGATATAAGAAGGATACATCGTCATCTTGCCGAAATAATAGCGGACATTAGGACGGATCACGGTGATAGCTCCCAGACCATCCCACAAATTATCAAGGGCAAACAAGCTCTTGGCACCCATACGGGAAGACTGATAGGGCAAAGAAACGAACGAACGACCCAGCTCTGCAGTATAAGGAGCATACTCCTTGATGAACCTCTCAGAGAAATGGAACATGTGACTCGTGGCAAGAATAGGCTGACCTTTTGCGTCATACTCCCAATCCGTTCCCAACAGATAGCGATAGCCACCGATAATCTCCTCAGCTTCCGGATTCCACACAATCAACTGTTTATAACAATTGTCACAAAGGTCGAATTCATCGAGATCCATCTCTTTGCCAGTACCACCACCAGCCTCACGGAACACAATCTCACGCAAACGCCCGATCTCCTTCAACACATTAGGGGCATTATGTACTGTTACGACATAAATCTGATTATTGCTCTTGTTCGTCAGACGAAGCTGCTTATCGGGGGTCAGTTCCTTTTTAAGCAGTTCTTTGTCAATCGGCTGAATGATCTGCTGTTCCATTTTGTTGTTGGTTGTTTTTTATAGTTCGTAGACTTTATCTTGCACAAATTTCGCCCATTCCAACGGAGTCTTACTCTTGTCAAAAGTCTGCCAGGGGATGGGCTTTCCTATCTTGACCTCGAAAGCCTTTCCTACATTCTTATACATCTCATCGACCAAGAAAATCATGGCGAGATTGAAAGGCAGAAACCTGTCGGAGAAGTTTGCCAGGCGATAGAAGAACTTGGAGTTTTGACCACTGAAATGGATGGGTACCACGTCACGCTGGTACTCCACGCTCTTGGTGATGAACGTCTTCGACCAAGGGATGTCACGTATCGTACCGTCGCTCTGCTTGCGGGAACAGATACCTGCAGGATACATCAGCATGTGGTTGTCGCTCTCGAAACCCGCCTTCACCATCGCAGGGAAGTTACGGCTCTGCTTACCTGTCTTGTTGATGGGAATACACAGCGGAGCAAGACCAGGCAGGTTCATCAGCAGGTCGTTGACCAGATAACGGAAATGACTGTCATAGTGTCTGCCGATGATAGCCCCCAAGGCGACACCGTCCTCCCCACCCAACGGGTGGTTCGACACAAAGGTATACAGCCGTCCGTCGTTCTTGTCCGGCAAATTCTCCATTCCCTCAATCTTGAGAGTCATCTGAAGATACTCCACACAAGCCTCGAGCCATTCCGTACCTTTTTTGTCACGGCTTTCCCACAGGAAAGCATTCACCTCGTCCTGATGGATGATGCGTTTCAGCCATGAAACGAGGAAACCCGGGACCCACTTCGCTTTGGACCCCATTTTGCTTTCCAGAATCTTATCGATGTCGATAGTCTTTTCTGTGATTTTTTCCATTTTCTCTCAATAAATGCACTAACAACGTGCAAAAGTAACAAATAAGTTTGAGAAAAAATGCACTGATAGGTTAAAAATGTGCAAAAATACCCTAATTTTATTCCAATACCTCCCATACCCTGTTCCCAATATCCCCTTTCCAGTATCCCAATATCTGGGACAACCGCTCCCAGATATTGGAACAACCATTCCCAGGTACCGGGAACACTCGTTCCAGGTATCGGAATAAAACGCAGCACTTTTCCCGCTTCCGACAAGGGAAGATCTCGCTCTGTGTTGAGAAATATTCCCCACCTTTGTCTTGTCTTTTAAAACACTAAATATCAGACAGATACAAGGATTTAACAAAATTTTAAAGAATATTCACTAAAATATTGTGGGGAATTGTGGGGAATTGTGGAGGAAATTGTTTAATTTTGCATCCGATATCAAAATAAAAGAAGTACGCATGCGATTTTTAGGTAATATTGAAGCAAAGATTGACGCCAAAGGGCGTGCTTTCCTGCCAGCCACTTTCCGCAAGATACTGCAGGCTGCCGGGGAGGAAGGTCTTGTGCTTCGCAAAGACGTATTCCAATCATGTCTGGTACTCTATCCCGAATCCGTTTGGAACGAGCAGATGGATGCCATGCGCCAACGGCTGAACAGATGGAACAAGCAGCAGCAGCAAGTGTTCCGTCAGTTCGTCAGCGAGGTGGAGCTGATCACCCTCGACGGCAACGGGCGTTTTCTGATTCCCAAGCGGTATCAGCGAATGGCAGCTATCGAGCAAGACATCAAGTTCGTCGGCATGGATGACACGATTGAGATATGGGGACTTCAGAAAGCAGAAGAGCAGCAGATGTCACCTGAAGACTTCAGCAACGCGCTGGAAGAACTGATGGCAGTGACAGAATAATCAAAAAAACAAGACAAATGGTCAAGACGGCAGAGACATATCACGTACCAGTGCTCCTCCAAGAGAGCATCGACGGACTTAACATCAAGTCCGACGGCATCTACGTGGATGTCACCTTCGGTGGCGGTGGTCATAGCCGCGAGATTCTCTCCCGTCTGGGCAAGAACGGTCATCTCTACAGCTTCGACCAAGATGCCGACGCAGAGAAGAACATCATCGCCGACGACCGTTTCACCTTTGTACGCAGCAATTTCAGATACCTCCGCAACTGGATGCGCTATTATGGGGTGGAAGCGATTGACGGACTGCTTGCCGACCTCGGCGTTTCCTCCCATCATTTCGACGACGAGACGAGGGGTTTCTCGTTTCGTTTCGACGCTCCTCTCGACATGCGGATGAACAAACGGGCAGGCAAGACAGCCGCAGACATCGTCAACGAATATGACGAGGCAAAGTTAGCTGACGTTTTCTTTCTCTATGGTGAGTTGAAAAACTCCCGCCGTATCGCCAATGCCATTGTGACCTACAGACAGCAGAAACGCATCGAGACAACCGGTGACCTGATGGCTGCGACCGAGAAGTTGATGCGCACAGAGAAAGAGAAAAAAGACCTCGCACGTCTTTTCCAGGCACTGCGCATCGAGGTCAACCACGAGATGGACGCCCTGCGGGATATGCTCAACAGTGCCAGCCAACTGCTCAAGAACGGTGGACGGCTGAGTGTCATCACCTACCACTCCCTGGAAGACCGCATTGTGAAGAATGTGATGAAGGCAGGCAATGCCGAGGGGAAGATAGAGAAAGACTTCTTCGGACGCGTCAGCAGTCCGTTCCGCCTCGTGAACAACAAGGTCATCACACCCCAGGAAGACGAATTACAAAACAACCCACGCAGCAGGAGCGCTAAACTCCGCATCGCAGAAAGGATATAGACATATGAAAAAACTGGAAGAACAGGAACTCAGCACTGCCGAGGACGTTGTCGAGATTGACGAGGAAATTCTCCAACAAAAAGACGACAGCGAGAAGGTGTTGCAGGAAACGATCAAGAAAATCAAGGAGACCGCCAGCGAGGAAGACCCGCGTCCTTCCCAGCAGGTCAATCTCCGCACTATTCTTGGTGGCGATATCCTGACCGCAGAGATGGTCCGTTCACAGATATGGCTGTTTGTCCTGATCGTTGCCTTCACCATCGTCTATGTGGCTTTCCGCTACCAGTGCCAGCAGGACATGCAGGCTATCGACCGTCTGGAGACACAGCTGAAGGATGCCAAGAACAAAGCACTGGCTGCCTCGAGTACCCTTACGGAAAAATGCCGCGAGAGCCACGTACTCGATATTTTGAAACAAAATAAGGACTCGCTGTTGCATATTGCCGACCAGCCTCCTTATATTATACAATTACCAGAATAAAAGACCGTCATGAGTAAGTTCGACAATGATAAAGTAATGCCAAGATATATGGCGATCGCTGTAGTATTGACTATAGTGGGACTTGCCGTCATTGGCAAAGCCTTCTATATCATGACGGCGAAGAAACAATACTGGACGGATGTAGCAGACCGTCTGAAACGCGACAGTGTCAGCGTGAAGCCTAAACGCGGAAACATCCTCAGCTGTGACGGACAGCTGATGGCAAGCTCGATACCTGAGTACAAGATCTTCATGGACTTCAAGGCTGGTGGCGAGAAGAAGGACTCTATCTGGAGGGAGAAAGTGGACTCTATCTGCATGGGGCTGCATGAGATATTCCCACAGAAGTCGGCAGAGGAATTCAAGAAGCACCTGGAGGAGGGACACCAGAAGATGGCGCAGCACTGGCCTATCTGGCCCCGACGTATCGACTACAACACTTATACGGAAGTCAAGCAGTTACCGCTTTTCAACATGCCGAAATACAAAAGTGGCTTCCACGAGGAGGAGTTTAATGCCCGCCGCCGTCCCTTCGGTTCTTTGGGCGAGCGTACAATCGGTTCGATGTACGGAGCCAAAGACAGTGCCCGTCTGGGACTGGAACTTGCCTTCGATACCATCCTGCGTGGTACCCCGGGACTCACCAACCGCCGGAAGATCCTTAATAAATATATGAATATCCCTGTCACCTTACCTATCGACGGTTGTGACATTGTGACCACTATTGATGTCAATATGCAGGACTTGGCAGAACGTGCGGTCATCGAGGAGCTAAAACTCATCGGCGGCGACCTCGGCGTTGCCATCCTGATGGAGGTGGAGACAGGTGATATCAAGGCGATTGTCAATATGACGCTTTGTCCTGACGGGGAATACCGGGAGGTGAAGAACAATGCCGTTGCCGACCTCCGTGAACCAGGTTCTGTGTTCAAGACCGCCTCTATACTGGTTGCCCTTGACGATGGAGTGGTCGACACCACTTATCTTGTGGATACCGGATGCGGTATCAAGAACATGCATGGTCGTGACATGAAAGACCATAACTGGCGCCGGGGTGGTTACGGTACTATCTCACTGCCCCGTATCCTCGAGGTCAGCTCCAATATCGGGGTGAGCCGTATCATCGATGAGAAATACGGAAGCAAACCTGAACGCTTTATCGAGGGTATCTACCGCACAGGACTCGCTGCCGACCTGAAGTTACCTATCCAAGGTTATGCCCGTCCCCATATCCGCATGCCGGAGAAAGACAAATATGGTCATTGGACGAACTGGAGCAAGACCGCCCTCCCCTGGATGTCGATAGGCTACGAGACGCAGATTCCACCGATTTCAACGGTAACATTCTATAACGCTATTGCCAACGACGGTATCATGATGAGACCCCGTTTCGTCAAGAGTGTGATGAAAGACGGTAAAGTCGTGGCAGAATTCCCACCAGAGAAAGTGATGGAGCGCAGGATAGCCAAGCCACAGACTATCAAGACCATGCAGACCATTTTGGAACATGTCGTCAGTCAGGGACTCGGAAGGAAAGCTGGCTCCCGCATGTTTAAGGTGGCAGGAAAGACAGGTACCGCACAGATTGCCGAAGGTGGTGGATACAAGACGGGAGTCGTCAAATACTGGTTGTCATTCGCAGGCTATTTTCCTGCAAACAATCCTCGCTATTCATGCATCGTCTGTCTGAAGAAATCGGGTCTTCCCGCTTCTGGCGGTGGTATGAGCGGTGTAGTATTCCACCATATCTCTGAAGGGGTTATGGCACGCAGTCTGAAACTGGATGTCAAGGATGCCCACGACAGCACCTCCATCATTATCCCCGATGTCAAGAATGGAAACATCCTCGATGCTGACTATGTCCTGAGACACTTAGGCATCAAGACCAACCAGTCGTGGAGTGGTTCTTATGCAAACGGCAATCCTATATGGGGAAAGGCTGAAAGACAGAATGGTCTGGTGGCTCTTCAGAAAACACCGATTGAGAAAGGCATTACCCCCAATGTCATCGGTATGGGAGCCAAGGATGCCGTCTATCTGCTGGAGAGTCTCGGTATGAAGGTAAGACTACACGGCAGGGGCAAAGTGAAGAGCCAGAGCTATCCTGCAGGCAGACAGATCACACCTGGCAGTGAATGTATGTTGAGTTTAGAATAATTAAATAATAAGGTATCATGAGATTAAATGAACTGCTGAAATACGTCAAACCTGTCTGCATCATCGGTGATGAGGACAAGGACATCACGGGCGTGAACATAGACTCCCGCAAGATAGAGAAGGGTCACCTGTTTGTCGCTATGAAAGGAACGCAGACAGACGGACATAAGTTTATCCCCAAGGCATTGGAACTCGGTGCCACTGCCATCTTGTGCGAGGACATGCCCGAAGAGAAAGCAGAAGGGGTCACCTATATACAGGTCAGCTCTACAGAGAGCGCCGTAGGTCCTGTCGCTACCGTCTTCTATGGTGAACCTTCCAGAAAACTGATGCTGGTGGGTGTCACAGGTACCAATGGCAAGACAACCATTGCCACCTTATTATATAATATGTTCCGCAAGTTCGGACATCGATGCGGTCTCCTCTCTACCGTCTGCAACTATATCGAGGACGAGGCGATTCCTGCTGATCATACAACTCCCGACCCCATCGAACTCAACTACTTGCTCAGCAGAATGGTGGAGGCTGGTTGTGAATATGCCTTTATGGAATGTTCCAGTCATGCCATTGCACAACAGCGCATCGGTGGTCTGAAATTTGCAGGAGGACTCTTCACCAACCTCACCCGTGACCACCTGGACTATCATAAGACCTTCGAGAACTATCGCGATGCCAAGAAGGCTTTCTTCGATGGGCTCTCCAAGGATGCCTTTGCCATTACCAATGCAGATGACAAGAACGGGAGTGTGATGGTACAGAACTGCAAAGCAAAGATCAAGACCTACTCCACCCGTACTATGGCAGACTTCCGTGCCCGTATCATCGAATGTCATTTCGAGGGAATGTACCTGGAGATTGACGGCAGAGAAGTAGGTGTACAGTTCATCGGCAAGTTCAATGTCAGCAACCTGCTGGCAGTCTATGGCGCTGCTGTGATGCTGGGGAAAAAGCCAGAAGATATTCTGCTGATACTGAGTACCCTCAAAAGTGTGGCAGGCCGTCTGGAGCCCATCCGCTCCAAGGAAGGCGTCACAGCCATTGTCGACTATGCACATACCCCTGATGCCCTGGAGAATGTCCTTAATGCCATCCATGAAGTGTTAGACGGCAAGGGTGGTCAGGTCATCACCGTCTGTGGTGCCGGTGGTAACAGAGACAAGGGCAAGCGTCCTTTGATGGCACAGGAAGCAGCCAAACAAAGTGACCGTGTCATTATCACCAGTGACAATCCCCGTTTTGAGGAACCCCAGGACATCATCAACGATATGCTGGAGGGTCTGAATGCACAACAGAAGAAAAAGACCATCAGTATCACTGACCGCAAGGAAGCCATCCGCACTGCTTGCATGATGGCACAGAAGGGGGATGTCATCCTCATTGCAGGAAAAGGGCATGAGGACTATCAGGAGATAAAAGGTGTCAAGCATCATTTTGACGACCGTGAAGTTGTACGTGAAATCTTTGAAATCCATTAGCCTATGCTGTACTATTTGTTTAGATTCTTAGAACAGTACAATATACCAGGTGCACATATCTGGTCGTACATTTCTTTCCGTGCCTTGCTGGCACTGATTCTCTCCTTGATCATCTCCGCATGGTTTGGAGAGCGGTTCATCAAGTGGATGAAACGTCGAAATATCTCCGAGACGGCACGTGACGTGAGCATCGACCCCTTTGGCGTGGAGAAGAAAGGGGTTCCCACGATGGGAGGTATCATCATCATTGTGTCTATCCTCGTTCCCGTCCTGCTCTTGGGGCGTATGCGTAATATCTACCTGCTGTTGATGATTATCACCACCATATGGCTGGGATTTCTGGGATTCATGGATGACTATATCAAGATTTTCCGCAAGAACAAAGACGGTCTGAAAGGGAAATATAAGATTATCGGACAAGTGTCTATCGGCTTTATCGTGGGACTCACACTATGGCTCAGTCCTGATGCCGTAGTCCGAGAGAATATCTCCGTGCCGCAAAAAAACCAACAGGAGGTCGTAGTCAAACATAAGGACGCGAATGTGAAGTCCCTGCAGACCACTATCCCATTCTTCAAGAACCACAACTTGAACTATTCCGATGTGATGTCATTCTGTGGGAAATATAAAGTGGCAGCTGGATGGATACTTTTTGTACTGATGACCATCTTCGTTGTGACTGCCGTCAGCAATGGTGCCAACCTCAACGACGGTATGGACGGCATGTGTGCCGGTAACTCCGCCATCATCGGTGTAGCCCTTGCCATCTTCGCCTATGTGAGCAGTCATATTGTCTATGCTGCCTATTTTGACATCATGTATATCCCAGGCTCGCAGGAGTTGGTTGTCTTCCTCTGTGCTTTTGTCGGTGCCATGATTGGATTCCTGTGGTACAATGCCTACCCTGCACAAGTTTTCATGGGTGACACCGGTTCTCTCACCATCGGTGGCATCATTGGTGTCTGTGCCGTCATCATTCATAAGGAATTGTTGCTCCCTATCCTGTGCGGTATCTTCTTTGTCGAAAGCCTCAGTGTCATCATACAGACACAATGGTTTAAGATTCAGAAGCGAAAGGGAAGGCGTGTAAGGGTGTTCCGTGCCACCCCTATCCATGACACCTTCCGCAGACTGGACTCCCAACTTGATCCGACAAGTACGTATATCCTCAAAGGATGGCCCCACCGACCTTTCCATGAGTCAAAGATCACCATCCGTTTCTGGATCACAACATTAATATTAGTAGCAATAACAATTATAACATTAAAGGTAAGATGAAAAGAATCGTCATATTAGGTGCGGGCGAAAGTGGTGCCGGTGCCGCCGTCCTCGCAAAGAAAGAGGGTTTCGACGTATTCGTCAGTGACCTGTCAAAGATTACCGATAAATACAAGAAAATGATGGATGACCACCATATTGAGTGGGAAGAGGGTCACCATACGGAAGAAAAGATTCTCAATGCTGATGAGATTATCAAGAGTCCCGGTATTCCTGATACGGCTCCGATGATTGTGAAAATCAAGGAGAAAGGTATTCATATCATCAGTGAGATAGAGTTTGCAGGTCGTTATACGAACTCAAAGATGGTATGTATCACCGGTTCTAATGGTAAGACAACGACGACCAGTCTCATCTACCATATCTTCAAGGAGGCTGGCTATGACGCAGGTCTTGCCGGTAACATCGGCAATTCACTGGCACTGCAGGTGGCTGAGGATCCACATGAGTACTATATCATCGAACTTAGTTCCTTCCAGCTGGATAACATGTACGATTTCCGTGCGAATATCGCCATCTTGTTGAATATCACACCCGACCACCTCGACCGCTATGACTTCTGCATGCAGAATTATGTGGATGCGAAGATGCGTATCATACAGAATCAGACGGCAAATGATGCCTTCATCTATTGGAATGACGACCCCATCATCAAGAAGGAGCTGGAGAAATACAACATCCAAGCCATCCAGTATCCTTTCTCTGAACTCAAGGAGAAGGGAAGTATCGGTTATATCGAGGAGGGACGCTATACTATCGAGAAACCCGAACCCTTCAACATGGAACAGGAGTCTCTGAGTCTGACGGGTAAGCATAACATCTACAACTCCCTCGCTGCAGGTATCGCTACAGATATCGCAGGCATCAAGAAGGAGGTTATCCGCAAGTCCTTGAGCGACTTCCCCGGTGTGGAGCACCGCCTAGAGAAGGTATGTACCGTCCGTGGTGTACAGTACATCAACGACTCGAAAGCCACAAATGTCGATGCATGCTGGTATGCGCTGGAGTCGATGAAGACCAAGACCATCCTCATCATCGGTGGCAAGGATAAGGGTAACGACTACGAGCCCATCAAACCCTTGGTCAAGGAGAAATGTGCGGGACTGGTCTATCTGGGTGCCGACAACCAGAAACTACACGACAATTTCGACAACATGGGAATACCTGTCCGCGACACTCATTCCATGAAGGACTGTGTGGAGGCTTGCTATGAGCTTGCCGAACCGGGAATGACGGTATTGCTGAGCCCCTGCTGTGCCTCTTTTGACCTCTTTAAGAACATGGAAGACCGTGGTGAGCAATTCAAGGAATTAGTAAGAAACTTATAATCTATGAATAAGAAGATAGGCAATATATTCAAAGGCGACAAGGTCATCTGGATGGTGTTCTTTTTCCTCTGTATGATCAGTATTGTTGAGGTATTCTCTGCCTCCAGCAACCTGACATATAAGAGTCATAACTACATCGGTCCTATCATCTATCATACCGGTACCATCATCTTTGGTGTCCTCGTGGCTGTCATCACCTTGAACATCCCGTGCCGGTTCTTTAAGTTGATGACTCCCTTCTTATTGTTTATCAGTGCACTGACCTTGCTTTGGGTATTGATTGGTGGACAGACCATCAATGGTGCCAACCGCGTGATCTCCCTCTTGGGATTCACTTTCCAGCCTTCTGAGATAGCCAAGGGTACCATCGTACTTGCCACCGCACAGATTCTCAGTGCTATGCAACGGGAAAACGGTGCCGACAAAAAGGCGTTCAAATGGATTCTGTGGATTACGATACCTACCTGCATCCTGATAGGTCTGGAGAATCTATCGACGGCTGCTCTTCTCTTCGCTGTGGTCATCCTCATGATGTTCATCGGACTGGTACCGATGCGACAACTCGGAAAACTCATCGGCATTCTGGGGCTCTTCATCGTCTTGGCTGTCGGCATGGTACTATTGGTGGGACATGACAACAATGGGGAGCCCGAGGTGGCAAAGACAGAACAGACAGACCAGCAGCCTAAGAAAAAGAGTAAGCTGGAGAAGCTCCTTCACCGTGCCGACACGTGGAAGGGACGTATCTTGAAGTTCGGCAAGGATGATGTCACACCGCAGGAATACGACCTCGACAAGGACGCGCAGGTGGCACATGCCAATATTGCCATTGTGTCAAGTAACATCATAGGCAAGGGACCAGGACAGTCGGTAGAGCGTGATTTCCTTTCACAGGCTTTCTCAGACTTCATCTACGCCATCGTCATCGAGGAGTTAGGAATCCTAGGAGCTGCATTTGTCGTCTTCCTGTATATTATTCTACTCTACCGTGCGGCGCGTATCGCCAGTCGTTGCGAAAACAATTTCCCTGCTTTCCTCGTCATGGGACTGGCACTGCTATTAGTCGTACAGGCAGCCTTCAACATGATGGTGGCAGTAGGACTGGCACCTGTCACCGGTCAACCGTTACCATTGATATCAAAGGGTGGTACGTCGACCATCATCAACTGTGCCTATGTGGGAGCCATCCTCAGCATCAGCCGTTCGGCGAAGGTTAAGAAAGAAGCTGCTGTGACAAAAAATATCGAGTAACATTCGTTAAAGAGAAATATAATTCGTAATTTTGCAAGGTACTATATATAATAAGGTGTATGAATAAAGAACTAAGGGTTATCATCAGTGGCGGAGGTACAGGTGGACACATCTTCCCTGCTGTATCTATTGCCAATGCTGTCAAGGCATTGCGCCCCGATGCCCAGATTTTATTTGTGGGAGCTTTAGGACGGATGGAGATGCAGCGTGTCCCCGCCGCTGGCTATGAGATCAAAGGTCTCCCCATCTGTGGTTTTGACCGCAAGAACTTGCTCAAGAATATCAAGGTTCTCTATAAGATATGGAAGAGTCAGCGCATGGCTGAGAAGATTATCAAGGAGTTCCGTCCGCAGGTAGCTGTGGGTGTAGGAGGCTATGCCAGTGGTCCCACCCTTAACAAGGCTGCCTCGATGGGAATCCCTTGCCTGATACAGGAACAAAACTCGTACGCTGGCGTCACCAATAAGCTGTTGGCAAAGAAAGCGGAGAAGATATGTGTTGCCTATGACGGCATGGAGCGTTTCTTCCCTGCCGACAAGATCATCAAGACTGGTAATCCCGTGCGGCAGTCGCTGCTGGAGACAACCATCTCTCGTGACGAAGCCATCCGCACCTTTGGTCTCGACCCTCATAAGAAGACCGTCCTGCTAGTAGGTGGCAGTCTGGGTGCCCGCACCATCAACGAGAGCGTTATGCAGCATCTCGACATTGTGCGGAACAGTGGGGTGCAGTTTATCTGGCAGACGGGTAAGTACTACCATGCACAGATTATGGAGCATTTCCAGAAGGAAGAGAAGCTGCCCACCAATCTCATCGTCACCGACTTCATCAGCGATATGGGGGCTGCCTATAAGGCTGCCGACCTGGTCATCAGCCGTGCCGGCGCGAGCAGCATCTCGGAGTTCTGTCTCATCGGCAAACCCGTCATCCTCGTTCCCAGTCCTAATGTGGCAGAAGATCATCAGACGAAGAATGCCATGGCACTGGTGAATGTCGACGCTGCCTTGTATGTTGCCGACCAGGAGGCACCCCAGCAGTTGTTGGAATTGGCGGTCAACACGGTCAACGACCCCGAGAAGTTAGAGTCATTGCACAAACATATCCTCCAGTTGGCATTGCCCGACTCAGCAGAAATCATTGCCAAGGAGGTCATTCGATTAGCAGAAAATGGAGATTAAAGATATCAAAGCCGTCTATTTTGTAGGTGCCGGTGGCATCGGTATGAGTGCTATCGCCCGCTATTTCATCCATCGCGGACTTGTCGTTGCAGGGTATGACAAGACTCCGAGTGACCTCACCCGACAATTAGAAAAGGAGGGGATGTCAATACATTATGAGGAGTGTGTCGATGCCATTCCTGAGGCTTGCCGCAACGCAGCCTCATGTCTGGTCATCTACACCCCTGCCATCCCTGCCGACCATCAGGAACTGCAGTATTTCCGTACCCATGGTTTTGAGATTCAGAAGCGGGCACAGGTGCTGGGCACTCTGACACGAGAGCATAAGGGGCTCTGTGTGGCAGGTACGCATGGGAAGACAACAACATCGACCATGTGCGCACATATCATGCACCAGAGCCATCTCGACTGCAACGCGTTCCTCGGCGGCATTTCGAAGAACTATGGCACGAACTATATCCTCTCGTCCTCCGACTATGTGGTGATTGAGGCGGATGAGTTTGACCGCTCTTTCCATTGGCTGCGACCTTGGATGACAGTTATCACGGCAACAGACCCTGACCATCTGGACATCTATGGCACGAAGGAGGCTTATCTGGAGAGCTTCCGTCATTATACGGAACTCATCCAACCGGGTGGCGCACTGATCATCCATCGTGATCTGGAGATGCAGGAGCACCTGCAGGAGGGCGTACGGCGTTATGACTATGCGCTCCATGAGGGTGACTTCCATGCGGAGAACATCCGTATCGAGGACGGGGAAATCTCGTTCGACTTCATCTCACCCATCGAATGTGTGAAAAACGTGGAACTGGGTCAGCCCGTTCCTATCAATATCGAGAACGGCATCGCTGCCATGGCAATGGCACAGCTTGCAGGATGCACGGCTGACGAGCTGCGTAAGGGTATGAAGACCTTCGAAGGTGTCGACCGCCGCTTCGATTTCAAGTTGAAGAACGACCGCATCGTGTTCCTCAGTGACTATGCGCACCACCCCAAGGAGATCTACCAGAGTGCGAAGAGCATCCGTGAACTGTACCGCAACCGCAAGATCACGGCGATTTTCCAACCACACCTCTATACACGTACGCGTGATTTCTACAAGGAATTTGCCGAGGCACTGAGTCAGCTTGACGAAGTCATCCTCACCGAGATATACCCTGCCCGTGAGCAGCCCATCGAGGGGGTTACCTCACAACTAATCTACGACAACCTGCGTCCTGGTGTCAAGAAACAGATTATCCGCAAGGCTGATGTCCTTGATTTCGTCAAGGGACGTGACTTCGATGTTCTCATTGTCTTAGGTGCCGGTGACCTTGACAACATGGTACCCGCTATAAAAGAGAGTTTAGAGTTGAAATAATATATGACATATAACTGGAAGAAATCAGCATTGATCGCAGCAGCGATGATCCTCGGTGCCTACCTGTGCCTTGCCGTCACAGCCCTCAACCAGCCTGACGACGAGAAGGCGGTATGCACACAGGTGGATATCGTGATTGCTGACGGAAAGGTTGACGGATTCCTAGGTGCCTCGGAAATCAAGGAGCAGCTCCAACGTGCCAAGATTTACCCGCAAGGGCAGCCCATGAAGCAGATTGACGTCCGGAAAATAGAGGAGGTACTGCAGAAAAACCCCTTCGTCAAGAATGCAGAGGTGTATAAGTCGCAGGGCAGTCATGTGAAAATACTGCTCACCCAGAGGGTCCCTGTGGTTCGTGTGAAGGCGGACAATGGTGACGACTACTACATTGATGAGCGGGGGGAGATCATGCCCAACACGCGGTATGCCAGCGAACTGGTCATCGCCACGGGTGCTGTCACACGTCCCTATGCCAAGAAACATCTGACACAACTGGGAAACTACGTGCTGAACAGTGACTTCTGGCACTCACAGGTCGAACAGTTCCATGTTCTCCCCGACGGCACGGTGGAGATGGTACCGCGCATCGGCGACCATATCGTCTATCTGGGAGCGGTGTCTCACATCGACCAGAAGTTCGACCGCCTGGAGAAGTTCTACCGTTATGGACTCAGTGTGGCAGGTTGGAATAAATACTCCTATATCAACATGGAGTTCGACAACCAGATTATATGCAAGAAAAGAAAAAAAATAAAATAGTACAATGATGCCAAAGAATTTTATCGTTGCTATCGAACTGGGGTCATCTAAGATGACAGGTATCGCAGGTCAGAAGAACCTCGACGGCAGTATCCAGGTACTCGCCGTCGTCAAGGAGGAGTCATCTTCCTTCATCCGCAAGGGGTATGTGTATAACATCGACAAGACAGCCCAGTGCCTGGCGTCTATCGTCAGCAAGCTGGAGAAACAACTCAAGACGACCATCACACAGGTCTATGTGGGCGTAGGCGGACAGTCCATACGCTCTGTTCGCAATGTCATCTCCAAGGAACTGCCTACCGACACGATGGTCACCCAGGATATGGTCATTGAACTGATGGATGCCAACCGCAACATGAAATATCCAGATCAGGAGATTCTCGACGCTGCTGTCCAGGAGTATAAGGTGGACTCGCAGTTCCAGCTCGATCCGGTAGGCATCCAGTGCAGCCATATCGAGGGTAACTTCCTGAACATCCTGCAACGCAAAGCTTTCTACAAGAACCTCAACATGTGCTTCGAGGCTGCCAACATCCAGGTTGCTGAGATGTATCTCGCACCCCTCGCCCTTGCCGACAGCGTATTGACAGAAACCGAAAAGCGTTCCGGCTGTGCACTGATAGACCTTGGCGCTGACACGACGACGGTCAGCGTGTACTCTAAGAATGTGCTGCGCCACCTCGCTGTCATCCCCCTGGGTGGTAATAACATCACCAAGGATATCGCCTCCCTGCAGATGGAGGAGCGTGACGCTGAGAAGATGAAACTGAAATATGCGTCGGCATATACCGAGAATAATGATATCGACAACAACCTCAAATACTCTATCGACCAGGACCGTCAGGTGGAGTGTCGTAAGTTCGTCGAGATTGTCGAGGGACGCCTTGAGGAGATCATCGCCAACGTATGGTGCCAGGTTCCTGAGGAACTGTGCGACAAACTGCTGGGTGGCATCATCCTCACCGGTGGTGGTTCCAACATGAAGGAGATAGAACACGCATTCTCGATGTATACTCATATCGACAAGATACGTACGGCAAAGTTTGTCACACAGACCGTCGTGTCCTCCCTGCCAGAGATCAATGCCAAGGACGGCTCTATGAATACCGTACTGGGACTCCTCGCCAAGGGTGACATCAACTGTGCAGGTCAGGAGATAGACCCCAATCGCAGTCTCTTTGACGAGGCGAAGCCACAGACCGTCGAGAACCCCATCGACCAGCGCCGTGCGCGTCAGGCCGTCGAGACACCTGCTGGTGTGGTACGCACCCGTGAGGAGGTGCTCCGTGCCGAGGAGGAGGCTCGTCAGAAGAAGGAGGATGAGGAGCGTATTGCTCGTGAAAAAGCTGAGGAGGAGGCTCGTCTGGAGGCTGAGCGTCGCAAGGAAAACAGTGCGTTCACCAAGATTGGACGCTGGCTGAAGAATTTCGGACAGGAGATTATTAAGGAAGAAGATTAAAAAAAGAAGATATATGGATAATGTATTACTGGATTTCGGTTCACCCGAAAAGGAAAACAGCATCATCAAAGTGATCGGTGTTGGAGGCGGTGGCGGTAATGCCGTCAACCACATGTATCGCGAGGGTATCCATGACGTGACCTTCGTACTCTGTAATACAGACAATCAGGCACTGAACGACTCCCCCGTACCTGTTCATCTGCAACTGGGTAAAGAAGGGTTGGGTGCCGGTAACAAACCGGAACGTGCCCGTGCGGCTGCTGAGGAGAGTCTGGAGGACATCAAGAAGATGCTGAGTGACGGTACGCGCATGGCGTTCATCACGGCGGGCATGGGTGGAGGTACTGGTACTGGTGCTGCTCCTGTCATCGCCCGTGTCTCGAAAGAGTTGGGAATCCTGACGGTGGGTATCGTCACTATCCCATTCCGCTTTGAGGGCGACCGTAAGATTGACCAGGCACTGGACGGTGTTGAGGAGATGTCGAAGCATGTCGACGCATTGCTGGTCATCAACAACGAGCGTCTTCGTGAGATATACCCTGAGCTGTCGGTACTCGACGCTTTCGGCAAGGCTGACGACACGCTGTCAGTGGCTGCGAAGTCGATTGCGGAGATTATCACCGTCCACGGACTCATCAACCTGGACTTCAACGATGTGAAGACCGTACTGAAGGATGGCGGTGTCGCCATCATGTCGACCGGTTACGGTGAGGGTGAGGGTCGTGTGCGCAAGGCAATTGACGACGCACTGAACTCTCCGTTGCTCAACGACAACGATGTCTTCAACTCCAAGAAGATACTGCTCAGCATCTCTTTTGCAGGCAGCAAGGACGGTAAAGACTCGCTGATGATGGAGGAGATGAACGATGTCAACGAGTTCATGGCGAAGTTCGGTGACTTCGAGATCAAATGGGGTCTCGCCACCGATCCCGAACTGGGTAAAAAAGTGAAGGTCACCATCCTCGCTACCGGTTTTGGTATCGAGAATGTCGACGGCATGTCAGGACACCTGAAACGGCACACCCAGGAGGAGGCCACCCGCCTTGCAGAACAGCAGGAGCGTGAGGCAGAGCGTCAGGAGCGCCGCAACCGCTACTATGGCAACGAGGGCACAACGAAGCGTTACAAGCGCCGTCCGCATATCTATATGTTCCGTGCCGATGACCTCGACAACGACGATGTCATCTCTGCCGTGGAACAGACTCCTACCTACAAGCGCACAAAGGAGATTCTCGACAGCATCTACAACCAGTCGAGCGGTGAGGACCTGCAGCAGCAGAATGACGGACCGCAGGAACCCGTACAAGGAACGATTGTGTTTAGTTAACTATACATTTCTTGCAGGACGGCAAGGCTTTTCATTTCAGGGAAGTTTGGCAGATGCAGCTGATAGTAGCGCATCAGCACCTCCAGCACCCGTTGCCGCTCCCCGCGTGAGAACTTAAACAGACGCATCGTCGCAAAGTCCATACGCATCAGCAACCGCACCATCTCTGCCTCCCTGTCCTGCAGGAAGTCAGGATGTGTTGGTGCTGCTGAGCAGAAAGTACCCTCACGGAGATCAAAGAGCTCACCACCCACCGCTAACCTCGGATAAAACCCGAGAAACTTCGACAGGCGCATGAGGAACGTCAGGTGAAAGTTCGCTACCCCCTCCCTAGCCGCATCCAGCCATTGGAGCGAGTCCGCAATATAATCGAAGAGTGGTTCATTACGCTGTTCCGAGCGCAGCGCATAATACAGGTACTCAGCGATAAACAAGGCGATGGACAGTTTGTCAGGTGATGAGTAAACGGACACGTAAGGCACTAGCAGCCGCGCGTTCTGTAACCGCTGCAACTGCACCTGCTGCCGCTGGTCGAACGACACCTCCAGCAACGAAAGAGGCTGGAGATAAGGTTTCTTCATCTGCCCTTTCCCCGTCTTCGGTATCGTCACGATAAACGACAACCTGCCGCACACACGGGTAAACATGTCGACGATGACTTTCTGCTCCCCATATTTCAAGGTATGGAGCACGATTGCTTCCGTTTTCGTAATCATACGTCAAAAGTACTGCAATTTGGTGACAAAACGAAACTACAATAAGGATATTTTCGTTAAAAAAGCCTAAAACCATCTCATTCCTCATTTCCCATACCACATTTCTCATTTAATTTCCGTACCTTTGCACCCGAATTTCGACAATACGCCATCAAAAAACGAAAAACCAGGTCCCTTCGTCTATCGGTTAGGACGAGAGATTTTCATTCTCTAAAGAGGAGTTCGACTCTCCTAGGGACTACTATTAAATCTGTCATCTGCACAGCCAAGTGCTACCCTGCCAGGGGACAAGGTGGCAGAGGGTGGAAACACCCGCCCAGGGCAGCCCATAGAGACGTAAGACCCATAAGCTTTATATTAACAATTTAAAAGAGAAAAAAAATGGCAAATCACAAATCATCCCTGAAGCGTATCCGCCAGGAAAAAACAAGAAAGGAGCATAATCACTATTATGCCAAGACCATGCGTAACGCTGTTCGCAAGTTGCGTGCGCTGACCGACAAGGAAGAGGCAGAGAAGCTCTACCCAAGTGTACAGAAGATGCTTGACAAGTTGGCAAAGACCAACATCATCCATAAGAACAAGGCAGCCAACATCAAGGCTGGACTTGCTGCACACATCAACAGTCTGTAAGATAAATTGCGAAAAAGAATAAAAAAGGTCAGATAAACTTTGTTTATCTGGCATTTTTTTTGTAACTTTGTCACCCGAAAACGACTATTTCTAAAAATGGCAGAAGAACAGAAAAACGCAAGTAATTATTCCGCGAGTAACATCCAGGTACTCGAAGGCTTAGAGGCAGTGCGCAAACGCCCTGCCATGTATATCGGTGACATCAGTGAGAAGGGTCTTCACCACTTGGTGAACGAGACCGTCGACAACTCTATCGACGAGGCGATGGCAGGCTACTGCACCCATATTGAGGTCACCATCAACGAGGACAACTCTATCACCGTACAGGACAACGGGCGAGGTATCCCCGTCGACGAGCACGAGAAGATGCACAAGTCAGCACTGGAAGTCGTCATGACCGTTCTCCACGCCGGTGGTAAGTTCGACAAAGGTTCCTATAAGGTCAGCGGCGGACTTCACGGTGTCGGTGTGAGCTGTGTCAACGCCCTGTCCACCCACATGTTGTCACAGGTCTTCCGCAACGGACATATCTACCAACAGGAGTACGAGAAGGGGAAACCCCTGTATGACGTAAAGATTGTGGGTGATACCGACAAGACAGGTACCCGTCAGCAGTTCTGGCCCGACGGAACCATCTTCACCACTACGGAATACAAATACGACATTATCGCACGCCGTATGCGTGAGCTCGCCTACCTCAACGCAGGCATCACCATCACGCTCACCGACCTGCGTCCCGACGAGGAGGGCAACCTCCGCCAGCCCGAGATCTTCCATGCCAAGGAAGGACTCAAGGAGTTCGTGCGCTACGTCGACCGTCACCGCACCCACCTCTTCGATGATGTCATCTACCTGAAGACCGAGAAACAGGGCGTTCCCATCGAGGTTGCCGTAATGTATAACACCGACTACAGCGAGAACATCCACTCCTACGTCAATAATATCAACACCATTGAGGGAGGTACCCACCTCACAGGATTCCGCATGGCACTCACCCGCACGCTGAAAGCGTATGCTGATGCCGATCCCCAGATATCCAAGCAGATTGAGAAGGCAAAGATAGAGATTGCCGGTGAGGACTTCCGTGAAGGACTCTCCGCCGTCATCAGCATCAAGGTCGCTGAGCCCCAGTTCGAGGGACAGACCAAGACGAAGCTCGGCAACAGCGAGGTGGCAGGCGCCGTCCAGCAGGCTGTCGGTGAGGCACTGAGCAACTACCTCGAGGAACACCCCAAGGAAGCGAAGCTCATCTGTGACAAGGTCGTCCTTGCTGCCACCGCCCGTATCGCTGCCCGTAAAGCACGTGAGAGTGTACAGCGCAAGAACCCCATGACCGGTGGCGGACTCCCCGGAAAACTTGCTGACTGCTCGAATAAAGACCCGAAGGACTGTGAAATATTCCTCGTTGAGGGAGACTCTGCCGGTGGTTCCGCCAAGCAAGGCCGTGATCGCCATTTCCAGGCTATCCTCCCCCTGCGCGGAAAGATACTGAACGTAGAGAAAGTACAGTGGCACCGTGTATTCGAGGCAGAGTCCGTGATGAACATCATCCAGTCCATCGGTGTCCGCTTCGGTGTTGACGGAGAAGGCGACCGTGAGGCGAATATCGACAAACTGCGCTACGACAAGATTATCATCATGACCGATGCCGATGTCGATGGCTCACACATCGACACCCTCATCATGACCCTCTTCTACCGCTTCATGCCACAGGTCATCCAGGGCGGTCACCTCTACATTGCCACCCCACCCCTCTACAAGTGTACGTACAAGAAATACTCCGAGTACTGCTATACCGAGCAACAGCGTCAGAACTTCATCGACCGCTATGTCGACGGACGTGATGACGACAAGGCACTGCATACCCAGCGTTACAAAGGTCTTGGTGAGATGAACCCCGAGCAGTTGTGGGAGACCACCATGAATCCCGAGAACCGTCTGTTGAAGCAGGTCACCATCGAAAATGCCGCCCAAGCAGACGAGATTTTCTCCATGCTGATGGGTGATGACGTAGAGCCCCGTAGAGAGTTCATCGAGCAGAACGCCACCTATGCCAATATTGACGCATAACCAGATATAATACATTATATTTTTATAACTTTTACGCATGACCCTGCCGATCGTGAGATTAGCAGGGGATTTTATGTTATAATTTCTTAAATCCCCTCATTTTCCGAGGACATGAAACAATCACGCATGTTTTTGTAACAAAAACACGCCCCCACTTCCATCTTTTTATCGTAATTTTGCAGATGTGAAGTTCTATATATTATTATTAAGCATTACCTGTTTCTCTCTAACTTGCTCATCACAAAATACGGGAGACTGGGAAGAGGTTGTACGACAATGGGCAGACGCTGAGAATATTGAGTCTGCCGCATTGGAAAACGTTTTTGAGTCGTTATCTGAACTATCAGAACAACCCATCAATTTAAATCAAGCAGACCGCGAGGAACTGGAACAACTCCCCTTCCTCACGGCTCAGCAAGTAGAGGATATCCTGGCATACGTTCACCGGTATGGTATTATCCGCAGCTACAGTGAGTTACAGATGATAACCTCATTGGATACAGAACGCAGGCAGCTGCTGAGATTCTTTGTGAATATGGGGGAAGCTAAGAAGAGAAAAAACAGTCTGCGGATGGACTCTGTTTTCTTACACGGGAAACATGAGATAACAGCGACAGGTAAGATTCCTTTATACACCCGGAAGGGCATCCGGAACGGATATTCCGGCTCTCGCTACCAGCATACCTTCCGATACCGATTAAACTACCGCGAACGGGTCAAACTCGGTGTGACAGGAGCAAAAGACGCTGGGGAGCCGTTCTTCACCGGCAGGAACCGCTGGGGCTATGACCATTATTCGTATTACCTCCAATTTAAGGACATTGGATGTCTGGAGAATCTCTGTGTCGGGATGTACAGGGTGCAACAGGGTATGGGTCTCGTCATGAACAGTGGCTTCTATTTGGGAAAACTCTCCACACTCCAGTCCTTGGGAAACTCCAAAGCAGCACTCCGACCGCACTCTTCCCGCTCGACCGATGGATATCTGCAAGGTATCGCTGCCACCATCCGACTGCACCGCCACTGGCAACTCACCGCCTTCGCCTCCTACCGCCCACTGGATGCGACACTCAACAAAGACAGTACCGCACGGACACTCTATTACACCAACTACCACCGCACGGAGACGGAGATGAGCAAGAAGAACAACACACATGAGACGAACCTAGGCGGCAGTATCGGATGGCGAAGAGGGACTCTTTATACTCGTGCCAACATTCTCTATGCACATTTCGACAGGCGACTGACACCACAAAAAGAAAACTCGCCGTACCGCCGTTACAGTGCTGAGGGACAAGACTTTATGAATATGAGCATTGACTATGGCTATACGAATGCCCGATTCTCCTTCTCTGGAGAGACGGCGATCAACAAGGAAGGAGCTCTTGCCATCATTCACCAGTTCAGTTACCGCTTCAGCCATCCACTGACGGCGATGATGCTCCATCGCTATTATGACAAACGGTATACGGCACTTCACGCACGAAGTTTCCACGAGGGGGCGGGTGTCCAGAACGAGCACGGAATTTACACAGGTCTCACATGGAAGCCCTCAGCAAGATGGACCTTCAACTGGTATGCCGACTACGCCCATTTCCCATGGAAACGCTATCAGGTCAGTATGCCCAGCGACGCCTTCGACACCATGCTTCTTGTGCGTACCTCATTTAATAATAAATGGAGATTAGAAGGTCGCTACAGACTTCATATCCAACAGAAGGACAACGACGAGAAAACGATGCTCCGCAACCGAGTGGAGCAGCGTGCCAGAATGCGCCTGTCGTATGACTCCCCCCATGGACTTTCCCTGCAGACACAACTCGATGGAATCGATGTTTCTTACAAGAATCACGACAGGGGATATATGATTTCACAGCAAGTCGTTTACACATGGAAGGGCTTACAGCTATGTGCCAATATGTCCTATTTCCATACCGACAATTATGAGAGTCGTCTCTACCTGTATGAGCGGTCAGTCCTCTATAACTTCTCCTCGCTGATGCTCTACGGCGAAGGCATCCGCTATGCGCTGATGGCTCGCATGAACCTCGGCACAAGCCTGACACTGACGGCAAAGATCGGTACCACCAACTATTTTGACCGCACCAAGATATCCAGCAGCTACCAGGAGATCGACGGTTCTTCGATGACTGACGTGGACGTACAGCTAAGGTGCAAGTTCTAATAGAAATTTCTATTGGTTGACTTAGAGTCGACAGACCTGTTGACTGGAGTCGGCAGGTCGGTTGACTGGAGTCGACAGGTCGGTTGACTGGAGTCAACCGATAGAGAGGATGCTTGTAACGATTGATTACAACGGCACTTCACATTGAACAGGCAGGCGCTAACAACTACATAAAATACCCCAATAAATTTGGTTTTCTTCTTATTTCTTTGTAATTTCGCCACCGAAATGAAAGAAAATATCAAGGATTATGAGATTATGGCTCCCGTGGGAAGCCGTGACTCGCTGGCTGCCGCACTGAAGGCAGGAGCTGGGTCAGTGTATTTCGGGGTAGAGCAGTTGAACATGCGCTCACACTCCGCCAACCATTTTACGATTGACGACCTGCGGGAGATTGCCGCTACCTGCGAGGAGCATGGGGTGAAGAGCTACTTGACCGTCAATACGATTATCTATGGGGAGGACATTGAACTGATGCACCAGATTATCGATGCGGCAGTGGAGGCACATATCTCAGCCGTCATTGCCTGCGATATCGCCGTGATGACCTATTGTCGGCAGAAAGGGATGGAGGTGCACCTGTCCACCCAGCTGAATATCTCGAACATCGAGGCGTTGAAGTTCTATGCGCAGTTTGCCGATGTGGTGGTATTGGCACGTGAACTGAGACTCGAACAGGTGGCTGCCATCTACGAGCAGATAGAGCAACAACATATCTGTGGACCGTCGGGAGAACTGATCCGCATAGAAATGTTCTGCCATGGTGCGTTGTGCATGGCAGTCAGTGGCAAGTGTTATATGAGTCTTGACAACACAGGGCGCTCCGCCAACCGTGGGGAGTGCATGCAGATATGCCGACGCTCGTATATCGTGACAGACAGGGAGACTGGTACTGAGTTGGAGATAGACAATAAGTATATCATGTCACCCAAAGACTTGAAGACCATCCGTTTCATCGACCAAATGATGAAGAGCGGTGTGAGAGTCTTTAAGATAGAGGGGCGTGCCCGTGGACCTGAATATGTGCTGACAGTGGTACAGTGCTACAAGGAAGCTATCCAAGCCGTACTTGACGGCACCTTCACCGAAGAGAAGAAAGACGCATGGGACGAGCGTCTTGCCACCGTTTTCAACCGTGGCTTCTGGGACGGCTACTACCAAGGACAGACATTAGGAGAATGGAACAAGCACTACGGCTCGTGCGCCACGGAACGTAAGCAGTATGTGGGCAAGGGCGTGAAATATTTCTCCAAACTCGGAGTGGCAGAATTCACCTGCGAGGCATGTGAGTTCTCCGTGGGTGACAAGATGCTGATTACAGGACCTACCACTGGTGCTTTGTATGTCACCGTTGACGAGATCCATGATGACGTACAGGCAGTGCAGACAGCAAAGAAGGGAACACGGGTGAGTATCAAGGTTCCGGAGAAGGTACGACCCAGCGACAAACTATTTAAAATCATTCATAGTTATGAGTATTAACGAGATACAAGACGAGATTATTGAGGAGTTCTCTGGTTTTGACGACTGGATGGACAAGTACCAACTGTTGATAGACTTAGGCAATGAGCAGGAGCCGTTGGACGAGCAATACAAGGTGGAGAGTAACCTGATAGACGGTTGTCAGAGCCGGGTATGGCTGCAGGCGGACTATCATGACGGCATCATCGACTTCACGGCAGAGAGTGATGCCTTGATTGTGAAGGGTATCGTGGCACTGCTGATACGGGTTCTGAGCGGGCATACCCCACAGGAGATACTGGATGCGGAGCTCTACTTCATCGACCAGATAGGACTGAAAGAACACCTCTCACCGACCCGCTCCAACGGTCTGCTGGCAATGGTGAAGCAGATGCGGATGTACGCCCTTGCTTTCAAGGCGAAAGAAGGAATTTAGTCTTCCTCGTAGGCATCGAGCTTCCTCAGATAATACTCCCTGAAGTCGCTCCAACGATAATAAGGGGCAATACTGGACGGTAACGGCAGTGTTGCCTCTTCTTCGTTCAGCAACACTTTAAACAACACGTCCTTGTCGAAGATATCCCTGCGATAAAAGACAAACTGGATATTGCAAGCCATGGGGTATACCCGATAAGCCACCCAACCGTTCCGTTCCACCTCCTCTAAGTCCATGGTCTGGAAACCAAAGCCGTTCAGCTCCAACAGACACGTCAAGGGCAGTACGATGGTCTCATGACCATAGCGCAGGGTAGCCCCCGGGTTAGGCAAGGCAATGCAGCTGTCTGCCTCCGCAATCATACGGCGCAACAGATGACGCTGGGTATAAGGCTGTTTGCCGCCATTCAGCAGACAGGGTCCAAAAGAGATATACCACCAAGCATTCTCTTTCTGCCAGATATGGTACAACTCCTCGTCGGTAAAGATACGGAAAAGATGCAGACTGTCCTCCAGACGAGTGTCTTGCAGGATGGAGGCAAGCTTGTAAAGGTAGTAGTTCAACGTCCCGTCGTCCACTTGTTGGCGTACATACGCAGAATCATTAAACAAGCTGCCCATCAGCCTGCCGTTATGCTCCCTCTTCTTAGTAAAGACACCATACGCCTGTTGGGCGGCAGGAGTCATCTGACTCTTCCGCAACACCTGGTCCTGATGATTCAGATACCACATGTCATGCTTGGAAGCGTCCATACGGATACGAAGGTTGGGGTTCATCGCCTTCATCTGCTGGAGAGCGGCACCCATGGACAGTATGCAACGTATCTTCGTCGTACTGCGCGCATCGATATTGGCACTGCCCTCAAAAATCTCCGGGAAGTTCTCTACCATTCTTCTGGCGATATGCCGATGCTGGCGGGAACCCAGCTCCGTCAAATCGCCCCAGCGATCCATGGCATCCTCACGGGCAATACTCACCTTCATGAAGACATTCTTACCCAAAGCAGTCAACTTGCCCAGCGAGTCAGCCCTACTTAATATCTCAAAGGGAATGTCATATCCCTTATTCTGACTCATATGACGAGAGCCATGCCGACCATAATGACTGAGATAGAAGGGCTTTTTCCCCTCGGGAGCAGGAGTGTACTGGTGATGGTCACTATCAGGGTATATACAATAGTTATTGCCACAGAGATGAGGGTTCCTGGCTATCTCCTCAAAGACTGTCTGGGCAAGGCACATCGCCGACAGACACGACAAGGAGACCAAGACCCATACCCGCAACATACTATTGTCCCCTTTCATTTTCATAGCTGTTGATTTTATTCAAATAATACTGACGGACATCACTCCATCTGTAATAAGGTGCGATATCACTCTTGATGGGTAATGTCGCCTCCTGCTCGTTGAGGAGAACCTTCACCAGCACGTCCTTGTCGAAGAGATTCTCACGATAGAATATAAACTGGATATTGGAAGCCATCGGGAATACCAGACAAGCCCACCATCCATGAGACTCCAGCTCGTTCAGGTCAAGCGTCTGATAGCCGAAATGGTCGAGTTCCAGCAGACAAGTCAGCGGCAAGACCATCGTCTCATGACCGAAACGTAACTGCACACCCGGTTTCTTCAAATGGATACAACTGTCTGCCTCCTGAATAATCTGACGAAGAAGGTAACGCTGAGTATATGGCTGCTTACCACCATTCAGCAAAGAAGGACCATACATAAAATACCACCACGCATTCTCCTTCTGCCAGTACTGGTGTATATCCTCATAGGAGAACAAGTCCAGAAAATCTATCCTGCTGCCCATTCTGGTGTTCTGCTGTATCAACGCTGTTTTCAACAGATAGTAGTTCAGCCACACCTCATCCACCTTTTCCCTCACATAGACAGAGTCGTTGAAGAGAATAGCCATCAGACGGGGATTATGCTCGCGATTACGACAATACTCATCATACGCCTTCTTGGCAACAGGAGTCATCATATTACCACGCAACATCTTATCCTGATGATTCATATAGTACATATCATGCAAGGACGCATCCATCTTCACCCGTAACTTAGGATTCGAAGCCACCATCCCCTGGATGGCAGAGCCCATGGAGAGGATGCAGCGAGTGACCGTCGTGCTCTTGGCATCTATATGCGCTTTCCCCTCAAAGACTTCCGGGAAGCGTTTCATCATCCGTCGAGCAATGCCGCGATGCTGTTGCTTTCCCAACTCTGAGAGGTCGCCCCAACGTCCTTCCGAGTCGTCAATGATTTCCCTCAACTGCCTTAAGACATCCTTTCCCGTGGGAGTCAGTTTTCCCAAGGAGTCTGCCTTTGCCAGCGCCCGATATGGAATATCATACCCCTTGCGGTTGCTCAGATAGCGAGAGCCATGCCGACCATAATGACTGATGTAGAAAGGTCGCTTCCCCTCTGGCGGAAGTGTCTGTTTCAATAAGATAGTATCCGGGTAGATACAATAATTACTTGCCGAGAAACGACGGTCGTTACTGATTTGCTCAAAAGCACTACGTGACTGGGCATAACTGGTAATCATCACCCAAGACAGGATGACGACCATCAACCATAAACGGTAACGTATCTTCTCAGTCCTGATATGCATCGAGCTTCTTCAGATAATAATCACGTACATCACTCCACCGGTAATAGGGTTTCTCGTCACTTTCCACCGGCAGTCTCACCTCATTCTCGTTAAGCAACACCTTAACAAAGACATCCTTGTCCTGCGCGTTCTTCCTATAGAAGATCATCTGGAGGTTTGCACCCATCGGTATGGCTTTGAAATCAACCCACTCCATCCGCTCCAACACTTCGAGGTTGTCCGTCCGCAATCCATAGTTGTTAAGTTCCATCAGACAAACGAGCGGCAGCACATTGGTGTCATGCCCGAAGCGTAAGGTGGCACCTGGTTGCTCCAACTGGATGCAACTGTCAGCCTCCTCAATGATTTTCCTCAGCAAGAAACGCTGACCGTAGGGCTGTTTGCCCCCATTAGGGGTATAGGCACCATAGTTGATATACCACTCCATATTCTTGATTCTCCAGATATCGTAAACAGCCTCATCAGAGAAAAGGTCATAGAGTGTTAACTTCTTGCGCGACTCCATATTCTGCACAATAGATGCCAAGTCGAAGAGAGAGAGCGTCAGCTGGCTGGCATCAATTTCGTCACGCACATATTTCTTGTCATTGAAAAGTTTCGACATGATCTCCTTCCGATGGTCGTACTGGTCGACAAATTTCTGATAACGCGCCTTAATGGTAGAGTCCATCCGATGAGCCTTCAACTTCTTGTCATCATATTTCATGTAATAAAGATCATGATGGGAGGCATCATGACGGATACGAAGGCGCGGATTCATGGAAGCCAACTGCGTCAGGGCATTCTCCATGGAAAGGATACAGCGAATAGACAAAGTGCTCTTGGCATCAATACAAGAAGAGCCCTCAAAAACCTCAGGAAAACGCTCGAACATCCGCTTGGCAATCTGCCGGTGCTGTCTGGCTCCTAACGGAGTCAGTTCACCCCACCGCATATCCGCTTCCTGGCATAACAAGCCAATGCGACCCAGTATATCCTTTCCAAAGTCAGTGAGCTTGCCTAAGGAATCCGCTTTTGCCAAGATGCGATAAGGACCAGTATAATGTTCCTTTGACGAGCTAAACCTCGACCCATGCCGACCATAATGGCTGATATAGAAAGGCCGCATGCCCTGTGGGGCTTCTGTCAACCTCACCTGTCGTGGACCGGGATATGCCAAGTATTGGGATCCCGAACAATGAATGTCTTTCTGTATTTCCTCCTCTGCAGTGCGGTATTCCTGTGCGTTCAGCCCGACGGAAACACAAAAAACAGCAATGATTAATAGTAGTCGTCCCATAAGTCTCGTCTTTGCTCTGAGTATGCAAAGGTAAGCAATTTTGTTTAAAATCTTGCAATAATTACCCTTTTTCTTTGTTTTTTATGATTTTATCGTTATCTTTGCATATAACATAATAACATATGTAAACTTATTAATATCAGAGAGCATGGCAAGAAATCAGCAATGGCAAGATGACTACTGGCTACCCCTAATGCAGCTGTACCTTAAAAAACCTGTGGGGGTAAAACCCGTTTACTGCAAGGCAATGGTGGATTTCGCAATGGAAATTCATATCGCTCCGCAAATCTTATTCAATAAGATGTGTGAGATAGCCAATCTGGAGACGCCACGCATTGAGCATATATGGCAGGAATACGGAAAGAATCCGCGCCGGCTGAAACGCGCCGTCACGCTGTGGCATCAGATGCGTGGCTTCGGCAACGAGCATTTTTTCGAGGGGGTGGATGTCCAGGAGACCTTTGAGCGTGATTTCCGTCCCGTCAGTGCTGACAGCCGAATCACCCCTGTTATGCTCGTTCTTATCCTCGACCAATATTTCAGGCTGACACCCATCACCATGGTGGCTGAGACTCCAGAGATACGGCAACTGGCAAGTCTGATGAAGTTACCCGTCCAGGATATTGTGAACATCATGGAGCTTTTCCAGCATTGTGACCCCTACCTCAGACGGAAGGACACACCAGACAGTCCACTGTTGAATGCCTGCCAGGAGATTTGGCAACGCTATGGTAACAACGATACCGAAATGCTTGCCTCTTATGCCAGACAACTAAAAGAATACTTTAAATAATTACTGCAAATGATAATTATTTTGTAAATTTGCAGGCGAAATGGCACAGGAGCAGATACAAGAACAACAACAGGCGCTGGCATTGAGACAGACGCAGAGTGTCACGCAGCAACAGCTGCTGCAGGCACAGCTTATTGAACTGCCTATCACTCAACTGCTTGACCGTGTCAATGCTGAGATGGACGACAATCCTGCCTTAGAAGTCAATACTGATGAGGACACTGAGTTCTCTGAGTTTCCAGAGAACCCCGATAACGCAGAATCATCCGATTCTTATGAGCAAGAGCAACGCCAGTCTGCTTTAGATGACGCACTGGAAAGTATCGGCAGAGATGACGAGGAGCTTCCTGTCTACCAAGGTGGGCAGTCTTTCCAAGAGGAACGGGAAGACTTTGTGTATGGCGCCTCACTATCATTCTACGACCAGCTAAAGGAACAGATGGGTGTCATGGACATGAATGACCATCAGCGGTACATCATGGAATACCTGATAGGCTCACTGGATGATGACGGTCTGCTCCGTAAGTCGATTGACACTATCAGTGACGAGCTCGCCATTTACCACTCTATTGATGCCACTCCACAAGAGATAGAACAAGTGTTACATCTCTTACAAGAGTTTGACCCGGCAGGCATTGGGGGACGTTCTTTACAAGAATGTCTCCTTCTACAGATACAACGAAGGGAGCCCTCCCGACTTCGTGACCTCATGGAAAAGGTCGTCAATGACTATTTCGAGGCTTTCACAAAAAAGCACTGGAGGAAGATACAGCAGGCAATGAAACTTAACGACATGCAGACAGAGGTGCTCATGGGAGAACTGCGAAAACTGAATCCTAAGCCAGGAGCTGCCTTGAGTGAGACAGTAGGACATGCCATGCAACAAATCACTCCTGACTTCATCGTTGACACACAGGATGACGGGACGGTCACTTTCCAATTGAACAGTGGGGAAATTCCCGAACTACACGTATCACCGTCATTCACCGATACATTGAGGGAATATCATGACAACAAGGAGCACATGAGCCGGCAGATGAAAGAGGCACTTCTCTATACCAAAAAGAAAGTGGACGCTGCCCAAGGGTTTATCGAAGCTATTAAAGTTCGCCGGCAGACCCTCTCCCTCACCATGAAAGCAATCATCCAATGGCAGCATCGCTATTTTGAAGAGGGTGACGAGGCGTTATTACGTCCTATGATATTGAGAGACATCGCAGAAAAGACAGGACTCGACGTGAGCACTATCTCACGAGTCAGCAACTCTAAATACGCACAGACCCGCTGGGGTACCTTCCCTCTCCGCCATTTCTTCAGCGACAGCTATGTGACGGCAGAAGGTGACGAGCTCTCCACCCGCGAGATCAAGGCTTCATTACAAGATCTCGTCGATGCGGAAGATAAACGAAAACCACTCAGTGATGAGGCTTTAGGAAAACTCCTTGCAGAGAAAGGATATCCTATAGCCCGCCGTACCGTGGCAAAATATCGAGAACAATTAGGAATACCCATAGCCAGACTAAGGAAATGAAACAGCGCCAACAGATGATATTAGCCGCCCGGGTGATCAGCATGCTCTTCACTCCTTTCTATCTACCTATCGTCGGGTTGATAGCCTTGTTTACTTTCAGCTACATGAGTATTTTCCCATGGTCTTATAAGCTGCAAGTACTCATCATGGTCTACTTGTTTACCATCTTACTCCCTTCACTGATGATTCATTTCTATCGACGATATCAAGGATGGAACCTCATCGAACTCGGGCAAAGGGAGCGGCGTATGGTACCCTATATCCTCTCTATTGTCTGCTATTTCACATGCATCTATGTGATGGAGCGTCTGCACATGCCCCATTTCATGATATCTATCGTCATTGCGGCACTGATGGTCCAGATTGTCTGTGCCCTAATTAATGTCTGGTGGAAGATTTCCACACATACCGCTGCCATCGGAGGTGTCGGCGGGGCACTCTTCGCCTTTGCCGAATACCTGGGGTTCAATCCTGTCTGGTGGCTGTGTGTCATCTTTATTATAGCTGGTATCTTAGGTACCTGCCGCATGGTTCTCCGCCAACACACACTCTCACAAGTTATCGGAGGATTCTGGGTAGGCTTCATCTGTGCGGCTGTTGCTATATTGTTTATATAATGTCGAAATATCGAAATAACGAAGAAATATGAATCCAATTGTCAGTATTATCATGGGCAGTACAAGTGACCTGCCTGTTATGGAGAAAGCCTGCAAACTCTTGAATGAGATGCAGGTTCCGTTTGAAGTCAATGCGCTCTCGGCACATCGTACCCCAGAGGCAGTAGAGGAATTTGCACGTAACGCCAAAGGACGTGGCATCCGTGTGATTATCGCAGCGGCTGGAATGGCAGCAGCCTTACCCGGTGTGATTGCCGCCTCCACCACTCTCCCTGTTATCGGTGTACCCATCAAGGGAATGCTTGACGGTCTTGATGCGATGCTCAGCATTATCCAAATGCCTCCTGGTATCCCTGTTGCTACCGTGGGAGTAAACGGTGCCCAGAATGCAGCTATCCTTGCTGTCGAGATGCTTGCCCTGAGCGACGAAGCTATCGCACAGCGTCTGAGCGACTACAAAAGTGGGCTGAAAGAGAAAATCGTCAAGGCAAACAAAGAACTTGCTGAAGTAAAATACAGTTTCAAGACCAATTAAATGACCTACCAAAGAAGAAAGTCTTCCGTTACCCGTGTAGGTAATATCGAGATTGGCGGCGACAACCCTATCCGCATCCAGTCGATGGCTACGGTAGACACGAATGATACAGAAGGGTGTGTGGCACAGGCAAAGCGTATCATTGACGCTGGTGGCGAACTAGTACGTTTCACCACCCAAGGTACTCGTGAGGCAGAGAACATGAAAAACATCTCAGCACGTCTGAAGGCTGAAGGTTACGACACCCCGTTGGTTGCCGACGTGCATTTCACGGCGCATGTTGCTGACGTTGCCGCCCAGTATTGTGAGAAGGTACGTATTAACCCCGGTAACTACGTAGACCCGGGACGTGTCTTCAAACATCTGGAATATACAGATGAGGAATATGCTGAGGAGTTGAAGAAGATAGAGGCGAAACTTGTTCCCTTCCTGAATATCTGTAAGGAGCATCATACCGCTATCCGCATCGGTGTGAATCACGGTTCTTTGTCAGACCGTATCATGTCACGCTATGGTGACACCCCAGAGGGTATCGTGGAGAGCTGCATGGAGTTCCTCCGCATCTGCAAACGGGAGAACTTCAACGATATCGTTATCAGCATCAAGGCAAGCAATACCGTGGTGATGGTGACTACCGTCCGTCTGCTGGTCAAGACCATGGATAAGGAGAATATGCACTACCCTTTACACCTAGGTGTGACAGAGGCAGGAGAGGGTGAGGACGGCAGGATCAAAAGTGCCGTAGGTATTGGAGCCTTGCTGACAGAAGGAATCGGTGATACCATCCGTGTATCCTTGAGTGAGGAACCAGAATGTGAGATTCCCGTGGCTCGTAAATTGGTGGATTCCATTGAGGAATGTGCCCGTATGCGTGCCGAGGCTGAGGCTTCCATTAAAGACGATACCATCACGCTCAATATCAATGAGTCCGATTGGGAAACGCTTCAACTGAAAGCCGCCATGGCTGTCGGAGCCTTGTTGATTGACCATAAGGCAACAAAACTATTCATCAATCCCGGTTCTTCCAGTGACCCAAGGCTTACTAGTCTATCTGATGCCATCCTGCAGGCAGCCCGTATCAAATTCACCAAGACAGAGTATATCTCCTGTCCAGGTTGCGGACGCACCTTATATAATTTACAGGAGACCATCGCCCGTATCAAAGCCGCTACCAGCCATCTAGTAGGATTAAAGATAGGCATCATGGGCTGTATCGTCAATGGTCCCGGCGAGATGGCAGATGCTGATTATGGCTATGTAGGAGCAGGCAGGGGCAAGATCAGCCTCTACAAACAAAAGGTATGTGTAGAGAAGAACATCCCCGAAGAAGAGGCTGTTGATAAGCTGTTAGAGCTTATCAACAAAGACCTCGCTTAGTTCTCGAAATAATAGAGGAATGACGCAATACCCTCCAATGCGGGTTTGCGTTGTCCCTCTATCTCAATGACAAACTTGATTTCTGCCTTACAGATACCTCTCAGGTTCTGGATGTTATGCAGTTTGGTGACCAAGCGCACACGACTTCCCGTAATGACAGGTTGTCCGAAACGCATGTCGTTCATCCCATAGTTCACCAACATCTTGATATTGTGAACCTCAATAATCTGGTCCCACATATAAGGGAGCAGGCTCAGTGTCAGATACCCATGAGCAATGGTGCTCTTATAAGGGCTCTCCTCCTTGGCACGTGCCACATCCACATGAATCCACTGGTGGTCAAGGGTGGCATCCGCAAAAAGATTGATACGTTCCTGATCTACCTCCAACCACTCAGAGGCTCCCAATTCCTCGCCCAGATGGGCGGCAAACTCGTCGTACGAGTTAATGACTAATTTTCCCATAGCTTAAAATTTATAAATTTGTTGCAAAGGTAGCAAAAACTTTAAACTTTAAACTCTAAACTCTAAACTTTTTATTATCTTTGCATGCACTAAGACGAAGCCCTGATAGTTAAATGGATATAACAAGGCTCTCCTAAAGCTTAGTTCCGAGTTCGATTCTCGGTCGGGGTACTATGAAAGCGTTGGAAATCAAGAAAGTAGAGAGTTTAAAGGAACTGGAGCAATTTGTCCAGTTCCATTATGACTTATACCGTGACTGTCCTCATGCCGTCCCGTTTCTTTATTCTGACGAGATGAACACCCTGCGCCGTGACCGTAATGCATGCTTTGATTTTTGTGAGGCAGACTATTTCATGGCGTTCCAGGATGGGAAAATAGTAGGACGTGTCGCTGCCATCATCAACCACCGCGCCAACGAGCGCTGGAATCGCAAAGAGGTTCGGTTTGGTTGGTTCGATTTCATTGATGACATAGAGGTAAGCCGCTGCCTGATCAACCAAGTAATAGCCTGGGGAAAGGAAAAGGGCATGACGGAGATTGCCGGACCTTTAGGATTTACAGATATGGACCGTGAGGGATTGTTGGTAGAAGGTTTCGAAGAGGATGCCACTATGTATATCAACTACAACTATCCGTATTACGTGCAGCATATCACCGAGTTAGGTGGATTTGAGAAAGACAACGACTATATGGAATATCGGGTAAAAGTTCCGAAGAAGGTTCCTGATAAGTTTCATAAAATAGCCGAGATGATCCGTAACCGCTATAACCTACAAGTGAAGAAGTTTAGCCGGAAGGAACTGCTTCAAGGAGGTAAGGGTAAAGAGATCTTCGATGTCATCAATACTACCTATAAGGATCTTTACGGCTATTCCCAACTCTCAGAAAAGCAAATCAACCAACTTGTCGACCAATATATCAAGGTGGCGGATTTGAATCTTGTGACAGGTATTGAAGACTGGAACACACCCGAGCATAAGTTAGTGGGCTTTGGCATCACATTCCCTTCCTTCAACCAAGCACTGCGCAAGATGAAAGACGGAAGACTGCTTCCTTTCGGGTGGTGGCAAATACTGAAAGTTCTGAAATGGCATAGGACTGAGGTGGTGGACCTGCTACTCATCGGTGTCTTACCAGAATACCGTTCCAAGGGTGCCAACTCTCTCATCTTCGATGACCTCATCCAGTGGTTCCAGCGTTATGGATTCAAATGGGCAGAGGCAATGCCACAGATGGAGTCCAATGAACATATGCGAGGACAATGGCAGTATCTGGAGTCTATCCAGCACCGTCGTCATCGCTGCTATCGTAAGACCTTTTAATTAAACTAAAAACTATTTATATGATACAGACTGTTGTAAAGCGCGATGGGCGCATTGTGGGATTCAACGAACAGAAAATCATGGCTGCTATCCGTAAGGCGATGCTTCATACCGACAAAGGAGAAGACGAGCGCTTACTACAGACCATTACCGACCGCATTGCCGCCAAGGGTAACACCCAGATGACGGTGGAGGAGATTCAGGACTCCGTAGAGATGGAACTGATGAAGAGTGCCCGTAAGGATGTGGCACAACGATACATCGCTTATCGTAACCAACGTTCCATTGCCCGCAAGGCAAAGACACGTGATGTCTTTCTCGACATTGTGAATATCAAGAATAATGATGTCACCCGTGAGAATGCGAATATGAATGCCGACACACCTGCCGGTATGATGATGAAATTCGCCTCCGAGAGCACCAAGCCTTTTGTCGACGACTACCTGTTGTCGCCTGAGAGCCGCGATGCCGTAGAGCATAACTATATCCATATCCACGACAAGGACTACTATCCCACCAAGTCACTGACCTGTGTACAGCATCCGCTTGATAACATCCTGACACAGGGTTTTATTGCCGGTCATGGTGCCAGCCGTCCTGCCAAGCGTATTGAGACGGCAGCCGTCCTTGCCTGTATCTCTTTGGAATGTGCCCAGAACGAGATGCACGGCGGTCAGGCTATTCCTGCCTTCGACTTCTATTTGGCACCCTATGTGCGCCTGTCCTATATCGAGGAACTGAAGGCATTGGAGGACCTCAACGGAGAGGACTACAGTAAACTCTATGATGAGGTGCTCATGGATTATCTCAAGCAACCCCTCGATAAGTTGACGGGCATCGACCGAGTACGTCAGCATGCCATCAACAAGACAGTGGGACGTGTCCACCAGGCGATGGAGGCTTTCATCCATAATATGAACACCATCCACTCCCGTGGTGGTAACCAAGTAGTATTCTCCAGCATCAACTATGGTACTGACACCTCAGCAGAGGGACGTTGCATCATGCGCGAACTGCTGAACAGTACCTATCAGGGAGTGGGCAATGGCGAGACTGCCATCTTCCCCATCCAGATATGGAAAAAGAAAAGAGGTGTCAACTACCTCCCGCAGGACCCGAACTACGATCTCTACCAACTTGCCTGCAAGGTGACGGCACGCCGTTTCTTCCCTAACTTCCTGAATCTTGACGCTACCTATAACCAAGATAGTGAATGGCGTGCCGACGACCCCAAGCGTTATCTCCATGAGGTTGCTACGATGGGATGCCGCACCCGTGTCTTTGAGAACCGTTTCGGACCCAAGACCTCTATCGGTCGTGGTAACCTGTCATTTACCACTATCAATATCGTACGTCTTGCCATCGAGTGTATGGATGTGCAGGACAAGGAGGCACGTATCGCCAAGTTCTTCTCCAAGCTTGACGAGATGCTGGAAATTGCCGCCAAGCAGTTGGATGAGCGTTTCCAGTTCCAGAAGACCGCTTTCGTCAAGCAGTTCCCCTTGCTGATGCGCAGTCTGTGGATTGGTACAGAGAAACTGAGTCCTAACGACACCATCGAGAGTGTCATCAATCAAGGTACCTTAGGTATAGGCTTTATCGGTCTCGCCGAGTGTCTGGTGGCACTCATCGGCAAGCACCATGGTGAGAGTGAGGAGGCGCAAGAGCTAGGACTGAAGATTGTCGGCTATATGCGTCAGCGTGTCAACGACTTCTGCGACCGCTACCAGCATAACTATTCTGTATTAGCAACTCCGGCAGAAGGACTGAGCGGTAAGTTCACCAAGAAAGACCGCAAGGAGTTTGGAGTCATCCCTGGTGTTACAGACCGTGACTACTATACCAACTCCAATCACGTCCCTGTATATTATAAATGCTCTGCCCGTCACAAGGCTGAGACAGAAGCTCCTTATCATGAGATGACACGCGGTGGTCATATCTTCTATGTGGAAATTGACGGTGATGCCACTCATAACCCACAGGTCATCATGAGTGTAGTGGATATGATGGATAAGTTGAATATGGGCTATGGCTCCGTCAACCATAACCGCAACCGCTGCATGGACTGTGGCTATGAGAATGCGGCACCTCATCTGGAGAAATGTCCGAAATGCGGCAGTACCAATATCGACAAGCTGCAACGCATCACGGGATATCTTGTCGGCACCACCGACCGCTGGAATCACGGCAAGCTCTGTGAGCTCAACGACCGTGTGACACATATCGAGGGCTCTCAGCAGCAGAACCTGTTCTAAATGATCTCTGTATTAGACATTGTAGAAGACACCATGGTAGATGGTCCGGGATTCCGGACCTCTATCTATTGTGCCGGTTGCCGTCATGCGTGTCCCGGCTGTCATAACCCGCAGTCATGGGACTTCAGTGGCGGGCATCCGATGTCTACAGAACAGATCATGCGCATCATCGAGGCAGACCCCTATGCTAATGTGACGTTCTCTGGGGGCGACCCGATGTACCAGCCGGAGGGGTTTGCCGAACTTGCCCGTGCCATCCGGGAACGTACTGATAAGGATATCTGGTGCTTTACAGGGTTTACCTACGAGACGCTGCTTCATAACCCCCGGCAACGGCAATTACTGGAATTGATTGATGTCTTGGTAGATGGACCTTTTGTCAAATCACTACGTGATGAGAGTTTGCTGTTCCGTGGCAGTAGTAACCAACGGCTTATCGACGTGCCAGCATCATTAAAAACAGGAAAGACGGTACTTTTCCAACCTGACGTGTAAACTATTTCAGCAACTTTTCTATCTCCTCCTCTACCTTGTTAGGCTCCAGGTCACGGGCAACCACCTTACCTTGGCGATTGACCACCACCATAGCGGGTACAGAATAGAGTCCTAACTGTTGGACGATAGGTGTTTGGAAAAGCAGTCCATCCCATACTACCGTCCAGTCGAGGGTATCACGTTGAACACGCTGATTAACTTCTTTCTTCGCACCGTCAAGACAGATGCTAACCAACGAGAGCGAGGTCGGATGCTTGCGCCATAGCCTACGCAACTTACGTTGGATATCCGTGCTGGGATAGTTCCATGATGCCCATGTCGTGATGACACCCACTTTACCCTTCATCTCACTACTGTTGAATTTCCCGCCTCTGAAATCTGTTGCGGAGAAAACAGGTAAGTTCGTCTGCGTCCTGCTGTTCTTCAACCCCTCAAGTTGTTTTTTCAACTTACGCAGTCTTCCGTTGTCCGGGTCAGCCTTCAGCATCAAGGAAGCAAGGCGCTGACCCTCCACATAATTGGGAGTCTTTGATGAGATGAAATATTTGTCAAGCAGGTACATACTGACAATGGAAGTAGGAGCCTCCTCTATAAACTGTGCAACGGCACCGGGAATCTCTGGTGGCGTAAGTTTGTTGAGACGTGCCATGAGTTTAGTCATTTCCTCATTCTCGTCCGTTCCCTCAATACTGATCTCCCTCAGATGCGTGGCATCACCTTTAATATCCACTTCCTCACCAGGAGAAGCAAAGACGACCTGCTCAGCGAAGTTAGGAAATACGACCACCAAAGTCACGACATTACGCACCTCCTTCTCGTAAGAGAAACGACCATTCCGCACCTTGATGGTGTCAACTCCCACAAAACCACCATCAGGACTATATACCAGGAACTCACCTTGGTTGATATTACGCAGACGACCCGACATGCGGAACTTATTCCCCTCAGGACCACAGGATAATAGTAAAAAGGTAAAGAGGTAAAAAGGTAAGAACCATTTTACCACCCCATATACCTTATTATAATCTATCCGACTCAACATTTACTTTTTTACCTTTAAAAGCTCCATGTCCTTCTCTGCATATTGCTTCAGCGAAGGATCCTTCTGCAACGCACTACGCAGGAAAGACGATGCTGCATCAGTATTCCCCTGACGAGCCTGTACGATGGCAGCAAGATAGTCGGTCATCCCATTCGGATTCTTGACATTCTTCAAAGTCTGCTGGGCACGGGCATAGTCCTTATTCAACAGTTGTGCAAGAGCCGCACTGTTACTGGGACGATAGCCGAAGTCCTGCTGTGCAAGGGCATAGTTACCCTGTGCCAGGTGCAGGTTTCCCAAAGCCTCTCCAAGACCTGCTGCTCCTGCCGATTTAGAAATAAGGTCCTCGGCAGTCTTCACATCTCCCTGTTGTAAAGCTATCAACCCCAGATTAGCACTCGTCTCAGGCAACTGCTGGACGGTCTGTGCCTGCTGGAAGTAACGCTGTGCCTCGTCATTCTTACCCTGCTGCATGGCAAGCGTTCCAAGGTTATTATAAGCACGGGCATCCTTGGTATACAGGCGTGCCGTCGTCTTAAGGATATCTTCTTTCTCTGCCTCCGTGTTAGCGATAGATGCCGCATAGATAAGCTCCTCGACACTCAGTTTCGAGGCGTCTTTCTTATACTGGTCAAAAATTTGTTCGTCATCACGTCCTATCACCTCGTAGTTAATGGTCATACGGGCACGGCGCAGCTCTGGCAAAACGCCCTCTGCGAGTTCACGGAAGCCCTGACTCATATTCTTAATCTGCTGCTCACGCTCCTGTGGGTCCTGATACATGGAGAGCACTCGCAGAATGACATCCTTGTCCTGGATATTGCTTGCCTTCACCAGTTCCTGGAATCCCTCCCAGTCCTGGGCGGTATACTCTGAGCTGACACCACCCTCCAGATTAGCACTCTTCAGCTGCTGGCGCACATAACTCTCTGTATTCTGCTGACGTTTGTTGGCAAGCTGCTCGTTGAGTTTCAAACCACCATCAGGAGAGGCGTATGCGGAAACCTCCACGTTCGAGAGGTTCAGTCCATCTTGGTTACGGGCTATCTCCTTCAGCATCTTCACGAAATCCTGGACGGAGTTCGACTGCAACTCACTCTTACGCAACTCCGCCTGCTGAATCAGGAATTTGACATTTGCCTCCTGCTTCTGCTCCGTGATACGCTGGAAAGCATCCTGAGCAACACAAGGCTGTGCCGAAGCTACCGTCTGATGATACAACTCACTGGTGGCAATAACACCGTCAGCCACTTTCACAGCAGGAACTTTCACCGCTTTATTGCCCACCTTGGCATCAAAGGTCAGGTAAAGGTCACTCTGCTGCATCGCTGCCTCATAGGGGAAAGCGGTCTTCATCGTATAATGACCACCAAGCAGGTAAGAGATAGTCTGGTCGTTACCCATCACCTTCTCGCCCTGGAAAGAGGCAGGTTGTCCTTTGACCGTTTGCTGCATCCCATTCTTCGTGTAGCGCAACTCTGGAACGACAGTCACCACAGCTTTCCGGTTCATATATTGCTCGGGAAACATTCCGTTAATCGTCGCCTGCACCTGTCCACCCTCTGCTTCTAAAGAGTTAGGTACTACTTTGAAGTTATCGGCAGAGAGTGGTTTCAATCCACCTCCGCATGAGGCCAGCAGTGCCATGGCACCAGCCAGTAATATCACGTTCTTTCTCATATTCATCATCGATTGATAATCACGATGCAAAGTTACGAATAAGTGAGTAAAGAACAAAATAAATCTATTTGTTTTTTCTTTCGAACGAGAGTAACTTCGACGATTAATAGGAATGTAAGCATGTTATATGTATGTTACATGTATGTTATATGTTCAGCAAACATATAACATGCTTTAAAGCCTCTGTCTATCGGGGTTTGAGCCCTGTCATGTTATATGGTTATATGTTTTTGCGAGATAGTTCCTTTACCCCCTAAAGGATGCCTTGCGTGACCCATAGGAGATATCGGAGTACCCCCATAACAGGTATCGGAACGAGGGATAAACTATATCTTTATCAAATGGAAGCCAGCCTTTTCACTTAGGAAGATAAGTCCTGAATACCAGATAGTAGCCGTTAGCATGGATGGTGAAGGTAGTGCCTGTTGCCTCATTCAACGTACCTTGCCACCACTCTGTCGTGGGATAGCATTGCCATTTCAATCCCTCTGATGACAACACAGAACTGCCAAAATTAAAGATGCTGACTTGTTGGCGGGGGAAACACTCGAAAGTCTGGTCGTCATGGGCAGGTACAAAGGTACCGTGGTCGGTATACATCGTACCCTCCACCCCGAAGTCTCTCAGGTACCGCACCAGCAACGAGATATTGCCAAGGGTATGGTCTTCACGCCCACCGGTGCATCCCAGATAGGCGATTCTTTGAGGTGAGGGGTGAGAGGTGAGAGGTGAGAAGTTCTTCATGCAATAGCGCGTTGCCTTCGTCAGGTCGTTATCCTCTTGTTCGTCGACTCTGATCAGACGGTCGTGATACATGACGGGTACAGAGTCACCGTCGCCAATGACGACATCTGCATTGGGGTATGACTTGACAGCACCGTCACAGCACACCACATGTTTTGCCTGACGCAACACTTCCAAGGGAATAGGATGCGTAGGAAACGTGCCATTTGCCAATATGACGATATCAGGTGACTTCATGCTGCGTGATGATGAACCATTTTCTTCCACTTATAGTAGCCTGCGACGGCAATGACGACATACAGTCCGTAGAGAGCTGCCTTGAAGGGAATACCCTTGGTGATATAGAGGTAACAGCATACGACATCGACCACAATCCAGAACAGCCACTGCTCAACAAACTTACGTGCAAGTGCCCACAGTCCCACGAAGGAGAGGGCATTGGTGAACGCGTCGAGCAAAGGTACGGTGGAGTTGGTCCATGTCACTAATATATAATAGGTGATGCCCCATGCCACAAAGAAACCTGCCGTTGCTGGCAGATAGTATTTGAGAGGCATGTGGGTAATGGGCAGTTCAGTGTCCGTCTTACCGCTCTTCTTGAATTTCCAGAACAGGAAGCCATAGATGGCAGCCACGGTATAGTAGCATGCCATACCCGCGTCGCCATAGAGCCCATGCCGCCAATAGAGCACAATGTCCAGTGCTGGCATCACGACACCGACCAGCCACAACCAGATACTGGCACGGTACTCGAGCCAGATATATACCAGCCCGAGTATCGTTGTGAATATGTCAAGCCAATCAAAGTTCATAATTAAAAGTTCACCGACAGATGAGCCATGAAGTTGAAGGGTGCCGAAGGCGCAAAGCCAGCCTCATACTGGTCGGAGTCACTCCAACCCGTAGCTATCACCTTTCCATTCTCCTTGGTAAAGGCAGGTGCTGCCCATCCGTTGTTATCGTATTTTGCCGAGAAGAGGTTGTACAGGGTCACACCGATGGTGGCATCCTTCACACCGACCTTGGGCAGGCGGAAGTTATAGGACAAATCGAGATTCGTGTTGAAGTGTCCTTCTAACATCATACCCACATCTACAGGTTTGCCGTTGTCATCAAGTGTCTGGTAACTCTTGATACCAGTGTTGGTCAGATACTGGTCACTGACATATTGGCTCTGCACAGAGGCCTTGAAACCGCAGTAGGAGAAAGTCAGGATATTGTTCAGCAGGAAGTCAGGAGAGAATGCCAGTGGCTGACTGCCCAGGTCTGCCACGCTACCGTCAGTCAGTTGAACAGTGATGTCCTTGACACGGTTTTTCGACAAGGTGGCGTTAGCATCCCACCGGAACCAGTCAACAGGTTTCCATGCCGCTTCCAGTTCCACACCGATGCGGTAGCTCTTAGGCATGTTACGTGTGATAGCCTCACCGATCTTGTCTATCTCACCCGTCAGCACAAACTGGTCCTTGTAGTCCATCCAGTAGAGGTTGGCTCCCGCAGAGAAATGTCTTGACTGGAACTTGTAGCCTGCCTCCAGGTCGTTCAGCCTCTCCGTCTTAGGCATCTCCAGTCCTGCATTATTGTTATTCTCGAAATTATTACGTGTTGGCTCCTTATGGGCGATAGCATACGACGCATACACCTTATGGTTCTGTGTGATGTCGTAGTTCAGTCCGAACTTCGGGTTGAAGAAGTCGTACGACTTTTGGATGTCATAGACAATACGCTTGTTGACGGTCCAGTCTATCTCGTCCGTCGGACCGTTCATCTTGATACCTATATGACGGTACTGCATGTCTAAGAAGGCATTCAGACCAGGCAGCAGGTCGTAGGTTACCTTACCATAAATATTGAAATCAGTCTTCTTCGTGTTATTGTCATAATAGCGATGGTCAGGCAACAGCTCATCCACAGGATTCTTCACCCATGGAGTGAGTCCATAGTGGTCACCGTCGTATTTGTTCCACCCACCTCCTAAGATGGCATGCAGGTTCTTCTTGTTATCATAGGTCAGCGAAGCGACGATACCATAGAAGTCATTATCCATGGTCTTCTTGCGCACCAGGTCGCTTTTCGCCCATGTCATCGCATAATCCAGGTCATACTCGAAGAGGGTACGTTTCGTCTTGTACTCATTATAGTAGCCGTGCCCCTTGGTGTAATGCAGTGCCGCATTCAGCTTCAGTTCATTCGTGAGGCGCTGGTTCCAGATGAGTTGGTAGTTCTGCTGATGGTAGTTGTCCGTCTGGTCGTCATAATAGTGGCGGTTGCCCTGCTCGTCGTAGTACTCACCGCATGAGTTGTAGGTACGTCCATAGAGTGACTGCTCGTATTTTGACGTGTAGTTCCACGCATGGTAAGTCTCCTCGACACCATTCCATGTGATGAACTTCACCACGGTGTTGTCGCCAAACCATCCTGCCTGCAGGAAATAACTGTTCAGCTTTGTGGATGCACGGTCGATATAGCCCTTCGAACCGATGTTCGAGAGACGACCTTGGATGCCCCAGTGACCACCCAGCAGTCCTGTGCCGAAGCGCACAGTCTCTTTATGACTATAGTAAGAGCCCGCACTCAGGTCGATGCCGATAAACGGGTCGATACCGATATTCTCAGTCAGCATATTGATAGTAGCACCGAAGGAACCAGCGCCATTGGTAGAGGTACCCACACCGCGTTGTATCTGCATCGACTGCACACTGCTGGCGAAATCACCCATATTCACCCAATAGAGTCCGGCACTCTCTGCATCATTCATCGGGACACCATTGGCAGTGATGTTAATACGGGTAGGGTCTGTTCCACGCACCCGGATTGAGGTATAGCCGATACCGTTACCTGCGTCACTCGTCATCGTCACCGAAGGAGTCAGCGACAACAAGTAAGGCACGTCCTGACCATAGTTGACTGCCTTCAACTGTTCTTTGTCCATGTTAACAAATGCGACAGGTGTTTTCTTCGTGGCACGCACAGACACCACTTGCACGTCCTGCAACTCCACACTCTTCAGTGTGTCCATCTCCTCTGCCTGCACGGTCATTGCCGTACCCACCAGCAGCACCAGAATTAATCTTCTCATTTCTTTTCCTTTAATTTTTAAATAACTAAAAATAAAGGGGACTTATTGATTTCTGCTCTATCATACCTACGTCGGTATTACCCGCATCAGGTTAAGAGGGTATCATCTCAGCCACCAACTGGTGGCACCCCTTGATAATTCGGGTGCAAAATTACGAATAAGTGAGAACAAAACAAAGAAAATTTTTCTTTTTTTGTCGAACGAGAGTAATTTCCCCGTCCTTTGACGGAAAAATTACGAATTATTCTTCTCCTCCACTCTGCTGGTAGCCCTGGTTCTGCTGTGGCTGCTCGTTCACAGGTTGCTGCAGTTCCTCCCGCTCACCCTGCTTGCGCTGGTTGTTCATATTACCGAAGTTCCATGTGACCTGGATATTGACATTCGGGGAACGCCAGTTTTTCTGATGACGCCAGAAGGTGTCACTCTCCGTATAGTTCTCCCACTTACGGGTGTTGAAGACATCACGCCAGTTGATGGCGATAGCGATTGTCTTATTGAAGAAATTCTTGCGGAAACCAAGGTCGAGGGAGGCGTTCGGCTTGCGATACCCCTGGGTGATGACACCACGGGAGCGATAGTTACCGGTCAACTGCAAAGAGATATCATAAGGCAGGATGAGGGAGGCAAGCATGCGGGCATCCCACGAGAAACTCTTGTCGCTTTCGCCAGTGACCGTCTGACCATCGATGACATACGTGAAGCCGTCGAGCTTGTTATAATAGCCGTTCACCGTCGTGGTGAGGTCGAGGATACGGAAGAGCTTGTTCTTGCCGATAATCTCAACACCCAGACTCTGCCGCTTGGTGAGGTTCATCTGGGTCATATACATCATCCCGTCATCAGCATTCTGATAGCGGATGCGCTGCATGACATCCGTCGTGGGACGGTAGTAGGTGGAGATACTGAGGGTATGCTGTTCCCATGTCTTCAGGAAGTTAAGGGAGATGGAGTGCGTGTACTCTGGGGTCAGCTCCGGGTTACCGAACGACACCATCGACGCATCACTGGTATTGCGGAACGAGTTCAGCTGTCCACCCCATGGACGACGAAGACGATAGGTGTAGTTCAACTGCAGCTGTGCCGACTCTGTCAACTCATAGTTCAGGAACAGCGAGGGGAAGAGCTTGAAGAAGTCTTTCTTATAGGGCTCGTCCTTCGCCGCAGTCCCATGCTCTTGCGCATAGTCATAACTCTCGGTGTTCACCTTCCAGTACTCACCACGCAGTCCTGCCATGACACCCAGCTTTCCTAATTTAGTATTGATGGTGGCATAGAGGGCATGGGTATCCATCGAATAGAGGAAGCGGTTATAATACTTCTCGTCCTCCACGAGGTCGGTACCTTCCCAATTGTCAGCGAGCCACGACTCCTGCGGAGTGTTCTCATGCGAGAAACGACCGTTATAGCCTGCCTCCAACTTGAAGTTCTCCGCAATCTGGTTCTCGTAATCGAGCTTCACCTCCCATGAGCGGTTACGGACATGCATGGGACGGAACTGGTTGGAATAGGTGGTCTGCTGATAGGGCGCATCCACAAACCATACAGAGTCCTGGTAGATGTTATCGTTATCACTCATCCAGCGGTTATACTCCACATTGGCAGTCAACTTATGGGTGTCCGTCCAGCGGTGTTCATACCCCATGTCAGCATGGTAGAAATGCATATCACCATCACCCCTGTTCAAACGGAACATACGGTAAGTGTCCTCTGCCGCACCGATGGTACCATAATGGTAGGGGGTGTAGTTACGGTTATGGAACTTACCATGCATCATCATTCCACCGATAGAGAGGTCGTCGTTCTTGGTGAAATGCCAGGTGAGTCCCAAGCGGGTGAAGAGGTTATGCCCTTTGTTCTTGCTCTCACTATCGTAGTTCTGATACTGGTTGGTCTGCTTATAGTGCTGCTCACTCTCACTGCCTCCCTTGTTGCTGCGACGGCGGAATCCCACATTGGCATAGGCATCGAGCACACCACTGGAGTAATTGATATTACCACTGGTGTTCCATCCCCCACGGATATTGGCACCGGCACGCAAAGAACCATAATAGCCACCCTTGCGGTCACGTTTCAACACGATATTGATAATACCTGCCGAACCCTCGGGGGAATATTTCGCAGAAGGGTTGTCGATGACCTCAATGCGTTCGATGCTCTCCGCAGGAATCTGCTGCAGGATCTCCGCACGGTTGTCGGTGGTGAGACCACTCGCCTTACCATTGATCCACACCTCGACACTGGAATTACCACGAAGGGATATCTCACCGTCCGTCGTCACCTCGACACTGGGGATATTCTCCAGCAAATCACTTGCCGAACCACCTGCGGCAGCCAGTATCTGGTCGACAGAGAACACCTTACGGTCGACCTCCAGTTTCATCTGCGAGCGCTGACCGGTGACCTGCACCTCACCCAGCACCTTGGCATCCTCCGAGAGATACAAGGCATTATAGTGCTTATTGCGGTCGCTGGCAGAGATGGTGAACTGTCGTGTCAATGTCTTATAACCCACGAAAGAGACCTGCAACTGGTAGCTGCCGTCTTTCAGACCTGTGATATGAAACTGACCACTGACATCCGTAATAGCACCCTTGACCAACTTGCCGGCAGGTGTCTCTACTACGACATTCACGAACTCCATGACCTCATCGGTCTGCTTATCCAAAACTCTACCTTTTACCGAACCTTGTGCAAAGGCTGCTATAATACCTATTAATAATAATAAGGTGGAAACGACAAATCTATACATAACTACCATTTGACGTATTCCACCTTACGATGGTTTAATATTGTAGAAACATTTAATAAAAGTTCCTTTAATAGACAGCACCGTCAGCAGGATATCTGTACCAGTCCTGGGACTTCGCATGGTCAAGAATCCATTCACCGAAGCTATGTCCACTGGTCTGATAGGCACCAGACACAATGGTATTCTTTCGCTCACCGATAGCCTGTTCCTCCAAGGGCCAGCGGAACTGCCCGTAAGGAATGGCGAGTGCCCATGAGAAACCGTTGTTATAGCTCTGAGCGGCACCATTATAGTATTTGTAGAGTATTTCCGTGAGCTTATAGGGATGGGTATGCACCTCCCAGAAATTCTCACCCGCCGTACCATACTGCACGAGGATGAAGGGGTCGATCTCGGCAAGGGTGAAGTTACGTGCCATGTAGGCATCGTGGAAATCAATGTAATAGGTTACCGTGGTGGGAGCCTGCGTAGCTCCATTATTATTACTGCTGGCATTCTCCACCGTGTTAAAGTAACGGCGATAGACCGACCCGTCGGACGAGAGGTGGAACATGGCAAGATGTGCGTCGTCGAAGAGGTTGATGACGGCATCGCCGTTAAGTCCCTCTATCTGCACTTCACTTTGCTTGATGAAGATGCGGTTACGGTCTGGTTCACGGACGAAGGTGGAAGCCTCATCCTGCGTGATGTCCACCTTGCTGTTGGCATAGCCCACCAGACGGATGGCTGCTGCTATCTGTTTGAGATAACCGACTGCATCCAACCGCACATGCAGTGCTATCACTTCCTCGTCGTCAGTAGGCTCCTTGGTGATGCTCATCACAACATCGTTATAGTCCCAGTCACCCGGATTGGGATAGTCAGCCTCGAAGCAATAGTAGATACGTTGTGGGGTGACAGCTTTGGGGGTGCCTGTAGGTGCGTCCTTGAGAGTGACAGAGCCACCGACACTGCAAGACCCCATCTGCAGATAGTTGCCGTCTTCATCAAGGGTGGCAGCATAAATGGTAGAGATGTGAGGGGCTGTTACATAACTGATATTGGCATAATTACCAGCCAGCATAGAAGTCTTTACCTCTGTCAGCACCTCAACGCCTGTCTCTTGGAAGGGATTGCCGGAGAGTATCACGACACGCTCAGCGTCACTGGAAATACCACTTACACCACTTTCGCTCACAGAGGTCAGTGTCCACGTATGCCCTATCTCGATGGAGCCGACAGGGAAATAACCCTCCAACTGATCCTCATACCCATAGTATTGAAACTTGTCACGAATGCAACTGCAAAAAGACGCAGCAGTCACCGTTATCAATAGTGTATAGAAAATGCTCTTTTTCATGTTGTTTATGCTTTCGGGGTGTAAAATTACAAAAAAGGGACGGAACTTTCAAGTATTTCACAGACAAAATCTTGATTTGTGCAAACGTTTCCGTTCTTTTTAGCATTATTTAACTACATTTATCTGATAATTATAAATAAATAATGTATTTTTGCAGCGAAGAAAATCTGAACGAAAAATATTTTAGTATAATCATTTAAAATTACGGTAAGATGAAAAAGTTATTTTTAATGGGTTTCGTAGCCCTCGGACTCGCTAGCTGTGTTAGCGATAAGGAAGTGACTCAGCTGACAGAAGAGCAGAAGACTACTCAGCAGTTTGAGAATCTGTTCGTAGGTACTTTCGGGCAGCCAGACGCTAATCAGACTTGGGTGTATAATACACCGATTATTAATGCAGACGCAATGCGTAGTACTTCTTCTAATGGTAACCAGTGGGGTGAGTCTTGGTATGTCCCCAAACCACTGCATGCTGATCAGAAGGCAATTGTCACTGCCTACTTTACTAATGTAGAGAATCCTCAGGGTGTCTCTATTGACTATAAGAATTTCTTCTGCCAGCACGTAAGTTCTACTGAACGTGGTAAGTCAAACATGGACTTTTTCTATTGTGGCACTGATAATGACCATAAGGATCATGTAGGCAACTACAATGCTGGTGATGAGGGAAATTATAAAGATGTCTTTGGTGGCGAGTTAAAAGGTCTTCCAACAGATGACTGGAACAATCGTAAAGTTTATTATGGCGACAAGATCCAGTTGCAGGTGGAGACAAGCACGGCAAACTTCGGTTATCACAACTCTTATGACAGTGAGTACAGGAATCGCTATGTCATTATTCCTGGTAATACGATTATGGCATGGGCAAAGGATAACAAGCCAGAGTTAATCACTGCTAATGCTGATGTTTCTGGTATGCACTTCCTTGGCTTTGACTATGAGCATCATAAACAAAAGAGTAATACTGAAAGAGATGACGTTAATGCAGATAAATTTTATAATGACTGGGTTATCCGCATTACTCCAGGTATTAAGAAGCCACAAGGTGGTCGTATCATTGCTGAGGACCTCGGTGCTCTTGAGAGTGGTGCTGACCTCGATTACAACGACGTTGTATTTGATGTAGAATTTACTTCAGACGGTGCTCGTATCGTTCTGTTGAATGCTGGTGGTACTCTGCCTCTGTATGTTGGTAGCAAAGAGGTTCATGAGGTTTATGGTGTTACTACAAGCACTATGGTTATCAATGATCCTACAAACCTTGACCCAGACAATGACATTAAGGAATTCAACATCAAGGGTAACTTCAATAATAATCCTTTGAGCATTCCTGTAACAGTTACTAAGACTGTAAATGGCGAGAAGGTAACAATTAATCTTGCCGCAACAAAGGGTGAGCCTGCAGAAAAAATTCAGGTAGACCGTTACTATATGTGGACTGCAGAGCGTGAGGGTATTGCCTCTAAGTATCCCAAGTTCTCTGACTGGGTAAAGGATTCTAATGTGAAGTGGTATTAATTCGACCCATCAAATACGATCATAAACAATGTTTTTAAGGAGTGCCTGCGAGATGCAGGCACTCCTTTTTTTTCGATTGTCTTAAAATTTCTTCAAAATCAGTTACCGACTGAGGGGCATTCAGTTACCGACTGAAGCCTGTTCTGTTACCGACTGAAGTCTGCTCTTTACCAAATAAAGCCCTCTTATCTACCAATAAGAGCCTTTAATTGATACATATGCAGCCTCTATTTGATAATTATAGCCTCGTATTATTTATTCCGATGCCTCCTTTGGGGGTACTCCTATATCTCCTATGAGTCAAGCGAGATACTCCCATGGAGTATAGGAGATAAAAGAAAAAATAAATGAATTTATTTTGTTCTTTACTCACTTATTCGTACCTTTGCAGAATGCAAGACGACGAAAGGAAAATTGACAGTTACCACACCTCTTAAAAAATAAACTATGGTATTGAATTATATTTGGGTCGCATTTTTCCTGCTTGCCTTTGTGATAGCATTGGTGAAGCTGATATTCTTCGGGGACCTGGAAGTATTCCCCGCAATGATGGACTCTACGTTCTCGTCATCAAAGACCGCATTTGAAATCTCATTAGGTCTTACCGGAGTGCTGGCACTGTGGCTGGGTGTGATGAAAGTAGGAGAGAAAGGTGGTGTGGTCAATTTCCTCGCCCGTCTGCTGTCCCCCGTGTTCACGAAACTGTTTCCCGAGATTCCCAAGGGGCATCCTGTCACGGGCTCTATCTTTATGAATATCGCAGCCAACATGCTGGGACTCGATAATGCTGCTACACCCCTTGGTCTGAAGGCGATGGAGCAGATGCAGGAACTCAACCCCAAGAAAGACACGGCATGGAACCCGATGATCATGTTCCTGGTGCTGAACACCAGTGGACTGACCCTCATCCCCGTCTCTATCATGGTATACCGTGTGCAGATGGGAGCGGCACAGCCAACGGACATCTTCATCCCCATCCTGCTTGCCACCTTCTTCTCGACGCTGGCAGGTATCATCGTCACCTCACTCTTCCAGCATATCAACCTGCTGAACCGCACCCTGCTGCTCACCTTAGGAGGAGCCTGTGCCGTGGTGGCAGGTATCATCTGGGGCTTCTCCCAGTTAGACAGTGAGTCGATGAACAAGGTGAGTACCACCGTCGCCAATATACTGCTGATGGTGATCATCGTCGCCTTCATTGCCGCAGGAGTGCGGAAGAAAGTGAATGTCTACGATGCCTTCATCGAAGGAGCGAAAGACGGTTTCCAGACTGCCGTCCGCATCATCCCCTACCTCGTCGCTATCCTCGTGGGTATCGGTGTGTTCCGTGCCTCTGGTGCGATGGACATGCTGATAGGCGGCATGCGGTGGTGTGTCGAGCTGACAGGTGCCAACGCACAATGGGTGGATGCCATGCCTACAGCACTGATGAAACCCCTGTCGGGCAGCGGTGCGAGAGGTATGATGGTCGATGCCATGACGACCTACGGTGCTGACAGCTTTGTAGGCAGACTGTCATGCGTCTTCCAAGGCTCTACCGATACCACGTTCTATATCCTTGCCGTTTACTTCGGCTCGGTGGGTATTGCCAAGACCCGCCATGCCGTTGCCTGCGGCTTGATAGCCGACCTGGCAGGTATCATCGCTGCGATAGCGATATGCTATTTATTCTTTGGGTGATGTCGAAATTCGAAATGTCGAAATTTGGAATATCGAAATAACAAAATATGGGAAAACTCGCAACTATTTTTAAAGACACAGCCATTTACGGGCTCTCCAGCATCATAGGACGCTTTCTGAACTACCTGCTGGTGCCCCTCTATACCGCACAGCTGTCAGCAGCCAGCGGAGGCTATGGTATTATTACGAACATCTATGCCTATGTGGCACTGGTCCTCGTACTGCTGACCTTCGGTATGGAGACCACCTATTTCCGCTTTACCAACAAGACACACACAGACTCTGAGACGGTCTATGGCACTACTCTCATTAGCGTGGGTACTGTGACACTGGCTTTCGCGGCATTGGTCATGCTGTTCCTCTCACCTATCAGTCAGGCGATGGGCTATGGCGACCATCCTGATTATGTCGGTGTGATGGCAGTCACCGTTGCCATCGACGCCTTCCTGTGCATCCCCTTTGCCCACCTCCGCCAACAGAAGAAAGCGGTGAAGTTTGCGGCACTCAAACTGCTGAACATCGTGGTGAGCATCCTGCTGAACCTCATCTATTTCTATTTCATGGACGGCAAGGACGTGGGCTATGCGTTCTATATCAACCTGGTATGTACGGTGATGCTTGCCCTTTGTCTGATCACAGAGTATACCGGTTTCCGATGGAAACTCGACAAGCAGTTGCTGCGCACCATGCTCAGCTACTCATGGCCCATCCTCGTCTTGGGTATCGCAGGCATCCTCAACCAGACAGCCGACAAGATGCTGTTCCCCTACCTCTATCCAGGTGAGGACATGCAGACACAATTGGGTATCTATGGAGCCTGCTCGAAGATTGCCATGATCATGGCAATGATCACCCAGGCGTTCCGTTTCGCCTACGAGCCTATCGTCTTCGCAGGAGTAAAGGACAAGGATTCGCACGAGATGTATGCCAAGGCGATGAAATACTTCATCATCTTCACCCTGCTTGCCTTCCTGATAGTGGTGGGCTATCTGGATATCCTGAAATACATTATCGGTGCCGATTACTGGATAGGGCTTCGCGTGATACCTATCGTCATGGCTGCAGAGATCATGATGGGTGTCTATTTCAACCTGTCGTTCTGGTATAAGCTCATCGACAAGACCATCTGGGGTGCCATCTTCTCAGGTATCGGTGTGGCGGTATTGCTGGCTGTCAATGTCATCTTCGTACCCAAATACGGTTATATGGCATGTGCATGGGGTGGTTTCGCAGGCTATGGCACCGCCATGGTCATCTCGTATGTCGTAGGACAGAAATACTACCCCATCGACTATCCGTTGAAGGACATTCTCAACTACGTCTTCCTTGCCGCTATCATCACAGCCATGATGTTTTTTGGAAGAAGTCATAATGACTCTGCATGGGTGAATATACTTATCAATACAGGCTGGATCATCAGTTTTGTCGCTTTTATCATCAAGCAAGACCTTCCGTTGAGCAGTCTGCCTGTTGTCGGAAAATATTTTAAGAAATAAGATATGAAGAAGTTATTATTTAGCCTGATGTGTCTTTGCTCCTTAGGAGCCCATGCCGACGAAGGCATGTGGACACTCTACAACCTGCCTACTGCCGTCTATGACCAGATGAAGCAGTATGGATTCCAACTGCCGCAGGAACAGCTCTACCAGAGTGACAATGCGGTGAAGAACGCCGTCATCAATTTCGGTGGCTATTGCTCTGGAGTAGTGGTATCACCCGACGGACTGGTATTCACGAACCACCATTGCGGTTTTGAGTGCATCCGCAGACACTCTACTGTCGAGCACGACTATATGCTGAATGGTTTTGTTGCCAAGAGCTATAACGAGGAACTGCCCAACGAGGACTTGTTCGTTAGCTTCATGGTCGAGCAGAAAGATGTGACGGACAGTCTGAAAGCGTTGGGCATCGATACCCTCTCGTTAGAGAATACGGAGGCTTTCGTGGACTCAATCCAGAACGTGTGGCAGAAAGCCATCCGCCAGCAGGACTCTACCCTGCGTGTGGAAGTGCTGCCTTTCTATGAGGGTAACAAATACTACATGACGACCTACCGCGACTTCGAGGACGTACGCCTGGTGTTCGCTGTTCCTAAGTCGATGGGTAAGTTTGGTGGTGAGACCGACAACTGGATGTGGCCGCGCCAGACCTGTGACTATAGTGTGTTCCGCATCTATGCCGACCCCAAGACGAATGGTCCAGCCAAATATTCAAAAGACAACGTACCCTATCACCCGAAGTCATGGGCAAAGGTGTCGATGGACGGCTATAAGCCCGGTGACTTCGCCATGATTATGGGTTACCCCGGCTCTACCAGCCGTTACCTCAGCAGCTATGGCATCAAAGAGCGTCGTGACGCGATGAATGCTCCTCGTGTACAGGTTCGTGGTGTTAAGCAGGAGATCATGCTGCGTCACATGCGTGCCGACGAGGCTGTCCGCATCAAATACGACTCTAAATATGCTAACAGCTCTAACTACTGGAAGAACTCAATGGGTATGAACAAATGTATCGACTCCATCGGACTCATCCAGCAGAAACAGGATTTTGAGATGAAACTGAGACGATGGCAGAACGAGACAGGCTATCTGAAAGGACAGCTTGACTTCGATAAGATGGCAGAGCTCTACCAGAAACGACTCGCACTGACCCGCATCCGCACCTTGTTCATAGAGACATTCTTCCTGCAGGACCAGCTGACATCACGTGCTTGGAAGAGCAACTGGGGCATGGAGGTGAAGGGTCCTAAGGACAAACCCAAGAAGCAATATTACGAGTTTGAGGATAATAGTAAGGAATGGGACGAGGCGACAGACAAGGAGATGCTTGCCGCACTGATGAAAAACTACCGGGAACAGGTGATGAACGCCAACTATATCCCTGCTTTCTACAAGACCATCGACGAGAAATTCCATGGTGACTATGCCGCATACGTAGACGCACTCTACCAAAAGTCTATGCTCATGAAGAACGGAAAACCGATCTATTTCAACAAGAAGAGTTATCACAAAGACCTGGGCGTGCAGTATGGACTCGACCTCACGGAACTGTTTGCACAGATCAATGCAGACCGCAAGCAGCTTACTCTCGATATCCTGGAACAGGAGAAATACCTCTGTGCCGCCAAACTGAGGATGGAACAGGACCTGCCTAACTACTCTGATGCCAACTTCACCATGCGTATGACCTACGGACAGGTTGGGGAGTATACCCTCGGCGGTCGTCCCTCTGGCTACTATACCACGGCACGCAGCCTGTGGGAGAAGATGCAGAAGGCTGACGAGAACTTCGAGTATTTCGCAGAACCGGTGATGCATGAGCTGCTGTCCAGCAAGGACTATGGAAAATATGCCGATAAACTGACAGGAACGCTGCAGCTCTGTTTCCTCTCCAACAACGACATCACTGGTGGTAACTCCGGCTCACCTATCTTTAATAATAAGGGAGAACTGCTTGGTCTTGCCTTCGACGGCAACTGGGACAGTCTGTCGAGCGATATCTTCTTCGACCGTCAGTTGGCTCGTACCATCAATGTCGACGTGCGCTTCATGCTCTATATGATGGATAAATGGGGGCATGCCGACAGGTTGTTGCAAGAGATGGGTATACAATAATTAAAAACCTGATACCTAATGTTGGTATCAGGTTTTTTCGTTTATTTCTTTTTCCTTGGTTTGCGGACAGCCCAGCCTTCCTCGCTGAAGTCAGGGACATCCCCTTTGAGTTTCATTGACTTGGGATTGAGAAACTGCATCCACTCATCCTTGGAGTAGTGCTTCTTGGTTTCTTTGGGGGCTCTAGTTTCTCTAGTATTCCTAGCACTCCTAGTTTTCCTAATTTCCCTAGTCCCCTTAGTTCCACCCTCCTCGGCATCGTTGCAACGGACATCCCTGCCTTTGTAGCTCTGCCCATTCACATATTTCATCACACGAGGGGCATCCTCCTCAGGAACCTCGAAATAGGACATGGTAGTCAGCAGGTCGATATGTCCAACCTCGACATGTCCTTTTACGTTCTTATTCAGGAACTGCATCAGCTCACCAGGATAGAAACCGTCTTTCTTACCTAAATTGATGAACAACCGGCGGTAACCTGCCTCTGTCTTACGGGAACTGTTACCGCGTTTCTCACTCCGCTTGCCACGCTCCCGTTTCTCACCCCGCTCCCGCTTGCTGCCGACAGGTTCTATCTCCGGGGCATCAGCATAGTAGGCAAGGAAGCGACCGAACTCCATGGAAACTATCTTCTTGATAAGGTCTTCCTTGTCGATATACTCAAAGTAACGGTCGATGTCCTGCATGAAGGGAGCTATCTGCTCCTCGTCAACATCAGCCTTGACAATCTGGTCCATCACCTTGTAGAGCTGTTTCTTGCAAATCTCCTCAGCAGTAGGAATCTTACCCTCCTCGAAATCCTTGCCAATCTCTTTCTCGATATTGCGGATCTTATGCTTCTCACGGGAGTGAACGATGCTGAGAGATGTTCCTTTCTTACCAGCACGACCGGTACGACCAGAACGGTGGGTATAGTTCTCAATATCGTCAGGTAGCCCGTAGTTGATGACATGTGTCAGATCATCTACATCCAACCCACGTGCTGCCACATCGGTGGCAACCAGCAACTGAACGGTATGCTGGCGGAACTTCTGCATCGTCAGGTCACGCTGCTGCTGCGACAGGTCACCATGCAGCGCCTCAGCATTATACCCATCGCGAATCAGTTTGTCGGCAACCTCCTGTGTCTCCAGCTTCGTACGGCAGAATATAATGGCGAAGATGCGGGGATAATAGTCTACCAACCGCTTCAAGGCAAGGTATTTGTCCTTGGCATTCACCATATAATAGATGTGGTTCACATGCTCTGCACCCTCGTTGCGGCTTCCTACCACGATTTCCTTATAGTCATGCAGATAACCTTTGGCGATGCGTTCTATCTCCTTGCTCATCGTCGCAGAGAAGAGCAACGTGTTGCGCTCTGCGGGCACTCCCTCCAAGATCGCGTCAATGCTCTCGGAGAATCCCATGTTCAGCATCTCATCAGCCTCATCAAGAACCACATTATACACATCGTCTAACTTGGCAACCCCACGGTTCATCAAATCTATCAATCTGCCTGGTGTTGCCACAATCACCTGAACACCTTTCCGCAATGCACGGATCTGCTGCTCAATGGACGCGCCACCATACACTGCCTCGATATGCACTCCCTCAAGATACTTGGCGAAATCGCGCAGGTCGTCGGCAATTTGCAGACATAACTCACGGGTAGGTGCAAGAATGAGGGCGTGTGGCAGTCCTCTTCCTATCTCTCCCATCTGGGGACGTGGCATGGAGGCTATCTTCTGCAAGACAGGAATACCAAATGCCGCCGTCTTACCTGTTCCTGTCTGGGCAAGGGCGATAACATCATTCTGATTACCAAGTAAATAAGGGATAACTTCCTCCTGGACGGGCATGGGTTGTACGAAACCCATTTCCTCAATGGCGTGACGAATCTCTTCGCAAACGCCTAAATCTTCAAATGTCTTCAATCTACTACCTTTATTAATACGGGTGCAAAGGTACGAATAAAAAGTGGAATAATATAAAAATGATAGACATTTATATTTTTTTAGAGATTATCTATTGACAATATTCAGGAAATTTATTATCTTTGCAACCGAATACGGTTTTCCAAAACGGAAAACTTTTTGAATTCGAAAAATAAAAAAGTTATCCAAAACGGAAAACTTTTCCGTCAACTGAGACAATTAAAAACTTAATAAAATATATAACAATGGAGATTAAGAACTTTACCATCACGAAACGAGACGGATCGAAAGACCAGTTCTCATTAGACAAGATTATGAATGCTATCCTGAAAGCATTCGACAGTGTGGAACAACCTACTGACCTTGGGGCTATCTCTAAGATTCTCAGCCGCTTAGACATTCACAACGACATCACTGTGGAGGATATCCAGAATCAGGTAGAGGAAGCCTTGATGCGTGAGGGCTACTACAAGGTGGCTAAGTCGTTCATGCTGTATCGCCAGGCTCATTCCGAGGACCGTGAGACACTTGCCAAGTTGCAGTTCTTGTCAGAATATTGCGATTCAGTGAATGCGGCAACGGGTTCAAAGTATGACGCAAATGCAAACGTGGAGCACAAGAACATTGCAACTTTGATTGGTGAGTTACCTAAATCCAACTTCATCCGTCTGAACCGCCGTCTGCTGACTGACCGCATCAAGAAGATGTATGGCAAAGAACTCGCTGATGAGTATATCGACAAGCTGACACACCATTTTATATATAAGAACGACGAGACAAGTCTCGCCAATTACTGCGCCTCTATCACGATGTATCCTTGGCTGATTGGCGGTACCATTTCCATTGGTGGTAACTCCACAGCTCCTACCAACCTCAAGAGTTTCTGTGGTGGTTTCGTGAATATGGTATTCATGGTGTCCAGTATGCTGAGTGGTGCTTGTGCTACTCCTGAGTTCTTGATGTACATGAACTATTTCCTGGGCAAGGAGTACGGACTGGATTATTACAAGCGCACAAGTGAGCAGGCGGACATGAGTCTGAAGAAGCGTACCCTGGACAAGGTCATCACGGACTATTTCGAGCAGATCGTATATACCTTGAACCAGCCTACTGGTGCCCGTAATTACCAGGCTGTCTTCTGGAATGTCGCCTACTATGACCGCTATTATTTCGAGAGTATCTTCGGTGAGTTCTATTTCCCCGATGGTTCGAAACCCGACTGGGACGGACTCTCCTGGTTGCAGAAGCGTTTCATGAAATGGTTTAATCAGGAGCGTACCAAGACCCTGCTGACCTTCCCTGTAGAGACCATGGCGCTGCTGGTAGACGAGAATGGTGAGTGCAAGGATAAGGAATGGGGCGATTTCACCGCTGAGATGTATGCGGAGGGACATTCGTTCTTCACCTATATGAGTGACAATGCCGACTCTCTGAGTTCGTGCTGTCGTCTGCGCAATGAGATTACCGACAACGGATTCAGCTACACACTGGGTGCCGGCGGTGTATCCACAGGTTCTAAGAGTGTGCTGACCATCAACCTGAACCGTTGCATCCAGTATGCCGTTAACCATAAGATGGACTATCTGGAGTACCTGGGCGGTATTATTGATCTCTGCCACAAGGTGCAGATGGCTTACAACGAGAACTTGAAAGAGTTACAGGAGCATGGCATGCTGCCTCTCTTCGATGCAGGCTATATCAATATCAACCGCCAGTACCTGACCATCGGTATCAACGGACTGGTAGAGGCTGCCGAGTTCATGGGACTGAAGATCACACCTAATGATGACTATCTGCACTTCGTACAGGGTATTCTTGGTCTGGTGGAGAAGTACAACAAGCAGTATCGTAGCAAGGAGGTGATGTTCAACTGTGAGATGATTCCTGCAGAGAACGTTGGTGTCAAGCATGCCAAGTGGGACCGTGAGGACGGCTATTTCGTACCACGTGACTGCTACAACAGCTATTTCTATGTGGTAGAGGACGACTCTCTGACCATCATCGATAAGTTTAAGTTACATGGCGCTCCCTATATCGAGCACCTCACTGGTGGTTCCGCTTTGCATATGAACTTAGATGAGCACCTCAGCAAGCAGCAGTATGCCCACCTGCTGAAGGTTGCCGCACAGGAGGGATGTAACTACTTCACGTTCAATATCCCCAACACTGTTTGCAATGACTGCGGACATATTGACAAGCGTTACCTCAAAGAGTGTCCTCACTGCCATTCTAAGAATGTCGACTATATGACACGTATCATCGGATACCTGAAGCGTGTCAGCAACTTCTCACAGCCGCGACAGGAAGAGGCTGCACGTCGCTTCTATGCACATGCTAATAAATAATTATGCTTAAATACGTCAATACAGGCATCGTATTTCAGGAGATACCCGACGAGACAACACTGGCGATTAATATCTCTAATTGTCCTTGTGCTTGCCCTGGCTGTCACAGCCATTACCTCTGGGAAGATGTCGGGCTTCCCCTGAATACGGATGCTATTGACGATTTCGTGAGAAAATACGGTAGCGATATCACCTGTATTGCTTTCATGGGGGGAGATGCCGAACCACAAGGGGTCAACCAACTCGCCATTTATATCCACGAGACTTACCCGGAATTCAAGGTGGCATGGTACAGCGGACGTATTCGTATCTCCTCCACTATCTGTAAGACCGACTTTGATTATATCAAGATCGGTCCTTTTATCAAGCATCTGGGACCGCTGAAATCACCCACCACTAACCAGCGCCTCTATCGCCAAGGGGAGAATGGTGAGTTTGTGGATATCACGAGTCGTTTCTGGAAAAAATAACCCACTATGAAGATATGTATCTATTGTTCTGCCAATGCGGATATAGACCCTGATTTCTTCCGTATGACAGAAGCGTTGGGACGATGGGCTGCAGAAAATGCCCATTCCATCGTATATGGGGGTGTCAACCAAGGGCTGATGGAATGTGTTGCCAAGGCTGCCCATGAGGGTGGCGCACAGGTGGTCGGTGTCATCCCTACCCTTGTGGAGAAATCGGGGCGTATCAGTCAGCAGGTAGACATAGAGATGCTTTGTGACAATCTGAGCGACCGCAAGCAAATGATGCAGGATTATGCCGACGTGTTCATCGCTTTACCAGGTGGTATCGGAACACTTGACGAGATATTCAGTACTGTAGCATCTGCGACAATCGGCTATCACAGCAAGAAAGTTATCCTTTACAACATGAAGGGGTTCTGGAATACGTTCATCGACCTGTTGGACGATTTGCAGGCGAAGGGTTTCACAAGGAAGGACTGGCGAGCCCAGATACAGGTAGCCAATTCCTTAGAGGATATAGCATCCATCATAAAAGATTTGACATGAAGAAAATAGAATTATTCAGGGATATCCTGCCTCTTGCCATCTTAGCAGGAATATGTATCTCTATCGGTTGTGTGGTCAACCTCAGGGTTGGTGGTGTGGCTGGTGCCGTATTATTTGCTTTCGGATTGACGACCGTCGTTTACTATGGTCTGAAGCTCTACACAGGGACTGCCGGGTTTATCCGCCGGCAGGGTGACTGGTCCATGCTGGTGATGGTATTAATAGGAAATATTATCGGTTGTCTGCTTACCGCATGGCTCATCGGCTATGCGCAACCCGATTGTATCGAACCCGCAGAAAAGATCCTTGCCGGGAGACTTGCAAAAGGACCTCTTGCCTGTTTCCTGTTGGCGATAGGATGCGGATTCATTATGACGACGGCAGTGGAGTTTGCCCGTAAAGGAAAGATGCTGCCTTTAATATTTGGAGTACCTGTCTTCATCCTCTGCGGCTTTGCACATAGCATTGCCGATGCTTTCTATTTCCTCGTGTCTCCCTTCACACAACTATGGCAGACAGAGGTGCTCATCGTCTATATAGCAGAGGTGCTGGGTAATTTCGTCGGTTGTAACCTTTACCGCTGGACGCTCTTCTTCTCACACACCTCCTAAAGATAGAAAACCGCCTCAGGACCCATACAGAACAGAAGGTCAAGGATGGAGAGGTTTGGCAGGAATCCATGTCGTTGCCGGAAGACCTGCCAATATTTTTTTGGTTCGAATTCCGCATCGGGTTGTGGATGTTTGGCACTAATGACGTCCCGGAAATCGCTCAGCGACGCGAGGTGCGGGGTGAGTGGTGAGAGATATGCCGAGGTATATTCCACCTCAGGCTGGATATCTATCAACTCACACATCTTCTGCCGGATAGCCTCGTTATAGTCAATGAGGAAGTCATATTTCTTCTCAAAGAATGGGCGGATATCATCTGCATAATACTCAAAGAAAGGACTCTCATTATACGCACTCTGCAATGCGTTCCAATGAACACGCCGCCACTGGTTATGGTCACTGATACGGATATCTCTGGTATATTGTGAGTCATTGTGTTCCACTGGTATGGTCAATGCCTGCACCCCATTCGCCGTGGCAATAACACAACGGTTACGGTAGGTCTGTTTCTGGAAAGAGTCGTATTGCTCAACCAAGCAATGGTCATAGCGCACCAGCTTCTGGAACCACTGAACAGGTCCGAAATAGGTTGTCTGCAGAAGTGCTGTGGTCATTTGAACATCCTTTCCTTACGATAACCTTCCAGGATATTCTTGCTGTCATCATGGCTGTAGAGAATACTGACTACCCTCCCGATGATGTTCCGCTCAGAGATAAAACCAAGGTTGCGTGAGTCCACAGGATTCTTCGGGTGAATAGACTCCAGCCAGTAATAGTCGGCATCCGCACAGTCTTTCAGCCCCGGGACAACCATCATACCTCCCTTCGTCCGGACCGTATCCCCTGGAACAGCCTTACAACGAGCGATAAACTCTCCCTCGATAGAGTCGCCCGGTAAGTCGAACACGACAATATCTCCCTTGCTGACTGGTTTCCGGAGCATACGGCTATAGGGTAACATCCCATTGCCATCCACACGCAGACCATAGCTCCACCGGTTCACCAACAGTCTGTCACCATCGATATACAGCGGTTGCAATCCCTTTCCATCAACAGTATAGACGGTAAATGCCAAAGCACGGAAGGCAAGCATCAGCACGAGGGCTGCTGCAAGGGCTATCACGAACTTCAGCCAGTCTGACATCTCTGTTACTTGATATTGTCGACGAAGCGGAACAGACGGTTCCAGCGTATACCAGAGAAGCCACCACGGTCAGGATCACTGCTCCACCAGATGAAGATGGGCTTACCCACGATATGGTCTTCTGGCACAAAGCCCCAGTAACGGGAGTCGAGAGAGTTGTGACGGTTGTCACCCATCATCCAATAATAGTCCAGCTTGAAGGTATACTTAGTGGCTATCTGGTCGTTGATATATATCTTCCCGTCCTTCACCTCCAGCTTATTATCCTCATAGGTACGGATGCAACGCTCGTAGACAGGAAGGTTCTCCAACGTCAGATCAATGCTCTTGCCCTTGGCGGGAATCCAGATGGGACCATAGTTATCCCTTGTCCAGTGCATATTGCCATTCAAGGGGTAGATGTCAAGGTCGCTGGCATCGGTATTAAGCACCACACTCTCTGCCACCCCACGCTTCTTCAGCTGCTCTGCGGCATAACGGGTCAGCGGCATATAACCGGCAGTATTCAGCGAGGTGAGGTCTTCCATGGTGATACCCAGCTCTTTCATCGTGTCGTCGTCAAGACGCTGGCTGAGCTTCACCTTATAGGTATACTGTACATTGTCCGGCTCTTTGTTCTGCTTACCATCAATGTAGATGATACGGTCCTTGATCTGCAAGGTCTGCCCGGGGAGTCCTACACAGCGCTTCACGTAGTTCTCCCGACGGTCGGTAGGACGTGTGTCTATCAGACCGTACTCTACCTGGTTACGCACGATCTCACTGCGTCCTGCCTGATAGATAACATCAAAATACTGACGGCGCTGTTCCACGGTCAATGAGTCTGGATCCGGACGCTGGGGATACATCTGATACCCCATGGAGTAACACATCTGATAGAAGTCGTAGGGCTGATACTGCGGAGCACTGCAGATGGTGTCACCAGCAGGATAGTTGAACACGACGATATCGTTCAGTTGTACCTTTCCAAGTCCTTTCACGCGGCGGTAGTCCCAATGGGGCCACTCGATGTAGCTCTTACATTGGAAGAGCGGCAGTGTGTGCTGCGTCAGCGGCATCGTCAGTGGTGTCTCTGGGATACGGGGACCATAGGATACTTTTGACACAAAGAGATAGTCGCCCGTCAATAGTGATTTCTCCAGTGATGAGGAGGGTATCACATAGTTCTGGAAGAAGAACAGATTGATGAAATAGACGGCGACAAGGGCAAATACCAGGGCATCGACCCATGACATCACAAACTTAATGGGACCCTCGGCATCTTTCCACCACTGCCAACGGATTTTCTTGGTGATATATACATCATAGATAAAAGGCACAACAAGCAATCCCCACCAGGACTTCACCCAATAGAGGAACAACAGGTAGAGCACCAGTACGACAATGAATTTCGCCCACTGTACCTTCATATTCAACTTTTTCTTTTCTCTATCTTCCATAGTTCAGAATTTAAACATATCGCTAATGGTCAGCAAGCCCTCATGCTCTTTGGTATACTCTGCTGCTAACACGGCACCAAGGGCAAACCCTTTACGGCTATGGGCATCGTGGGATATGGTAATCAGATCAGCGTCTGAATCGTAACGGATAGTATGGATTCCTGGTACCTCACCACGACGGATGTCATCTACACGCAACAGCTTCGGGTCGGTGGTCTCCTCTGCCCATCCCTCTTTGCGGTCAAGATTGGCAACAATCTCCTCTGCCAGTGTGATGGCTGTACCTGAGGGGTGATCCAGCTTATGGACATGGTGGGTCTCCTCCAACTCCACATCATATTGCGGGAACTGATTCATGATCTTTGCCAGATAGCGGTTGACGGCAGAGAAAATAGCGACACCGATGGAGAAGTTTGATGCCCAGAAAAGGGTCTTACCACCTTCCGCACATGCCTTGCGCACCTCATCACCGTGTTCCTTCATCCATCCGGTAGAACCTGAGACAACTTTCACACCTGCCTTCCATGCTTTCAGATAGTTGCCAAAGGCTGCCTGCGGTGCTGTAAACTCGATAGCGACATCTGCACTCTTAAAGGCTTCGCTGTCGAAATCTTCCTGATTGCCGATATCAATAATACTCACAATTTCATGGCCACGGCCAAGGGCAATCTGCTCTATCATCTTACCCATCTTCCCATAGCCGATTAATGCTATTTTCATAATGTCTTTGTATTAATACGATGCAAAGGTACGCATTTTATTGCTAATTCATCCATTTGCAACAGAAAATAACATTTATAAAAGAAGTTTCTTCCTTTATTTCAGCATCACTTTAAACCTCGTTCCTTTCTTGCCGTTCACGATATATATGCCTTTCGACGGTTGACTGATGCTATGTCCTTGAAGGTCATAGAAAGATGTGTCACCGACCGCACCGGTATGGCTGCTGACAGCATGTATTGCCGTACTGCCACCATTGAATGCGAAATGGAAGTCACGCTCCAGACTGATACCGTCCTCTGCGGCTTTTACCTTGACGGTAAACAGGGTGCTGGCGGTGGCGGAGGGGGTGACTGTGAGCACACCGTCTTTCTCATTGACAGCAACACCCGTCGGAGCACTGATGGTGTAGGTGGGATGGGTATAGCCTGCGAAATAGTTGGCAAGCGTAAGCGTCTCGGTATCGTCGATGCGGAAGTTGGGTACGGCAATCCAGTTGAGGTACTCCTCCAGGTCTGTATAATAGTCTCCGTCACGGTCTTCGTTGTTGTTGGCTACGTCGGGACTGGTTCCTGTCAGTGCCTCAAACCAGTTGGGAATACCGTCTTGGTCGGTATCCCACCCTGCCTCACGCTGTGTGGTGATGATACCCAGTTTCTCGAGGTCGAAGCCCTCACAGCCCTCGTCTTCCTCTGAGTCGATAAGTCCTGCTCTTCCTGAGCGGCTTCCCTTCGTCGTGATGGTACCGGTCAGTGTCTCATGAACCATGCGCTGGTCATGCAGGTCGAAGAAGGGCTGGTTGCAGCCGACATCACTCAGCACATTCTTAAATGCGGCTTTTGCCGTCTCCATATTGCCCTCCGGATTGATAAAGCTGAACGGTGTCGTGGGGAGTGGGTCCCAGTCTACCACCTGTTCTCCTGAGATGCTGTATTTATAGGTGGTTCCTTTCTTGTCTTCCGTCAGACTGCCGTTGTTCTTCGCCTGCCGGAGGTTACCGTTGACATAGACGCTCTGTGTCCCGGAGCCCGTACCTTCTAATTGCAGGTTCATCAGGGTTGAGGTGCTGTTGGCACCCATCTTATAGTAGTTGTTGCAGAAGTTCATCTCGTGGGTACCACCGTCTGTGGCTCGTCCTCCCCAGTTGTATACCACATTATTATAGATGTCATGGTGACCGTCATAGGCTCCTTTTCCGTCCAAGCCTCCAGAGATACTCCAGTTACGTCCCTCGCAATGTGCCAGCAGGTTATGATGGTAAGAGCCAGGCTGTCCGCCCATCTCACCACCACCGATGGTGGCAGCATAGCCATGTCGGTCACCTGCCCCGTAGTTGGGATGTCCTGCCTGGTTCAAAGCCTCGCTGATAAGGGTGTGCTGCAGGGTCAGTCCCTTGGCATTACGACTGCTGAACGCCTCGTCAATCGTCCATGATATGGAGCAGTGGTCCATGATGGCTTGGTCGTTGCCTGCCATACCCATACCGTCCAGTCCGCTGAGGGTGGTCTCTTCGTATTTGTCTCTGTCTGCCCCATAGGCGGCATCGATATCTGCCGACTCCTTGGGTATGACATTCCCGCTGTTGAGCCGCTTGTGTCCCAAGCGCATCCTCATGAAACGGGTGATGCCGTCACTCTGCATGCCGAAAGGACAGGTGCGGAGCATGATGCCATTGCCGGGGGCGGTCTGACCGGCTATCGTCACATATTTGTCTGCACAGGTCAGCCGACTCTTCAGGGAGATGACTCCTGCCACGTCAAAGACGATGGTACGTGGACCGCTGACCTTCTTGATACCGTAACGGAAAGAGCCCTCTATGGGGTTGTTGTCGTCACCGTTGTCGTCGAGGGTGGTGACATGGTAGACACTGCCGCCACGTCCGCCGATGGCATAACGGCCGTAGCCCTCTGCACCGGGGAAGGCAAGGCGACGGGGCTGGAACTGGTATAGCTTTCCTTTATACACCTTGCCGTCGTTGTCTACCTCATCGACACGCCACCAATAACTCTTCAGGGGTGAGAAACCACTGGCTGTATATTGGCATTCCGTGCCTTCGTATTGGTAGGTGGTGGCTGCCTCCACCCCTTCCTTGTTTGTTCCGTAGACCAGCCGGTGTGTCTTGGCGATGTCTGCGGGCAGCCATGAGAAGGTGACACGTCCGTCATCAGCATCCACATGATAGTCCAGGTGGGCTGGATAGGGGTCCATGACACCATAGGGGTTAACGTCAAATTCCAGTCCGTTGATCATGATACTGGTGCGGTCGTAACTCTCACCAGCCTTGGGGACTGCGGTATATTTGATAACGACAGGCTGTCCCTCGGTGACATTAAACGCCACATACGAGGTGCCGCACTCTGAGAATTTGGTCTTGCCGGAGCTATGGGAACCTTTGCCGCTTAATACACCGTCAACACTTACCTCCACGTCGGGATGGCGTTGGTTGGCATCGGTGTCGTTATGGTAGGCAAGCAGGGAGTGCTGTCCTGCGGAAAGACCGGTAATCGTGAGGGTGATGGCTGTCTTTCCCTCTTTGATCCATACATAGTTGCCATCCTCCAGATGACAGGCAAAGACACCGTCGCCCAGCAACTTACTCTGTGTGATGAGATTCTTGCTCCAGTTGGATGCTAAGCCTGTGGCTCCCTCTGCGGCAGCGACAGTGATGGTGACACCGTTGTCCAGTGTCTTCTGCTCACTGGTGACACGACCGACAGCCCATGCGGTATATTCGGGGTCTGTGACTTCTGCCGATTGCCTTCCCGGGAAATCGAAATCAATACTCTGTGCCGCCATCGTGAGGGCACAAAAACAACATGCTGTAGTTAATAGTTTTCTTCTCATATGCTGGTTTGTTTTAGTTTCTTTTTTTGCCGAGACGGAGTAATTTCGCCATTTGTGATGGCAAAGGTACAAAAAAATCCTAGTTCGTAGTTCATAATTCATAGTTTTTTGTATTTTTGCAGAAGAAATGCGCATACATCCCCTACATACAGACATCCCGAAACCGGAACGGTTCACGTACCCGTTCTGCTACGAGCCGCATCCGTTGTGCCAGTTGGCAGCGAAGGAGGTGCAGGAGTATATCGCCCGCCACGGGGTCATCAGGGAGGATGCGGATAACGGAAAGATGTTCGGGGTATTGATCGTGGAATCCCCAGGTGTTTCTCCCTCTCAACAGGGGGAGTCTGAGGGGGTCTTCTTCCTGGCTGCCTATAGTGGTTTGCTGGCTGGTCGCAACGACTGGGACTATTTCGTCCCGCCTGTCTTTGACGCACAACAGCCCGACGGTTATTTCAAGACCAAGGAACGTGAGATCTCACAACTCTCAACTCACGCCCAACTCTCAACTCTCAACTCTCAACTCTCAACTAAACAAATGTCCCAAGACCTCCAGCTGTGGCTCTTCCATCAGTATCAGTTGTTGAACGCCCGTGGGGAGTCGAAAGACCTGGTGGACATCTGGCAGTCGTATTATTCCCGCCCGAAACTGCAACGCAAATTTCCTCTGCCACCAGGGGGCACGGGAGACTGCTGTGCACCGAAACTCTTGCAGTATGCTTACCAGCAGGGACTCAGACCGGTCTGCATGGCAGAGTTCTGGTGGGGACAGCCGACCAGGGAGGAACTGCGCCAGCACCTGAACTACTACCCTGCCTGCCGTGGCAAGTGCAAACCAATCCTCACATGGATGATGCAGGGCTTGGAGGTAGACCCTGACCCGGAGACGCTGGGCTTCCAGCGCATGGAGTTACCGGTCATCTATGAGGATGATGCCATCGTCGTGGTCGACAAACCCAGCGGGATGCTGTCCGTACCGGGACGTGTCGAGGAGTATTCCGTCGAGACGGTGATGCGTCAGCGCTATCCTGACTGTGTCATTGTCCACCGCCTGGATATGGGTACCAGTGGCTTGCTGATCATCGCAAAGACGATGGCAGCCTATCACCCGTTACAGGAGCAGTTCATCCGTCACCAGGTGCGTAAGAAATATATAGCATTGCTGGAAAGTACCGCACTCTCCACAGAAAGAAATTCTTCACTCTTCACTCTTCACTCTTCACTTAAATCAGGCACTATTTCTCTGCCTTTACGTCCCGACCCTATGAACCGTCCCCGGCAGGTGGTGGATATGGAGCATGGCAAGCGTGCCGTGACAGACTACGAGTTTCTCACCTCTCAACACTCAACTCTCAACTCTCAACTCTCAACTCTAAACTCTCAACTCGTCGCCCTCTACCCCCAGACAGGACGCACCCACCAGCTGCGCATCCACTGCGCCCACCCCGACGGCTTAGGCTGTCCCATCAAGGGTGACGAGCTCTATGGCACCAAGGCTGACCGCCTCTACCTCCACGCTGCCGAGATATGGTTCCGACATCCCATAACAGAAAGGGAGATGCACCTCGTATCGCCCCCTCCCTTCTTATAAAATAGAATACAGAAAAAGCCCCACCAACCGGTGAGGCTTTATTCTCTTATCATAGCCTCCCCTCAGCAGGGGAGGTTGGAGGGTCTCTCTTTTACTTCTTGTTCAGCGCCAGGTCGATGGCTACGGCGATGGCAACGGTAGCACCTACCATCGGGTTGTTACCGATACCCAGGAAGCCCATCATCTCAACGTGAGCAGGAACAGAAGAGGAACCTGCGAACTGAGCGTCGCTGTGCATACGACCCATGGTGTCTGTCATACCGTAAGAGGCAGGACCGGCAGCCATGTTGTCGGGGTGCAGGGTACGACCCGTACCACCACCGGAAGCTACAGAGAAGTAAGGCTTACCGGCGAGGGTGCGCTCCTTCTTGTAAGTACCAGCTACTGGGTGCTGGAAGCGGGTGGGGTTGGTAGAGTTACCCGTGATGGACACGTCCACATTCTCATGCCACAGGATGGCAACACCCTCGCGGACATCGTCAGCACCGTAGCACTTAACCTTCAGACGGCTGGGGTTGTTGCCGTAAGGTACCTCACGGACAATCTTCAGCTCAGAGGTGAAGTAGTCGAACTGGGTCTGCACATAGGTGAAACCGTTGATACGGCTGATGATCTGTGCGGCATCCTTACCTAGACCGTTCAGGATGACACGGAGGGGCTTCTGGCGCACCTTGTTAGCCATCTCGGCAATCTTGATGGCACCCTCGGCAGCGGCGAAGCTCTCGTGACCAGCCAGGAAGGCGAAACACTCAGTCTCCTCACGCAGCAGACGGGCAGCCAGGTTACCATGACCCAGACCTACCTTACGGTCGTCGGCAACACTACCGGGGATGCAGAAGCTCTGCAGACCGATACCGATAGCCTCGGCAGCGTCAGCGGCAGTCTTCACACCCTTCTTGATGGCGATGGCGGCACCGCAAACGTATGCCCACTTGGCGTTCTCAAAACAGATACGCTGGGTATCCTCACACATCTGATAGGGGTCAACACCTGCCTTATCACAAATCTCGTTGGCTTCCTCAATACTATTGATGCCATTCTCTTTCAGAGCTGCAAGAACTTGGTTGATACGGCGCTCCTGGCTCTCAAACTGTACTTTTCTTATCATAGGAATAACTTTTTTCAATTAATACTTCAATTCTTCAATTTCTCAATTACTTCAATTATTCCTTACGTGGGTCAATAGCCTTCACTGCACCCTGCTCCTCTGTCGTACGACCGTAAGAGCCGGTGAACTTCTTCACAGCCTCGTTGGCATCCATACCGTTCTTGATGGCTTCCATCATCTTGCCAAGGTGTACGTACTCGTAACCGCAAACCTCGTTGTTCTCGTCGAGGAACTGCTTGGTGATGTAACCCTCGGTGAGCTCCAGGTAACGGGTACCCTTAGCCATGGTTCCATAGAGTGTACCTGTCTGTGAGCGGAGTCCCTTACCAAGGTCTTCCAGACCGGCACCGATAGCAAGACCGCCCTCAGAGAAAGCGCTCTGTGTGCGACCATAGACAATCTGCAGGAACAACTCACGCATAGCGGTGTTGATGGCGTCGCATACCAGGTCGGTGTTCAGTGCCTCCAACAGGGTCTTACCGGGCAGGATCTCACTTGCCATAGCGGCAGAGTGGGTCATACCGGTGCAACCGATGGTCTCCACCAGCGCTTCCTGGATGATACCGTCCTTCACGTTGAGACTCAGCTTACAAGCGCCCTGCTGTGGTGCGCACCATCCGATACCATGGGTGTAACCCGAAATGTCCTTAATCTCTTTTGCCTGAATCCATTTGCCCTCCTCGGGAATGGGTGCAGGTCCATGGTAAGCGCCCTTGCAGACACTACACATGTTCTTCACTTCAGTGGAATAAATCATTGTTATCTAAATTTGGATTAAATAAATATTAATACTCTAATCTGCAAAATTACTCGGATATTTTCAACTATCCAAACGGAAAACCACCTATTTAAGAACAATTAACAGAGAAAAATACCTATTTCTTGTGATGTTGGCGGAATCTTTGTAACTTTGCCATGTGAAAATGGCAATTTCTGATTTGGAACAACGTGTGGAGCGTGCCGTGGAGAACTTCATGGCGGGCTATGGCTGCTGCCAGAGTGTGGTGGCTGCTTTCTGTGACTTGTATGGTCTCGACGAGGTGATGGCGAAACGTATTGCGGCGGGCTTCGGCGGCGGTGTCGGACGGATGCGGATGATGTGCGGTGCCGTGTCGGGCATCGTGATACTCGTCGGACTGGACTGCGGACAGACGGAGGGCAGCGACCGCGAGGGTAAGTCGGCTTGTTATAAGGTGGTGCAGGAGCTGCTGGCGAGGTCGAAGGAGGAGAACGGCAGCCTTATCTGTGCCGAGATCCTGGGACTGAAAGGTACCGAGAAGGCGGCATGCAGCTATGTCCCCTCTCCCCGCACGGCTGAGTATTACAAGACACGCCCCTGTGCCGCCAAGGTGGAGAGTGCCGCACGCATCTTTGCCGACTATCTGAGGCAGAAATATACCCCCTCTGTTTGATGTACGTCAAGAACATACGTTTTTGGAGCTGATTTTCTTCTTTTTTCTTGTTGTGTTCGCACACAATGTGTAATTTTGCATCGTCAAAAGACAAAAGAGATTGTTTCAGGAGACATTAAAAAAGATTGTTTCAGGTATTAATAAAAAAGGAAGAAGATTATGATTATTTTGAATTACGTAGTAGTTAAGCTCGCTTCCAAAGCCATCTCGATGGTGAAGAAATAAGTCGAGCCTTTTTTTAGAAAGATTAGAAAAAATTGAGAGAATACACAAAAAAGTCCCTGTGAGTCGTGCAGACCCGCAGGGCTTTTTTAATTAGTAATTAGTAATTAGAAATTAGTAATTATGATTACTTTTAATCCCTTCAATTTTCAATCCTTCCATTTTTCAATCCTTCCATTTTTCAATCCTCCTTTGACTTTATGCAGCAAATCATAATTACTAATTCCTAATTACTAATTACTCATTCAGATATTGTCTTTATGCAGCAAATCATAATTACTAATTACTAATTACTAATTGTTTCCTGCATTCCTCCAGAATCCTCGTCAGTTCCTCCACCGTCTCCGCCCGCAGCATGGCGATGCGGGTCTGACGGAAATTAGGAATCCCCTTGAATACCGGTGAGGCGGCAAGATGGCGACGGGTATGCAGGATGCCACGGTACTCGTCGATGCGCTCCACGTTGATACGCAGCTGCTCCTCCAGCACGTCAATCTTCTCGTCCAGTGTCAGCTCCCTTCTGCTGAAAATCCACGGACACCCGAAGGTGGCACGTCCTATCATCACCGCGTCCACCTCATACTCCTCAAAGGCACGGTCGGCATCCTCCAGCGACTTGATATCACCGTTGCCGATGACAGGGATATGGATGCGAGGGTTCCGCTTCACCTCGCCTATCAGTGTCCAGTCCGCATTGCCCGTATACATCTGGGCACGAGTCCTGCCGTGGATTGTCAGCGCCTGTATGCCACAGTCCTGCAACTGCTCCGCCAGGTCAGTGATGATCAGCTGTTCCGCATTCCATCCCAGACGAGTCTTCACCGTGACAGGCAGACTGACGGCATCCACCACCTTACGGGTGATCTCCAGCATCTTCGGGATGTTCTGCAGCATCCCCGCACCGGCACCCTTTCCCGCCACTTTCTTCACAGGGCATCCGAAGTTCAGGTCGATGACATCAGGACGAGCCTGTTCCACGATACGTGCCGCCTCCACCATTGCGTCCACGTCCCGACCATATATCTGGATACCCACGGGACGCTCCTCGTCAGCGATCGTCAGTTTCTGCACCGTCGACTTCACGTCCCTCACCAGTGCCTCCGCCGATACGAACTCCGTATACACCATCGCCGCCCCGAACCGCTTGCACAGCATCCGGAACCCGATATCCGTCACGTCCTCCATCGGTGCCAGGAACACCGGTCTCTCACCATATTCTATATTTCCTATCTTCATACTTCTATTTTTTAATTAGGAATTAGTAATGAGTAATTAGTAATTATGATTACTCTTAATCCCTTCAATTTTCAATCCTTCCATTTTTCAATCCTTCCATTTTTCAATCCTTCCATTTTTCAATCCTCCTTTGCCTTTATGCAGCAAATCATAATTACTAATTCCTAATTACTAATTACTCATTACTAATTTACCAAATGATAGTTTCCTCCCGCATACGCTTTCACCACCCCCTTCATCTCCAGTTGGAACAGCAGCGCCGCCATTTGCCCCACGGGAATATTCGTCCTCACACTCAGCATGTTCAGTTGCAAGTCATTCGTCTGCCGCAGCACCTCCACCACGGCACGCTCCTCCCCGGTGAGCTCAGGAAACAGTTCCCCCTCTTCCATCTTACCTCTTACCTCTTCCATCTTACCTCTTACCTTCCACCCCATCGCCTCGATGAAGTCCTCCGCCGACATGATGAGCGCCGCCGTGTTATTCTGTATCATCCTGTTACACCCCTCCGAGAACGGCATCCCCACCGCCCCCGGGAAGGCAAACACGTCACGCCCATACTCCTGGGCGATACGGCAGGTGATCAGACCGCCCCCCTTGTACGCACTCTCCACCAGGATGGTAGCATCCGACATCCCCGCCACGATACGGTTCCGCTGTCGGAAGTTGTTAGGCAACGCCTGCGTCTGACTCATATACTCCGTCAGCAGACCCCCGTGACCGACCATCTCCGCTGCCGTGTCCCTATGGTGATGTGGATAGATACGGTCCAGTCCATGCGCCAGCACCCCCACCGTGTCGAAGCCGTTCTCCAGAGCGTTACGATGTGCATGGATATCCACCCCGTACGCCAGTCCACTGACTATCAGCACGTCAGGGCACAGCTGCCGCAGGTCACCGACAAACCGACGGATGATATCCTGCCCATAGGCAGTACACTGCCGTGTCCCCACGATGTTAATCACCCGTTGCCGGTTCAAGTCCGCCACACCTTTATAATATAATACGACAGGAGCATCCTCACACATGCGGAGCCGTCGGGGATAGTCGGCATCCCCCATCGTCAGCACCCTGATACCACTGCGCTCCACGAAAGCCATCTCAGCCTCCGCCCTGTGCAGTGCCTCGTCCCATGGTAAGCGCGCCTTGGTGGCATCATAAACAGCCTGCGCGTCGCCCAGTTCCTTATACAGTTGCAGGGCGACGGCATGGTTGACACCCGACAGCCGCGTCAGTGCCATCGCATATAATTCCTCACTCTTCACTCTTGATTCTTCACTCTTCACTCTTCACTCTTCACTTTATATTCTTCACTTTTTCAAGTACGGTGCAAACGCCCTGTCATACTCCTCGCTCTCCCCCAGTTTGCCATTGATCAGGCACACCAGCATGATTTTCCCCTTGAAGCATATCGCCTCATCCGAGGCGCGGTAGATATCCTGATGGAAGATATACTTAAACCCATCCTTCTCTATCCACAGTCGAGAAATAAACTCATCGTCGCAGCGTAGTGGAGCCTTATATTGCAGTTCCATACGAGCCACCACCGCGTCAATCCCACGGCTATGCATCTCCGCGAAGCTCAGTCCGCAGTGTTTCAGGAACAAGTGTCGAGTATGTTCCGTATAATGCAGATAATTTGCGTTATTCACTATTCCCTCGATGTCACACTCATAGTCACGCACCTCCATCCGGGTCTCAAAAACGTAGTTTCGCATATCTATATATTTACTTTTTTAAGGTATTCATAACCTATTCGACAACGTAGACAATCTTTTTTATCACAATATTCCTTCTTCAATTGAATGAGAGCCTGAGAATCACCGGCAGTATTGACATTCAGTCCACACTCTTTCCAAAGACGAATAATATAGTTGTTTTCTGCTTTTAATTGCTCCAACAAATTGAAGGCACGGTCACAGAGCGTTTCGTCTGCAATATGCCGTCCATATGCAAAGAGCATTGGAATACAGGTATTAATCAACAGTAGGTTGATAGAGTAGGGAGAAAGATTTTTCTTATTAAGGTCACTTGTTGAGCCGAAAGTATAATGGGTCTCCCAATAGGGACTCACTTTAGTACTCAGCAAGTCTTGTAAGGCAAACACATCCTTGCACTCTATCAATTGCGAAAGTCCTGTCTTCCGCTCATAGTATAGGGTAGAAAGTTGTGACAATCGTATATGCGGAAAGTTCTGTGGACGTAACCGCAAAAATTTCCATAACTTATAGTCCAAAGGCTTTAAAGAGAATTTATGAGCAAGATACTGGTATTCGTTGCGTAACTTGGTGAAATAGCCTTCATTCAAGGCATTCTGCTGATAATGTTCTGGAACTGCCTCGATATCCAACAGCCCCGCTTGACCTATGAAGATTGCCTCTATCTGAAAAAGGTCGTCGCGATGATGGGCGATAGCGGAGAGAGGGATATGTGCCGCCCACTCCTCGAAAGTGTCCCCATTAATGCCGAAACCAAAGTTACGGGCAAGGGTTATGAAATAGGCATCTTCCCATGAGCCGTTCATCCGATCTGCTCGTAATCGGATAGCCTCAGTTTTCTGTTCCAACCGTTCTGTCTGTAACGCTGCCATCCACGAGTGGACGGTCAGTGCTGTTAAGTTGGGGATAATCTGATAGCAGGGAGGATACTGATCTGTACGTAGCAGTTCCTCATAATTCTCCTGTACAACAGCAGGAACTGCCAATTGCACCTGTGGGATGTATTGCCCATGCGTATTCATTATTTCCGCATCAGGTTCGCCTGTGACATGAAGCACAACATTGTCATAAGCCTGGTCTTTGTCATGCCCATGCAGATACCAGTCACTTGATTTGTCATGAATCTCCACGTTACCCACCCAAAGTGTCTGGTTGATTTTCACCTTGGCATTGAAGAAATCTGGACCACTGTTGTGATTGTGCAGTCCTGGGTCAATCACTTCGACGGGGCTGCCGTCTGTCGTTTTTAGTTCGCCTAACGGAAACATTTTATGCTTCCAAACGTAATGTAATAGCTGTTCCATACGCTAAATATTATATTTCTTTCCCAGTATATAGTTGGTAGTATTTCCCTTTCTGCTGCAGCAGCTGGTCGTGGGTGCCCTGCTCGATGAGTGATGCCGTGACATAGGGTATCAGCACGAAACCCATCACGAGGAAGACTTTCTTTGTCATCTTAGTTTGTTGTGTAAAAAATTATATTGGTTGCAAAAGTACACATTTAATTTCATTTGTGGAAATGTTAAATGCAAAAAAATCTTAGCGAAACATTTGGAGGATATTCGGAATTTTCATTATCTTTGCACCCGCAATGATGGAAGGCAAGGACAAATAACCCTATCTTATAACAAACAAAGCAGCACATAGTGTAGCACTGTGTGGGGTGTGTTGTGCGCTCTTTGAGCAAAGGCTCGAAAAACGCAACGCTCGGAAGAGTTCAAGCAAGCTTGACTCTTCACTCGCTTAAAGCGTTCTTTGACATCGTGGACAAATCTCTCATGCGCTCCCTGTAACGGGGAGTGAATACGATATATCTATTCATACTTATTGGTTTTTAACAACTTAAACACAATGGAAGAGACAGAAAAGTTAGACGAGTTACTCAATGAGACCATGGAAACAACAACGAACGAGGAGGATGAGTTCTCCCAAATGCTGAAAGAGTTCATCGACTCCGCTCTGGAGGACAAGACGGAAGAGACTCCAGAAGAGGACGAGACTCCTGAGGAGGACAACGACCTCGACTTTGACCTCGACCTCACTGATTATCCCGACGGCACGGTGAAGTTCAACGAGAACAACTCGGTGAAGGTGGAGGTGCTGCTGCCCATCAGAAACCCGAAGGAGGAGCTGAACAAACTGGTGGGGTGTAAGAACATCAAACAACAGATCAGTGACATGCTGGTGTTCACGGCATATAACCGCCTGATGGCGATGGGGACACCAGGATGGAAGGAACATCAGGTATCGCTGCACGCCATCTTCTTCGGGAAACCAGGAACGGGGAAGACGACGGTGTGTAAGATCTACGGCTCACTGCTGAAAGAGGCAGGGGCACTCAGCAAAGGACATGTGGTGGTGTGCAACCGCGGTACGTTCCTCGGTACGAACTGGGGTGACGAGGAGAAGGCGGTACGGCAGGTGCTGGAGATGGCACAGGGCGGTGTGCTGATGATTGACGAGGCTTACATGCTTAACTCCGCCCACCCTAACGACCCAGGCAAACTGGTCATCCCCCTGCTGATGGACATCCTTGCCAACGAGCGGTGCCGTGACATCGCCATCGTACTCTGCGGCTATAAGGAACCAATGCAGCAACTGCTCGACCTGAACGCGGGTCTTGCCTCCCGGTTTCCTAACCGTTTTGAGTTTGCCGACTTCACCGTCGACGAGCTGATGGAGATCACCCGACGGAGGGTGGAAGAGTACAGCTACCACTTCACCCGTGCTGCCTGGACGAAATACCGCACCCTGCTGACTGAGGCGTATGCCGGACGTGACGCCAACACATGGGGCAATGCCCGTTTCGTCGCCAACCTCCTGGAGCATATCTACCTGGCGCATGCCAAGCGCTGTGTGAACTTCGCCTTTGCGAATGATGCGCCGACCATCAGGAAATGCTTCGCCATCACTCCAGCCGACATCCAACCGATAGAGGTCCCTAAACCAAAACCACGTGTGGGTTTCTAATCTTTGTAAAATGTGGAAACAAAAAAGGGGTGTGCCGATTGATGCACACCCTTTCTTGTTTATTCTTGTTCCCAACGCTCAGCCTCTGTCTTAGGCTTGGCGGGTTCCTCAGCAATGGACTCAGGAGCTGGCTCTGCAACAGGCTCTGCAGCTGGTTGTGGCGCAGGCTGTACAGGTTCAGCAGCAGGCTGTGGGTCTGTTTGCAAGTTCACCCCCTTGGGGTTAGGACCATACTGGTTGGCACCCACCTGACTGTCTGTGCAGTAGAATATTAACAGGATGAGTCCACCAAGAATGGGGATGATACCAAGCAGGATCCACCATCCGCTACGTCCTGTGTCATGCAGACGACGAACGGCAACACCCAGTGAGGGCAGGAAGAAAATCAAGAGGAGAAGCAGGTTCACAATAGGAATCCAAGCCCACAGCAGGGTAAACAATACCCACCACCAGTACTCGGAGCGTGTAGCACGTCCGGAGAAATTCGCATACTTCGTCAATACAGACTTAATAGCACCAAAAAATCCCATAATTTTACAGTTTTTAGTTATACAAAAAGAAAAATTGTTACGTCTAATGCTGCAAATGTAATAAAATAATTTGATAAGACAATAATTTACACAAAAAAATGATGTTCAGTCGGGTCTTGGAGGTACAGCGGTAATGTGTTATGACAGGTGCCATGATACTACTTCTAACTGGTTGTCTGTTGACCTTATTAATAATACGTTATAGTACGGGTTTCTATCTCTCCATTTTGGTTCTTTCGTTTCGTCCAATTCCCATATTTGTCTTTCGTGATAATGGTATAGACGTTCGTATAAGGTTCTGCAGCATCCATACCACCTTCCACCACCTTCATCTTTGTCAGATTACCATTGGCATCATAGGAATAGGTGTCTTCCTCGGTAGTATCGAAGAAACTGTATTCACGCTTCGTAATCAGTCCTTTCTCATTATAGAAATATTGCTCGTAATTGCCATCTGTATCGAAAATTCCCTTGGTAATACGCCCTTTGGCATCACGACGGATTCCACTGGGATATACCTGCCGGAGCGGCTTGCCCTCATGAGTGAGCCATTTCCCATTATGGTCGAAGGTGCGAGTAGTAGTGCCCCACTGGTTCTTAAAGATAAATGACTTCACAGGACCCCGTAACTCAAAAATGCCGAGTTCACCACGTCCTATCTGAGAATTCCCTGCTGCAGCCTCTGCCTTGGCGAAACATTTCTTACCCTCCTCTGTCAGTGAGTTGTTGACCTCACTCATAGGAACCTCGAGGGTCTCGACGAAATGAGCACCTTGCTGATACATGACCTTACACTTGTCACCCTCAGGATAGATGCCATTGATGCCCATCAAAAAGGCTGGGTCGAACGCTTTCTGCTCCGCAGTACCGTATTTATTAATCAAACTTACGAGATCATTATCCGTCAGTCTGGACAGATCCTCAAACTTCAGCACTGCTCCGTCAGAGACTCTGACGACTTTGCAATTCTGTCCTGGTCCACCATTGCCATAGACACCGTCAGTAACCTCAAAGAATACAGCATAGGCGTTCTGGTATTTCTTTTCTATCATCAGGTCGAAGGACACAAAGCCCCCTACCTCGATAGTTCCCCTTCTGATACCAACGGGGAAATAGGTCGCGAGTGCATTGGCTGCCGCAACGACCGTGCCGTTAACTGGGCGTTTCATCTCTTCAACGACTTGTGACTCTCTCATGATGGTCTTGATGCCCTGACTGATTTTCGTCTGTCGCACCCCTTGCCCTACAGGGTAGTCAATGGCAAGTGTCAGCCCTGCGGGACCTCCATCAGGACTTGTCGCCGACACCTGTTTCTTGTAGGTCTTGAACGTTGTCTGGGCTTCGCTCAGTGTTGCACTTGCCAACATCAGACAAGCAATGGCAATAGATAGTAGTGTTTTTTTCATATCGTTTTATTTTTTGTTATTTCGTTTGCGAAGATACAAAAAATAATCAATAATCCAACAATCTACAATAAAAAAAGGTGCAATTTCATTCTATTCGGATGAATGGCGGCTTCTCTCGTTGGCAGTGTCTTAATTTGATCCCGTAGCGTAACACTTTAATCAAATATCATCATATATTACTTATGTTTTTAAAATCACGGGAAAAGTGTCAATCTATCAGAAATAGTCGCACACCCCTTATTTCATAAAAAAAGAAAAATAATGCGGGTTTATTCGTTTCTTAATATAATAATGTGTACCTTTGCAGCCGCAATTTGCGCAAAGTCGCACGATGTTTTATTTTTTAGATGTTTTATACAAGATGAACGTAATTACGAAAACAATTCAATTGCCTGATGGAAGAACCATCACCATTGAAACCGGGAAAGTGGCAAAGCAGGCAGACGGAAGTGTCGTTCTGCGCATGAACAACACGGTGTTGCTGGCTACTGTGTGTGCCGCAAAAGATGCAGTTCCCGGAACAGATTTCATGCCTCTGCAGGTAGACTACAGAGAGCAGTATGCCGCCGCAGGGCGTTTCCCCGGTGGCTTCACCAAGCGCGAGGGTAAGGCTTCGGACAATGAGATTCTGACCAGCCGACTGGTTGACCGTGTGCTCCGTCCTTTGTTCCCCTCCAATTATCATGCCGAAGTATTTGTCAATGTGATGCTGCTCAGTGCCGATGGTGTTGACCAGCCGGATGCCCTGGCAGGTTTTGCCGCTTCCGCAGCGTTGGCATGTTCAGATATCCCCTTCGAGTGCCCGATCTCTGAGGTCCGTGTGGCTCGTGTCAACGGGGAGTATGTGATAGACCCCACCTTCGAGCAGATGAAGGAAGCCGACATGGATATCATGGTTGGTGCCTCTGCTGAGAACATCATGATGGTGGAGGGTGAGATGAAAGAGGTCTCTGAGCAGGACATGATCGGTGCGCTGAAAGCTGCCATGGCAGCCATCAAGCCGATGTGTGAGCTGCAGACCGCTCTGAGCAAGGAGCTCGGCACGGACGTGAAGCGTGAGTACGACCATGAGGTGAATGACGAGGCTCTGCGTGAGCAGATGAACAAGGAGCTGTACCAGCCCGCCTATGACATCACCAAGCAGGCGCTGGAGAAGCATGCCCGTGCAGAGGCTTTTGAGAAAATCCTCGAGGACTTCAAGGAGAAATTCTTCGCAGCACATACAGAGATCACCGAGACCTCTGAGATTTCAAAGGATGAGTACGAGGCTATGATGGACCGCTACTACCATGACGTGGAGCGTGACGCTATGCGCCGCTGCATCCTCGACGAGGGTATCCGTCTCGATGGTCGTAAGACCGACGAGATCCGTCCTATCTGGTGCGAGGTAAGTCCACTGCCCATGCCTCATGGAAGCAGTATCTTCACCCGTGGTGAGACACAGTCGCTGACCACCTGCACACTGGGTACGAAACTCGACGAGAAACTCGTGGATGACGTACTCGACAAGAGCTACCAGCGCTTCCTGCTGCACTATAACTTCCCACCATTCTGTACGGGTGAGGCAAAGGCACAGCGTGGCGTCGGTCGTCGTGAGATTGGTCACGGACACCTTGCCTGGCGCGGTCTGAAAGGTCAGATTCCCGCAGACTTCCCCTATACCGTCCGTCTGGTAAGCCAGATTCTGGAGTCTAACGGCTCTTCCTCTATGGCTACCGTATGTGCCGGTACGCTGGCACTGATGGATGCCGGTGTTCCTATGAAGAAACCTGTCAGCGGTATCGCCATGGGACTGATCAAGAACCCCGGTGAGGAGAAATATGCCGTGCTGAGTGACATCCTCGGTGATGAGGACCACCTGGGCGATATGGACTTCAAGACCACTGGTACGAAGGACGGTCTGACCGCTACCCAGATGGATATCAAGTGTGACGGACTCTCCTTCGAGATTCTGGAGAAGGCACTGATGCAGGCAAAGGCTGGTCGTGAGCATATCCTGAAGTGCATCACCGACACCATCGCCGAGCCACGTCCAGAGCTGAAGCCACAGGTTCCACGCATCGAGGCATTCGAGATTCCGAAGGAGTTCATCGGTGCTGTCATCGGTCCTGGTGGTAAGATCATCCAGCAGATGCAGGAGGACACCGGTGCCACCATCACCATTGACGAGGAGGACGGTGTTGGTAAGATACAGGTCAGCGGTCCTAACAAGGAGACCATCGACGCTGCCATCGCCAAGATCAAGGCTATCGTCGCCATCCCTGAGGTCGGTGAGGTGTACGAGGGTACTATCCGCAGCATCATGCCTTACGGCTGCTTCGTAGAGTTCATGCCTGGCAAGGACGGTCTGCTCCATATCTCGGAGATTGACTGGAAGCGCCTGGAGACTGTTGAGGAGGCTGGTCTGAAGGAAGGTGACAAGATTACCGTTAAGCTGTTGGAGATTGACCCGAAGACTGGTAAGTTCAAGCTCTCACACCGTGTATTGGTAGAGAAGCCCGCTGACTATCAGGAGCCACAGCCCCGTCGCCGTGAGCGTCCTGAGCGTGGTCCGCGTCCTGAGCGCCGTGACCGTGGTGACCGTCGTAACCGCAACGAGCACCGTGAGCGTCCGCAGCGCAACGAGGAGTTCCACGACACAGAGAACCACGAGCCAAAGGACTTCACAGACACCCTTGACAAGATTGACTTCTAAGTCAGAATACATACAAAGAAAAAGGTCTCAACCCCAAACGGCTGAGACCTTTTTTTATCTCTAAACTCTAAACTCTCAACTCTAAACTCTCAACTCTATCAATTAAACAAGTACTTAATCGTAAACATGATCTGATAGGTAGAGGCGAGATTCTGGAAGTTCTGTGAGGTACTCAGGTGACGGACACCATTGACCGTATTATAGGTATACTTGCCATTCTTGAAATTCAGCAGGTCATTACCCGTAATCTGCTTGAAGACACCCCAGTCCTTACAGAGGAAGTTCGGCAGGTTAAGGATGTCAATACCCAGCTGCAAGGTATGCTTCGTCTTTCCCCAGTTGACAGACATGTCACGGGTATACTTGAAGTCCAGCTGATGATGCCAAGGCATCTTCGCACCGCCACGCTCCGTATACTGTCCCTTGCAGTCCTTCAGATAGTCATCCTGGTTGATGAAAGCCCAGAAGTCGTCACGCTGCATGTCGGCAGTATAGGGCACACCGTCCACGGTACCATTGTCGGCAAAGTCCCAACCGTTCAGCTCCTCACGGCTGGCAGGGATATAAAGCAGGTTGCCAGGAGCCGACGGGTCGCTGTTGACATTGGTGCTGAAGATATAGCTGTAGCGGCTAAATGCATAATTACCCAGATAGCCATACTGATAACCGTCGTAGATCAGACTGAACGTCGAGGTGGCATTCTTCGACTCCTTGAGCTTATAGCTTGCCGACAGCAACAGACGGTTAGGAGCCACATAGGTGGCATAGCCCGTCTCCATGTCGTTGACGGCATGAACGGAAGAGCGGTAGTTATAATAAGCTGCCGACACCTGGTCACCGATACCCTCGGTATAGCTCTTTGCCTTCGACATCGTATAGGAGGCGGCAAGGTCGAGACCGAAGTCGAACGACTTACGTAGCTGTGCCGTCAGCGACAGATAATACGCTTTGCTCCCTGCATTCTCCAGCACAAAGGCAGAGTGACCGGCATCGTAGTAAGACATCTTATGGCGCACATCCCCATGACCGAGGTCAACGGTAGAGGTACCGTCCCAGTAGATATCCGCATTAGACACCACCACAGGGTTGAAGTCCTTGTTGAAGATACCCTCCAGGGTGAAGTCGATACCACCTGGGAGCTGGGCATCAAAGGCAAGCGATGCCTTCCATGTCTTCGGCATACGGAGATCCTCGCTGAGGATAGTGGGACTGACAGGAACGGTCGTCGAGCTGGTAGCGCCAATCTGCTGCAGCATATCCTCCTGACTCATCGTGAAGGTAGGAATCTTCTTGCCGTTGGCTGCCGTTGCCACATAGGAGGTCTGTCCCATACCTGAGTTGCCGACAGCCGACACCAGCCATACGAACGGCATACGTCCTACGAAGATACCCGTACCACCGCGCAGGATATATTTGCGGTCACCCCTGATGTCCCAGTTGAAACCGATACGCGGTGAGAAGCTGAGACTGGCGTCAGGCACGTTATCCGTACGGAAATGCTTGCCGCCGAAGTCGATATCGTAATAGTCCTTATTGAAATTGTTCTTCAGAGAGGGATAGGAAGGCAGCTCGAAACGCACACCGACAGAGGTGCGGAAACGCTCCGACCAGCTGATGTTATCCTGCAGGTAGAACGACCACTGGTTGGTCTTCATCTCAGAGATGAACATCGAGTGTGCGTCATTATTACCGTAGGTGATACCAAAGACACGTGCCGGACGACCGAAGACGGCAGCCCAGTTGCCGGCACTCACCTCGTCAGGTGTCGCCTCGAAGGCATAATAGCCCGCAGCAGCCTGCGCATAGCCGTTAGCCGCGAAGTTATGCTCATACTGGATGCCGGCAAAGAGGTTATGCTTACCCAGCGTCACATTCACCTCGTCGGTGATGACCGTATTCTTGGTCTGTGCGAGGTTGCCGTAAGTGAAGATGTCACCCATCATTGCCCATGAGGGATAATGACCGGCACCGTCACTCATCAATATCTCGACGACAGGTGCCGCATCGTTATATTCCGTAGAGCGTGGCTGGTCCTGGAAAGAATAGGTGCCACGCAGGGTGTTATGGAACTTGCCGAACTTTGAGTTCAGCTCAGCGGCAAACGACGTGAAACGGAATTCCGAATAGTAACGGCTGGACAGCGAACTCATCGAATAGTCTGTCAGACTGCCGTAGCCGCTCTGACTGCCACCATAGATGGCGGTTGACTGGTTGCTGCCGATAGAGCGGGAGGCTGAGGCATAGTTGGATTCCTTACGTTTGGACTTCGTGAAACGGATCTGAAACTTATGGTTGTCGTTGATGTTCCAGTCCAGACGAGCCAGGAAGCGGTAGGCAGGTGTCTTGATGTTATAACTTTGCCACGGTCCTGTTGTCAGTCCATAGGTGTTCTGCATATAGTCAGAGAGACTCTCCAGCTCCCCTATCTGCGGACGGCGGTTGGTTTCCGTATAAGGAGTTCCACCATTACCTGCACGTGCCGTCGGTCCCGTAGTGACGTTATCCTCTATCTCTCCGTTGATGAAGAAGAAGAGTTTGTCCTTGATGATAGGACCGCTGAAAGAGAGACCGTAGGTGTCGTTATGACCATTGTCTACCGGCAGGGTGGCATCCCCTACCCTCGAACCTCTCAGACTGGTGGAGGTGATATACGTATAGGCACTGCCCTTGAACTCGTTGGTACCACTCTTGGTGACAGCATTGATACCTCCACCGGTGAAACCGCTCTGACGAACGTCATAAGGGGTGATGTTGACAGTCATCTGCTCAATGGCATCCAGAGAGATAGGGGTACCGCCACCTGGCAGTGGTGAGGAGCCCAGTCCGAAGGCGTTGTTGAACGACGCACCGTCGATGGTGAAACTCGACTGGCGGAAGTTACCACCACCAATCGCCAAGCCACTAGCCGACGAGCTCTGCGGGGTCATCTTCATCAGGTCTGTCATGCTGCGTCCCACGGTAGGGATGACCGACATGGCTGCCGCATTCAGATTGGTGACGGCTCCTGAGCGGTCGCTGCGCATGGTGTTATTTGCCTTCGCCACAACCACCACTTCCGCAAGCATCTCGCTGCCCTCAGCCAAGTTGGCACTCAGCACCGTGTTCTGACCCAGCTGCAACTGGACATCGGTATATTTCTTCGACTGGAAACCGATATAGGATATCTCTACCTCATAAGGACCACCTGCACGCATGCCACTGATGGTATAACGCCCATCCACATTCGTGACAGCACGGTATACAGAACCCGAAGGGACGTGCTTGGCTGTAATGGTGGCACCAATTGCCTCCTCGTTGTCCGCTGTCACGATACCGCTAATACCGGATGTGGTCACCTGCGCCATCACCATGGTGGATGTCAGCAGGAGGAGAAGGAGTGAGAATAAAATTTTTTTGTTCATTTGTTATGGTAGTTTTATTGGTCTTTCTGCCGTGTACCCATACGTGCCTCCACCACGTTCACCACATAGTCGGCGAGCTTCTCACACTCGTTGATGACATCCATGTAGATGGTACCTACGGCATAGGTGTACTCGTGGTTGTTGACATCGTTGATATTCTGCGACTTCAACTGGTTGCGGTAGTTGTTGATCTCGTTCTCCAGGTTGAAGGTGCGGTTGACATCATACGACTCCTTACGACCAGCCATCAGACGGTTCATCTGTGTGAGAGCCTCGTCCGTGAGTTCCATCATCTGGTAGATATGGTCATACTGCTTGTCGCTGAAGTGGTCCTGCTTGCCCTGGTACTTACGGGCAATGGTACGGGCGATGTTGTAGTTGGCATCACCGATACTCTCCAATTCCGAGATCTCACGCAGCATGGCACGTATCTTTGCCTTTGAGTCGTCACTCAGATGAGCATCGCCCACCTGGTCAAGGTATTTGGCAATCTCCAGCTCCATATTGTCGGAGATGCCCTCATATTTCTCAATCCGTGTAAAGAGCTTGTTGAAATCACCCGTCTGTGCCTTGTTGCTCTTCGCCGTGGCACTGCTGCTCAAGGTCAGCAGCTCACGTACCATGCCGAACATACGCTGCATACGCTCGGAGAAAGACTGTATCTCTTTCTGTGCCTCCAGGATGGAGAGCTCGGGGGTCTTCATGAAACCTGCCGTGATGAAATGCAGACGGAAGTCCTCTTCCTCGTCGACCCTCTTGGGCTTGATGACCCAGCAGACAAACTTCTCAATCTGTGGGATGAACCAGATGAGGATGAAGGTGTTCGCCACATTGAAACAGGTGTGGAAGGCTGCCAGCACGAAACTCAGCTTGGCGGAATTGGCAAGGAATGCCTGGGCACCTGCCGCCTCTTTCGTCATGTCGACATCATAGCCTACGAAACCGCAGACCATATCGACGAAGGGACGGAAGACAAATAATATCCAGACGACACCGAACACGTTGAAGAACATGTGTGCCAGGGCTGCCCTTCGAGCTTGTGTGTTTGCCGACAATGCCGCAAGATTGGAAGTCACGGTGGTACCGATGTTCTCACCCATCACGAGGGCGATGCCCTGATAGATGGGCAGTACGCCACTCGAACAGAGAATCATCGTGATAGCCATCACGGCGGCACTCGACTGGACACAGAAAGTAAGGATACCTCCCAGCAGGAGGAATATCAGGGTCGTCATGAAGGAGTTGGGGTCGAAGGAGGCGAAGAAGTTGAGCACCTCCTGGTTCTCACCCAGGTGCATGTCGATACCCGTCTGGCGCAAAGTGCCCAGTCCTAAAAACATAAAGGCGATACCGAAGAGGAAATCGCCTATGAAGCGCTTGCGCTTATAATAAATAAGGATGATAGCGATGAAGAATGCAGGATAGACAAAGTCGGTGATGTTAAACGAGAAACCTGCCGACATGATCCATGCCGTGAGGGTCGTTCCGATATTCGCACCCATAATCACCGAGATTGCCTGTGCCAGGGTCAGCAGTCCCGCATTAACGAAAGAGACAGTCATCACGGTCGTCGCCGTACTTGACTGCACACTTGCTGTCACCAACATACCGGTCAGCATGCCGGTAAAGCGATTCGTTGTCATGGCACCCAAAACGTGACGCAGTTGTGGTCCTGCCATCTTCTGCAGCGCCTCACTCATCGACTTCATACCGAACATCAACAGGGCAAGGGATCCCAGCAGCTTGAAAAAAATCCAAATAGACATAATTATGTTATAATTTCGTAATTCCTACTCGTATTTCAAAAATCCTTTGTATCTTTGTACAACGTTAATACTTATTGCTATGGAACAAAATATCTTAATCCGTTGCAAAAATAATAAAAAAAATCTGAATGTGTGCATCGGAAGCACACTTTCTGAAATATTTTCTCAATCAGGACTCCAGATGGAGTATGGTCCCATTTGCGCAAGGGTCAATAACAAGGTGGAGGGAATGCACTTCGAGGTGTTCAAACCCAAGGAGATTGAATTCCTCGACCTGCATGAGCCATCGGCGATGCGTACCTATACACGCAGTCTTTTCTTCGTGCTGAACAAGGCGGCTCATGATATCTATCCCGACTGTTCGGTGATTATCGGCATACCGGTGTCGAACGGCTATTTCGTAGACGTACGTCTCGACCGCCCTGTGACGACTGCCGACGTGGATGCCATCCGTGGACGTATGAAGGAGATTATTGCTGCCGGACACCCTATCCACCGCCATGTGTCGACAACGGAGGAGGCGATAGAGATGTTCCAGAAGTCACGGTCGTACTCCAAGATCCGTCTGCTGGAGGGCATCGGCGACCTCTATACGACGTACTATGACATCGACGGCTATGCGGACTATTACTATGGCAGTATGCTCACGAACACGTCGCAGATCTATCTCTTTGGTCTGGAACCGTACTACGACGGCATGCTGCTGCGCATCCCTACTGCCAGCGACCCTTCCAAACTGGGGGAGATGGTGCGTCAGGACAAGATGTTTGAGATATTCAAAGAGCATCACCGGTGGCAGGGCATCCTGAAGCTGAGGACGGTGGGCGACTTGAACAGGGCTACCCAGAAGGGGTATTCGTCGCAGCTCATACAGGTCAGCGAGGCACTGCAGGAGAAGAAGATTGCACAGATTGCCGACGAGATAGCTTCGCGCAAGGAGGTGAAGATGGTGCTCATCGCCGGTCCGTCGAGCAGTGGTAAGACGACGACATGCAAACGGCTCTCCGTACAACTTGCCGTCAACGGCATCAAACCTATTGGTATCTCCTTAGACGACTATTTCGTGAGTCGTGAAAAGACTCCCCGTGACGAGAAAGGGGATTTTGACTATGAGCATCTGCATGCGCTGAACATCCCTCTGCTCAACGAACAGATGAACGCACTGCTCCGTGGGGAGGAGGTGGAACTGCCCCGCTATAACTTCCAGACGGGGGAGAGTGAGATGAGTGGCAAGAAACTGCAACTGCAGGGTAACGAGATACTGGTGGTGGAGGGCATCCATGCTCTGAACCCGGAGCTGACAGCACAGATTCCTGAGGCACAGAAATACAGGGTCTATGCATCGGCACTGACTACTATCCTGCTCGACAACCATAATTATATTCCAACTACCGACAACCGGTTGCTGCGCCGCATCATCCGCGACTATAAATACCGTGGGGTGTCAGCACAGGAGACCATCCGCCGGTGGCCCTCTGTCCGCAGGGGTGAGAACAAATGGATTTTCCCGTATCAAGAGAATGCCGACGCGATGTTCAATACGGCAATGCTCTTCGAACTGGCTGTCATCCGTGAACAGGCAATCCCCGTGCTGGAACAGGTTCCCGAGAACTGCGTGGAGTATGCCGAGGCTTACCGCCTGTTAAAGTTCCTGCGATATATCAAACCTATTCCTGCAGCTCAGATTCCTCCCACATCACTCTTGAGGGAGTTCCTGGGTGGCAGTTCTTTCAAATATTAATCATACACAATAATGAATAAGAATCAGCAATTTGTCATCACCATCAACCGTGAGTTGGGCTCTGGTGGACATACCGTCGGCAGCATCCTTGCCAAACGGTTGAACGTGAAATATTATGATAAGCCTCTGACAGAGGGCGTCACCGAGAAATTCGGTCTCTCACTCGATGAGATAGAGCGGCTGAAAGCACAGGAGAAGGAGTCGTGGTGGGACGAGCTAAAGGGCAAGCCTACCACTGCCGCCATGTTTGAGACGGAGCGTAAGATCTTGCAGGGACTTGCCGAGAAGGAGTCGTGTGTCATCGCAGGACGTAATGCCTTCCTCATCTTCCGCGACTGGAAGAACCATCTGAACATCTTCATACAGGCTTCGCTTGCAAAGCGCATAGAGCGTCTGCAGAAGAAGGGGATGACGATGGCGGCTGCCATGGACACCATCGAGGAGGTGGATGCCAGCCGTGAGACGTATATCAAGAAGTATTCGGACAAGTCGCGTTACGACACCCGCCTCTATGACCTCGTCATCACCATGGACGACCTCACCGAGGAGGATGCCGCTGACCTCATCATGGAGTTCATCGAACGCACGTCAAAGTAGACCCATACCCCGTTCCAGCACATGCGGAACGCTACACAGCACTACCTTACGATTTATTCCCATGCTGGGAATACTATATTCCCACGCTGGGAATGATGTATTCCCATGATGGGAATGATATGTTCCCACGGTGGGAATGATGTGTTCCCACGGTGGGAATAGTTATCACGACTTTTTCGTAATCAAAAAAGTGGGGCACCTATTCACATAGATGCCCCACTCTTACGATATATAAATTTTAAGTATTTGATGTCTACGATTAATTGTTTGTGGCAGAGGCGTTAGTCATGGTCTTACCTGACAAAGGATTATTATACCAGTCCTCCATTTCGGAAGTTCGGTTGGCAGCAGGAGTACCACCCCATGCGGCAAATGAATTAACAGGATATTCTACTCCGCTAATAGTTACCTTAGTAGCATCAGATGTACCAGGATAAGCCTCCTTCACATTGATACGCTCCAGAGGCCATGCCCAGTCTGTTGGAACCATGATAGCATGTGGGTACTCATCTGTGTTAGGATAAGAATAGGTGGTATTCGTGCTCGTTACCTCGATAGATACAGGCAGTGTCGTGAAGTCACCATTCCAGCCTGTGGGAACACCTATCTCGTCCGTTGCAGGTGTGGCTGTCACAGCCTTTCCATTACCAGTGTTCACCATCACACCAGCACCAACGGCTACACCATTAACTTTCAGCACATTGTGAATCTCTTCGCCTCCGAAGAGATAAGTGTCACCTATCTTCACCTTAATATTATAAGTAGCACCGGCGGCAACGAGCTTCACAGCGAGCTTGGTCTTGTCATATTCCACCTTACCAGCGTTATCACCAGTACCAGTGCTCTTCACCTTATAGTTCACCTTCAGCACCACGTCATTCATATCATAGTCAGTACCAACGGTCTGGTCCTCGAAAGCGTAAGTGTAAACCTTCAAAGTCTCGTAGATTGGTGTTGGAGGATCTGGAATATATCCAGGAGCACAATCGCTTTCTTCAATAGGAGCAACATTAGCACATTTTTTTTGAATAAATGTTACGTTTTGATTTCCACCTTTATTAACATTGTAATTAACACAATATCCTGTATCTGAGTTATTATCAGAGCGCTCTACAGACTCGTAAGAGAAATAGATATTATTCTGAATCATACCTGTTGTACCATTTGTATAGTCCCACTGCTTGATAGTACCAATCTCTATAAAAGCATTGTCACCTGAAGTCGGACCAATAACAGTTGTGTTATTATTACGCCACATTCCTTCTACATGAAGCAACGAATTATTGTCAGCTGCAATATAAGAAGCAACATTATCATTACCATAGCCACAAGAAGTCTTCATTGAAGCACATGTCAAATAAGCATTAGCTGCATTCTCAATAACTTTAGCAGCTACCTCACCACTTGCTTCAAACCAACAGTTATTTTTAATCTGTAAATTGGCTGGAGAGCCACTATTTCCATAAGCAGTGGTAATATCTATTCTACCATGGTTGACAAAACAACTGGTACCTGCACCACCAATTAGTTCCTCAGAAGTGATTGTACCATAGTTAAAGAAATTACCAAAGTTCTCATTCAACTTCTTAACACTGATAGTTCCAAAGTTATAACTCTCTTGACCTGTAGCAGAACCATTACAGATGTTAATGCTACCAGTTCCTGTTACTCTGCCACCAGGCAACACAATCAAACGAGCGAGATTTGCCATATTAAGGGTACCATTAACAACAAGTTCTCCTTTTTCTCCTACAACAATAATACCATCAACTTGATTGGAGGGTGTTCCGTTACTATTCCATCCGTTTCCGCAAACTTGATAATTTTTTCCTTCTTCAGAAGGAATGGTCCATTTACCTTTTACATAGACTGTACGAGGAACAATATTATAAGCAGGAACTTTATTTCCCCACTCTTCCGTCCACTCTCCTGTCCACTCACGACCTGCAGCTCCAAGTTTATTGACCAAACCTGTATATGTTCCAGAAATCAAGTAGTTAATAACATAATTGGGATTTGGTGTCATATAATTATTATCGGCACTTCCGTAATAATAACTACCAGGAGAATCATCATTATTGTTTGTTTCATTTAACTCAACCGACTTAGCCAAAATTCCAGCAGCCTGAGCCTCAATAGTAGCTCTTGAAGATCCTGTAGGAATATTCACACTGCTATTTGTCACTGTACGCATAGAACGGGATGCAGAAGCTGCATTACCAAATACTGTCTCAATCTTGCCGTTCTCAACAGTAACTGGCTTTACATAAGTATAACCCTTTTCGTCCTTAATGGCAGCAAATAGCATTGTAGAAGCATTAGGACAAGTGATATTGATAGTAGCAGTACCACCACTAACAACATCAGCCTTACCTAATACGGTAGCATGATTGTTGTTCTGGAAAGGATTCTCCTCATAAATGCTTACGGTGTAGTTAGCACCATAGTCACCATTCACAGTAACATTAGCCTCAACCTGCGAAGCCATGTTCCATGTCTGTCCATCGGGGATAGAGAAACCAAGCTGAAGCTCAGCATTCTCCTTTGCTTTGGCATCAATCTCGCCTTGGCTCATCGCCGTCACATCCTTAGTACAGCTACTAACGGAAGCGATGAGAGCCAATGCGGCAAAGCCGTTCATCAAATACTTTTTGTTCATCATTTGCGTAGTTATTAATTATTAAACATGTTTATTATCACCTTGATCAGCTTATTGCGTGTCCGCAAACATCTTATATATAAGTCAATAGATGTTGCAAAGATAGGAATAATAATTGATAACTGCAAAACTTTTATCGACAAACTTAAAACTTTTAACATTTATAACGAAGAAAGCAGTTACGATTTCCCGCAACTGCCTTTACTTGTGGACCAGCCAGGGCTTGAACCTGGGACCTCCAGATTATGAGTCTGTTAAAGTATGATTTTTTAAGATTTCACGAAATATTTTCTTGTTTTCTATTTGGTTGTTTATCAGATATTTACTAACTTTGCATCCAAAACGAGCAACTTTACGAAACCTTGAAAAACGACCTTTCGTGTTCGCGTGGTGTTCGCATGGTGTTCGCAAAAATAAAGGAATTAGAGCAACAGACTGTGATTATGAAGGCTTTGAAAACATCCATTAATTGCAACCCGGTAGATAACTGCTGGATTAAACTTGTACTGGACAAACGTACCAATAAGACTACGGATGAATATCCGATGGCCATCTGTTTTACGATTGAGAGGAAACGATTATACTTCAAGTTG